>ERZ838118.1222-NODE-1222-length-32087-cov-4.666552_pt1 | contig 32087 bp, 20 predicted proteins | sample MGYA00519863_ERZ838118 | MGnify/ENA primary metagenome ERZ838118 (study PRJEB31850, sample SAMEA3708827) | human gut metagenome | biome: human gut; feature: human-associated habitat; material: faeces | place: China | collected 2014 ...
AATTGAATTTCAATAATTTCAAAGTACTCTTATGATTTTTTAGTGGACACTAATGTCGGAAAAAATAAATTTCTCCTCTGGGGGGCGCGTGGTCGCAAGTTCGAATCTTGTCACCCCGACAAGCCGAGAGTCAGCCGCTTATGTGAAAACATAGGCGGCTGATTTTGTTTTGGCGGCAGTGGCTGTAGACGGGCGGCTGACGCCACGGTCGACGGGGAAAAGGGCCGGGACCTTCGGACGCCGGGCCGGGGAATGTCGATTTTTTTTCGTATCTTTGCACAAAACCCCGTGTTGCGGCCGTTATTATTCATGTCGTGCAGACCGCAGATTTTTGCCTTTACACCTCTCCGATAGCAATTCTGGATGTTTGCGGCGGAAAAAATGTCGATTTTTCCCGGAATGTTTTTCAAATGCGGAGGAATTTGCCGGGGTTTCTTGCGATCAGCGGATTTCTGCGATTTTTTTTTTCGCGCCGGGCCTGTCCCGCACTTCGTGAGACGACGCCCGCGATGCGGGATTGCGGCGGTCCCCTGTCAACAGATGCTTAACACGAAAAACAACAGCTTATGAAACAAAGAAAAATGCTTGCGCTCACGCTCTACCAGCTTGGACAGCTTTACCGTCAGGAGTTACCCGAACTTGTCGCCGCCGCCGAGGCGAGCGGCGACGCCGTGCAGTTCCGAAGGCGTCTGGGCGAGTGGGTCTCCCGTTCGGAGTCCGTGCAGGGCGATGCGGGCGAGCAGATTCGGCTGCTGATCGATTACGACGGGCGGGAGGTCGATGAACTGTCTACCGGCGAGCGGATGCCGGTGCGGACGCTGACGCTGTTGTGGCAGTTTCTTACGGGCTGTCTGGAGAATGTGGAGATGCGCACGGACCTGTTTATCGACCTGTTCTACCTGTTCAAACGTCTCGGAGGAGCGGAACTGCCGCCGCTTTCGATGCAGCGTGTCCGCATCCGCTCCGAGCGCTGGCCTTCGGGACTCGATGCCGAGGTGCGGGAGATCAGGGCCGACAACAGGGAGCGCATGCTGCATCTGCTGGTGCAGAAGATCGAGAACCGCAAATCGACGCCCTCGCGGTTCCGTTTCGCGGAGGGGATGAGTTATGAAGACAAATACCGTCAGGTGGCCATCTGGTGGAACGATTTCAGGTTTCATCTGGCGATGGCGGTGAAAAGTCCCTCGGAGCTGAACCGCTTTCTGGGCAATTCGCTTTCGGCGGAGACCATGTACCTGCTGTCTAAGGCCCGCAAGAAGGGGATGCCGTTCTTCGCCACGCCCTATTATCTCTCGCTGCTGGACGTGACCGGAAAAGGATACAGCGACGAGGCGATCCGCAGCTATATCCTCTACTCGCCGCAGCTGGTCGAGACCTACGGCAGCATCCGCGCGTGGGAGAAGGAGGACGTCGTCGAAGCCGGAAAGCCCAATGCCGCGGGGTGGCTGCTGCCCGACGGGCACAATATCCACCGCCGCTATCCGGAGGTGGCGATCCTGATTCCCGATACGATGGGACGCGCCTGCGGCGGGTTGTGCGCGTCATGCCAGCGCATGTACGATTTTCAGAGCGAACGGCTCAACTTCGAGTTCGAGAGCCTGCGGCCCAAGGAGAGCTGGGACCACAAGCTGCGCCGCCTGATGACCTATTTCGAAGAAGACACGCAGCTGCGCGACATCCTTATCACGGGCGGGGACGCCCTGATGAGCCAGAACAAGACGCTGCACAATATACTGGAGGCCGTATACCGCATGGCCTGCCGCAAGCGCAAGGCCAACGCCGGGCGGCCCGACGGCGAGAAATACGCCGAACTGCAGCGCGTGCGTCTCGGTTCGCGCCTGCCGGCCTATCTGCCGATGCGTATCGACGACGGATTGGTGGAGGTGCTCAGGGAGTTCAAGCAGAAGGCTTCGGCCGTCGGCGTGCGGCAGTTCATCATCCAGACCCATTTCCAGTCGCCGCTGGAGGTGACGCCCGAAGCGCAGGAGGCGATCCGCAGGATACTCGCGGCCGGGTGGCTCGTCACCAACCAGCTGGTTTATACCGTCGCGGCGTCGCGCCGCGGGCATACGACCCGGCTGCGGCAGGTGCTCAATGCGCTGGGCGTGGTCTGCTACTACACCTTCTCGGTGAAGGGGTTTCAGGAGAATTACGCCGTCTTTACGCCCAACAGCCGGTCGCTGCAGGAACAGCACGAGGAGAAGATTTACGGCCGGCTGACGCCCGAACAGGCCGGGGAGCTGGATGCCGAGCTGGAGAAGGGCGGCGACACGGCCGAACGGCTCCGCCGCTTTATGAAGAGACACCGGCTGCCGTTCCTTGCGACCGACCGCAGCGTGCTGAACCTGCCGGCCATCGGCAAGAGCATGTCGTTCAGGCTGGTGGGCATTACGCCCGAAGGCAGGCGCATCCTGCGCTTCGACCACGACCGCACGCGCCGCCACAGTCCGATCATCGACCGGATGGGCGAAATCTATATCGTCGAGAACAAGTCGCTGGCCGCCTACCTGCGCCAGCTGGAAAATATGGGCGAGGATGCGGACGATTACGCCAGCATCTGGAACTATACGCACGGCGAGACCGAACCCCGGTTCGGGCTTTACGTATATCCCGATTTCCCGTTCGGGGTGACCGGGCGGGTGAGCAATCTGGAACTGGAGTGATTCGGTACGAAACGGCGATGAGGAGGCCCGGCGGAAGCGATTCCGGCCGGGCCTCGAAACTGTTGCATATATCAGGAATATTTATTATCTTTGTAAGAACGATAAATGAAGACCGGCGCCGATGTCCGGAGCGCCGTTCGGGGCATGTTCCGGTTTTCGTGCAGGCAGAATTATGAAACAGTCCGAAAGATTGATGTCGCTCGACGCCCTCCGCGGGTTCGACATGCTCTTCATCATGGGGTTCGCGTCGCTCGTCGTGGCCGTGTGCGGCTTGTGGCCTTCGGCCGTGACCGATGCGGCAGCCGCTTCGATGAGCCATGTCGCGTGGGACGGCTTCGCCCATCACGATACGATCTTTCCGCTGTTCCTCTTCATCGCCGGGGTCAGCTTTCCCTACTCGGTCGCCAAGCAGCGTGCGGGAGGAATGTCCGAGGGGCGCATCTATGCCAAGATCGTCCGCCGGGGACTGACGCTCGTCGTGCTGGGCATGGTTTACAACGGACTGTTCAAGCTCGATTTCGAGAATCTGCGGATCGCGAGCGTACTGGGACGCATCGGACTGGCGTGGAGCATCGCCGCGGTGCTGTATCTCAATTTCGGCGTGAAGACCCGTGCGGCGATCGCCGTCGCGGTGTTGGCCGGTTACGGAGCGCTTTCGGCGCTGGTCGCGGCGCCCGACGCCGCAGGCGCCGGGCCGCTGACCTTCGAGGGGAATCTGGCTGGCTATATCGACCGGCAGTTCCTGCCTGGAAAGCTGATATACGGGTCGTTCGATCCCGAAGGGCTGCTCAGCACGGTGCCCGCCGTGGTGACAGCCATGCTGGGCATGTTTACGGGCGAATTCGTAAGGCGCAGCGATATTCGGGGCGGCCGCAAGACGCTTTGGATGGCCGCGGCGGCCGCGGCGCTGCTGGCGGCGGGGCTGGCCTTCAGCGGGGTGCTGCCCGTGAACAAGAAACTGTGGTCGAGCACCTTCGTATGCGTCGTGGGAGCCTACTCGCTGGGGATGTTCGCCCTGTTTTACTACCTGATCGACGTGCGGGGCTGGCGCCGCTGGACGCTCTTTTTCCGTGTCGTCGGACTCAATTCGATTACGATTTATCTGGCCCAGCGTATCGTGGGCTTCGGACGTATATCCGACTTCTTCCTCGGCGGCATCGCATCGAAATGCCCTGAGGCCGTGGCTGCCGTGATAAGCAGTGCGGGTTATGTGGCCGTCTGCTGGCTGTTTCTCTACTTCCTTTACAGAAAGAACGTTTTTCTGAAAGTGTAGTCGCATCTGCGGATTCCGTAATGTGCCGCGCGGAGGTGCGGCTGGCGCGGAGTTTGTTCCCCGGTCCGTTAAAGTTTAAAATCAAAAAATCCCGTTATGAACAAGACGATTCACCGCGCCGAGTCGCGCGGTTATGCCGACCACGGTTGGCTGCAGACTCACCATACGTTCAGTTTTGCAAACTATTACGATCCCCGCCGGGTGCATTTCGGCGCCCTCCGGGTGCTGAACGACGACACCGTGGCTCCGGGCGAGGGTTTCGGAACCCATCCGCACGACAACATGGAGATCGTGTCGATCGCGCTGGAAGGCGCGCTCAGGCACGGCGACAGCATGGGCAACATGAAAGTCCTGCGTCCGGGAGAGATTCAGGTGATGTCGGCCGGCACGGGCATCACGCACAGCGAGATGAACGCCAGCGAGACCGAGCCGGTCAAGTTTCTGCAGATATGGGTGCTGACCGACGCGCAGGACCACACGCCCCGCTACAATCAGGTCGAGCTGGCGCCCGCCAAGCGCAACGTTCCGCATGTGATCGTGGCGCCCGAAGGCCGCGGCGGCGAGCATGTGGGATGGGTGCATCAGGACGCTTGGTTCTATACGCTGGACCTCGACAAGGATCGTGTGGTCGAATACCGCATGAACACCCGCGGCCACGGCGCCTACGTCTTCGTGATCGAGGGCAGCGTCGAGGCGGCGGGCGAGGAGCTGGGACCGCGCGACGGCATGGGCATCACCGGGGCGGACGAGTTCCCGATCAAGGGAGACACCGACGCGAAGGTGTTGATTATCGAAGTCCCGATGGAGGTTTGACAAGGCGAAGGAAAGGAGCTTTCCGGCAAATTTCCTCCTCCTCCTCCTCCTGCGGGAGCGGCGACCGCTTCCGGATGGGAGTGCGAAGGAAAAGGGCTGTCCCGTGGGGCAGCCCTTTTTGCGTCGGTCGGCGAAGGCGTCGGGAAGAGGGGTTTTGCCGGGAGGGGTGTGGCGCCCGGCGCCGCTGCGTCAGAATTCCGAGGTGAAGTGGAACCGGATATCCTTGAAATTCTCCTGCGCGAGGGCGAGTCCGTAGCTCGTGTCGGCGAGGAAGACGTCGCGGCCGTGCTTGTCGACGGCCATGTTGGTGTGCTTGCGGCGTTTGAAGTCGGCCAGCTGCGCGGCGTTGTCGCTCTCGATCCAGCAGGCTTTGTAGATCGAGATCGGCTCCCAGCGGCAGGCGGCGTTGTACTCGTGTTCGAGCCTATACTGGATGACTTCGAACTGGAGCGCGCCCACCGTGCCGATGATCTTGCGGCCGTTGAGGGAGCTGACGAACAACTGCGCCACGCCCTCGTCCATGAGCTGGTCCACGCCTTTGGCGAGCTGTTTGAATTTCAGCGGGTCGGCGTTCTCGATATAGCGGAACTGTTCGGGGGCGAACGACGGGATGCCCGTGAATTTGAGCTTCTCGCCCTCGGTGAAGGTGTCGCCGATCTTGAAGTTGCCCGTGTCGTGCAGGCCCACGATGTCGCCCGGATAGGCGAAGTCGATGATCGACTTCTTCTCGGCCATGAAGGCCGTCGGCGACGAGAATTTGAGCTGCTTGCCGCTGCGCACGTGCAGGTAGTTTTTGTTGCGTTCGAACGTGCCCGAACATATTTTGAGGAATGCGATGCGGTCGCGGTGGTTGGGGTCCATGTTGGCGTGGATCTTGAAGACGAAGCCCGTCATTTTGGGTTCCGCAGGCTCCACGATGCGGGTTTCGGTCGGAGCCGGGCACGGCGAGGGGGCTATGCGCACGAAGCATTCGAGCAGCTCGCGCACGCCGAAGTTGTTGACCGCCGAACCGAAGAATACCGGGGCCAGTTCGCCCCGCAGATAGGCGTCACGGTCGAAATCGTCGTAAACGCCCTCGACCAGCTCGACGTCCGAGCGCAACTGGGCCGCGAATTTGTCGCCGATCTGGGCCTCCAGCTCCGAAGAGGCGAGGTCCGAGATTTCGACGGTCGAGGCGTCGGCCGTGAGCTTCTCGTCGGAGGTGAAGAGCGAGAGGTTTTTCTCGTAGAGGTTGTATACGCCCTTGAACGTGGGGCCGTTCGAGATCGGGAACGCCAGCGGCCGCACGCGGATGTTGAGCTCCTTTTCGACCTCGTCCAGCAGGTCGAACGGCTCCTTCGAGGGGCGGTCGAGCTTGTTGATAAAGACGATTACCGGGGTCGAGCGCATGCGGCAGACCTCCATCAGCTTGCGCGTCTGCGCCTCGACGCCCTTGGCGCCGTCGATGACGATGATGACCGAATCGACGGCCGTCAGCGTGCGGTAGGTGTCCTCGGCGAAGTCTTCGTGGCCCGGAGTGTCGAGAATGTTGATCTTCGCGCCCTTGTATTCGAAGCCCATCACGGCCGTGGCGACCGAGATTCCGCGCTGGCGTTCGATCTCCATGAAGTCCGAAGTGGCGCCCTTCTTGATCTTGTTGCTCTTGACGGCCCCGGCGACGTGGATGGCGCCGCCGAAGAGGAGCAGTTTTTCGGTAAGGGTGGTTTTACCCGCGTCGGGGTGGGCGATGACCGCGAAGGTGCGGCGGCGTGTGATCTCTTCCTGTAATGTCATGTAACTGAATGTGTGTCTGTTTTATTGCGGGGAGTGCCGGGCGCTGTTCCGCCGGCGGCAATCCTTAGTTCTCCTTCGGGTAGTCGGCGTTGAAGTGGCAGCCGACCGACTCCTTGATTTCGCGGCCCTGCTTGATGACCAGATAGGCCACGGCGATCATGTTGCGCAGTTCGCACAGTTCGCGGTTGGGCTTGGTCTTGTTGTAAAGCTCCTCGGTCTCCTGCCACAGGATTTCCAGCCGCCGCATGGCGCGCTTGAGCGAGAGATTCGAGCGGACGATGCCCACGTAGTTGGACATCAGCGTCTGCATTTCGCGCTTCGACTGGATGATCATCAGCATCTCCTCGGTGTGCTGCGTGCCTTCGAAGTCCCAGTCGGGAATGCCTTCCTGAATTTCGACCCGGTCGAGCAGCGACGATGCGTGGCGAGCCGCCTGATCGGCGTATACCACCGCTTCGATCAGCGAATTGGATGCCAGCCGGTTTGCGCCGTGCAGTCCCGTGCAGGAGGTTTCGCCCAGCGCGTAGAGCCGTTTGATGGAGGTTTCGCCGTTGGTGTCCACCTTGACGCCGCCGCAGCAGTAGTGTGCCGCGGGAGTGACGGGAATCCAGTCCTTGGTGATGTCGATGCCGATCGAAAGGCACTTCTCGTAGATGTTGGGGAAGTGGCTGCGCACGGCGTCGGGATCTTTGTGCGTGACGTCGAGGTAGACGAAGTCCGATCCCCGCTTGGTCATTTCGCGGTAGATGGCGCGGGCCACCACGTCGCGCGGCGCCAGCGATTTCATCGGGTGGTATTTGTCCATGAACTCCTCGCCGCCGGGCAGGCGCAGGATGGCCCCGAAGCCGCGCATGGCCTCGGTGATGAGGAAGTTGGGCTTCTCGCCGGGGTTGTAGAGCGTGGTGGGGTGGAATTGGATGAACTCCATGTTTTCGGTGATCGCCTTGGCGCGGTGGCACATGGCGATGCCGTCGCCCGTGGCGACGACCGGATTGGAGGTCGTGGAGTAGATGTTGCCGCAGCCGCCCGTGGCGACGACGGTGAATTTGGCCAGCATGGTCTCGATTTCGTTCGTTTCGAGATTCAGGACGTAGGCCCCGAAGCAGGTCAGGCCGCGGGTGTGGCGCGTGACGAACTCGCCCAGATGGTGCTGCGTCAGCAGGTCGATGGCGAAGCGGTGTTCGAGTACGGTGATGCCGGGATGCCTGCGGACCGACTCGATGAGCGCCCGTTCGATCTCGGCGCCCGTCAGGTCCTCGTGGTGGAGGATGCGGTGCTCGGTGTGGCCGCCTTCGCGGTTCAGCTCGAAACGCCCGTCGGGAGTCTTGTCGAAGCGCGTACCCCATTCGATCAGGTCCCGAATCAGCTCCGGCGCCCGGCGCACGACCAGTCCGACGGCCTCTTCGTCGCATTTGCCCGCGCCGCAGACCAGCGTGTCGCGGATGTGTTTCTCGAAAGTGTCGGGGGCGTAGGTTACCGAGCAGATGCCGCCTTGCGCATAGTTGGTGTTGCACTCGTTCATTTCGCCCTTCGTCACGATGGTGACGTGTCCGTGGGCAGCGGCTTTGAGCGCGAACGAAAGGCCCGCCGCGCCGGAACCGATAACCAGAAAGTCGGTTTTCATAGTTTTGCAAGCGTTAAGCGTCGCAAAGTTATAAAAAATGCCCGATAATCCCATTTTCGGCCGGAAAAAGCGCACGGAAAAATGGGGCAACGGCTCCGGAACGGACCCCCGGAGCGGTAATTTTTTCGGCCCGGCAGGCGATATTTGGAATTTTTCTCTATTTTTGCCTTAAGCTACCCAAAATAAATTATGAAAAAACTACTTTTGACTCTGGCTGCCGGAATAGTTCTTTGTTCCTGCGGTTCGCACGATCCGCAGATCACGATCCAAAAATCTCGATCGTACCTTATCCCAACCACCTCGAACCCGGGCACGGGACGTTCGCCGTCAAGGGCGAAGGCGTCGTGTGCGACAGCCGTGCCGACGAGCGGACGCAGCGCGCCGTGGTCGGATTCGCCGCACGGCTGGCGACGGTTACCGGCGGGACGAATCCCGTCACGGTCGCCGACGAGGTGCCCGCGTCGGGCATCCGTTTCGTCACGGACGAATCGCTCCCGGCCGAAGGCTATGAATTGAACGTGGACGGGGAGGGAATCGAAGTGCGGGCGTCGCAGTTTCCCGGCTTCCTCTATGCCCTGCAAAGTCTCGAACAACTGCTGCCCGCGGCGGTTTACGGCACGGAGCCTGCGCCCGATGCGGCGTGGGAGGTGCCCTGCGTGAAGATCGCCGACGCGCCGCGGTTCGCCTACCGCGGCATGCACCTCGACGTGGCGCGCCACTTCTTCTCGGTGGACGAAGTGAAGCGGTATATCGACGTGATGGCCATACACAAGCTCAATACGCTGCACTGGCACCTGACCGACGATCAGGGCTGGCGCATCGAGATCAAGCGCTATCCGGAGCTGACCGCCGTGGGCAGCATCCGCAAGGCCACCGTGGTCCGCAAGGAGTGGGGAACCTATGACGGTACGCCCTACGGCGGTTTCTATACGCAGGACGAGATCCGCGACGTGGTGAAATATGCCGCCGACCGGGGTGTTACGGTGATTCCCGAAATCGACCTGCCGGGCCATATGCTGGCGGCGCTGACCGCCTATCCCGAACTGGGCTGCACGGGCGGTCCGTACGAGGTGTGGGGCCGCTGGGGCGTGGCCGACGACGTGCTTTGCCCCGGACGGGAGAAGACTTTCGAATTCCTCGAAGGCGTATTGACCGAGGTGATGGAGCTGTTCCCCTCGGAGTATATCCATATCGGCGGCGACGAGTGCCCGAAGGTGCGCTGGGAGAAGTGTCCGCGCTGTCAGGCGAAGATCCGCCAGCTCGGCCTGAAGGACGACGGAGAGCATACCGCCGAGCATTACCTGCAGAGCTACGTGACCGACCGCATCGGCAAATTCCTCGCGCGGCACGGCCGCCGCATCATCGGCTGGGACGAGATTCTGGAAGGCAGGGCGCCCTCCGACGCCGTCGTCATGTCGTGGCGCGGCAGCGAGGGCGGAATCGCCGCGGCCAAGCTGGGGCACGACGTCATCATGACGCCGAATTCGCACTTCTATTTCGACTACTACCAGTCGCTCGACACCGACGCCGAGCCGTTCGGAATCGGCGGTTACATACCGATGGAGCAGGTCTATTCGTACGATCCGGCGTTCCCGGAGCTGACGCCCGAACAGCAGAAACATATTCTCGGCGTGCAGGCCAACCTCTGGACCGAATACGTCTTGAGCGACGAACATCTCGAATACATGCTTCTGCCGCGTCTGGCCGCTCTGAGCGAGGTGCAGTGGTGTCTGCCCGAAACGAAGGACTGGAACCGCTTCATCGGCAGTTTCAGGATGGACAAGATCTATTCGCAGCTGGGGTATGAGTTCGCCAAGCATATCTTCGGGGTGACGGCGTCGTATGCGGTCGATCCGGAGAAGGGGGGCGTCGTGATGACCCTCACCACGCAGGGCGGCGCGCCGATCCGTTACACGCTCGACGGCTCCGATCCCACGGCTTCGAGTCCGCTTTACAAGGCGCCGGTGACCATCGGAGAAAGCTGCACGTTCAAGGCCGCGGCCCTGCGCGAAGGCATGCAGACGCCGGTCTATACGCGGAAATTCGATTTCAACAAGGCGACCGGACGGCGCATCGCGCTGAACGCCGCGCCGACGCTCAAATATACCTACGGCGGCGCCTCGCTGCTGGTGGACGGTTACCGCGGAGGTCCCGTCTATTCGAACGGCGCGTGGATCGGGTTCCTGAACGAGCCGCTGGACGTTACGATCGACATGCAGGGGGCGAAGCCCTATTCGGCGGTGACCGTCGAATCGCTGGTCGAGAAGGGCGAGTGGGTTTTCCCGCCTTCGTCGGTGGGGGTCTACCTCTCGGACGACGGCAGGGAGTTCACCGAGGTGGCGCTGATGTCCGTGCCGCAGGAGACGGCCGGCAGCCCCGACGGCGTCAAGCCGTTCAAGGTGCTCTTCCCCGAAACCTCGGCCCGCTACCTGCGCGTGGTGGCCCGTACGGTCGATCCGATTCCGGCATGGCACGGCGCGGCCGGGCAAAAAGCGCATATGTTCGTGGATGAAATCATCGTAGAATAAAACCGGGAGTGGACGTGGAGAAGACCGCCGTGCGGATACAGGGACGCGAGTCCGTTGCGATGACGACGGCCGAATTCGGCCGCCTGTTCGCTACGTGGCGCGCGCGGTTCGAAGCGATCGCGTGCCGCTACGTGCGGAGCGCGGCGGTGGCCGAGGATCTCGTCTCGGACAGCTTCATGTCCTTCTGGGAGAACCGCGGCCGGATTCCCGCCGATGCCAACCTGCAGGCCTATATCCTGATTATCGTCCGCAACAAATGCCTCGACTGGCTGCGCGCCCAAAGCCTGCATGCCAAGATCGAGCAGGAGGTGTACGAGCTTAGGCGGCGGGTGCTGGCGGCCGACATACGGTCGCTGCAGGCGTTCAATCCTGAGGAGATTTTCTCGGCGGAGGTGGCCGCGATCGTGCGGCAGTCGCTCGACCGCCTGCCCGAACTGACGCGCGAAGTGTTCGTCGCCCGCCGCTTCGAGGAGCTGAGCTACAAGGAGATCGCCGAAAAGTACGGCATCACCGTGCGGCGCGTCGAATTCGAACTGGAAAAGGCCGTGAAGCAACTGCGCGTGGCGTTGAAGGATTATTTGCCCGTGCTGCTTATGTTGCTGTCGGATAATATTTTGCGATCCTGAATTCGAGAGCGTGAATTATTAAAAATATTTTTTTAGCAAATCCAAGTGCGTCTGATTGGGAATCGGGCGCACTTATTCGTTTTTATAGAAACAGACGAAGAGAGAGATGAATCCGGAACTTATCTATAAATATTTGGAAAATACGGCGACTGATGACGAGATGAAGCAGGTGCTCGACTGGCTCGACGCCGATCCCGCGCATATGCGCGAATTGGACGAGCTGGACAAAGTGATGGCCGCTTCGGTCATTTACGGTCCCGACGTGCTGTCGCCTGCGCCTGCGAGGAAGGCGGCGCGGCGCATTTCACTGCGGCGGATTCCGCTGCGGCGCATCGTGCGTTATGCCGCGGAGCTGGCTGCGGTGGCGGTCGTCGGCGTCGGTCTCGCGCGGATGCTTGCCGACGACCGGATCGGAGAGTGGGCGCGGCGGACGACGGCGCTCGAAGTGCCTGCGGGACAGTACCTGAGCATGGAGTTGCAGGACGGCACCAAGGTCTGGCTCAATGCGGGAACCCGGCTGGAGTATCCGCTGGTGTTCGCCGGGGGCGAGCGGCGCGTGAAGGTTGCGGGCGAGGCGATGTTCGATGTCGAGCACGATCCCGCGCATCCGTTCGTGGTCGAGACGTTCGCCTGCGACGTCGAGGTGCTGGGAACCAAATTTGACGTGACGGCCGAGGAGCGCGAGGGATTGTTCTCAGCGGCCCTGCTGCGCGGAAGCGTGAAGGTGACCAACCGTCTGACGCCCGGCGAACAGTTCGTCCTCAAGCCCAACGAGGAGGTGCGGCTGGCGGGGCGGCGGCTGAACCTGAATGCGATCGGCAGCATGGACGACTACCTCTGGACCGAAGGCATGATCAGCATCAAGGGCCTTTCGTTCGGGGAGCTGATGCACAAATTCGAAAAGAGTTTCGGCGTGAAGATACGGATCGACCGCGCCCGGATGCCGGAGGTCGATTACAACCACGGCAAGATCCGTATTTCGGACGGCGTCGATTCGGCGCTGCGCCTGCTGCAGATGGCCTCGGATTTCACCTATACACGCAGCGAAGACAACGGAACGATCGTCATACGATAACCAGTCATAAACCTGAAAAAAACGAAAAACTGCCTATGAGAAGAGCCGAACAATGACCCTCGCCGGTCGTCCGGGGTGAATAAAAAAAGCTTGCAGATGGTCGCAACATCCGCAAGCCGCGGTCGGCCGTTAATCAGCTACCCAGCCTACTAACAACTAACCAATTGCAAAAGTATGAACAAAAAACGTATTCAGCAAATTAAATGCCTGTTTACACTCTTTTTTGTCGTGTGCGCATCGTTCTATGCCACACGGTCATACGCTCAGAATACCGCGGTGACGATCCGTCTGTCGGGCGTCAGCATGGAGCGTGTGATGAATGAAATCGAGAACCAAACCAATTATTTGTTCCTGTCGAACAAGGACGTGGACATCAACAGCGTCGTGAGCGTCGATGTGGAGGCGCGCCCGCTTTCGGAAGCGCTCGCGCAGATGGTGCGCGGAACAGACGTGGTCTACCGTTTCGACGGCAAATACATTCTGCTTTCGAAGGCCGACCGCAGGCCTGTGACCGTGAAGGGCGTGGTGACCGACGCCGACGGCGCGCCGGTGATCGGAGCTTCGGTGATCGTCAAAGGTACGACCGTCGGAGCTTCGACCAATACCGACGGCTCCTTCTCGCTGCAAGTTCCCCCCCCCGCGGAAAATGCGGTCCTGACCGTTACCTACCTGGGCTACGAGCCGGTCGATGTGACCGTCGGCAGCCGCACCGATTTCCGGATTACGCTCCGCGATTCGGCCGTGGCGGTGGAGAACGTCGTGGTGACGGCCCTCGGCATCAAACGTCAGGAGAAGGCCCTGAGCTACAACGTGCAGCAGGTCAAGTCCGAGGAGCTGACGACCGTCAAGGACGCCAACTTCATGAATTCGCTGGTCGGCAAGGTGGCCGGCGTGCAGATCAACAGCGGTGCGAGCGGCCCCGGCGCCAGCGCGCGCGTGGTGATGCGCGGCGAGAAGTCGATCGAGAAGGGCAACAACGTCCTCTATGTGATCGACGGTATTCCGATGTATAACCACAGCTTCGGCGGCGACGGCGGCACCTATGCCAAGCAGGCCGGTTCGGAGAGCGCCGCGGATATCAACCCCGAAGACATCGAGTCGATCAACATGCTGACCGGCCCTTCGGCTGCGGCCCTTTACGGCAGCGACGCCGCCAACGGCGTGGTGGTCATCAACACCAAGCGCGGCGTCAAGGACCGTACGGTGGTGACCGTCAGCAACAGCACGACCTTTTCGAAGGTCTACCGGCTGCCCGACATGCAGAACAGCTACGGAACCAGTTCGGGGCTGATGAACTGGGGTGAGAAGTATGCCAGCACGTTCGACGCCAAGAAGTTCTTCAACACGGGAACCAACATCATCAACTCGGTGTCGGTATCGACGGGCAACGAGAAGAACCAGACCTATATCTCGGCTTCGACGACCAATACGGCGGGCATCATTCCCGAAAATACGTACGACCGCTACAACTTCACGGCCCGCAATACCACCTCGTTCGCCAAGGACAAGCTCGTATTGGACTTGGGCGCCAGCTTTATCATCCAGCACGACGAAAACATGGTGACGCAGGGCAAGTATTACAACCCGCTGCCCGCGCTCTACCTCTTCCCGCGCAGCGACGACTTCGACGAAATCCGCCTTTTCGAGCGCTGGGACCCCGTGCGCGGCTATATGGTGCAGTACTGGCCTTACGGCGAGGGCGCGCATTCGCTGCAGAACCCCTATTGGATTCAGAACCGCATGAACCGCGAGACGAGCAAGCGGCGCTACATGCTCAACGCCTCGCTGCGGTGGAACATCACCGACTGGATGAACGTTTCGGGCCGCGTGCGGGTCGATAATTCGGAATACCGCATCAAGCAGAAGCTCTACGCCTCGACGCTGACCACCTTCTGCGGAACGAACGGCGGTTACGAGGATCAGACGCAGCACGACCGCAGTTTCTACGGCGACGTGATGCTCAACATCGACAAGACCTTCGGCGACGACTGGACGCTCAACGCCAACATCGGCGCTTCGATCAACGACCAGCGCTACGAGCAGGCCGGCGTGGCGGGCGACCTGCTGCTGACCAACCATTTCGCCATGAACAACCTCAACTATCAGGAGAAGTTCAAACCCCTGCAGGAGGGGTGGCACGACCAGACGCAGGCGATCTTCGCTTCGGTCGAGGTGGGGTGGCGCTCGATGCTCTACCTGACGGTGACGGGCCGCAACGACTGGGCTTCGCAGCTGGCCTATTCCAAAAACTCGTCGTTCTTCTATCCTTCGGTGGGTCTGTCGGCCGTGGTTTCCAACATGGTGAACATGCCCGAATGGTTCACCTTCCTCAAGGTGCGCGGATCGTATTCGAAGGTGGCGTCGGCTTTCGCCCGCTACCTCTCCAATCCGGCCTACTCGTTCAACAACCAGACCCACAACTGGAGCAAGCCTTCGACCTATCCGGCCTACAACCTCAAGCCTGAGGACACCAAGTCGTGGGAGATCGGCCTGAACGCCCGTTTCCTCAACCACATCAACCTCGACGTGACCTACTACCGTTCGAACACCTACCACCAGACGATCTATGCGCCGCTGCCCTCTTCGTCGGGTTACAACCAAGTGGTCGTGCAGGCCGGCGACGTGCAGAACCAAGGCGTCGAGCTGGCGCTGGGCTACAACAACAAGTGGAACGACTTCACGTGGAGCAGTTCGTACACCTTTACGCTCAACCGCAACGAGATCAAGCGGCTGGCGGCCGGCGAAGTGAACCCCGTGACGGGCGAGACCATCACCGACAACGAGATTCAGAAGGACTGGCTGGGCGCGAGCAACGTGGCGCCGCAGGTCATCCTGCGTCCGGGCGGTTCGATGAGCGATATTTACGTCAATCACGAGCTTAAGCGCGACCTGAACGGCAACATCGAGATCGATCCTTCGACGGGCAACCTCTCGATCGCCGAAACCGACTTCCGCAAGGTGGGCCAGCTCTCGCCCCGCTACACGATGGGCTGGAGCAACAGCTTCGGCTACAAGGGCATCGAACTCGGTGCGGTCCTCACGGCCCGAATCGGCGGCCTGACCTACTCGGCCACGCAGGGCGTGCTGGACTACTACGGCGCGTCGCAGGCCACGGCCGACGCGCGCGACCGCGGCGGCATTCCGATCAACTACGGCACCGTCGATCCCCAGAAGTACTATTCGGCGATTTCGACGGCCGAGGGCGGTTACGGAGCCTATTACCTCTACAGCGCCACCAACGTACGCCTGCAGGAGCTGAGCCTGCAGTATACGCTGCCGGCGCGGTGGTTCCGCAACAAAGCCAGACTGACGGTCGGATTCGTCGCCAAGAACCTCTGGATGATCTACTGCAAGGCGCCCTTCGACCCCGAAATCTCGGCGGCGACGGACAACGCCTACTATCAGGGCGTGGACTACTTCATGCAGCCGAGCACGCGCAATTTCGGCTTTAACGTGAAACTGCAATTCTAACCGAACCAAAGCTATGAAAAATATCATTAAACTTACCTGCCTCTTATTGACGGTATGCGGTTTTGCGGGTTGTACGGGCAATTTCGACGAGTACAACACCGATCCCTATGCCCTTTACAAGGGAGACCCCGCCGTGCTGATTCCCACCATGCTCGACGCCATGATGTACGTGCAGCAGAACGACTCGCAGATGGTCGATCAGATGGTCGGCTCGCTGGGCGGATATTTCACGCTGTCGAACCGCTGGGGCGGTCAGAACTTCGATACGTTCAATGCGTCCGACGCATGGAACGCCACGCCGTACAATACGATGTTCGAGGATATTTACGCCAACTTCTTCGACATCGAGAAATCGACCAGCAAGTCGGGCCACTACTACGCGATGGCCCGTCTGGTGCGCGCCGCCGTGATGATGCGCGTCGCCGACTGCTACGGCCCGATCCCCTACAGCAAGGTAGCCGACGGCTCGTTCTATGTCGAGTACGACTCGGCGGAGGATGTCTACAAGCATATCATCGAGGACCTCGCGGGCGCGGCGACCACGCTCTACGCCTATGCGCAGGAGTATCCGGCGTCGAAACCGCTGGCTAACAACGATCCGATTTTCGCAGGCGACTATACGGCTTGGGCGCGTCTGGCCAACTCGCTCTGCCTGCGTGCGGCGATCCGCTCGAACGACCGCGAGGCCGCCGAGAGCGCCTGCGGCCATGCCGCCGGCCTGATCGAGACCAACGCCCAGAACGCCATGATGAGTCCCGGCGTGCAGGGAAATCCCTATCAGCTGGCTTCGGCGTCGTGGGGCGACCTGCGAATCAATGCTTCGATCGTCGATTACATGACCGGGTACGACGATCCCCGCTGCGAAGCCTATTTCCAGAAATCGACCTTCGACAACACCCGCTATATCGGCATGCGCGCCGGTACGGCCGGATTCGAGAAATCGGCCGTAAGCGGTTATTCGCTGCCCAACGTGCAGTCCGGCTCGTCGCTGCCGATTTTCGTGGCCGCCGAGACCAATTTCCTGCGCGCCGAGATGGCGCTCAGAGAGTGGACCGTAGGCGGTACGGCGCAGTCCTATTACGAAGCCGGCGTGCGTCTGTCGATGGAGCAGAACGGCGTGGCGGGCGAGGACATCGACGCCTATCTGGCCGATGAAACGCTCGTTCCCGCCGGACATCTGAACGATCCGCGCGGCGCGAAGTACAACTACGACCGTCAGACGGACGTCAAGATCAAGTGGAACGACGCGGACGGCACGGAGAAGAATCTGGAGCGCATCATCACCCAGAAATGGATCGCAAACTTCCCGATGGGACTCGAAGCGTGGGCCGAATTCCGCCGTACGGGCTATCCCGAACTGGCGCCGGCCATCGACAACCTCAGCGGCGGCGTTATCTCCGACAACTTCCGCGGCCTGCGCCGGCTGCGCTATCCCTATACCGAGCGTAACCTCAACAAGAGCAATTACGACAAGGCGGTGGCATTGCTGGGCGGTACGGACAACGAGTCGGTCGATCTTTTCTGGACGAAGAAAAAATAGTGTCGAAACCTAAACGAAAGCATACATTATGAACATAAAGAAAAATATATGGGCATTGGCGGCGGCGCTGCTTTTCGCGACTGCGTTTACCAACTGCAGCGACTGGACGGAGGTCGAAGCCGAAAAGAAGGTCGAATACGGCAATACCGAGACCTCGCGCCCCGAATCCTACTACCAAGCTCTGCGCGAGTGGAAAAAGACGGATCATTCGATTTCGTTCGGGTGGTTCAGCGGCTGGGGCGATCCTGCCGTTCTGACGGCCAGTATGCTGATGGGACTTCCCGACAGTATGGATATGGTCTCGTTGTGGGACAATTCGAGCAACCTTTCGCAGGGCAAGATCGAAGATCTCCGCATGGTGCAGCAGAAGAAGGGGACCAAAGTGCTGATGTGTACCTTTATCCAGTATGTCGGCAAGGGGTTCACTCCTGCCGAATATGATGTCGACGAAGCGACCCGCGAAGCGTTCTGGGGCTGGAAAGAGGTGCAGAAGCTCGACGAAGAGGGTAATCCGATGTTCGACAAGCAGGGAAATCCCATCATGGTGCCTGAGGAGAACGCCATGAAAGCATCGTTGGAAAAATATGCGCAGGCGATCGCGGATACGATCTACAAATACGGTTACGACGGTCTGGATATCGACTTCGAGCCGAATGTGGACGGATATCCCAATGCGAAGCTCGACGAGCATCCCGATCGTGTGGAAGTGTTCCTCGATATTTTGTGCAAGCACCTCGGCCCTCAGTCCAATTCGGGTAAAATGCTCGTTATCGACGGCGAACTTTGGGAGGTTCCGTCGAAGACCGCTACTTACTTCGATTATTTCATCGGACAGGCCTATTCGGTTTCCGGCGGCACTCCGTCGCCCACTGCAGGACAGAGCGAATCGAATATGGACTCTCGCCTGAGGCAGATAATCAATAACTTCGGCGAATACATGTCCGAGGAGGAGATCACCAAGCGCTTCATCGTCACGGAAAACATGGAGAGCGCCATCGACGCATTGAACGGCGGTTATTACTGGACGCTTCGCAACGGAACCAGACTCGACAAGGCCGAGTGCCCGTCGTTGCTGGGAATGGCCAGATGGCAGCCCGTCAACGGCTTCCGCAAAGGCGGTTTCGGCGGTTACCGGTTCAGTAACGAGGCGGTGAACAAACCCTCCTACAAATGGATGCGAACCGGAATTCAGGCGCAGAACCCCGCAGTCAATTAGTCCGAACAACCAAAAGCAAGAAAAAGATGAAAAACAGCATTAAAACAGCAGTTCTCGGTCTCGCGGCGCTCGTTTCGGGATTCTCGGCCTGCAACGATGCCGATTACGATACGCTCGGAGTGCACGCCTTCGTCAGCGAGAGCGCGTCGAATAAAAGCACGAAAGTGACCATTACGGAACTGGGCGCCGACGCCGAAATCACGGCCTGCCTGAGCGAGGCCGCAACGAAAGACGTAAAGCTGAAATTCGTGGTCGATTCCGAGGTGCTGGACCGTTACAACCAGAAGCAGGCTTCGAGTTTTCTCGTACTGCCCGAAGAGGTCTACGAGATGGACTCCGAAGTGACGATCAAGGCCGGAGAATTCAGCGCTCCTGCAACCAAGATCCATATCAAGCCGCTGCCCAAGGAGTATGTCGGCGAAAGCTATGCCCTGCCGCTGCGTCTTGTCAGCGCCGACGGGTCGGTTCCGGTGACCTCGCTGACCTCGACCTATGTGATTACGACCGAAGCGATCGTCGTCTCGTCGCTCCCGATGTTCGTCGGCGGCGCGGGACTTGCCGCCGACGGTTTCCCCTTGACGCTTCCGCAGTTTACGGTCGAGGTGCGTTTCCAAGTGAGCAATACGGCCGACCGCAACCGTGCCGTATTTACCAACGGCGGTTCGGTGCTGCTGCGCTTTGAGGACCCGCAGAACGACACTTCGGACCATAAGGCCCATTCGCTGGTGCAGTTCCAAGGCGACGGCTGGTATCTCAATCCGTCGTTGTCGTTCACGCCCAACAAATGGCAGCATCTGGCGCTGACCTATGACGGAACCAAGGTGACCCTCTATGTCAACGGTACTTTTGCCGGAAGCAAGGAGGGCGTGTGCGATCCCAACTTCGGATCGGCCAACTGGTTCGGCGGCGATGCCGGCGGCGGACACGGAACCGGCGATTCGTGGTGGAGCGGATGTAAGATACTGATGTCTGAGGCGCGTATCTGGTCGGTATGCCGTACGGAAGCGCAGGTGCAGAACAACATGACCACGACCAGCGCCAAATCGCAGGGCTTGGAGGCTTACTGGCGCTTCAACGAAGGCGAGGGCAATACGTTCGAGGACTGCACGGGCAACGGGCATACGCTGAAGACGTCCAAGATCCCGACGTGGGTTGCCGGCATCAAGTCCACCGATACGGAAACGCCGTGGCCTTAATCCCGTAATTATGGCGCAGGCGCGCCCGGTGCGTGCCTGCCGCCATGCGGTTCATTCAAATTGTTTGTTAAATACGATTACATTATGATGAAAAAATTGAAATATCTTTTGGCCGGAGTTCTCGTTTCTGCTGTTGCGGGTTGTTTTGTCGCATGCGATGACGACGATGAGGGACTGAACGGGTGGACCGATACGGCTTACGTATATGTTCAGGGCGAAACGCTCGGCAACGATATGCTGAAACAGGCTGTCGTCATCGAGACGGAGGGGTTGGAGGATGCCACACCTTGCGTCTATACTTTCCGGGCGTGCATAAATAAACCCGCCAAAGCCGATGCGACCGTATCGCTGACCGCCGCAGCTTCGGGCGGGATAGCGGATATGCTCGAAAATACGATGACGCTGAGTGCCGAAAGCCTGACAATTCCTGCCGGGCAGCTCGCGTCCGAAGAGGCGACCCTTACGATCGATCCGGCGTTCTTAGCCATTACCGACGAGCAGAAAACATACGATCCGGCGGTTTTCACGGTGACGGTGGGCGAGCTTAAGACGTCCTGCAACGACGTCAGGCTTTCGACCAAAACCAATAAGGTGACCGTTATATAAAAAGACGGTCAAGCCTTATCTGAATCTTGCGAGCGGAACTCCGAGCAATGCAGAATATATGGACCGTACCAATTGGAGCGGTACGCTGGGCGAAGGCGTCGAAAATGTGATTGGGAATATATTCGACGGTAATACGGGAAGCGATATTGCCGCTAACAGTGCGCCGTGGGAATTTACGCTCGATCTGGGGGCGGAGACCACGATGCTGGGGGCGAATACAAGACATTGGGGAAGTGGTTATGCTCCGAGGTCGATCGAAGTTCTTACTTCGCCGGACAACGCGACGTGGAAATCGCATGGTACGCTCGCGGTATCCGGCGGTACGCAGAACTGGCGGTTCCTGAAGCCGGTTACGGCCCGTTATCTGAGATACCGGGTGATGTCGCCCAACGGCCGGACCGATGTTACGGAATTCAATATTTATGTCGCCAAGCAATAGGGTTCGATAGGAATTAGTGTATTAGGGGAAGCCGTCCGGTCCGAGACCGGGCGGCTTTTTTTTGTTGCTATGCGGGCTTGGCGAATAATATTTGTCAACTGTATCCTGTGACTGAAGGCCGGGTGTAAATTCGTATTGTTATTCTGGCTTTCGGAAACAGCATGTCGATGACCGTTGTAGGGATTTACTGTTGAGGCGTCGGTATCGGTATTGTTGGGTCGTGGTCCATGCAGGTCCCGCGCAAACTGAAGCATATCACCTGATTAGCTACTGAAATATCTGAATAATTGTATTTGGGGCAACCTTGCAGCTGGATTTGGTATTTTCCTGGAATGAGGAAAAATGAATATGCGTCCGGATCTGGAATTGGACCCGGAATCTCATCGGCAAATGTCGGGAACGGTATGTATTCGGCACTGGGCCATGCTTCGGCATAAGGCTCGGACGAAACGCCCGAATAAGAGGCCTCTGCGGCCCATACATCGAGCCATACGCTTACAGGTACTGAGCCTGTTTTAATTTGGATATACATTTTTGATGTTATTTCAAGTTCGATGCAAATATCATTTCCGCAGCCTCGCAAACGATCGAAATCCCGAAAATACTCTCCGCTGCTGTCTATTGCCATAATTTTAGTGAACCCATTGTCATAGGGTCCGAGTTTGAGAATGTTAGTACCCCAATCGGTCCCTTGCCGGGGATCTTCCAGATAGGCGCAGTTGACAATGGTGCATTCGTTTGAATAGGCTGGGCCGAACGGAGTCGATATAGATGCCCGGTATTTTGTGATACGCTGTTCGGGTATCGGCAGGCGAATGTGTTTTTCATCGGAGCCGAATGGTGTCCAAAAGCCGTTTTTATATACTTCCCATGTGGATTTCGAGGCGGTCAGGGATGGTTCGGTCAGGTAGGGAATGTCGAAGTAGAAACGGTTGAATCCGGTTTTGTTGAGTTCTATGAGTTCGGGGATGGTGCCGCCGCTGAGAAAAGACTTGTTGTATACCGTGCATATGTTCGAATATCGGTTTTCGTGGTCGCAGGCGGCTTTGCGGCGGTACATGGCAGTGAAGGTCATCGGTGCTGGTGTGACGAGCGATTCGCCGACGGCCGACGGGATGGTTGTCCATGAGTCGCCGGTTTTGGTTTCCCATGTATAGCGTATGGCACTGCGCGGACAGACGGCGGTCTGAGTGGAGTTTATTCGCAGTTGTTCGTTCGGATTCGCGGTGTCGATAAGCAGCGTGTCTGCGATGCTGCCTGCTGTCAGCGGTTCATACATGCTGTTTGTAACGGTGCAGATGTTGGAATACAGCGTCTTTGTTCCGTTTACGGCCTTGCGGCGGTATTCGCTCGTAAGTTCTGTGGTGACAGGGGCGTTCGTGAGGTTTTTACCGGTCTGGCCGCTTATGGACGTCCATTTGCCGTCCGACTTCTTTTCCCACGCATAAATTATCGTTCCCGTACCTCCGGAGGCGTCCTTGACGGAATTGATGGAGAAAACCCCGGTTGTCTGGCTGATGGTTTTGGTCTCTTCGATGGAACCTGCAGTAAAACCGGGTATCGGGAAAATCAAGGAGAGTTCTCTTTTGTCTTGGGTGCTGAATCCTGTCCATGAAATGGGACTCGTCTCCTTTGTCATGATGGATTTATTGTTGTATTGGGAGGTTCCGTTGCTCGGAGTTCCCCTGTCTTCGTCATCTCCGATAAGCTGTCCGTTGCGTAGACTATGACCCAGTCCCAGAGAATGCCCGATGGCGTGCATGATTAAATACATGGCGTTGTTCTGCACCTTGCTGTCGAACAGGTTATTGACATCGGGCAGGAATGTGCAGTCCGCATTGAGGGTTACGCTGCCCGGCTTGCCGTCCGACGACGGAGGGGTCACTTTCATAAGTTTTGCGGTGCTGTTGCCGAAACTGCTTTTGTTTTCGAACTTGATTTTGATCTCCTGAAGGTTGCTGCCCGATGTGTTGGAAATGGATATGTAACATTTTGCCACGGCGTTCCATTGGGCTATGGCATTCGTGGCTGGATTGGTCCAGAGCGCAGAGGAAGAGGTGAGGTTGCCGATGTTCATATATAGCTTGTTCTGGTATTGCTGACTTGTCAGGTAGCCCTTATTGTGTTGTGTCAGGCGGGTCTGCGGCTGTTGTCCGGCCTCTTCGAGCCATTCGTCGGTCAGCCAGATATCTCCTTCGACCAGATAGCCGTCGTCTGTCTTTTCGATATCGGCGATATCGTAGCCCAGCGATGAGATGAGGGCGATGTCCTGCTTCATTTGTTCGGACATCTGTTCTGATGAGTTGTTCATTTGCGGATCGGCTTTTTGGCAGGATGTCAGTGAGACCGCGACGAATAAAATACCCGGAATCCATGAGATGACACTCCATTGCGGAAATTTTTTCATGATGAAACGATTTTAGGTTAGTAATTGGATGTGATTGGGTCGTTATAAGATACGAATTTAAAGTGTCGAATGCAAATCATTCGGGGCGATTATCGGCCGGAGCGTGTGCGACGGATGCGAAAAAAAACGTACATTTGTGGCCATGAGTGAACGGCATATAGACATAAACGAATTCGATTACGACCTGCCCGACGGGCGGATCGCCAAGTTCCCGCTGGCCGAGCGCAGCGCCTCGAAACTGCTGGTTTACCGCGGCGGGGAGATCGGCGAAGCGCATTTCGCCGACATCGGCGACGTGCTGCCCGAAGGCCAGCTGCTGGTGTTCAACAATACGAAGGTGATTCGCGCGCGGATCATCATGCACAAGCCTTCGGGCGCCCGCATCGAGGTGTTCTGTCTCGAACCGCACGATCCGGCCGATTACGAACGGGCGTTCGCCGTCGTCGGGCGGTGTGAATGGTCGTGCATCGTGGGCAACCTCAAGAAATGGAAAGAGGGGTATGTGGAGATCAACTTCGAGCACGAAGGCCGCCCGGAGCATCTGCGGGCGTGGCTCGTCGAGAACCGCGGCCGCGAGCATACCGTGCGTTTCGAGTGGTCGGCGGCGATGACGTTCGGGCAGCTGCTCGAATACCTCGGACGGATTCCGATTCCGCCCTACCTGAACCGCGAAAGCGAGGAGATCGACTATACGCGCTACCAGACCGTCTATTCCAAATTCGAAGGATCGGTGGCCGCGCCGACGGCGGGGCTGCACTTCACGCCCGAACTGATCGAGGGGATGAAGGCGCGCGGCTTCGGGTTCGAGGAGGTGACGCTGCATGTCGGGGCCGGGACCTTTCTGCCCGTCAAGGACGACGATGCCGCGCGGCATCCGATGCACACCGAGCATTTCGAGGTGCGGCGTGCGGCGGTAGCCCGCCTGCTGGAGAAGTGGGGGCGGATCACGGCCGTCGGCACGACCTCGGTGCGGACGCTCGAATCGCTCACGGCGCTGGCGTGGCGCATACGTACGGCCGGAACGCCCGATGCGGAGCGGGTCGTCGGTCAGTGGGAGCTGTACGACGTGCCGGCGGAGTTTTCCGGGCGCGAGGCGCTGGAGACCCTGCTGAACTACATGGATGAAAAGGGGCTGGAACGCATCAAGGCGGCGACGCAGATCATGATTACGCCGCTGGGGTACGAGTTCCGCATCGTGCGCAATATCGTCACCAACTTCCACCAGCCCAAATCGACGTTGCTGCTACTGGTGTCGGCTTTCGTCGGCGGGGACTGGAAGCGGATTTACGAATACGCCCTCGGACACGGCTTCCGTTTCCTGAGTTACGGCGACTCGTCGGTGCTGATGCGCTGACGCTGGGAGCGAGGCTGAGGGAGAAAGCGCGGCTGCCGGATGCGGCTGCCGGCCGGTCTTCGGCGGTCATCAGACGGTCGTTCGGCGGGGGCGGAAAGTCTCCGGGGAGTCCGGGGAGAAGATCACGTGCGGAGCAGCGTTTCGCGGATGCGTCGCAGGGCTTTGGTGATCTGCGCTTCGACGGTCTTGACCGAAATCTGCATCTGGTCGGCGATCGCGGCGTTGGAAAGCCCCTCTTCGCGGCTTTTGCGGAATACTTCGCGGCAGCGGTCGGGCAGCTGCGAGACGGCTTCGGCGACCAGCATCATCATTTCGTCGGCTTCGAGCTGCAATGCCTCCGGGTTGGTGAAGAGCGGCTCCGGCCCCTCGATGGAAATGCCGGCGGGCCGTTCGTCACGAAGCCGGTTGAGCGCGCGGTTGCGCACGGCGCGGAACAGATAGGCCCGGACGGAAGTCAGGATGTGGAGTTCTGCGGCATGCTGCCAGATGTGCGTAAAGGTGTCCAATACGATCTCTTCGGCAGAGGTGCGGTCACGGAGCCAGTAGGCCGCGAACCTGCATAGCGGGGCGTAATAACGGTCGAACAACTCCCGGAAGGCGGCGGTTTCCCCCCCCCTCGGCTGATGCGTTTCCACAAAACCATGTCGTGTTCGTTTTCCGACCTCATCGTATCGCTAAAGGAAATTCAGACTAATAAAGATAGGCATTTTCGGGGACAAAACGGACGCGGAACGTATGAATTTTTCGTTTCGGCATTCTTTCGTTCCTGTTATCCTGCGGCATGCGGGACGCCCGAAATCGGGACTGCGTTAAAAAAAGGGGCCTGCTGAAGTGTTTCAGCAGGTCCCTTTGCAGGTTCGGACGTATTATTCGAGCAGTTCGTTGTTGCCCCAGACATTCAACTCTGCGATGCACCATCCCCGGAAGGTCGGGTTATAGGTCTTGTTCGTATAGCTGGCGTGAATGCGCAGCCGGACGTAACGCGCATGCTGGTAGTCGTCGAGCATCGGACTGATGACCACACCCATCGGATCCAGCGGCGAGTCGGGATCGGTCCTGTAGTCGCGGTATGTCTGGGTGTAGGTCCAGTTGGCGTCGTTCGCTGCGCCGAGGCCGTCGCCGGTGATCTCCTTCGCGGTCCAGACCTCCAAGTGGGCGATGCCGTAGCGCGCGCCGGCTTCCGGTTTGCCGGTAGTCATGTAGCGCTGATTGAACTGGAAGCCGCGTACGGTCACCTCTTTGCCCAGATCGATGACGAAGTCGTAGGGCGGATTGGCCTGCTCCTCGTCGGCGTTGCAGTAGCCGAAGGTGTTGATGTCTTCGTCGAACATCTTCTCCACTTCGTAGTTGGGCTTGGCCTTGGGGGCAGCGAGCACCTTCCAGCTGCTGCGGTCGAGCAGCACGGGTGCGGGCGGTCCCGGCTTGACGAACTTGTTGAAGAGGATGTAGCGGACGCCGCCCGTCGGCGAGACCGTCGCCCGCGGGTCGCCCTTGATCGAATCGATGGCGATCGGGAGCAGGTACGGCTCCTCGTCGGGCATGCGCTCGCTGAACAGCTCGACTTTCATCGTCGAGGAGACCGTGTTGTAGCGGGGCAGCATGACTTCGGTGGTCGAGAATGCGTAGGCCTCCGAGGGGCAGAGCTTGTACGAGGTGCCGTGCGCCGCGTTATAGGTCTCGACCAGTTCGGGGTCGGTCTTGAACACGACGGTTATGTAGCTGCCGCTGATCTGTTCGGCCTCCGCACGGATGCTGAGGGTCTGCTTCTTGGGGCTTTCCACCGTAATCACCTCGGCGTCGGCCGCGGCGTTCTGAATGCTCAGCAGGGCCGGCTCTCCGAGCGCCGCCGGGTTTTCATCGTCCTTGCAGCCTGCCGTGGCAAGGAGCAGTGCGACGGCGGCCAGAAGACGCATGTTTGCATATCGTTTCATAATCGTTTTCGTTTAAGGGTTCGTCTCTGCGTTAGAATTTGACATCGACCAGCACGGGAATGTGGTCCGAGGCCCTCTTGATGTCGCCTTTGTTGAAGTCGAGCATGATCTTGGTGCCGACCACGTCGCACTTCGCGCCGTTGCCGTTCCAAAGCAGGATATAGTCGATACATTTGTTCGGCGCCTGCGAGGAGTGGGTGAAGTCGCTCGCGCCGTGGGGCGTCAGGACCGTCCAGCCCGTCTTCAGTTTGGAGATGGTGGGCGAATCGGGACGGGCGTTGAAGTCGCCGCCGAGGAAGACGGGCTTCTTCGAGCTGCCGAATTCGCGTTCGATGACCTTGTTGATCTCGTCCACCTGTCCCGCCTGAGCCAGCGTGGATACATGGTCGAGGTGGGTGGTGGCGAAGACGTATTTTGCGAACTCCATGACGACCATCACGCGGGGTTCGGCGCCGTCGCCCTTCGGCAGCGGAGCGGCAAAGGTCCGGACGGGTTTCTCACGGCTGGCGATTCCGTCGCCGTAGGCGCCGCCCTGATAGGCCATCGCACGCGAATATTCGTAACTCCACTCCTTGCCCATCAACTCGGCGAACTTCTTGAGCTGGAAGACCCGGCCGGTGCGGACCGTGCAGCTGTCCAGCTCGCTGATGCCCACCAGATCGGCCTTGCCCTCGGTCATCATGTCGGCGATCATCTGGTAGCTGCCGTCGCTGACGTACTTGGTGAAGACGCCGACGTTGTAGGTCACCAGACGCGTCGCGCCGTCGGCCTTGGGGTAGTAGTCCCGGCCCGGTTCCTCCGGGGTTTCGGGTTTCAGATGGGGCGGAACTTCGTCTTCGGAGGAGGAGCTGCTGTTGCAGGCCGTTGCCGGGCAGGCGAGGCCGAGCAGCAACATCATGGTAAGGTATTTTTTGAGCATGTTCATCGTTTCGTTCGTTTTTGAAGTTAGTATTGGGAATTAAAAGTCGAGGCCGTCGTTCCAGCCGGGGTTCTGCGTCAGGGCGCCGCCGGTCAGCGAGCGGTCGTCGGTCGGAATCGGGTAGTAGTAGTCCCGTTCCTCGTTCCACTCGCCCGGATTTTTCTTGTGGGGCGAGATGTAGCCGTGGTCGCCTTCCGAGAGGAAGATGTCCTGATCGATCTCCATGATGAGCGGAGCTTTGGTCGAGGGCGACTCTCCCTTGGTCTTGAGGTAGATGTCGGGCGTGCCGTCGCCGTCGAGGTCGTATTCGCCCTTGGAGGGGATGTAGATGCCCAGCAGCGGCTGCGTGAAGGCCTTGCCCTCTTTCCAGCGGATGAGGTCGTAGTAACGGTGGCCTTCCTGAAGCAGCTCGATGGTGCGTTCGCGGCGGATTTCGAGCAGTACGCCTTTGTTCGGACCCGTCACGTTGGGATAGCCTGTCTCAGGGGCCAAAAGGTACGGGTCGGGGTTGGCGTTGGCTTGGGCCATGTCCAGATTGGGCATGCCCACGCGGTCGCGCAGCTTCTTGATCGTCAGGTCGATGTCGTCCTGCGTCAGCGTGCCCAGCTCGGCCTTGGCTTCGGCGTAGTTGAGGTAGATTTCGGCCGTGCGGATGATCGGCAGGTCGGTGTAGGAGAGGTTGTAACCGTCGGAACCGAAGTCGGCGGGAGCGACGAACTTGATGGGCTGGTAGCCCGTCATGCAGGTCGAAAGGCTCGGCACTTCGATCTTGGTGGAGTTGATGCGCGTGTAACCCGGCGTGCGGATCGACTGCGCCAGACGCGGATCGCGGTTCTGGCACTCGTTGCGGAACTCCATCGTTTGCCAGCCCGCCTTGTCCGTGAAGCGCGTGCCGTCGGCCATCAGATAGCTGGCGACGATCTTGCGCGTCAGGCCCGGACGGCCGTAGGAGGTGTTGAGCGAGTAGAAGGTGCTGTTGTGGAACACGCTTAGCCCCTTGTTGTAATCGCGGGCGAGGACGACCTCAAGCTGCTGCGCGTCTTCCGACACGAACAGGTCGCGGTAGGCGGTCTGCGTGCCACCCGTGGTGTAGAGTCCGTAGCCGCTGTTGGTGATGAACTCTTCGGACGCCTTCGCCGCCAGATCGAGGTAGTATTTCCAGTCGTTCTCCGGAAGGTCGATGCCGTGGTATTTGCGGAACGTGCCTTCGAAGAGGCAGAAACGCGATTTCAGGGCCAGTGCCGTCCATTTCGTGATGCGGTAAAGGTCGTGTTTGGTGGGCAGGTAGAGGATGGCGAAATCGATGTCCTCGATCATGCGCTGCATGACGTACTCGCGCGAATCGCGCGGACGCTTGAGTTCGGGATCGGCCGAGCCGATCGGTTTCGAGTACCACGGCACGTCGCCGAACCGCTTGATCTTTTCGAAGTAGAAATAGACGCGGAAGAAGCGGGCCAGCGCGTCGTAGCGGTTACGGACGTCGGTGTCCTTGCAGTTGCCCGAATATTCGAGCAGCGTGTTGATGTCGCGCAGGTTGGTCCATGTCCAGCCGCCGCCCGACGCGGGGATCGTACGGCCGCCGCGCATCTCCTGCGGCAGGTCGTTGTGGATGATGTTGTCCCAGTACTCGTTGTAGAGCCCGTCGGACGGGAACGCCGTGTAGAATTTGTTGCTGAAAGCCTGCAGCTCGTTTTCGTTCGAGAAGAAGGTTTCGGGCGACATTTGGGCCAGCGGGTATTTGTCGAGCCACTCTTCGCAGGAGACGAGTGCCATGGTGCAGCCTGCGGTCAGTATGAATAATAGTTTTTTCATGGTTCTGCTTGTTTGATTAGAATGTGACATCTACGCCGAACATGTAGGTTTTCTGCCACGGGTAGGTGCGCATCTCGTCGTTCATGGCGGCCATTTCGGGGTCGATATAGTCCGAGCGGATGGGCGACCATGTGGCGAGGTTCTCACCCGTGAAGTAGATGCGCAGGTTGTCGATCAGCACCTTGCGGGTCCATTTCTTGGGCAGCGTGTAGCCTATCGTGAGGTTCTTCAGGCGGCAGTAGCGGATGTCCTGCAGATAGCGGTCGTTGACGGCCGTCAGCTCGCGGTTGGTGCCCGAAAGGGCGACGTAGCCGCGCGGACGGGGGAAATAGGCGTCGGGATTCTCTTCGCTCCAGTACATCTTGTGGAAGTCCTTGGGAATCCAGCTCGCATAGGGACGGGCGTAGGGACCCCAGAAAGCGATGGTATTGGCCTTGGGATACCACTGGCGGCGTCCGACGCCCTGAAAGAAGATCGAAAAGTCGATGCCGGCCCACGACATGCTCAGCGTCGTGCCGTAGTGGAACCGGGGCTGGCTGTTGCCGATGATCTCCCGGTCGCCCGGATCGTCTACGGTGTTCTTGCCGATGGAGATGATGTTGTCGCCGTCCAGATCGAGGAACTTCAGGTCGCCGGCGTGCAGGCCGCGTTCCGAACCGGCCGCGGCGTTGATCCGGTTGTTGACGGCGGTCTGGTCTACGGCGTAGCCGGCGGCCTCGGCGTCCGAAGCGAACAGTCCGCCGGTGCGGTAGCCCCAGATTTCACCCCAGCGCATGCCCTCGTAGTAGGACTTGGCGAAGGTGCGGTCGGGGTTGTCGTATTTGGTGATGTCGGTCACGTAGTCGTTGAAGGTGACCGTCACGCTGTAGGTGAACGGCCGGCGCAGGAGCTGGAACTCGTCGCGCCAGCTGAGCGAAAGCTCGTAACCCTTGGTGCGCAGGTCGGCGCTGTTCATCTTGGGGGGATCGGCGCCGTAGACGCCCGGCAGCGCGACGCCGGCGGTCAGCATGTCCTTCGTGTCGCGGATGTAGAAGTCGGCGCTGAAGGCCAGCCGGTTGTTCAGGAAGCTCATGTCCACGCCCAGATTGTTGTGGATCGAGGTTTCCCACGAGAGGTTCGAGGCCACGGGGGCCGAAATGGTGGCCGTCGTGGGTTTGTCGCCGCCGAACAGATAGCTCTGGTTGCCGATCGAGATTTTGCGGATGTAGTCGTAGTAGCCTACGTTCTGGTTGCCCAGCTGGCCGTACGAATACCGGAGCTTGAGGTTGTTGAAGTTGTCGCGGATACCCTCGAAGAAAGGCTCTTCCGAGATGCGCCATCCGAGCGAGAACGAGGGGAAGAAACCCCAGCGGTGGCCGCGCTTGAAGCGCGACGTGCCGTCGTAGCGGCCGCTGACTTCAACGAGGTATTTGCCTTTGTAGTCGTAGTTCAGACGGCCGAAGAAACCCATCAGGGCGTATTCGTTCTGGCCGCCGCCGACCTCCATGCGTTCGTTGCCGTCGGCGCCCTGTCCCACCAGATTGAGGTCCATCAGCGTTTCGGAGAGCAGGTTGTAGCCCGTGGCCGACACGTCCTTGAGATACTTGGTCTCCCAGTTGAATCCGGCCATCGCCTTGAAGTTGTGCTTCTCGTTCCACGTGTGTGCGTAGGTGGCGTAGACGTTGGCCTGATAGTAGTTGTGCATCATGGTCTTTTCGTAGAGCTTGTCTTGGAAGCGGCTGCCCGTCGAGAGGGTTTGCACTTCGCCCGGATACTGTGAGTATTCGGTGTTGACCTGACGGTTGAGGTTGTGCTGGGTGTTGAACATGTAGGTGAAGTTACCCTTGATCTCCAGCCCTTTGACCGGGGTCCACGTCAGCTCCGTGGTGGTCGACATGTTGTCGGTCTTGTCCTTGTTGTAGTGGCCGCCCTTGTTCATGATCGTGGGCAGGCCGTCCATGATCGAGTATTTCGACAGCGAGGTGTAGTAGACGCTCGTGCCGTCGGGGTTGTAGGGCATCATCGAAGCCAGTCCGTGTACCGTGCCCAGCGAGAAGGCGGTATTGACTCCGCTGGGGCCGGGGTAGTAGTACTGGTAGTTGTAGTAGCTGGTGTTGTTGCTGATCTTGAGCCACTTGTTGATGTCGAACGAAATTTTCGAACGGAAGTTGATCCGCTGCAGACGGTCGGGGTCCTGACGGAAGAGTCCCTCTTCGCTGTAGTAGTTGCCCGAAAGCATGTACTTGACCTTCGAGTTGCCGCCCGACAGCGAGACGCTGTGGCTCGTGTTGGGGTGTTCGTCCTTGAACAGGTAGTGGTACCAGTCGAAGTTGGCGTAGTAAACATATGTGTCGCGGCCGTCGCGCTGGTCGATCTTCACCCACGGACGTTCGGGGTTTTCGACCTTGTCGTTGCGGCGGGCCCACAGTTCCATCATGTCCTGCTCGGTGTAGTTGGTGTAGTTGGTGCCTGCGTCGGCGTGCCAGAACAGGTCGTTGACGTAGACCGAGTAGTAGCCGCGGGTTTCGTAGTCGGTCGAGGTGGTGGGGGCGTTCCAGCCCCAGCGGCCGCTGTACGACACGCGGGTTTTTCCCGAATCGTCGCCCTCCTTGGTGGTCACCAGCACGACGCCGTAGGCCGCGCGTGCGCCGTAGATGGCGGCTGCCGAGGCATCCTTGATCACCGAGATCGAGGCCACGTCGTTGGGGTTGAGCTTCATCAGGTCGCCCTCGGCGCCGTCGATCAGCACGAGCGGCGAACCGCCGTTGATCGAGGTGATGCCGCGGATGTTCAGGTCGGCCGAGTTGCCCGGACGGCCCGACGAGGTCGAGCTCGTCAGACC
>ERZ838118.1224-NODE-1224-length-32049-cov-8.933956_pt1 | contig 32049 bp, 27 predicted proteins | sample MGYA00519863_ERZ838118 | MGnify/ENA primary metagenome ERZ838118 (study PRJEB31850, sample SAMEA3708827) | human gut metagenome | biome: human gut; feature: human-associated habitat; material: faeces | place: China | collected 2014 ...
TGGTGAGTAGTAACAAGTATTTCTCAGTGGGAGTTCAATCTCCGACTGAGATAAACGAAAACAATCTATTTTGACAATTTTTCACACAACAATGCATAATAACATATTTTCTTATATAAAAAGAGAAGATACAATGCCTCTCAGAAGCACTGTACCTTCTCTATATTCGTTTTTAAAGCAATCTTTAAGAATTACTCACCGTATTTCTCAAAACGCTCTTTTCTTGCCTCAGCGACTTCATCCTGACGCTCTTTCCATAATCTGTCAGCAACTGGTTTCCAGTTCTCTGCGTATGGAATTGTTTTTGCAATCAGGCTGTCAACCGGCTCTTCTGCCTGCATATCTGTAGAATGAGCTCCGGAAGCCTCTACCATCTTCTTGATCATCTCCGGATTCTCAAGCATCGGGCAAGGACGAAGCTGGTTGTCATTGAACGGCATATTGTCATGATACTGCATGAACAGCGGCTGCTGTAAGCACTCAAGCAGGGAATGCTCTTTGATGTTGATGTTGGAGTAGTGAATGAATACACATGGCTCTACATCACCGTTCGGGTTGATATGTAAGTAGTTCTTACCACCAGCGATACATCCGCCTACGAACTCAGCGTCGTTCTGGAAATCCAGTGTGAAGAGTTTGATCGGGCATTTTCTGCTACGTACGAAACGAACACGGTTAACCATGTACTCACGCTGTTCCGGTGTCAGAAGCAGATCTGTACTTGCGTCTTTTCCAACTGGCATGTAATGGAAGAACCAGGAAAGGATTGCTCCTTTGTCTACCAACATCTGAAGGAATTCATCAGATGTAACTACTTTATAGTTTTTGCTTGTGTAACAGATAGATGTACCGAATAACAGACCATGCTCTTTCATCAGATCCATAGCGTGCATAACTTTCTCGAATACACCCTGTCCACGACGGTCATCGTTTGTCTCTGCATATCCCTCTACAGACAGAGCGAAGGATAAGTTACCAAGTCTCTGAACTTCTTTACAAAGCTCCTCATCGATCAGTGTTCCGTTTGTGAAGATATGGAATGCACAGTCGTTATGTTTTTCAGCAAGCATCAGGATATCTTTCTTACGAACCATCGGCTCACCACCTGTTAATACGAAGAAGTGGATACCAAGCTCTTTTGCTTCTGTGATAATTCTGTCAAGCTCTTCATTGCTTAACTGAAGCTGATGACCATACTCAGCAGCCCAGCATCCTGTACATTTCAGGTTACATGCACTGGTCGGGTCCATCAGGATAACCCACGGCACGTTACATCCGTATTTTTCACGGTTCTCTTTTACTTTTTTGAAACCTGTCAGACCAGCTTCAAATCCCATGTTTAATACGTGCTGTTTTACGATGTTTGGATGAAGTCTCTCTAAAGCATCGTAGATCATCTGTGTCCATTTCTGCTCCGGATCAGACAGAACTTCGTTTGCATTATCCCAGAAATACTGTGGGAAGTTCTTACCTGCGATCTTGTTTGCCAGGTTCATCAGTTTTACTAAATTTTCTTCTTTATTTTTGTTGATGTATTTATAAACTCCTGAGAAAGCCAGTTCAAATGACTTTCTTGCTGCAGCGTGTTTTACGTCCATCTTTCAATTCCTCCTGTTGTCTGTCCTTAGTTTGCATCAGTTCCTTCGATCTCGCTCTTGTAGTTCTTGTAGCCTTTCTTTACGAATGGATGCTCTGCCCAGATCTTGTCAGCATGCTCTTTCCACTCAGCTGCATACGGCTCACATTTCTCGCAAAGGTGCTCTGCGCTCTCCGGAGACTGTAAATCAGTAGATTTTGCACCAGTCTCACGAACCATCTCCTGCAGTTTCTCCGGATTCTCAAGCATCGGACACGGACGAAGCATGTTGTCGTTGAACGGCTGGTTGTCTCTGTATGCCATGAATAACGGCTGTTTCAGACACTCAAGTAATGTGTTCTCACGGATGTTTGCTCCTGAGTAGTGAATGAAAACACATGGCTCAGCATCTCCGTTTGCGTTGATATGGAAGTAGTTACGTCCACCGGCGATACATCCGCCTACAAACTCACCATCGTTCTGGAAGTCCATGAGCATAATCGGTTTTCCACCTTCGAATGCACGAACCTCACGGATACGTTTGTAGATGTACTCTCGCTGCTCCATAGTCGGCATCAGTTCTACATCAGCTTCGTTTCCGACTGGCATATAGTGGAAGTACCAGGAGTAACGGCATCCGTGCTCGATCAGCAGATCGAAGAACTCATCAGATGTAACGGCATCCATGTTCTTTCTTGTATAACATACAGATGTTCCGAAGAACAGACCATACTGTTTCATCAGATCCATAGCGCCCAGAACTTTCTGGAAAATACCCTGACCACGACGGCCATCGTTTGCTTCCTCAAATCCTTCCAGACTCAGAGAGAAGGAAAGGTTTCCTAATTTCTGAACTTCTTTACAGAACTCTTCGTCGATCAGTGTTCCGTTTGTGAAGCTGTGGAATGCTACATCATGATGTTTTTTACAAAGTTTCAGGATATCTGCTTTACGAACCAGCGGTTCTCCACCTGTGAACATGTAGAAGTAGATACCAAGCTCTTTACCCTGTGTTACAATGTCGTCTAACTCATCGTATGTAAGGTTCAGCTTGTAACCGTACTCTGCTGCCCAGCATCCTGTACATCTTAAGTTACATGCACTTGTCGGGTCCATCAGGATCAGCCACGGAATATTGCAGTGGTGAACCTCACGCATTTTACGGATTGTTTTTGTACCATAGAAAGCAGCCTCAAAACCAAGGTTTAATGCTGTCATTTTTGCTACGTTCGGATCTAACTCGTCAAGCATTGTGTTTACGAATTTCATCCATTTGTGATCCGGATTCTGAACGATTTTTTTTGCACCTTCATATGCTTCCGGTTTGAAGTTGTCGCCCATGAATCTCTGAGCCAGATCGATGATCTGAAGTAATCCTTTTTCTCTGTCTTTGTTCAGTCTTTTTAAAGCAACGTCAATTGCTGCACTGAACGCTTTTCTCTGCATAGTATGTGATAAACTTGCCACGATATGCTCTCCTTTCCTATTCCCTTAGCCATCAGTCAGCGGATATTTGCAATCCACTATCACTACTTGTTCATAACCAAATAACTACCACGTAGCTTCATTGGTTAAATATTTACTTGTTTCTTACCATAAACAAATTCTCCAAACAGGCAACTACTACTTTTTACAATTGTAAAAATGTGTCTGTTCTTTAACATATGTTTCTTACACGACATCCGTGTCTTTGACAACACATGTTGCATTTTTAACTCTTGTATATTATAATCAACTTAAGTTAAATATCAACCGTCAATTTGATTTTTTCTGTCAATTATCCCACACTTTTTCTTGACTTTGTTGGATAATTAACAGTTTCCAGACAGATTGACTGAAGGAGAGGAGAAGAAAATGGCAACAGATCGCCGCACAAAATATACGAAATCGGTGATTCGACAGGCACTTTTTGACCTGTTGAAAGAGAAACCTTTAAACAAGATCACAGTAACGGATATCTGTAAAATGGCAGATATCAACCGCAGTACTTTCTATTCTTATTATGAGGATGTGTATGCACTTCTGACGCAGATTCAGAATGAATTGTTTGAAAATATTGTGGTAACTCTTGGAAATGACAACTGGTTTGATGATATCCTGCATCTCATTGATCAGAACCGTGATCTCTGTCAGGTACTGATCGGACCGCATGGAGATTCTTCCTTTATCAGACAGCTGATGTATCTGGGATATGACAACAGTATGCGTGTCTGGCAGAAACTTTATCCGAATGCAGATGCAACGATGCTGGACTATTCCTACGCATATCTGGCAAATGGAGTGATCGGGATTCTGGAGAACTGGGTGTGCAGTAATTATAAGCTCTCTATTGAGCAGGTTGGAAAACTGCTGATGGGAATTACGATGAATGGACTGAATTTTCTGGAAAATCCATGTTTTTCGTAGAATGACACATTATTTTTATCTTCCGGCATTCCTTCGATATACATGAAATCCTTGTATTTTTCTTTCATATATTCAATCATTTTGCCAGCGATACCCATTCCCTGATAATCCGTGATTTCCATTTGCCACCAAAAATTGCCAGTCCATATTTCAAAGGACAGCCTAGATCATCCTCTAAATTTTTCTTATATTTTGCCAATATTCCAACAACCGCTCCACACTGTAAGCCGCATTCGCCGGACTGGTAGATGGCAGCTGCACTGCTTCAATCCCCAACTCTTTTGCCAGATACTTGTCATACAACTGTTTTGATTTTGCCCCATTTGCATAAATCTTCGTAATCTGGCTTCTACCTATTATATATGCCAGATCATTTGGCACCACATTTCGAATACTGCTGTCACTGGATCCCGCAATGTCACAGCTTGCGATCACATCCCACAGGGCGATATGATGCCGCAGCAGCATTTCTTTTTTCTCTGGAATAGTCTGCGGAACCTTCTCATTCAAAACCTGCGCCATGACTTTCCAGAAACGGTTCTGCGGATGTCCATAAAAGAATTGTATTTCTCTGGACTTCACCGACGGAAAACTACCCAGGATCAGTATTTCAGAATTTTCATCATACACTGGTGGAAATTCATGGTTTTGTCGTTTTAACTCCATTATTTTTCCGCCTCTTTCTCTTCTTTTTTCGGCGGATCGATTCTCCAGCGATAGGACAATCCTGTCATATGCGCAATATACCCTGCCAGATCATGTGTCAGCTGCTCCTTACGCACACGCCACTCCCAGTTATGTCCAAGAGTAGACGGGAAGTTCATCCGGGCTTCTTTTCCAAGTCCCAGATAATCCTGAATCGGAATGATACAATATTTTCCAACGCTGGACATTGCCATCCAGATCAGATTTTCACAAAGTTCCCCATTAGACGCATGCGGACGGTTCATGTACTCCCGAATATGGTTGCGTACATGATCCTGTGTACCATCCAGATACTGCATCAAAGTCTCATTGTCATGGGTTCCTGTGTATACCACAGAGTTCGGTGTATAGTTGTGTGGAAGATATTCGTTGTCGCTGCCGCCGCCAAAGGCAAACTGCAGTACTTTCATGCCCGGGTAACCGGTTTCTGCCACCAGATCACGAACAGACTGTGTCATGTAGCCAAGATCCTCCGCAATGATCTCAATGTTTTTCACATGTTTTTTCACTTCTTTAAAAAGCGCGATACCCGGTCCCTTTTTCCACTTTCCGATGCGGGCGTTTGTCATGCCGTAAGGAATGGTGTAATACTCATCAAAACCACGGAAATGATCAATTCGAACCACATCATACAATACTTCGCAATGTTTGATACGACGGATCCACCATGCAAAGTTCTGTTTTTTATGGTATTCCCAGTCATAGATTGGGTTGCCCCAGAGCTGCCCATCGGCGGTAAATCCGTCTGGCGGGCATCCAGCAACTTCGATTGGGTTCATATCTTCGTCAAACTCAAATAATTCCGGATTCATCCATGCATCCGCGCTGTCGAAGGCTACATAAATCGGGATATCACCAATGATCTTGATACCACGCTCGTTTGCATATTTTTTTACTTTCAACCACTGTTTTAAAAACCAGTACTGCAGATATTCGTAATAACAGATCTCATCTGCAAGCTCTTCCCGGTATTTTGCCAGAACTTCCAGCTCTTTCTGGATCAGTTCTTTCTCCCAGGTGTTCCATGCCTGTTTGTCATGAACGTCCTTCAATGCCATAAATAATGCATAATCCGGCAGCCATTCTTTCTGCTCTTCCTCAAATTTCAGAAACTCTGCGTCTTCCCGTTTTTTGCTGTTTTCATATGCTTTATGTAACAATGGATTTCTGTTTTCATATTGCTTCTCATAGTCCACATAGGACGGATTCGTACCAAGCTGCGCAGACTCACATTCCGCTCTCGTCAGAAGCCCTTCCTCGATCAGTTCTTCCAGTGAAATAAAGTACGGATTTCCCGCAAAGGTGGAAAATGACTGATACGGAGAATCACCGTAACTGGTTGGTCCCAACGGCAGGATCTGCCAGAAGGTCTGACCGCTCTCCTGCAGAAAATCAATCCATTCAAAGGCACTCTTTGAAAAACATCCGATTCCATATTTTGACGGTAAACTGCTTACCGGAAGTAAAATACCACTTGCTCTCATACTTAAAAACTCCTTCTCAAACTCTGCCAAAAGAAACATAATTCTTCTCGTGCTAATATGCATCATTTGCACGAAGTACTTTTGTCAGATAAATAATTCAACGTAATTTTCTATCCAAATAAAGTGCTTTTTTGACAGCGGGATTTTTTCCCGAATTATGTGTTTTATTATACTCGTTTTTCCGCTATTTCTCAACCAAAAATACACCACGGTTCACGTTCAATATATGGGAACAGGAATGCTTTCTTACTAAAAAATAGTTCACTATTTTAGCCATCCCATTCTTGGCGCCGATTCAAAAAATATCCTTACTCCAAACATTCATCTCAGTCTGAGTTGAGACTCCCACTTCTGCAAGTGGTGAGTAATAACAAGTATTTCTCAGTGGGAGTTCAATCTCCGACTGAGATAAATGCTCCGCGCGGATGTGCAGTGATTCTGAAAAGAAGATGTCAGCTTGCGCTGACCAGAATCACGCACCAAGTCTCACGTGCGTTCGACTTGAATATCTCATCTATACTACATTTATGTAGCAATGAGAATCTCAACATACGCTGAGTGGAATCTTGCAACATGAGATACATTTAAGTGAGGAGTTGTAAATATGTTTAAAGTAAACGACAATTACCAGAAACTTCCGGGCAGCTATCTGTTCAGCACAATCGCGAAAAAAGTAAGTGCATTCCAGGCTGCAAATCCGGAGAAAACACTGATCCGTCTTGGTATCGGTGATGTAACACAGCCACTGGCACCGGCAATTATTGATGCAATGCACAATGCTGTAACAGAGATGGGAAATGCTGAGACATTCCATGGTTATGCACCGGATCTGGGATATGAATTCCTGCGTACAGCCATTGCAGACAACGATTATAAAGCAAGAGGATGTGACATCAGCGCGGATGAGATTTTTGTATCCGACGGCGCAAAAAGCGATTCCGGAAACATTCAGGAGATTTTCTCTGTAGATAACCGCATCGCTGTATGTGATCCGGTTTACCCAGTTTATGTGGATTCCAACGTTATGGCTGGCAGAACCGGTACATACGATCCGAAGACAGAGATGTGGAGCAATGTCATCTACATGCCGTGTACAAAAGAAAACAATTTCGTACCGGAGTTCCCGAAGGAGAATCCAGACATCATTTATCTGTGTCTGCCGAACAACCCGACAGGAACAACGATCACAAAAGATCAGCTGCAGGAGTGGGTAAACTACGCAAACAAGATTGGTGCAGTGATCATTTATGATGGTGCATATGAAGCATATATTTCCGAGGACAATGTAGCACATTCCATTTATGAGTGTGAAGGCGCAAGAACTTGTGCAATCGAGTTAAAGAGCTTTTCCAAGAACGCTGGATTTACCGGTGTTCGTCTGGGATACGCAGTTGTTCCGAAAGACCTGAAATGCGGAGATGTTTCCTTACATCAGATGTGGGCAAGACGTCACGGAACAAAATTCAACGGTGCTCCGTACATCGTACAGCGTGCCGGCGAAGCAGTTTACAGCGAGGCTGGTAAAGCACAGTTAAAAGAGCAGGTTGCTTACTACATGAAAAATGCAGCAGCCATCAAAGGCGGACTGCAGGACGCAGGATTTGAAGTATTCGGCGGCGTAAATGCACCGTACATCTGGTTAAAAACACCGGATCAGATGACATCCTGGGAATTCTTTGATTACCTGCTTGAGAAAGCAAACGTTGTAGGTACACCGGGATCAGGATTTGGACCGAGCGGAGAAGGATACTTCAGACTGACAGCATTTGGAACATATGAAAATACACTTGCTGCCCTGGAGAGAATCAAAGCATTATAATTAACGTAAATTCAAAAAAGAGCAAAAAGACATCCGGCAAGCCGTCTCAGGCTGTCGGATGTTTTTTTGCTCTTTTTTGTTCAATACCTGTCGCGTTATCAAGATAATTTATTTTTTGAAAGACGCACGTTTTCTTAAAGTCGGATCCAGAATCTTCTTACGGATTCTCAGGCTCTCCGGAGTTACCTCCAGCAGCTCATCTGTATCGATGAAATCCAGTGCCTGCTCCAAGCTGAGTACTCTCGGCGGTGTCAGTGTCAGCGCCTCATCAGCAGAAGAAGAACGTGTATTTGTCAGATGTTTCTTCTTGCAGACATTTAACTCAATATCTTCTGCACGGGAGCACTGTCCGATAACCATTCCGGAATATACTTTCTCGCCAGGTCCGATAAACAGGGAACCACGCTCCTGTGCGGAGAACAGACCGTATGCTACGGATTCACCGGATTCAAATGCGATCAGGGAACCAAGTTTACGATACTGGATATCTCCACGGTACGGCTCATAACCACAGAAGATGGTATTGATGATACCGTTACCTTTTGTATCTGTCATAAAGTCGCCACGATAACCGATGAGACCACGGGACGGGATCTTGAATTCAAGACGGGTATAACCGCCGCTGATGCTTCCCATGTTCTGCAGCTCACCTTTACGCTGACTCAGTTTTTCGATAACAACACCGGTAAATTCATCCGGTACATCAACGTAAGCCATTTCCATCGGCTCTGTTTTTTTACCATTTTCATCGGTATGGTACAGAACCTCTGCTTTACTTACTGCAAACTCGTAACCTTCACGACGCATGTTCTCGATCAGGACGGACAGATGCAGTTCACCACGACCGGATACTTTGAAGCTGTCGGCACTGTCTGTTTCCTCTACGCGGAGAGAAACGTCGGTGTTCAGCTCTTTGAAAAGACGGTCACGGATGTGACGGGAAGTAACGTATTTACCTTCCTGACCTGCCAGCGGGCTGTCGTTTACGATGAAGTTCATGGAGATGGTCGGCTCAGAGATCTTCTGGAACGGGATCGCTACCGGATTTTCCGGATCACAGATCGTATCACCGATATGGATATCAGCAATACCGGAGATTGCTACGATAGAACCGATCTTTGCCTCTTTTACTTCTACTTTATTTAATCCGTCAAACTCATACAGTTTGCTGATGCGGACTTTTTTCTGTTTCTCAGGATCATGTGCGTTCAGCATGATGGCATCCTGGTTGACACGCAGGCATCCGTTGTCGACTTTGCCGACACCGATACGTCCAACGTACTCATTGTAATCAATGGTACTGATCAGAACCTGTGTGTTTGCATCCGGATCACCTTCCGGAGCCGGAATGTAGTTTAAGATGGTCTCAAACAGTGGCATCATGTCTTTTGGCTCGTCGTTCAGATCTAATGTTGCGTAACCGTTCTTTGCAGATGCGTAAACGAACGGGCAGTCAAGCTGCTCATCGGAAGCATCCAGATCCATAAACAGTTCCAGAACTTCGTCGATAACCTCATCCGGTCTTGCTTCCGGACGGTCGATCTTGTTGATGCAGACGATAACCGGCAGATTCAGCTCTAATGCTTTCATCAGAACGAATTTTGTCTGTGGCATAGCGCCCTCAAATGCGTCAACCACAAGGATAACGCCGTTTACCATTTTCAGTACACGCTCAACCTCGCCACCGAAATCGGCATGACCTGGTGTGTCGATAATATTGATTTTTGTATCTTTGTAAAATACTGCAGTATTTTTTGACAGAATCGTGATTCCTCTTTCACGCTCGATGTCATTGGAATCCATGACACGTTCCTGCACTTCCTGATTCTGACGGAAGACGCCGGACTGTTTCAGCAGCTCATCAACCAGTGTTGTTTTACCGTGGTCTACGTGAGCGATGATGGCAATATTTCTAATGTCCTCTCTCTTTGTTTTCATTACATGTATCCTTCCTTCTGAATAGATCAGTTGTTAAGTCTTTCCTATCTAAATGATAGAAAATATATAGTATTCATTAGTGCAACCAATTCATTTTATCACAAAATTCAGATTTGGCAAGAGGAAGAATGAAAAGGTTGTCGACATTTTTTTCGCAAAATCGCAAGTTTTTCATGTTAGATTGTATTTGCCGGCAGAAAAAAGTGGTTTTGAGTTCTAAAAATGAAAAACTGGAATAAATTGAAAGCACAAAGAAAGTACATGTGAAGAAGGGAGCTTACAAAGATGACAGATAAATTATTTGAGAACAATCAGGTGTCGATGGTGGGAGAAATTGTTTCGGAGTTTCAGTTCAGTCATGAGGTGTTTGGAGAAGGATTTTATATGGTAGAACTGGCAGTGAACCGTCTGAGTAACTATTCGGATTACATTCCGCTGATGATATCAGAACGACTGATCGATACAGAGCAGGATTACACCGGACAGCTGATTCGGGTATCGGGACAGTTCCGTTCCTATAATCGCCATGAAGAGAAAAAGAACCGCCTTGTTCTGTCGGTGTTTGTGAGGGAACTTGAATTTTTGGATGAGATTGATGAAAATGAGAAAACGAATCAGATTTTTCTGGATGGATACATCTGCAAGGAGCCGATTTACCGGAAAACACCGTTGGGACGTGAAATCGCGGATGTGTTGCTTGCGGTCAACCGTTCTTATGGAAAATCAGACTACATACCCTGTATCTGCTGGGGCAGAAATGCCCGCTTTGCTTCTGGGTTTACGGTAGGAAGCCATATTCAGATCGTGGGACGTGTACAGAGCCGGGAATATGTAAAACGGATTGATGAGGAAAATGTAGAGCACCGGGTAGCTTATGAGGTATCCGTGAGCAAAGTAGATCTGCTGGAGAATGACTAGCGTACCATCCGGCTCGTACGGTGCATTCGGCTCAAGCAACAGATCTGGTTCATACGATAGTTGCATTTTCCTAACAAATGTGCTATCTTAGTTCACAGTTCATGAAATCCGTTGGGATCGGATGAGTGAAACGGAGAGTTCACGTAGTGTGTTCGTATGTGACTTCAAAGGAGGAGACTATGAGTACAGGAAAAATACAGGTATATTATGGTGAAGGACGGGGAAAAACCTCCGCAGCACTGGGATATGCCATTCATGAAGCCAGCAAAGGTGAGTCCGTGATCGTTATTCAGTTTTTAAAACAAAAAGATGAGGATGAGATCAGTTTTCTGGGACGGTTGGAGCCGGAAATTCGTCTGTTTCGTTTTCAGAAATCGGAGAAGTTTTACAGAGAATTGCCAGCAGAAGAACGGTTGGAAGAGCAGATGAATATGAAAAATGGCATTAGTTATGCTAGAAAGGTGTTGCAGACAGGTGAGTGTGATATCCTGATTCTGGATGAAGTGTTGGGACTTCTGGATCAGAACATTGTGCCGGAGGAAGAGATTCTTCAGTTGATGGCAATGAAATCAGATGACATGCATATGATCATGACCGGTCAGGTGATCAGTGACGGGATCATGGAACAGGCTGATGATGTGTACGAAATCTGTATTAAAAAAGAAGGATAAGTGACAGAATCCCGTCATATCATAAAAAAGGATATAAATAAAAATCATAAAGGTTGACATTCTTATAGGAAAGTGCTATATTGAGCACAAATGAGACAGTAGTGAGATAGAGGTTGCATGATTTATGAGTAAACTGCCGTATGTACCGTATCACAGATGAGGGCAGTCAAAAGGAAATCATGCCGAAAGGATATACAGGAGCGGCTGTGTGTTACTTGGGCACAATGTGAAGAACACTGTGACTGTCATCGGAAACGATGGGGCGCTATCACTGGAATAAAGGAATCAACTCTTTTGGAATTAAGAAAGATTTTCAGGAACCAGCGAGTGCGCACGCTGGTTCTTATTTTATGTAAAATTTGTTTGTTGAGAATTGTAAAAAAAGACAGGGAGGACATAGAAAATGCCAATTTTTAAAGGAGCAGGTGTCGCAATCGTTACACCTATGAAAGACAATCTGGAAGTAGATTATGATGCACTGGAGACCAATATTAATTATCAGATCGACAATGGTACCGATGCGATTGTTATCGCAGGTACCACCGGTGAAAGTGCAACTTTATCTGAGGAAGAGCATAAAAAAGTTGTAAAAGCAGCGGTTGAGTTTACAAAACATCGTGTACCGGTTATCGCAGGTACTGGTTCTAACAGCACACAGACAGCCATCGAGCTTTCTCAGGAAGCTGATGCAGACGGAGTAGATGCCGTTCTGATCGTTACTCCTTATTACAACAAAGCAACACAGAAAGGTCTGATCGGACATTACACCAGCGTTGCAGAATCCATCAAAGTGCCGGTGATCATGTATAACGTACCTTCCAGAACCGGATGTAATCTGCAGCCGGCAACGGTTGCACACCTGGTAAAAAATGTAGACAATATCGTTGCCATCAAAGATGCAACCGGTGATCTGTCTCAGGCAGCACAGATGATGAACCTGTGTGACGGTAATTTGGAACTGTATTCCGGAAATGATGATCAGGTAGTTCCGCTGTTATCTATTGGCGGACTTGGTGTTATCTCTGTATTATCCAATATTGCACCACGTCAGGCGCACAATATTGTTATGGAGTTCTTAGAGGGTGACTACAAAAAAGCTGCAAAATTACAGTTAGATGCTATCCCACTGATCAATGCATTATTCAGCGAGGTAAACCCGATTCCGGTAAAAGCTGCCATGAATATGCTTGGTATGCAGGCTGGACCGCTCAGAGCACCGTTGTCTGAGCTGGAGGATGCACACAAAGAGATTCTTCGTCAGGAAATGATCAAATACGGTCTGATGAAATAAGGATCATCAGGTATCATTAAGTATTATTCAACGTGAGATAAATCGGAAAATCACCCGATTTAGAGACGATTATGCAAAAAATAGCGGTGAATATTACAAAAATATGAGAAATCACTTGCCCCCGCATGGAATGCGGGGGTATTATAGCTTATGTGAGAAATAAATGTTTCAGTAAATGAATTTTACGGAGGAAGTTAGAATATGACAAAAGTAATTATGAACGGATGTAACGGACATATGGGACAGGTGATCAGTGATCTGTGTGAGAAAGATCCGGAGATTGAGATCGTAGCAGGAGTAGATATCAATACAGAGCAGCACTATGGATATCCGGTGTTTGCAAATATTGCTGACTGTGACGTAGAGGCAGAGGCGATTATTGATTTTTCTCATGTCAGCTGCATTGATGCACTGATGAACTACAGTGTAGAGCGTCAGATTCCGGTAGTTGTTTGTACTACAGGACTTTCCGCAGAGCAGGATGCATTATTAAAATCATCCAGCGAGAAAGTTGCAGTTTTAAAATCAGCGAATATGTCTCTGGGCGTTAATACTTTAATGGAACTTCTTCAGACCGCAGCAAAAGTACTGGCTCCGGCAGGATTTGACATGGAGATCGTGGAGAAACATCACAACCAGAAACTGGATGCACCGAGCGGAACCGCAATCGCACTGGCAGATTCCATGAATGAAGCGTTGGATGAGGCATATTCTTACAAATATGACCGTTCCCAGGAGCGTAAAAAACGTGACAAATACGAGATCGGTATTCAGGCAGTCCGTGGCGGCAACATCGTTGGCGAGCATGAAGTGATCTTTGCAGGAACAGATGAAGTCATTACATTCAAACATACTGCATATTCCAAAGCAATCTTTGGTAAGGGAGCCATTGAAGCTGCAAAATATCTGGCAGGAAAACCGGCTGGATTTTACGGAATGGCAGATGTGATCAAGAGCGCATCATAAAATGAGCGTATTTTATGCGTGAAGGATGATTCAGCGTGCGAGCGTTGCAATTTTGCGTGGAAGCATCGACTTGTATCGAAATCAGAAAACTTAAATCAAGTGGTTAGAATAATATAAGGGGGATTACCAGACATGGAAAATGCAGATATTAAGTATTTGAAAGTACTGGCAACACAATATCCGAACATTGCAGCGGCGGCGACGGAGATTGTCAATCTGAAGGCAATTTTAAGTCTGCCAAAGGCCACCGAGCACTTCATCACGGACGTTCATGGGGAGTACGAACAGTTCCGTCATGTGATGTGCAACGGTTCCGGTGCCGTACAGCGTAAGATCGAGGATGAATTTGGAAGTTCTCTGGGCATTCCGGAGAAACGTACACTGGCAACACTGATCTATTATCCGGAACTGAAGATCAAACAGATTGAAGGAAAATTAACGGCACGGGAAAATCTGGAGGACTGGTATAAGGTGACAATTTTCCGCCTGATCCGTGTTTGTAAAAATGCGTCATCCAAGTATACCCGTTCTAAAGTGCGAAAATCCTTGCCGAAGGATTTTGCATATATTATCGAGGAGCTGATGACCGGAAGACCGGATGTGGCAGATCAGGAAGCCTATTATAATGAAATCATCAATTCTGTTATCCACACCGGCAGGGCAGCACAGCTGATTGCAGATTTCTGCTATTTGATCCGTCGTTTTACTGTGGATCATTTGCATGTGGTTGGTGATATTTTTGACAGAGGACCGTATCCGCATCTGATCATGGATGATCTGATGAAACATCATTCTGTGGATATTCAGTGGGGAAACCATGATATTCTCTGGATGGGAGCGGCAGCAGGTTCTGTAGCATGTATGTGTAATATGCTTCGTATTTCAGCGCGATATGGTAATCTGTCGATTCTGGAAGATGCCTATGGTATCAATATGATTCCACTGATGCGTCTGGCAATGGATTGTTATCAGGGACACACAAGTAAGACATTTAATGTTCATGTGCGGGATGATGACGAAGAATATGACCGCGATTTTGCGGAGCTGGATGCCATGATGCACAAAGCTATCACCATCATTCAGTTTAAGGCAGAGGGACAGCTGATCAAAGAGCATCCGGAATGGGATATGCAGGAGCGTCTGCTGTTGGATAAGATTGATTATGAAAAAGGTACGATCAAATTAAACGGCAAAGAATATACGTTGAACGATACGTATTTCCCGACCATCGATCCAAAGGAACCGTACAAATTTACCCAGCAGGAAGAAGATGTAGTAGAGCGTCTGAAAAACAGTTTTCTTGGCAGTGAGCGTCTGCAGCGCCATATCCGTTTCCTGTATACAAAAGGAAGTCTTTACAAAGTATACAATGGAAACCTGTTGTATCATGGCTGCGTTCCGTTGAATGATGACGGCAGCTTTATGAAAGTCAATATTTATGGAAAGACTTACAGTGGAAAGGCTCTGTATGATATTTTAGAGCATTATGCCAGAAAAGGTTACTATTCCATTGATCCGGTGGAGAAGAAACGCGGCGAGGATATTCTCTGGTTTATCTGGAAAAACAAACATTCACCGGTATTCGGAAAAGAGCGTATGGCAACCTTTGAGCGTTATTTTATTAATGAAAAGGAAACTCATGAGGAACCGAAAAATGCGTATTACCGTCTGTTTGAGAAGGAAGAGATCGTGGATAAGATCCTGAAAGAATTTGGACTTCCGGTACAGGGTGCGCATATCATCAATGGTCATATTCCGGTGATTGTAAAAAAAGGTGAATCTCCGGTAAAATGTGGCGGCAAGCTGCTTGTCATTGACGGTGGATTTTCCAAGGCTTATCAGCAGAAGACCGGAATTGCGGGTTACACACTGATCTACAACTCTTATGGACTGGTGCTGGCAGCACATGAACCATTTACTTCCATGGAAGATACGGTGTTGAATGAGACATGTATCCATTCTCATATCGTTATGGAACAGAACGTGGTAAAACGGAAAACAGTAAATGATACCGACACTGGTAAAGTTCTGCGGGAAAATATCGAGGAGCTGGAAGAATTACTGGAGGCTTATCGAAGCGGTATGCTGGTAGAGAAGTTTTGATCTTAATGAATGAGAGAAGATTTCTGGTTTGACAGAAGGAAATCAGCTAAATAATAGCTATGTTATGAAGTAATTCTTTGTAAGGTCAGCGGAATGATTTTTGAAAAATAGGAAAATTTAGATGCAAAAGAGGAACAATTGAGTTCTTGATGATAGGAATGGTGTATTGGAACAGTTACCATTTTAGAATTATTTAAGAATTGATTGTTCCTCTTTTTATTGACAATAATACTTAACAGTGTTAATATTTATCAAAAGTCAATGATTAACACTGTTAAATATTGGGAAAATAAGAGTATCTCACCTGTTATATACTGCGTTGTATGAGGAAAACAGGAGGTATCTTTCAAAAGATATGTATACGGAAAGGAGGAAGCTTTCGGGAGTTATGAAATACGTTGAAAATAGGAAAGAAGTGCTTGACCGGGAAATAACGGGTTCTGTAGATCGCAGGAGCGAAACAGAGTCCATGGAGCATGAGGAACACATGCAGTATAGAGAATGCATGGATCATATGGAGCAGAATGTTTGGGAAGCCCTGCATATGTTTCGGAAACTGAATATCGGAAGCATTCTGCCGCGTCTGAACAAAGGGGAATTTGTGCTGATGAACGGCATTTATCATGTGCAGAAGAAAATTGGTTCTGAACATGGGGTGAAGATGTCGGATCTGGCGAAATATACCCACGCGCTGCCACCGGCGGTATCCAGAAGCATTAAAGCATTGGAGAAAAAGAGATACGTCAGACGTTTTGTGGATCAGAACGACCGCAGGAATACATTGGTGGAGATCACCGAATCCGGTCAGGAAGTTTTGCAGGAATCCAATGCCATTATGGATGAATTTATCCACCGGGTGTTTGAAAAGACAGATAAGGAAGAGATGGCGCGGCTGGTGAGTTATATTTATCAGCAATATGAGCTGGCAAAAGAAGAACTGGAGAAGATCCGGGAGAGCCAGAAAAAGGCAAAAGAAGCTACAGATGAAGAAGCTTAATGAAGTCAATCATATCGGATGGATCTACATGCTGGTTAAATAAAATAGCCGGTAATAGAATCAATCTGAATTTTGGGAAAGCATAAAATAGTAGTTAGAAAGGAAATCACGGAAATGAAGAAGATTTTTAAAAATATGCTTCCGTACTGGAAATCGATCATTCTGATCGTGGTGGTGCTTGTAATCCAGGCGTACTGTGATCTGGCGTTGCCGACATATACCGCAGATATCATTGATGTGGGTATTCAGAATAAGGGAATCGAACATATTCTTCCACAGGAAATGACGTCAGAAGAGTATGAGAATGCACAGCTTTTTATGACGAAAGAAGAAAAGACGTTATGGGCTTCCAGTTATGAGGCAACGCAGCATAAGACCTATGAATGTTCTGTAACAGACAAAGATACCCTGGATGAGCTGGATTCCGAATTTGCGATTCCACTGATTCTGAATTATCAGATGTCTCAGATGGAAGAAGACCAGTTCAAAGAAATGCTGGCAACACAGAACGGGCAGGACGTATCTGGATACGAACAGATGAGTCTGGAGCAGATCGGGCAGATGCTTGGCACAGAACTGAGTGTATCAGAAAAAGAAGTTGAGCAGGACGACGGAAGCACACAGACCGTCAACTGCGTGGATGTACGTCCGATTTTTGAGGCAATGGAGGCATCCGGACAGATGGACGAAAGTGCTGTTTTATCCATGCGTGATTCCATGGAAGATATGGTGGAAACCATGGGCGACTCCATGCTTACTTCTACCGGAGCAGCGTACGCGGCAGCCTGTGACGAGGACGCAGGTCTGGATCTGGCAAAAATTCAGACCGCATATCTTTGGAAAAAAGGATTGCAGATGGCAGGGCTTGCCGCAGTCATGATGGCCGCAGCAATTTTTGTTTCTTATCTGGCTTCCAAGGTCGGAGCAGGTGTGGGACGTTCTCTGCGTGGCAGACTGTATGAAAAAGTTATGCATTTTTCTAATGCGGAGATGGAGCATTTTTCTACTGCGTCATTGATCACCAGAAGTACGAATGACGTACAGCAGATTCAGATGGTGACAGCGGTATTTTTACGAATGCTTGCTTATGCACCGATCATCGGAATCGGCGGTATCATTAAAGTGGTACAGACAAAAGCCGGAATGGGATGGCTGATCGTAGTGGCGGTTATCGTAATTTTTGCATTTGTCATGATCCTGATGGGTGCGGCAATGCCGAAATTCAAGAAAATGCAGGAGAAAGTCGACGATGTCAACCTTGTTTCCAGAGAGATTTTGACCGGTCTTTCTGTTATCCGTGCTTTCCGTCGTGAGGACAAAGAGGAAGAACGTTTTGACGGCGTGAACCGCGAACTGACCAAGACCATGCTTTTTACTAACCGTGTTATGACATTAATGATGCCTGGTATGATGATGATCATGTATGCACTGACGGTTGCAATCGTCTGGGTGGCAGCAAAGAAAATCGACCTTGGCGTAATGCAGGTTGGTTCTATGACTGCATTTATCACTTACGCAATGCTGATCGTTATGGCATTTTTGATGCTGACTGCAATGTCTGTCATGCTTCCGCGTGCCGGTGTGGCAGCAGACCGTATCGATGAAGTATTAAATATGGATATTTCTATCAAAGAAGCAGAAGAACCGAAACATGTTGAGAAAACAGCAGGTGTCTTGAAATTTTCACATGTTGATTTCACGTATCCGGGAAGCAAAGAAGCCGCGATTACGGATATTGATTTTACGGCGAACCCGGGACAGACCACAGCTATCATCGGAAGTACCGGCTGCGGTAAGTCAACCATCGTAAACCTGATTCCGCGTCTGTACGATGTGACAGAGGGAAGCATTACGCTGGATGGCACCGATATCCGGGAGCTTTCCATGAAAGATCTGCGTCAGCAGATTGGCTTTGTACCGCAGAAAGGTGTGCTGTTCTCCGGAACCATTGCATCCAACCTGCGTTTTGGTAATAAGGACGCCAGCGATGTAGATGTGCGTCAGGCGGCTCAGATCGCCCAGGCGGAAGATTTTATTGAAGAAAAATCTGAGAAATACGATGCACCGATCGCACAGGGCGGAACAAACGTTTCCGGCGGACAGAAACAGCGTCTTGCCATTGCCCGTGCCATTGCAAAACATCCGAAGATCTTTGTGTTTGACGACAGTTTTTCCGCACTGGATCTGAAAACGGATGCAAAACTGAGAAAAGCACTGTCAAATACCGTTCAGGACAGCACGGTGATCATTGTGGCACAGCGTATCAGCACAATTTTACATGCAGATCAGATTCTTGTTCTGGATGAAGGACAGATCGTGGGTAAAGGTACTCATGAGGAACTGATGAAAACCTGTACGGTATATCAGGAGATTGCAAAATCTCAGATGTCCGCAAAAGAACTTGGACTGACAGACGGAGAGGAGGCAGAAGATCATGAGTAATGAGAGAAATACACATTCCGCTTCCAGACAAAGACGTCCGATGGGACCGGGCAGAGGAATGGCACCGGGAGAAAAGGCAAAAGATCTCAAAGGAGCAATCGGAAAAATGCTCCGCTATATGGGAAAATATAAAATAGCCGTTGTGTTTGTTATGATCATTGCGGCCTGCTCCACCGTATTCAGTGTCGTAGGACCGAAAGTACTTGGTAAGGCAACCACAGCGCTGGCAAGCGGTCTGATGGCAAAAGTAGCCGGAACCGGCGGCATTGATTTTACCTATATCGGAAAAATCCTGCTTTTTGTGCTTGGTTTATACCTGCTCAGCTCTGTCTTAAGTTTTCTGCAGGGATGGATCATGACCGGTATCACACAGAAAATCTGTTACCGGATGCGAAAAGAGATTACGGAAAAAATCAACCGCATGCCGATGAAATATTTTGAGAGCCGTACTTACGGTGAGGTGTTATCCAGAATCACCAACGATGTGGATACCCTTGGCATGGGCTTAAACCAGAGTGTGACCCAGATCATTACATCCACAGCAACGATCATCGGTGTGCTTGTAATGATGCTCAGCATCTCTCCGCTGATGACGCTGATCGCGCTGGTTGTGCTTCCGGTTTCCGGACTTTGCGTGTCACTGGTGGTAAAAAAATCACAGAAACACTTTATCACACAGCAGGAATACCTTGGACATATCAATGGTCAGGTAGAGGAAAGCTATGGCGGTCATCTGGTGATCAAAGCTTATAATAAAGAAGACGAGATGATTGCTCAGTTCAACCAGACCAATGACGTATTGTATACTTCTGCATGGAAATCCCAGTTCCTCTCCGGAATCATGATGCCGATCATGCAGTTTATCGGAAACCTTGGTTATGCGGCAGTTGCACTCAGCGGCGGTATGCTGGCAATCCGTGGAATTATTACCATTGGCGATATTCAGGCGTTTATCCAGTATGTGAAGAGTTTCACACAGCCGATCCAGCAGATCGCACAGGTAACAAATCAGGTGCAGTCCATGGCAGCAGCGGCAGAGCGTGTGTTTGAATTCTTGGAAGAAGAGGAAGAAGATCAGATCGTGGAGCAGCCTGCAGATGTGACAAAAGTAGTCGGAAACGTAGAATTTGAGCACGTAAGCTTTGGTTACAATCCGGATCAGATAATCATCCATGATTTCAGTGCAAAGGCAGAAGCCGGACAGAAGATTGCTATCGTTGGACCAACAGGTGCAGGTAAGACGACGATGGTAAAATTGCTGATGCGTTTCTATGATGTGAATAGTGGTTCCATTCGCATTGATGGTCACGATATCCGCGATTTCAACCGCCGGGAACTGAGAGATGCGTTTGGAATGGTATTGCAGGATACCTGGCTCTTTAAGGGAAGCATTATGGAAAATATCCGTTACGGACGTCTGGATGCTACCGATGAGGAAGTCATTGAAGCGGCAAAGGCAGCACATGCGGATCACTTTATCCGGACACTGCCGGGTGGCTATGACATGGAGCTGAATGAGGATGCAAGCAATATTTCGCAGGGACAGAAGCAGCTGCTGACCATCGCGAGAGCGATTTTGGCAGATAACCGTATTCTGATTCTGGATGAGGCAACGTCTTCTGTTGATACAAGAACGGAGGAACTGATTCAGAGTGCGATGGATAATCTGATGAAGGGACGAACCAGTTTTGTCATTGCGCATCGGTTGTCTACGATCAAAAATGCGGATATGATTCTTGTGATGAAAGATGGAGATATCATTGAGCAGGGTGATCATGCGGAATTGCTGGCGAAGGGTGGATTTTATGCGGATCTGTATAATAGCCAGTTCTCCGAGTAGAAGTATTTGTTAAAATTTAATATGTGAAAACAAAATCAGAGAAAGTTTCCTCACTCACTAGCCATTCACTACCTTCGTTTTGCTTCGGTTTTATCGCGCTCACTTCCAACTCCGATAAAAGCCGGTCGTTTCCCGTTCGCGCAAAACTTGCAAAACTCAGTCGTTCACTGAATCGTTCGTCGAGGAAACTTTCTCTGATTTTGCTATTTCAGTTGTGTAAATGGAAGAAATTCAAGTCGAACGCACGTGAGACTTGGTGCGTGATTCTGGTCAGCGAAAGCTGACATATTCTTCTCAGAATCACTGCACATCTACACTCCAAAGACAAGACGGTAGGACAATTTTCGTTATCGAAGTGAGCATAGCCCGACTGCTGGAGTGTGTTTGAGCCAATAGCTGTTTTTGCTGTTGGTGAGTTCACGGGAGCAGTCGGAGATAAGCGGCGCAACGAAGATAGAAAACTGTTCGTGTCTGTCTTGGATGTTTTTGTTTTCTTCCTTACTTAAGTACGCGAACGATAATATTTCGTGGTGTGTTGCCGATACAGCATCAGCAATCCGCGGACGCAAAGTTCAATGGACATTGCAATCCACATTCCGGTAAGTCCAAGGCGTTTGACCAGAATTAATGCCAGACCGATACGCACGATCCAGATGCTGCCGAGGTTCATCAGACTTGGCACGAAGGTATCGCCGGTTCCACGCAGTGCTCCGGCAGCTACGATGGACACTCCGAAAAGCGGTTCGGAAAGCAGCTCAATTCTCAGAACATGAACAGCCATGGCCTGTACGGTTGTATCGGGTGTCAGAAGCCGGAAAACGAACGGGCAGGCAAACATCATGACCGCACCGGTGCAGCCCATAAAAATCGCGCCCATGGCGGTACTGATATTGCCATATCGTTTGGCAGTTTTTAACTCTCCGGCACCGATGCTTCGCCCAACGAGTGTTGTTGCTGCCATGCCGAGACCATATCCTGGCATGTAGCAGAGACTTTCTGCGGTGACCGCGAAGGAGTTGGCAGCGATGGCGGCAGCACCCAGTGGCGCAATGATTCTGGTGGACATGACCATGGCACCGTTCATGGCGATTTCCTGTACCGCCACAGGCATTCCAATCTGGAATGCTTTTTTTAGAATATTGCGGTCAAAAGGATGCTTATCGGTACGTCTGATCCGCAGTCGCTTGTTGGAAATACAGCAGCGCCATGCCATGATCAGACTGATCACGGCGCAGGCCAGCGCTGTTCCCATACCTGCACCGAGAACGCCGAAATGCGGAATCAGCAGAGCATTGAACACAACGTCCAGCCCACACATGACGGCATTCAAAATACTTGGTGTTACCATATCACCGCAGCATTGTAAAAAGGACGATGCCAGGGAGTTCAACTGTGAAAACGGGATCATCAGCGAGTACACGAAAAAGTATGCAGTTGCATCTGGGCAGATTGCAGGATTGCCACCCAATGCGATCGGCAGCGGATGACTGAGCAGAAGACCGCTTAAACACAAAAGTCCGGAAATAATCAGGGCACTGATCAGACCGTGCCGGACGACATTTCGGGCTTCCATATCCTGATTTGCTCCGATGTGATGCGCCACCTGCACCGAAAATCCGGCAGAAACTGCGGATAGTACGCCGTTGTACAGCCAGGTCATGGCAACGACCAGACCGATGGCAGCAGAAGCGGCAGCGCCCAGAGCACCGACCATGGCAGAGTCAATGTACTGCATGGCGATGGTGGTGATCTGCGTTAAAATCGCGGGCAGACTTAATTGCCAGACTTGTTTGACTTCTGGCTTTAATTCCGCCCAGTTAAAAGTTCTTTTCCCCATGTATGTTATACTCCCTTTATCGTTTAATTTTTTTAAAAGTGCATGATTTAAAATTTAGGTTGTGAAAAAGGACTCTGCGATTTTGTCTCATCCGCTAACAATCGCTGGCCGAGACAAAATAGCCAGAGTCCTTTCATTTACGTTACAAAGTCATGCTGTACGATTATTAAATGAACATATCCCACATGATTGTAGACGTTTTTTTGTTTCAATAGTTACACAATGGATTCTTGCGGTATCATATTGAGAAAATTTTTGAATATTACTATAGATGCATTTTCATCTCAGTCTGAGATGAGACTCCCACTTCTGCAAGTGGTGAGTAGTAACAAGTATTTCTCAGTGGGAGTTCAATCTCCGACTGAGATAAATGCTCCGCGAGGGCGCACATTGTCTGGGAGACAATGGTTTTGCGCCGACCGGAACGGAGTGTAGAGTGCAGTGATTCTGAAAAGAAGATGTCAGCTTGCGCTGACCAGAATCACGCACCAAGTCTCACGTGCGTTCGACTTGAATGGCTATGATATTATTGATATTTTTTATTATTTTATCTCTGCTGCATCGTGGCGCTGATTATAGAAGAACATCCAAACCGCCATTCCAATGATGATCACATATCCCAGCACACTGAACCGATCCGGAATCTGATGGAATAACAAGAATCCAATGATCGCAGAAAATATGATCTGAGAATAATCGTAAACGGAGATTTCTCTCGCCGGTGCATGATAATAAGCCGCCGTGATTCCAAACTGGCCGCCTGCAGCCGCAAGTCCCGCACCTAGAAGCGTTAAGATCTGCAAGCCGCTCATCGGATGGAAATCCAGAAGCAGATATGGCAGTGTAACCACACACGAGAATCCTGAGAAGAAGATTACAACCGAAGAACCTTTCTGGTCTCTCTGCCCCAGGATACGCACCATCGCATAAGCAATACCTGCGCAGATTCCACCGCACAGTCCGATCAGTGACGGTACCAGTGCCATATTCGTAAATGTCGGTTTGATTACAAATAAGCTTCCGATAAATGCACCCGCAACCGCCAGTGCCTGTGCCGGACTCATCTTTTCTTTCAGCAATAAAAATGAAAAGATAATTACAAAGAACGGCGACATCTTATTCAGCATCGATGCATCCGACAGCACCAGATGATCCACCGCATAGAAATTACACAAGATTCCCACCGTACCGAATGTCGCACGCAGAATCATATATTTCAGATTTCCCTTTTCGATTTTAAATCCATCCTTACTTCTTATGATCATGATCAGCGCAATTAAAAAAGCTACCAGATTTCTGAAAAAGCTCTTCTGTACCGAAGGCAGATCACCGGATAACCTTACGAAAGCATTCATGAATGCAAATGATAACGCCGATAATGTAATAAAAAATATTCCTTTGTATCTGGAATTCATAAACTTACACTTCCTTATGATTTATTTCTTTATATCTTATGTTATGTCATTTATCTTACCACGAAAACTTTTGCATGTGAACACATCCGACTGTTGGACTTGATTTTGTGCAACTAATACACCTCTTTCACATTGTCGCATTCCCCCATAAAAGCTTCCCTCTGTTGATAGAATTTCAACTACAGATATGCTAAAATATTTTTGGATAACGAAAGGAGAAATGCAACATGAGACCCCTTGAGACATTTATCGAACAACGCAAAGAACGCTTCGTCAGAAACAGTCTGATGTCTGACGAATTTCTGGATTTTGTTAATAAAAATATGAAACCAATAGAGAAACAGATGTCCTATTATCAATGTGCCATCATGGAAGTAGAGACAAAATTCAAAGTATTAAACGAACAGTATTCCCTGGAATATGACCGCAATCCGATTGAAGATATCAAATCCCGTGTCAAATCCATGGAAAGCCTGATCAAAAAGATCCGTAAAAAGGATATACCGCTCACCCTTTCTTCTATTGAAGAAAATATCCATGATATCGCCGGTGTCCGTGTCATCTGTTCTTTTCCGGATGATATCTATATGCTTGCGGACTGCCTGCTTTCCCAGGACGACATCACACTTCTTGAGAAGAAAGACTACATCAAGAATCCAAAACCGGGCGGATACCGCAGCCTTCATCTGATTGTCAGTGTACCAATTTTTTTACAGGACGGAAAACGTAACATGACTGTAGAAGTACAGCTTCGTACGATCGCCATGGATTTCTGGGCAAGTCTGGAACATAAACTTCGTTACAAGAAAGATATCCCGGCTGACAAAGCAAAATATCTGGAGGATGAGATGCTTGCCTGTGCACAGATCAGTGCCGACCTGGATATGCGTATGCAGAATGTCCGTGATGTGATTGCTGAGAATACAACATCAGATGAGCGGCCTTTATTATTAAAAGAATTGTCATAAAAAGACATATTGAAAAATACACTAAAAAAGCACTGTGAAATCCGGTAATATTTCACAGTGCTTTGCCACTACGATATTCTAAAGTGCCCGACAATATCCGTTCTCTCCTGTAGGATATCTTCTTCATAATTCTTCTGATACGGATCATTATGATGAATCACATATGGTACACCTTCCACATTCCGTCTGTCAGAAATCACCCCGATATGATTCTTGAACACTACAATATCGCCGCCCTGCCATTGTTCAATGTCATTTACATCCGTGGTCAGGCTGATCGCTGTATGTTCAAAATATATTTTCAGGTTCTTTACTCTTCGGAAATCAATATTTTTATCCGGCTCATCGATATCATAATCCTTCGGATTCTTCCTGATATCTTCGTCTACCAGTTCCCGCAGATCATATCCGCTTTTCTTAAGCGCATATCCGACAACATCTGTACAGACACCATATCTGTCATCCGGATAACCGGTCTGATAATATCTGCTCTTGTAAATCGGCCGCTTCTTCACGTAAACCAATGCATTCGTCAAAATATCGTTCTGATCATCCGTACCGTCACCATCTTTATCCACACTGCTATGATACGGTGTGATCTCTGTGCCGTTATATTCATTCTTTGGCCGGTCTGTCTTCGTCAATCCTACCACATCACGTCCTGCCAGGAATCCGCCAAGGGTCAGCCAGATGATAATAGCGATCGGAACTAAGATCCGGAATTTCATCTTTCTTGTCTTATGATGAAATACGATCATCCCAGCAAATGCACCAAATGCACCGCCGACAAACGCAATCCCTATCAACACTGCCTCTTTGATCCGCCACTGATGATGCATTGCTTTCGCTTTATCCGTTCCATATAAAATAAATGCAACAATATTTACTACAACGAGATAATAGGATATCGGTGTCGCCGCCGTAAGTAATTTTGCCATCTTCCGCTCCCCTCCTTCGCATCTCCATTGTATCTTACCTTTGGTTAGCTTTCAATCAGAAAACGGATATAATTATAAACTTCCGAAAAATCAATCTCACATTGTCCACCCCATATATATACTGGTACTTTAGAATCAAAGCCATAGATCACCGGATAATTTTCTTCATCAAAAATATATACGAATACACGTCTTCCTTCTATATCTACCATCCAATATTCTTTTACTCCTGCATTCGCATATTTCTGAAGCTTTATAACCATATCTCTTCTTCTCGTAAACTTTGATAATACTTCTAATATAAAATCCGGCGCACCATATATCCGATTCTTATATAGTTTGTCCCGGTCACATACAATCATCACATCCGGCTCCACGATCGTCTTATTATCACAGTCAAGCTGTACATCCAACGGAGCTATTAATGGTATGCAATTTCCTTTATTTTTGGAAATAAATTCAAGAAACCTTGCGTAAATATATCCTCCCACCATCTGATGTAATGTTTCCGGTGACGCCATATCATAGAGCACACCATCAATCAGTTCTGCTCTTTGCTCATCTGGAAGAGCGTAATAATCTTCTACCGTATACTCTCCTTGCCGCTTCACTGTATATGCTGCACTTGCATCCTTTACAACAGATGCATAATACCGTTCCATCGGCAAAAAAATTTTTTCCAAAGCCTTCAATGTATCATAACGAGGTGAAGTTGTCGTACCTCCAAAAATCTTCTGCACGGTTCCAAGTGGTACCCCGGAAAGCTCCGCAATCTGTTCATTGGTGTATCCTTTTTCCTTTTTCTTTTCTTTCATTTCTTGAATATTCATGGCGCACACTCCTTTATAACAAGCCTGGTTATACACCTTTTTAGAAGTAATACTTATTTCCTAGTATATATACTATCATATATTCCATTTATATCCAATCATTTTCAATCCATTTTTAATCCATTTTTAATCCATTCCATCAATCCACATCCAATATCCGGAAATGATTCCGCTTCACTTCGATCAGCCCGTCCTTCTGCATTTTCCCCAGTTCATTCGACATTGCCGACCGGTCTACTCCAAGGTAATCTGCAAGCTGCTGCCTGTTATACGGAATATCGAACTCTTCCTTTTCACGCTCCATTGCCTGATAAGACAGATAAGACAATAGTCTGCCACGGATCGTCTTCGATGAAGTGTGAAAGATGCGTCTGGACAGATTCAGGTTCTTCTGCGCCGATATCGCAAGCAGGTTCTGCACCAGATTCTGATGAAACTCACACGCATTCGGACACACTTTTAAGATCTTTCTCACATCCAGAAATAACACTTCGCAGTCAGACATCGCAATTACATTGACCATCAGCTTCTCATCCAGTGCACAGGCATACGTCTCTGCGAAAATCTGACCTTCTTTTACATAATCCAGGACACTTCTGTTTCCCCAGATATCATCGTTTTCAATCAGGGCATTTCCTTTTAACATAACACCGATCGATGAGACAATATCCCCCGCATGAAAGATGATCTCATCTTTCTGGTATTTCTTCTTCTTCGCACTTAAGCAATTCAGCATAGAAGATACTTCTTCTTCCGTTGCCCTTGCGAAGATTTCTGTCTTTGTTAATGCTTTTAAATTCACACTTTCCATTTTTGTTTCCTCTCTACATCATCGTCTGATACAGAAGCACCATAAGCGGCATCGTTATGATCGATAACAATGTCGTCATAACATTGATCGCACTAGCATATTTCGAATCATTTCCATACACCTGACACATCTGCGTGATCGTTGAAGCAGACGGTGTGATCACCGCAAGGAATACGATCAACAGTAATTTTTTTCCATCCGGATGTATGTTCACAAGCCCGCTTATTTTTAAAATTGCCAATGATATCACCGGTATCACGACCAGTCTCAGAAATGAAATAAAATACACTTTCACATTTTCAAATATACTCTTCAGATTCATCTCTGCGATCAGCATTCCCGTTACGATCATACTCGCCGGACCGATCATACTGCCCACAGAACTCAATGCTTGATCTACGATTTCCGGCAGTCTGATCTTTGTAAAAAATAATACAACTCCTGCAAATACCGAAATCATATTTACATTAAAGACAATCTTTTTCCAGTCCCACTTTCCTTCCCGGCTGATCGTATTCTTGCCATGTGTCCACAGAAATACCAGTTGGACACTCATGAACACACAACCATATAATACCCATTCTTTTCCCAGAATAAAAGTCACCAGCGGTACGATCAAATTGCCCGAATTCGAATAATAGATGGATGTCATCTCTACTTCATTTAGTTTCAATACCTTTCCGGCACCCCATACTGCTGCCAGTAATATAACCTGTAATAATACCGACGCTGCAAATACCAGCAAAAGTTCCTTCACCTTTTCACTTGTATAATCCACCTGAAATGCATTGATGATCACACACGGAATAACTAGATATAATACAATTTTAGAAATGACTTTGCTGTCTTCTCCCTTTAACAATCCTGTCTTTACAATAATATATCCCATCAGGATCATAAGAAACAGTTCTGCGATCTGTTCCATTAAAAGTATACTGATTTCCATAATAATCTCTCTTTCCTTTTACAGTCCTACCGAAAATCATATACACTTTCCCGATGATTGTCAATCTCACAAAAACCTGACATTCTTCTATTAATCATACTTATATTGACATGTTATTTATTATTCATATATTGATTCCTTCTATCTATAAGGCTATAATAGTGTTTATAAAAATATAAAACAGGCAGTATAAAATACAGGGAGGAACTTAAGATGAAATACAAGAATATTATTTTTGATTTTGGAAATGTAATCGGAAAATTTAAAGGAGACTATATTCTGGGGAAATTTGCTTCTACACCGGAAGATTATGATATTCTTGCTGATGCCATCTTTAAAAACTGGGTAGCTTTAGATGCCGGAACTATTGACTATGACCAGAATGCCGAAGATACGATTGCAGGACTTCCGGACCATCTGAAAGATACTGCCCGTGATTTCTTCGAGAACTGGTTCCAGTATGTCGACCCGCTTCCTGAAACATGGGAATTCGTCAAAGAGTTAAAAGCCCGGGGAGTTCCGATCTATCTGCTTTCCAACGCTTCTACCAGGTTTGCAGAACGTGCACCGGAAGATTATCCGATTCTGAAAGAATTCGATGGCATCGTGTTCTCTGCACCTCTAAAGATGGCAAAGCCGGGACACGATATTTATTACCATCTGTTCAATAAATATGACCTTCTACCAAGTGAATGCTTCTTCATCGATGATACGGTGGAAAATGTCATTGCAAGTAAAGAACTTGGAATGGAGAGCATCTTGTTTACGGGAGATATTGAGGCCGTTAAAAGGGCAATTGAGTTTTAATCAATTGCCCTTTTTTAATAAACGCTTCTCAATCCCGTTACAGATACGCTTTACCATTGCCGCAACCATATTGACGGCTGTCGACACCGCACCGGGAATGATCAGAACTGAAATGAGAGGTGTCATAAATCCACTTCCGGATGTTATGTAAAAAAATACTTGATTTTTAGCTTTTCGTTCGGTATAATTCATATTCGGACAAAAAAATAAGATGATTTTGGTTTAATTGGAAACGACACAAGTGTATGCTTGATTAACGAACAACACAAGTGTCTTTTTTGTACCCATTTTTAAATATTCACATAAAAAGGAGAACAAAAATTATGCCAAAAACTTTATTTCAAAATGTTATTTTTACACTGATGATGTCTTTTCTGATGGTTTACGTCATGATTTGCTACAATATTTGCCTGAATGTGGGAGGAATGAGCAACGAAGTATTCCTGATGGCTTTCGGCGAACTGAAAATCATGTGGCCGGTTGCCTTCGTTCTGGAATTTGCTTTCGTTGACAAACTTGCACATATGCTTGCATTCCGTATCGTTACACCACAGGACAGACCAATCTTCATCACTCTTGCAATCTCTTCCATGATCGTATGCATCATGTGTCCTTGCATGAGTCTTGTTGCAACGATTCTGTTCAAGAACGCAGGAAGTAATGTGATCGCTACCTGGTGTCAGACAACATTCATGAACTTCCCAGTTGCTTTCTTCTGGCAGATCTTCTACTGCGGACCATTCATCCGTCTGATCTTCAGAAAGATGTTTCCTGAGAAAGAAAACGTTGCCGCTTCCGCTGTAACCGAATAATTGATACAAAAAAACCGAGCCTGTTTCTATACAGTGCCCGGTTTTTCTTTCTTCTTATTCTGTTCTTCCTGTCTATACAAAAAGCAATGCTATATTCAGCCCTGTTACAATCACAGCAATCACCAGAAGCAAAAAATTCAAACGTCTGCTGTTCACATATTTTCCCATTACCTTTTTCGAAGCCGTCAGATATATCTGTGTAAATATTGTAACTGGAAGCTGGACGGCAAGCAGCATCTGGGAATATACCAGACCTTCGAATGGCTGTCTGATAAACAGGATGATCACCGCCGCCGGAATCATCGTCAGCAGTACTCCTCTTTTTGTTTCCTTTGTCTTAATATCATATGGCTGGTTAAAGATTCCGGAAAATATCGTTCCACCGGCCATTCCTGCAGTGATACTGGATGAGATACCCGCCAGCAAAAGTGCCAGTGCGAAGACCACCGTTGCCGCATTCCCCAACAAAGGCGACAGCATCTTTCCCGCAACAGTCAGATCATCCACCTGTTTTCCACTTCCGTTCTGATAAAGCGTCGCTGCCGCCATCAGGATCATCGCACTGTTGATTGCCCATCCAATGATCATGGAAAATAATGTATCTTTAAATTCATACTTCAACTGCTGCTCGATCACCGAACTGTCTTCCAGATTCCACTGTCTGCTCTGAATAATCTCCGAATGCAGAAACAGATTATGCGGCATCACCACCGCCCCTAATACACTTAAGATCACCAGCATGCTTCCCGACGGGAATGACGGTTTCACCCATCCGACCACAGCTGCTCCCCAGTCGATCTTCGCAATTCCAACTTCGAATAAAAAAGAAAATCCAATCAGCGACACGAATAATATGATCAGTTTTTCTATTCTCTTATATGCATTCGTAAATGCAAAGAATAATACCAGAACCAGGATCAGGATACTCCCCAGTCTGATTGGTATATGGAACAACATCTGCAGCGCAATCGCTCCTCCGAGTATCTCTGCCATCGCCGTTGCTACCGCTGCAAGCATTGCAGTCAGAAGTATCAGGTCTTTTAACAGCCTTGGCATATATCTGCTCGCCGCTTCCGACAGACACAGTCCGGTTGCAATTCCCAGATGTGCCGCGTTATGCTGCAGTACGATCAGCATAACTGTAGATAATGTCACCATCCATAATAACTCATATCCGAAACCTGATCCCGCCGCAATATTCGAAGCCCAGTTTCCCGGATCTATGAATCCTACTGTAACCAGAAGCCCCGGCCCCAGATAACGCAGGAAATTAAGTGTCTTATTCTTGGATTGATTCTTGGATTTCCGCTTCATATATAATGAACTCCTTTACTTAGTAGAATCTAAGTTAGTTGTAACTAACTTAGATTCTACTAAGCATTTTCATCTTTGTCAATTCATTATATGAATATCATTTCTCATTTAGAAGCAAAACGCTGAAAAATCCGTCCTCACAGGTTAAATAGCTCTTGTGTATTTCTTCAGCCACTCCTGCTCTTCCTCGTTCAGGTAAGGAGCAATCACTTCGT
>ERZ838118.1240-NODE-1240-length-31753-cov-11.435769_pt1 | contig 31753 bp, 27 predicted proteins | sample MGYA00519863_ERZ838118 | MGnify/ENA primary metagenome ERZ838118 (study PRJEB31850, sample SAMEA3708827) | human gut metagenome | biome: human gut; feature: human-associated habitat; material: faeces | place: China | collected 2014 ...
GCTTGGTCTGCTCGTCGGTCAGGTCATCCATGAGCTGGTTGTCCTTGGTGCCGCCGAGGGTGCAGGTGGTGAGCACCTGAGTCTGGCCGCGGGTGAACATACCGGAGCCATGCACACGGGGCAGGATGCCGACTTCTGCGGCCAGCGGGCGGATCTCGTTGATGCCGCGGCCATCCACGCGCTTGCCCTCGTCCAGCAGCCAGCGGCGGACGACGTACTTCTGCATCTTGTAGCTGACGAGGTCGAGGTCGGCCTCGGTCAGGTCGGGGTACTCCTCGGCGATCTTGTCCATGATGGGCAGCAGAGCGGCATCACGCACATTCTTGTCGTCGGTATCCATGGCGGCCTTGAAGTCGTCGAGATACTTCTCCTTGATGGCGTGGAACAGGTCCATATCGAGGCCCACGACCTGGAAATCGATCTTCGGCTTGCCGCGCTCGGCCACGATGCCGTTGATGAAGGTGATGATCTTCTTGATCTCCACGTGAGCAGCCTTGATGGCGTTCAGCATGGTGTCCTCATCCACCTCATTGGCACCGGCCTCGATCATGACGATCTTGTCCATAGTGGCGGCGACGGTCAGGGCCAGGTCGCTCTTCTTGCGCTGCTCCTGGGTGGGGTTCAGGACGATCTCGCCGTCCACCAGACCCACCTGCACGCCGCCGATGGGGCCGTTCCAGGGGATCTCCGACACAGCGGTGACCAGCGAAGCGCCGATCATACCGGCGATCTCAGGGCTGCAGTCGGGGTCCAGGCTCATGACGGTCATGGTGATGCAGACGTCGTTGCGCATCTCCTTCGGGAACAGCGGGCGCATGGGACGGTCCACGACGCGGCTGGTCAGGATGGCGCGCTCGCCGGGGCGGCCCTCACGGCGCATGAAGCTGCCGGGGATGCGGCCTGCGGCGTAGAGCTTCTCCTCAAACTCGACGCTCAGGGGGAAGAAATCGACGCCGTCGCGGGGCTTGTCGCTCATCGTGACGTTGCAGAGCACGCAGGTCTCGCCGTAGCGGATCATGGCGCTGCCGTTGGACAGACCGCACATTTTGCCGGTCTCGACCACAAACGGGCGGCCCGCAAAGGTCGTCTCGAACTTGCGGTAGTTGGGGAAGGTTTCCAGTCTGGATGCGAATTCGTAAGCCATAGGGATTCTCCTTCTTTGGTAGATTTTTACTTTCAGCGCTCCCCTGCCCCGGTTCTGTACAATAAAGCCAGCAGCCAAGCCTGTTGCTTGGGTGCTCGATTTACTGCACAAAACGCGGCGGGGGCGGCTGTAAAATACAGGTGCAGTGGATTTTTGTGATGCGCCGCGTTGTAGGGGGCGGCAGCACACATGTATAAAAAAACGGGCAGAGTGCAAATGCACCCTGCCCGTTTTTGCGAAAATTACTTACGCAGACCCAGCTCAGCGATCAGGGCACGGTAACGGTTGATGTCCTTCTTCTGCAGATAGGCCAGCAGATTACGGCGGCGGCCGACCATCTTGAACAGGCCGCGGCGGCTGTGGTTGTCATGCTTGTTGGTCTTGAGGTGCTCGGTCAGGTGGTTGATACGAGCGGTCAGCAGAGCGACCTGGACCTCCGGAGAACCGGTGTCACCCTCGTGGATGGCTGCCTTGGCGATGATGGGCTGCTTATCGATAGCGGATTTCTGGCTCATGGGTATATACCTCTTTCATAAAAATGTATTGGCCGTCGGCGCAGTAAGGGGTAGTTGGAACCGTTGAGGCATACGCCCCATACCGGGCCGCGGTAACAAGAATTAGTATACCACAACATTTTGCGGAATACAAGAGCATTTGCGGCATTTCCGCAATTATTTTGCACCGTTCAGGGCCGCAAAATACGCCTTGCTCTCGTCGGCGGCGTGGTGGATCAGCGCAGCCAGCTCGTCCATCGAATTGAACTTGCGCACCGGGCAGAAATATTTGTGAAATTCCAACACCGGCTGCTGACCGTAGATATTGCCGGAGAAGTCCGGCACAAACGTCTCGCAGGTCACGGCGGCGTTTTCACTGCTGTCCACCGTGGGGCGCTTGCCGATGCCGGTGGCTGCGGGCCGCCACTGGCCATCCAGATAAATGCGGGTCAGGTAGACGCCCGCGCAGGGCTGCAGGGCCGCGGCGGGGTAGTTCTGGTTCAGCGTCGGCGTGCCGAGCTTTCCGCTGCCGATGCCCTTGCCGTGGACAACGGGCCAGTCGATGGCGTAAGGTGTGCCGAGCATGGCGTTGGCGTCGTCGAGACGGCCCTCCTCCAGCGCAGCGCGGATGCGGGTCGACGAGACGGTCTGCCCGCCGTACTGCGCCATCGGCACGATATGCACGCCGATGCCGAGGGGCGCGCAGAGCTCCCGCAGACGCTCCACGTTACCGGCGGCGCGGGCTCCAAACGTAAAGTTATCGCCGCAGAACAGCTGCTTTGCGTTAAAGCAGTCCACCAGCACCTTTTGCACAAAATCCTCCGGCGTCAGCGCACGGAACTCGTCAAACGGTGCCTCCTGGTATTCCTCGATGCCTAAGCTTGCAACGCGGGCGTGCTTCTGCGGCAGCGAGAGGATGCGCCCGCCCTTCAGCGTACTGCTGGCGGGCAGCTCAAACGTGAAGGCCGCAGCGGTCAGTCCGCCGGCCCGTGCGCATTCGACGGCTGCCCCCAGCACGGCGCGGTGGCCGCAGTGGACGCCGTCAAAATAGCCGAGCGCCACAGCACTGCCCTGCGGGGCGTGGATGGGCGTCAGACTTTGATATATTTGCATTGGGCAGTCAGCCCCTTTCGCAAAATAGTTTTTCGACCTTGAGCACACCGCCCTCGACGTTGGCCAGACCCAGAAACGCGCCGGTCTCATCGTAGGTGCGGTAGCGGCCATCGGCGGCAGCGTAATGGCTCGTCGGGCAGCCGTTGAGCAGGTGCGCCTTGACGCCGCTGTTGACGTGCAGGGCGGGCAGCGGCGCAAAGACCGACTCGATCGGCAGTACCCAGCCGTTGGTTTCGAGTTCTCCGCTCTCGGCGGCGGCTAAAATTTCCGGCAGCGTGTGGCACTGGGCCAGACTGAACACACCGGCCTGCGTGCGGCGCAGGGCGGACAGCGTGGTGGGCACGCCGAGGGCGTCGCCGATCTCCTCGGCCAGCACGCGGATGTAGGTGCCCTTGGAGCAGGCGACGCGGACGGTGTATTCGTCGGGCGCGGGGCTGCCGAGGTATTCGATGTCATAGATCGTGATGGGGCGGGGCGTGCGCTCAACGGTCTGGCCCTTGCGGGCCGCCTTATACAGCGGTTGGCCGTTGATCTTCACCGCGCTGTACATCGGCGGCAGCTGCATACGGTCCCCGCGGAACTGCGGCAGCACGGCGCGCAGCTCGGCCTCCCCCACCGTGACGGGGGCAGTTTCCAGCGTCGTGCCGGTCACGTCGCCGGTGTCGGTGCGCAGACCCAGACGCAGCGTAGCTTCGTAGGTTTTATCGTGGTCAAGCTGGCGGTCAGCGGCGGAGGTCGCCTTGCCGATAAACACCGCGAGCACACCGGTGGCCATAGGGTCCAGTGTGCCCGAGTGTCCCAGCTTGCGTGTGCCCAGTGCGCCGCGCAGCTTGGCCAGCACATCAAAGCTGGTCCAGCCTGCGGGCTTATCGACGGGCAGAATGCCGTTTGGCGTTTGCATAGCAGGGTTCCTTTTCTGTTGTTAGGGTTTAAAAGGCTTCCCCCTAGGGGGAGGAAGCTGTCACCGAAGGTGACTGATGAGGGGCAAGTCTGCCATTGCAGACCGTTTACGGGTTGTTGCGGGCAGGTTCGCCCCTCATCCGGCCTTGCTTCGCGCGGCCACCTTCCCCCTCTGGGGAAGGCTTTATTGCGCTTCTTTCTCCGCGTCGGCGCGGTCCAGTTCCTTTTTGACTTCCTCGAGGATCGCGTGCTTGGCGTTGTCCGGGTTGCCGCTGATCTCGCAGCCGGCAGCGCGGGGATGCCCGCCGCCGCCCAGACGCCGCGCAATGTTGCAGGCGTTGGTGTCGTGCCCGGTGCGCACACTGATCTTGAAGCTGCCGTCCTTCTGCTGGCGCAGGGTCAGACCGACCTCGACGCCCTCAATGGAGCGCGGCAGGCTCGTCAGATCCTCCAGTTCGGCCCCGGCCACACCTGCGGCCTGGATCTGGTCCCAGGTCAGGCAGATGAGCGCACAGCGGTCATCGTAGTAAAACTCCAGGCTTTCTAAAGCCATGCGTTCCGCGATGACCCGCGCGTGGGAGCGGCTCTCGAACAGGCGCTCGTTCAGCCTTTCCACGTCGGCTCCGGCCTCGATCAGAGCCGCTGCCGCCTTGTGGGTCTCCGCCGTCGTGTTGCTGAACCGGAAGCAGCCGGTGTCCGTTGCCACACCCGTATACAGGCAGGAGGCAATTTCCGGCGTGATCTTTGCGCCCATCTCGGGGATGAGCGTCGTCAGCAGCTCGGCAGCTGCGGCAGCCCCGTCGTCCACCAGCGTCTCATAGGCATAGCCGCTGTTCGAGCCGTGGTGGTCGATGCACAGATTGACATGCTCGGCGTATTCCTGAATGTTGTTGCGCTCGCCAAAAAGCTGAATGCCCGCAACATCCACCGCCACCACAAACGCGGGGCGGAAGCTGCCGTCAAACACCGTGATGGGCATGTAGTCGTACATGGCAGGGATCGGATCACTGCACAGCACAGCGGCATTTTTGCCCAGCTGCTGAAGCGCCAGGCAGAGCGCCGTGCCCGAGCCGATGGTGTCACCGTCGGGGTTTTTATGGCACAAAATCAGGATGTCATCTGCAGCAAGCAGACGCGAAACAACCGTCTCGCGATCTACGTTCTGAGTCATAGGTTCCTCTTTTCTAACTGGGGTGCTTTACTCTGCGTCAGAGTCAGGCTCAATGTCCAGCTCACCCAGCAGCTTGTTGATGTGCGCGGCATAGGCTGCGCCTTCATCTTTGACGAATACAAAGCGCGGTGCCTTGCGGATGTGCATCCGGCGGCTGACCTCGGTGCGGACATGGCCGGACGCCTTGTTCAGCGCCTTGACCACCGGCTCCGGGCCGCCCTCACGGCCCATGACGCTGATGTAGACCTTGGCCTGATCGAGGTCGGGGGTCACATCCAGACGGGTCACGGTCAGCAGACCGCCCGTCACGCGGGGGTCCTTCATCTCGCCGATGATGGCGATCAGCTCACGTTTCATATCCTGGGCCATACGGCCATGGTTTTTGGTTGGCATTTACTTTACCTCTGCAATCAATCGCGGTACTCCTCCATCTTGAAGCACTCAAAGACGTCGCCTTCCTTGATGTCCTGGAACTTGGCCAGGGTGATGCCGCACTCAAAGCCCGCGGCAACCTCCTTGGCGTCATCCTTGAAGCGCTTCAGGCTGGCGATGGAATCCTCGCAGATGACGATGCCGTCACGGACCAGACGCAGCTGGGCGTCGCGGGTGATCTTGCCATCGGTAACGCGGCAGCCTGCGACGGTGCCGACGCTGGAGATCTTGTAGACCTGGCGGACCTGGGCCTCGCCCAGGGCGACCTCGCGGACCTTCGGGGCCAGCATGCCCTTCATAGCGTCGGAGACATCGTTGATGGCGTCGTAGATGACACGGTACATACGCATCTCAACGCCGGTCTGCTCGGCCTCGGCCTTGGCGACAGCGTCGGGACGGACGTTGAAGCCGATGATGATGGCGTTGGACGCATCGGCCAGAGAGACGTCGGACTTGGAGATGGCACCGACACCCGCATGGATGACGCGGACGCGGACCTCGTCGTTGGAGATCTTCTCGAGGCTCTGCTTGACGGCCTCGGCGGAGCCCTGGACATCCGCTTTGACGATGATGGGCAGCTCCTTCATATCGTTGGCAGCCATCTGGTCAAACAGGTTATCCAGCGTGACCTTGGTGTAGGCGGCAAACTGCTTCTCCTTGGCCTCGGCGGTGCGCTTGTCAGCCAGCTCACGGGCGAGGCGCTCGTCCTCGACAGCCTCGAACAGCTCGCCGGCCTCGGGGACCTCGGTCAAGCCGGTGATCTCAACAGGCGTGGACGGGCCGGCCTCGGTGATTTCCTGGCCCTTGTCGTTGCGCATCGTGCGGACGCGGCCCACAGCGGTACCGGCGATCAGGCAGTCGCCCTTGTGCAGGGTGCCGTTCTGGACCAGCAGAGTTGCGATGGGGCCCTGGCCCTTGTCCAGACGGGCCTCGACGACAGCGCCCTTGCCGCGGCGGCTCGGGTTGGCCTTCAGCTCCATGACCTCGGCCTCGAGAACGATACGCTCGAGCAGGTCGCTGATGCCCATGCCGGTGACGGCGGACACAGGGATGCAGGCGACGTCGCCGCCCCAGTCCTCGGGCACGATCTCGTACTTGGTCAGCTGCTCCTTGACGCGCTCCGGGTTGGCGGTAGGCTTATCCATCTTGTTGATGGCGACGATCAGCTTGACGTTGGCGGCCTTGGCGTGGTTGATGGACTCGATGGTCTGGGGCATGATGCCGTCATCGGCCGCGACGACCAGAACCGCAATGTCGGTCATGTTCGCGCCGCGGGCACGCATCGAGGTGAACGCCTCATGGCCCGGGGTGTCCAGGAAGGTGATGACACTGTCATTGCTCTTGACCTGGTACGCGCCGATGGCCTGGGTGATGCCGCCGGCCTCACCCTTGGTGACATTGGTCTTGCGGATAGCGTCCAGAATGGAGGTCTTGCCGTGGTCGACGTGGCCCATAACGACAACGACGGGCGGGCGCTCGACCAGATCGGCGGCGTTGTCCTCCTCCTGCACGAACAGGCGCTCCTCGATGGAGACATGGACCTCATGCTCGACCTTGGCGTGGAACTCCTCGGCGATCAGGGCGGCGGTGTCGAAATCGACAACGTCGGAGATGGCGTGCATCTCGCCCATCTGCATGAACTTGGCAACGACCTTGGCGGCGCTCTGCTTCAGGCGGGTGGCCAGCTCGCCGACGGTGATCTCGTCGGGGATGGAGATCTTGAGCTGCGCGTTGCGGGCCTTTTCCAGCTGGATGCGCTGCAGGCGCTCGGCCTCGGTCTCACGGCGGCGGCCAAACTGCTGGCCGCGGCGGTTGTTGCGGTTGTTGAACTTTTCCTTCTTGCCGGTGGGCTGGTTCTTGCGCTTGCTGGGCATGTTGCGGCTGTCGGCCAGGTCGTCATAGCGGGCGTTGAACTTGTCAACGTTCACATCGACGGTGCGGGTGTCAACGGAGACCTGCACGCGGTTGACCTGGACTTGCTCGGTCTTGACAGGCTCTTTAATGCCGGTATCGGCGGCCAGCTCCTGCAGGGTGACGCGCTTCTCGCTGCGCTTTTCCGCCGGTTTCTCGGGCTTGCGGCTGTCTTTCTTCTGCTCGGGCTTCGGCTCCTGCTTGGCGGCGGGCTTGGGCTGCTCCGCAGGCTTGGGCTTGGCAGCGGGCTTCTGGGCCGCGGCGGGCTGCTTCTTCGGCTCGGGTTTCTTTTCTGCCTTCGGGGCCGGGGCGGGCTCCTTGCCGCTGGCAAGGTAGGCGTCGAGGCTGTCCTCGGCGTTCTCGCGGGTCAGGGTCTCCAGCAGGACGTTGAGCTCTTTTTCCTCAAACGTGCCGGCGGTCTTATAGGCTTCGCCGGTCACGCCGGAAACGGTCTCGACGACCTTTTTGGCGGGCATGCCGAACTCCTTGGCAACATCAGCGATCTTGTATTTAAAATCCATATAGTGTGGTCCTCCTCATCAAAGGTATTTTGCGCACAGCTGTGCAAGGTGTTCGTCGGTCACGCCGAACACGGCGGCGGGCTTGGGGGTAAGCATGGCCAGGTCAGCGCTGGTCAGAGGCATCTGCTCACAGGCGACGATGCCGTCGCAGGCGTCCTTCATATGGCTGACCGTGCGCTCACTGGCGTCCGAGGTAAGCAGCACCAGGGCCACTTTGCCGCGCAGTGCGTTTTCCTGTACGCGGTCATACCCGTGCAGCAGCTTGCCGGCCTTGCGGCACAGCCCCAGTGCACCCAGCAGCGGGTGCTGATCGTTATTCATGGCTCGCCGCCTCCTTTGCACTTTGCTCCGCACAGGCGATCTCCTCGGTCAGGCGGTCATAGATACCGTCCGGGATAGGGACCTCAAATGTGCGTTCGAGCCGCTTGGCCTTGCGCGCCTTGGCAAGGCAGGCAGCCGAGGGGCACAGATACGCGCCGCGTCCCGGTGCCTTGCCGCGCAGATCAATACTGATCTCGCCCTCGGGGCTGCGCACGACGCGCACCAGTTCGCGCTTGGGGCGCTGGGCATTACAGCCCACGCACCGGCGCACGGGGATCTTTTTTTGCTTTAGCTGCTGCAACTGGCAGACCTCATTTCTAGAGAATAGATAAGAGATAAAAGATAAAAAATATAGTGGACCGCGGCGCTGCACGCCGCTCGAAATTGCTCTGCCGCCGTAGGGGCGCATTCTATATGCGCCCGTGCTGCCTTACGGGAGCGGGCCGGGCGGATATGGAATCCGCCCCTACGGTTTTGGCCCTGCTAAAACTCCACATTTTATATTATCTTTTATCTATTATCTTTTATCTTTATTATTTACTCCTCGTCCTCGCCGTAGTAGCCGGACTCGGGGCGGATGTCAATATTATAGCCGGTCAGATGGGCGCACAGGCGCACATTCTGGCCCTTGTTGCCGATAGCCAGGCTCAGCTGGTGGTCGGGCACGGTCACGCGGCAGCTCTTGGTCTCGCCGGGCAGCAGTTCGACCTTGACGACCTTGGCCGGGGACAGGGCCGCGGAGATAAACTCGGTGATGTCCTCGCTCCAGCGGATGACATCGATCTTCTCGCCGTTCAGCTCCTGGACGATCTTCTCGACGCGGACGCCGCGGGCACCGATGCAGGCACCGACGGGGTCGACATCGGGGTTCTTGCTCCAGACAGCCAGCTTGGTGCGGGCACCGGCCTCACGGGCGATGGCCTTGACCTCAACGGTGCCGTCGTAGATTTCGGGGACCTCCAGCTCAAACATGCGCTTGACCAGGCCGGGATGGGTGCGGCTGATGGTGACGCGGGGGCCGCGGTCCGTTGCCAGTACATCCACGACATAGACCTGCACGGTCTGGCCCTCGGTGAAGGTCTCGCCGGGGACCTGCTCATTGCGGGGCAGCACAGCGCTGCCGCCCTTGCCCAGATCCAGCACAACATTGCCGCGCTCGGGGTCGATGGAGACGACGGTGGCGGCGATCAGCTCATGTGCGCGGGACTGCATCTCGCTGCACTGCAGGTTGCGCTCACCCTCGCGCAGGCCCTGACGGATGACGTGCTTTGCGGTCTGGGCAGCAATGCGGCCAAATTCCTTGGTCTTGAGGGGCGTGACCATGCGCTGGCCGACCTTGTAGCTCTTGCGGACCTTCTGGGCATCCTCCAGGCTGACCTGGGTGTGGGGGTTCTCGACCTCCTCCACGATGTCACGCAGCAGGCTGGCACGGAACGCGCCGAGCTCGGGGTCAATGTCCACAACGACATTGTCGTCCTCGACCTCGTAGTCCTTCTTGACCGCAATGACGATGGCCGCCTTGATCTTGTCGATCAGGTAGTCCTCGGGCAGGCCGCGCTCCTTTTCCAGTGCAGAAAGGGCCTCAAAAAATTCGTTGTTCGCAGTAGCCATGTTTCTGGTTTCCTCCCAATTATATTTCAAGTACACGCAATACAGTAGTTACAATCGCTCTCTTGCCTTCCCTTTAAAGGGTTTGCCTCCGTAGGGGCCGGACATGTCCGGCCCTGCACAGAAGGGCAAAATCGAGTTTGCGGGAAAGCCGCGGGCCGGGCATGCCCGGCCCCTACAAGCCAGCCCCGCAGGTCAAATCAGCCGAACAGATCCTCGTCGTCGCAGAGCTTGACGTAGCCGGCGCTCTTGACGGGGAAGGCGTAGGTCTCCTCCCCGTCGGTCAGGGTCACATTGCCGTCGGCATCCAGCCCCTGCAGGATGCCCGCATAGTCGCGGCGGCCCTGCTCGTCGGGGCGGATCAGATGCGCCGCGCACTTCTGGCCCTTGAGCTGTTCGTAGTGCTCGGGGCGGGTCAGGCGGCGGCCCAGGCCCGGGCTGCCGACCTCGAGGTAGTAGCTCTGTTCAATGGGGTCTGCCTCGTCCAGCAGCGGATCAATGGCGCGGGAGACAGCCTCGCAGGTGTCGGTGTCCAGCGGCTCATCGCGGTCGATCAGCACGCGCAGGAACCAGTCCGGGCCTTCCTTTTCAAAGCGGACATCCCACAGGCGCAGGTCCATCCCCTCAACAACGGGGCGGACGAGCGCTTCGACGACCTTGACCGCGCTGCCCTGCTGCGGTTTACCGGGTTTTGCCATAAAAATGCTCCAATCATAAAAAGAAAGCGGACCTTGCGGCCCACTTTCAGTAAAATCATCATCGAACACTAAGAATATACCATACTCTGCCGCAAAAAGCAAGCCCCCGCAGCGGGATTTTGCCTTTTATCGGGCTTTTTAAGCGTGCATTTTTTGCGCAGTTTTCTTGAAGTGCCGCGCAGCGGGCTTTTCAATGAGATAGTAGGCCGCTATGCTCACCGCCAGCGCCGCCAGCCAGTACAAGGCCTCCGCCTGCTGCATCCAGACGGTGTCGCACTGCTGGTTCGGCGGGGTGTCACTGCTCCACGCGGGCAGGTGCAGGTCGTATTTCAGGAAAACCGCCAGCATCTGATGCCAGAGGTAGAAGCTGTAGCTCAGCGCCGCGAGCCAGCTCAGCACCCGGCGCACCGGGCGGGGCAGCGTCAGCCCCAGCCCGAAGCAGACGAGCATCGCTGCTGCGGCCAGCGCCAGCGGCATCCGGTTGATGAGCTGGAACTGCTGGTACTCCGCCGCCCACGCCTGCAGCCGCATACAACGGTCAAGCCAGACGAAGGCCGCAACGCCCAGCGCCGTGCAGGCTGCGCGCGGGGCGAACCGTACTGTCCAGCTGCCATGCGCCAGCTCGGCAAAGATGAGCGCCGCCGCCATGCCGACGGCCAGCACCCCGCAGAACGCCGGGAACTGGTTAAAAAGCAGCGCGTACTCCCCCGTGCCGTACTGGTGCAGCGCCCACTGGCTGTAGCCCGCCTGCACAAGGCAGAGCGCCCCCAGTGTCGGCAGCGGGTGCCTGGCGCAGAGCGGCGCCAGCAGCGGAAACACGAGGTAAAACAGCGCAAAGACCGTCAGCGTCCAGGTCACGCCGTTGAGCAGCGTGCCTATGTAGCTGCGGGGAAAGAGCTGCTGGGTCAGCGTCAGGTGCGCGGCCAAATCGAGTTCCAGCGCACGGCTCCAACCGTGGCGCTTGAGGGCGATCAAAAAGCTGACCAGCAGGTTCGCGTAGTAGGCAGGCAGCAGCCGCGCGGCGCGGCGGCGGTAGAAATCTGCCGGGCGGCAGCTGGGCAGCGGCTCGCCCCGCTGGCGGGCGTTCGCCCACGGCAGAAACAGGCAGAACGCCGACAGCATCACAAGCAGGTCGACCCCGATGCTGCCCGCCCGCTGCCAGTGGTCTGACCCCAGCGAGAACCAGCTCTGCTGCCAGATGTGGAAGGTCGCCACCGCCCACGCGGCCACGACGCGCAGCAGGTCAGCCGCCGCCGGGCGGTCTGCGTCAATGAGCGCGGGCGTGCGGCTCAGAACGCCCATTCGCCGTTTTCAAAGATCGTGACTTCTTCCCCGCGCTTCGTGATGCCGGTGACATGGGTATCCGCCGCGCCGACCATGACATCCTCATGGATGGCGGAGTTGTTCAGGCCCTTCTTCATCAGGTCATCGCGGGTCATGGCAGAGCCGCCCCTGATGTTCGTCGGGTAACCCGCGCCGAACGCAATGTGGCAGGCGGCGTTCTCATCAAACAGGGTGTTGTAGAACAGCACGCCGCTGCGGTTGATGGGGCTGGAGGCGGGCACGAGGGCGATCTCGCCGATGCGGTTCGAATTCTCGTCGGTGGAGAGCAGCTCGGCCAGCAGGTCGGCATTCTTCTCGGCACCGTGCTCCACGACAACACCGTCCTTGAAGGTGACATGCCAGCCCTCGATCAGCTGGCCGTTGTAGGCGTAGGGCTTCGTGCCGTAGACGATGCCGTTTGTGCGCTCGCGGTGGGGCGCACAGAAAACCTCCTCGGTGGGAACGTTGGCGATGAACTCAATGCCGTCCTCGGTCTTGCTGGACGCGCCCTCCCAGGTGGCGTCGTCGGCCAGACCGACGGTCAGGTCTGTGCCGTTCGAGCTGGTCATGTGGATGCGGTCCAGCTCCAGCGCGTTCATGCGGTCGCGGCGGGCCTTGGTCACGGCGACATGCTTCTGCCACGCGCCGACGGGGTCACCGGTGGAGACACGGCAGACGTCAAAGATCAGCGCCCAGAGCTTTTCAACAGCCTCGTCGAGCGGCAGCTCCGGGAACACCTTGGCGGCCCAGCCCGGAGCGGGCACAGCCGCCACGCACCACTGGACGCGGTCATTCATCGTGTACTCCTGCCAGGGCTTCATAAAGGTACGGCGCGCGAGGTTGACGCGGTTCAGCTTGCCCGCATCAAGGCCCGCCAGTGCCTCGGGATCTTCGGCATGGATGGCCAGCGTGCAGCAGCCGTCCGGGTCCTCGGCGTAGTCGAGGTAGCTGCGCAGCTCATAGGGCTTCATGGCAGTCAGGTCCTTTTCGTCGGCCAGCTCCATGTTCAGGCGGGTGAGCTTATCGTCCTCCCAGCGGACGACGACGGTCTTGGCCCCGGCCTCATAGCCCGCGCGGACGCAGGCATGGGCGAAATCGGGCATCGTGACCGGGCAGCGGACGATAAAATTCTGGCGCGGACGCACATTGACGCCCACCTTGACGATAAAATCAGCGTAGAGCTGGAGATAATGTTGGTTCATTGCGAGTGGCTCCTTTTATAATATATTTGGTTGTATTGTACCATAAAGTGGGCGGTAATGGCAAGGCTGCGTGCCTTCCCCCGAGGGGGGGAAGGTGGCCGAGGCCCCGCCCGAGGTCGGATGAGGGGCGGCCCTCCGGGGGTTGCCCGTTCACTGGCTGCCGCAGCGGACCTTGCCCTCATCAGTCAGCGGGCGGGGCCGCTGACAGCTTCCCCCGAGGGGGGAAGCCACTCTACCAAAAAACAGGCCGCCCGCCCGGGCAGCCTGTCGCAAAGCTTATTTTTCGACCATCATATCCGCGGCCTTGTACAGATCGCCGCAGCTCATGCAGACGACGAGGTCGCCCTTTTTGGCGTTCTGCCTGACCCAGGCGGCGGCACCCTCGAGGCCGTCCACCACGACACTGCCGGGCAGCTTGGCGGCCAGATCCTCGCTCCTGACGCTGCCGTCGTCCTTCTCGCGGCCGCCCATGATGGGCAGCAGCACGACCTGATCGGCGGCACGCAGCACCTTGGCGAAGTCGTCCATCAGCATCTTGGTGCGGCTGTAGGTGAACGGCTGATGTACAGCAATGACGCGGTCATAGCCCATCTCCTTGGCCGTCGCCAGCGTGGCGGCCAGCTCGGTGGGATGGTGGGCGTAGTCATCGACGATGACTGCGCCGTTGCACTCGCCCTTGATCTCAAAGCGGCGGCCCGTGCCGTGGAACTGCTCGGCTGCGCGGACGGCGTCCTCGGGCTTGAGGCCCAGCGGGCGCACGCAGCAGCACATGGCCAGCGCATTGTAAATGTTGTGGTAGCCGGGCACGCCCAGCTTGATGTGGGCGAAGTGCTCACCGAGTTCGAGGACATCGAACTCAAAGAAGCCGGGCTTGTACTCGCCGATGTTGACGGCGCGGAAACGGGCCTCCTCCTCGATGCCGAAGCTCAGGACCGGACGGTCAATGGAGTTCACGACGTCCATCGTGTTCTTGTCGTCCATGTTAAAGACGACGGTGCGAGACAGCAGCGCAAACTTCTGGAACGCCAGCTTGAGCTTGCCCATCGTGCCGTAATATTCCAGATGGTCGTTGTCAATGTTCAGGATGACGCCCACCGCGCAGGTCAGATGCAGGAAGGTCTCGTGGTACTCACAGGCTTCGATGACAACGCTCTGGCCGCTGCCGGCCTTGCCGTAGCCGCCGATCAGGGGCAGCTTGCCGCCGATGACCGCCGCCGGGTCCCTGCCCGCCAGCTCCAGCATTGTGGTGATCATGCCGGTGGTCGTCGTCTTTCCGTGGGTGCCGGCCACGCCGATGCTCTGGGCATGGGTACGGCTGATGTAGCCCAGCATGACGCTGCGCTCAACCGCTTTGATGCCGCGGGCGCGGGCAGCCTGCAGCTCGGGGTTATCGTCATGGATGGCGGCGCTGTAGACCACAAGGTCCGCGTTGCCGACGTTGGCGGCGTCATGCCCGATGCAGACGCGCACGCCGAGGGCACGCTCGGCCTCGGTGTTTTTGGTTTCCTCGACGTCAGAGCCGGTGATGGCATAGCCGCGGCTGTGCAGAATCTGGATCAGCGGATAGGTGCCGGAGCCGCCGCAGCCGATGAAGTGGATCGTGCGGACGCCTTCGAGCAGCTTGGGGTCATACATACTAAAAACCATAACAGTGGTCACCTCAAAATTTATCCGCTGCCGTAGGGGATGGCACGCGGTATACTTAACTATATTACGGAGTAATTATACTATTTTTCTGCAACAAAATAAACACTTTTTTTGAAATTGCAGCCTGACCGACCAATTTTTGGGTAAAAGGCACAAATTCAGGGAGCCAAAACACAGCAATACGTCGAGGGTGCCGCTTGCGCCGCGGCCTTGGCGGCACAAAAAACTTTTTACGGTACGATAAACGCCGCCCTTGCTCTGTGATTTTTCTGGCTTTTTCCGGCGCCGCCTGTTATAATGAAGAAAACCGCAGGAGGGATGCAGAATGGCAAAGCTGATTTGGGGCATTGACCCGCTGGCCGTGTCACGGCTGGGACGCACGGCGAAAAAGCCGCCGTTCACGAAAAAGGAGCTGGCGCGCATCGGCATTCCGGCGCACAAGATCCCCCGCGTGCAGGAGGAGCTGGCGCGATTGACGGCAGATAAGATCCTGACCCGGGAGGAATTGGGGAGACTGGCGGAGGAAATCAGCTGGCTTTTGCTGTGAGCTTGCCTTCCCCCTCGGGGGAAGGTGGCCGAGGCCCCGCCCGAGGCCGGATGAGGGCGAAGTCGCCGCCATTGCTCCATAAACTGGCAGCCTCGGCAAGGTTTGCCCTCATCAGTCAGCGGGCGGGGCCGCTGACAGCTTCCCCCTCGGGGGAAGCCTTTTTTCGCAAACTGCCCTTGTTCCCTCCCGCAACCTATGCTATAATAAGCGTATCGTGCCAAATTCATCCGGCGCGGTGGGAAAAACGCTTTGTGTGGCAGCCAGCCATGCGGAAGGAGTAACGTAATGAAGAACAGTGAAAAGACCCTTGACATGATCGTGAACCTGTGCAAAAACCGCGGGTTCATCTATCCGGGCAGCGAAATCTACGGCGGCCTGGCCAACAGCTGGGACTACGGCCCTCTGGGTGTCGAGTTCAAGAACAACGTCAAAAAGGCATGGATGAAGAAATTCGTGCAGGAAAGCCCCTACAACGTCGGGCTGGACGCTGCCATCCTGATGAACCCCCAGACCTGGGTGACCACCGGCCACGTGTCCAACTTCTCGGACCCGCTGCTGGACTGCCGCGCCTGCAAGAGCCGCCACCGCGCGGACAAGCTCATCTCCGAGTGTGAGCAGGGCAAGGGCGTGGACGTCGATGCCATGACTTTTGACGAGATGGACGAGTTCATCGCCACCCACCCCGAGGTCGTCTGCCCCGTCTGCGGCAAGCATGACTTCACCCCCATCCGCAAGTTCAACCTGATGTTCAAGACCGCCATCGGCGTGACCGAGGATTCCTCCTCCACCTGCTACCTGCGCCCCGAGACCGCGCAGGGCATCTTCGTCAACTTTGCGAACATCCAGCGCACAACCCGCCGCAAGCTGCCCTTCGGCGTCTGCCAGGTCGGCAAGGCGTTCCGCAACGAGATCACCCCGGGCAACTTCACCTTCCGTACCCGCGAGTTTGAGCAGATGGAGTGCGAGTTCTTCTGCAAGCCCAACACCGACCTGGAGTGGTTCGCCTACTGGAAGGACTACTGCAAGAACTGGCTGCTGAGCCTTGGCATCAAGGAGGAAAATCTGCGCCTGCGCGACCACGAGCCCGCCGAGCTGGCCTTCTACAGCCGCGCCACCACCGACATCGAGTACGCCTTCCCGTTCACCGACTGGGGCGAGCTGTGGGGCATTGCAGACCGCACCAACTACGACCTGAGCCGCCATCAGGAGGCGTCCGGCAAGAGCCTCGAATACTTCGACCCCGAGACGAACGAGCATTACATCCCCTACGTCATCGAGCCGTCTCTGGGCTGTGACCGTGTGGCGCTGGCCTTCCTGTGCGAGGCCTACGACGAGCAGCACCTCGTGGACGCCAAGGGCAAGGAGGATGTGCGCACCGTGCTGCACCTGCACCCCTATCTGGCACCGTTCAAGTGCGCCGTGCTGCCCCTGTCCAAGAAGCTGGGCGACAAAGCGATGGAGATCCGCAACGAGCTGGCTAAGGACTTCATGGTCGACTACGACGACGCCGGTTCCATCGGCAAGCGCTACCGCCGTCAGGACGAGATCGGCACCCCGCTGTGCATCACCGTGGACTTCCAGACTGTCGGCGACGACAAGGTCGAGGCCGACGGCTGCGTGACCGTCCGTGACCGCGACACGATGGAGCAGATCCGTATGCCCATCAGCGAGCTGCGCGACTACGTGGCCAAGAAGGTTGCGTTCTGATTTAGCAGCGTTATAAAGTAAAAAACCTGCCTGCACTGATTGTGCAGGCAGGTTTTTTTGTTTGTGGAAAACGGTAAACAGCCGGATGTGAGAACCGAACCGGTTTACCCTACCTTCTCCACCGTCACACTGTTGACGGTGACATTGGCGTCGTCCAGCGTGTGGACGGCGGTGCGCCAGTAGTGGAGCATCTCGGTGGCCGTAAACTCAAAGGTCATTTCGTTCGGGTCGATGCCGGTGAAGTCGATGTCCAGCTTGTAGGTTTCCTGATTGATGAGGCCGTACCGGGCGTAAATATAGCTGTGGTCAAAGCCGCTGCCGGTCAGCGTCACACGGTAGCGCCCGGGGAACAGCGTCCACTCCTCGGTCATCATCTCACCGTTCATGCCCAGAACAATGCCGTCCGCCGCCAGAAAGAGCGGGTCAACATCCGACTTCGTCAAATCCATCGTGCGGGCGGGCACTTCGGGCGCAGGGTCCTCCTCCAGGCCGTCGATGGGCTCGACGCTGCCAATCAGGATGCCATCCAGCCGGTAATAGTGCAGGTCGTAACTGTTCCGCGCCAGCTCGTCCTCGTCGATGAAGGCATAGAGCGTGTCAGCGGAAAGCTCGTTCAGCTCGCCCGGCAGCGTGACCGCCGCCAGGTTGCCATCCATATGCGCCATGTAGAAGCTATTGGAGGTCCAGCCGTGGTCGGCGGCAAAATCCACCAGGTCCCAGAACTCGTTGTGCTCAAAGTCGAACGTTGCAAAGGCCAGATGACTGTATTTGCCGCTCGCGGCAATGTCGTCCCACGCGGGGTCGGTCAGCAGGGTCTTATTCTCGTAGCGGAAGCCGTAGTAGTGGTAGTCCGTCCAGCGGTTGAACAGTTCCGACCGCTGGCCCCAGCCCTGCGCCACGGCGCAGACGGCCAGCATCAAGGCAGGCGCGACACCGTTATCCCAAAAGCGCAGCACCAACCCGCAGCCGACGACAGCCAGCAGCATACCTGCCAACCACGCCAGCCGCGCGCAGGAGGAAAACATTGCCCAGAAGTTCATCAAAAACTGCGGGATGGGCACGGTGAACAGCATTTTTCCGTTCACCGTGATGGCGTTTCCGCCCGCGGCAATCAAATCCAGCACCAGCACCACAGCGCCGGCAATGAGCCAGTCGCGGTGGGCGGCAAAGAATTTTTCCGCCTTGCGGGCGTTGCAGACTATGCCGAACACCGCCAGCACCACGGCCAGCGACGTTCCGATGCCTGCATAAACATTCTGCTCCCAGCTTTGCGCCAGCCACGGCACAAACAGGCCGAGATAGTCCGCGCCGCTTAAATATCCGTTGGAGTAGCCTGCAAAGTTGACGGCGAATGCGCCGAGCAGGAACAGCTCAGCCAGCGCCGCAGCACAGAACGCTGCAATCGGTGCCAGCACCGCCGCAAAGCCTCGCTTTTGCAGGGCGCGGCGCACCGCGTATCCCACAAGCACAAGACCGACCATCGGCAGATAATAGAGGTGGATGCCTGCGCACAGCAGCCCCATGCTGCCCCAGATAAGGCAGGCGCGTCGGGTCGTGGGCATAAGCTCATCACTGCGCAGCCAAAGGTAGAGTGCCAGCAGCACAAGCCAGTTGGCGGCCAGCGCCGTGTGGGCAAACATGCGGATCGTAAGCGCCGGAAACAGCACGAGCACGCCCGCGCCCAGCACGCTGCCCCACAGCTTGGCGGTCTGGCCGGGGCTCATGATGATGGCGATAGCGGCCTTGCTCTTGTCGTCCCGGCCAAATGTGGGCTGCACGCCCGCAATGCGGGCAATGACCGCCTGCGCCAGCCCGCCCTGCAGGGCATAGCAGAGCAGCCCCCACCAGCCGAAATACTGGAACCGCGTGGGCAGAATCCCGCCCAGCAGCTTAAAGAACAGCGCCGCCAGCGGCAGAGAGTCCGTGAACAGCACACTGGTGCGGAACGGGTAGACCGCGTTGTAATTCGCGCCGATGTAGGGCAAATGCACCGGGCTGCGGCGGAAAAGCTCCCACCCCAGATAGTGCTGGATCGGGTCGGGGCTGAGGCTGTTCAGGATCCAGTCAACGCTCGTCGGGTCAAGCACCCGCACGCCGTAAACAGCCAGAAAGACCAGCACCCCCAGCAGTGCGCCGGTCAGCGGCCAGCGGTATTTTTTCAATGCTTTCATCTGACTTTCAGCGGACAAAGGTCGTGGACAGCGTGGTGGACCAGCTCTCGCCCTTCTTCAGGATCGCGGCGCAGGGGCGCTGCTCCCAGTCGATGGGGCCGTTTTCCTCGCCGGGCAGGCTGTGCCACGGCTCAATGCAGATAAAGTGCAGCGGCTTCTTGGGCGCGGACCAGATCAGGGTGTACGGGAAGTCGGAGACATCGCAGATGACGCTGCGGCCCGTGTCCTTTTCGATGACAGAAACATGCGCACTGCGCAGGTTGACCATGGCGTGGCTGTCGTTGTCAAACAGGTCGTCGGTCAGTTGGATAGCCTCGACGTTGCGGGCCAGGTAGTAGCTCTGGCCGTTGAGCAGACCGTTGGGCTGAGCACTGACGCAGAGCGGCGACTCAACGCCGTCAAATCGGATCTCGTAGTCCTCGGTGACGTGGCGGTCATCGAAGGGCAGCGCAAAAGCCGGATGGTAGCCGATGCCGAAGCAGAGCTTGTCCTCGACGGGGTTCTCGACGGTCAGCGTGTGGTGGACGGTCTCCCCTTCCAGCGTGAAGGTGGAGCGCAGCACGAAGGCATACGGCCACTTGGGCAGCGTCTCGGCGTTTGCGTGCAGCTCAAACTCCAGCAGATTGTCGGCGTGATGGGTCATCGTGTGCTCGACATCGCGGGCAAAGCCGTGCTGACCGCGTGCGTACTCCACACCCTTGGCCAGCATTTTGCCGCCGGTCAGCTTGCCGGTGTAGGGAAAGAGGATCGGTGCATGGCGGCCCCAGACTGCGGGATCACCCTGCCAGAGCAGCTCGGCCCCGGTGGGCTTATGGATGACACTGACCGGCTCGGCACCGTGGGAGTCGACAGTCAGGCGCAGAATGTCGTTTTCAATACTGTATTGCATGGGGAGTCCTCCTTTTTAAATATACGAATTGTATAGTATACAGACTGGAGATGCTAAAAAGCCTTCCCCCGCGGGGGAAGGTGCTGAACAAAGTGAAGCGGATGAGGGGCAAGTGTGCCGCAGCGACTCGTGAACGGGTGGTGTTGGGAGGCCTGGCCCTCATCAGCCAGCGGGCGGGGCCGCTGACAGCTTCCCCCGAGGGGGAAGCCTTTTTGTATCAAAGCGGCAGCAGCTGCAGCAGCATACCCGTCGCAGCGCCGACGGCCCAGAGCAGGCCGGTCATGAAAAGATTCTGCTTCCAGCTGGGGTTGACGCGCCAGAGCACAGCCAGGCCGACGCCCGCACCGGCGGTCAGGCCGGCGAACAGGCTGCCGAAGCTGATGGCTCCCTGCACGTAGAGCTGGGCCAGCAGCACGCTGACCGCGCAGTTGGGCACCAGGCCGACCAGCGCCGTCAGCATCGGCTGAAAGATGCCCATGCCGGACAGTGCCGCCGTGATGGGCTCCTCGCCGAAGCCCTCAAACAGCAGACTGATGATAAAGCTGAACAGCAGGATGAACACGAAGATTTCCAGCGTGTGGCGCAGTGCCGCCATAAAAATGCTGCTCGATTCCTCATGTTCCTCGTGGCAGTCGACGTCGTCGGCATGGCCCTCATAGCCGCCGTAGAGGGAGTGCGGCAGAACGTGGCGCAGCGGGATGTCCAGCAGCCAGCCGCCCACGATGGCAAACGCCACCTTGCAGGCCAGCAGCAGCACGAGCGTGACCCACTGGGACGGCTCCGCCGCCAGCAGCGGGATGGCCTCGTCGCTGGTCGCGATGAACACCGCCAGCAGCGTACCGGGCGTGATGACCCGGCTTGCGTACAGGTTGGAGGCCACCGCACTGAAGCCGCACTGCGGCACACAGCCCAGCAGCGCACCGGGGATGAACCCCCAGCGCCCGCCGCCTGCGAGGGCCCCCTCGATGCTCTCACCGTGATGGCGTTCGAGCCACTCGATCAGCAGGTAGGCCAGATACAAAAACGGCAGCATTTTCACGCCGTCGATCAATGCGTCCAGAAGTGCGTCTAAAAACAATTCCATGAATACCTCTCTATATAAATGGGTCACTGAAAGCTGCGCAGCAGGCGGACCGCCGGGCGCACAGCCTTATCCGGAATGCGGGCGCGGAACCGCGCCACCGTGCGGGACGAGAACGGCACCGCGTCGGTGAAGCTCTCGAACCCCAAAAAATATTGCAGGTAGGGGCTTTCCTGCACCAGCGCCACGACCTCGCGGTCCGACGCCGCATAGTGCAGCTGGATGATCCGGCAGCCCAGCGCCACGCGGGCGGGCAGCGCCACCTTGCCGCCGGGGGCAAACAGCGCACTGTAGGCTTTTTCAAAGCCATCCCAGTCGATGGCGGCAGCCAGCCGCACCCAGCGGTTGGCGTTGCACAGCTCGCCGTGGTAGGGCGGCAGATAGTCGTAGATCGACATCTGTTTTTCGCGTGCACGGTACATTGGGGATCCCCTTTCCTAACATCATTCTGTGCTGCCTTAACGCTGCATCAGCGGGAAGAACAGCGTAATGACCAGCCAAGCGGCCTGATACAGCACAATGCCGATCAGCGGCAGCGCGACAATGCCGCCTGTCAGCGTCATCAGCACACCCACCGCGGTGCTGGCCAGCACCGAGAGGGTCAGCGCGTAGGAGGCGTACTTCTCGCCCTGGGCGGCCCCTGCGGCAGCGACCAGGCCGCCGACCAGACTGCGGAAGCTGCCCAGATGCAGCATACTGCCCTCACTCTCGGGCAGCCAGGCCACCGCCGGGGCAACAGCCTCGTGCTCGGCGCCGGACAGCACCTTGACCGAGCCGGTGGGCAGGCCGTAGGCAGTCTCCAGCAGCCGGACATCACAGTTGAAGTCGTCGCAGTCCACAACAAGGTACATTCCCGTGCGGTGCACAAGCTCCAGATCCGCGGCGATCTTGGGGTCGCTCTGGTACGCAATGCGGAACATGGCGTACAGCTTGCCCGCCACCGCCATATACACGATGCGGCGCTGGTTCAGCGTGTAGTGCTGCTCATACTCCTGGCTGGGCACCTTGATGCCGTAGTCCATCATCATGGCGCGGTTGCCCAGGATCACGCGCTCCTTGCGGATCCAGCCCATATAGCCCTTGCCGGGCACAGCCTGACGATCCGTGACCTTTTCCAGCAGGCTCTTGCTGGCGACCATGCCGGTAAAGAGCTTGTTCAGCGTCGAGTCCGTATCGGCCAGCATCGAGGCCGCATAGATAATGGCGGTGTCAATGTGCTCCATCTTGACGGGATGGATGTCCCGCAGCGTGACGCACCCCTCCGGGAAGAGCTGGCGCGACGTGGCCTGCACAACATTGATGCGGCCCAGCTGACGGATGTCCCGCCAGCCGGGGATGACCGCGCCGACCTTGTAGGCGCGCTGCTGCATCATGCGGGCCGGCACCGCCGACATCAGCGTACCGGCCAGCGGCGCGGCCAGGCAGAACAGGCTGGTCATGGCCGTGGCCGCCGTGGCTGCGCTTTTGGACGTGATAAGCGTGAACAGAAAGGCCGCCAGACCGCAGCCGCCCAGCAGCCAGACAAACTGCTGCTGGTTCTTATCGCTGGTGCCGTGGGCGGCACTGTTGGTCAGAAAGCTGCGGAAGATCTGGGTCGGGCGGGTGACGAGCACGCAGGGATGCGGCTCGGACAGCCCCTGCGAGATCGCACGCAGAGCTCCGGCGTCCTTCAGGCGGTAGGCAACGGCGTAGCCATCCTGCCCGCTGACGCTCTCAAAGGCATCGCAGACCGTGGCCGCGTTCAGGGCGTGGCCCGCCGCGTTCATGCAGAGCATCAGCGCTGCCGGACCGGCCAGCATCAGCGTGCCGTCGGTGTAACCGCCGGTGGCCAGAACGGCCAGGCACTGCACCGCAGCACCCAGCGCCGGTAAAATCGAAAGACTGTCCGGCGAGGGGGTCTTGCCCAGTCCCCTGAAGCCGTCCAGAAAAGTCCGCCAGTTGACGGCGCAGCTGACCAGCAGCAGCACGAGCAGCGCCGACGGGTAGACCATGGGGTCGTTCAGGGCGGCGGGGCGCACCGGCAGCAGCGCCAGCACGATCATGACAAGAGACATCGCACCCGAGACGATGCAGACGATGCCCGCCCGGGCACGCTTTTTCGCCAGCAGAGCGCGGATCGCCGGGGCGTCCTCGGCACGCTCATACTCGCGGCTGTGGGGTACGGGGATCTCCGCTGTGTCAAACGGGGAGGCGGCGTTGTCCTCAGTCTCGTCGTCGGCGCGGCCCGTCAGGCGGGCAGCGGCCTTTTTGACCTCTGCCGCCGTCGGGATGCGGGCGCGGGTGCGGGTGGCTGCGGGATCATCCGCCAGCGAGTCCGTCAGCCGCGCCGCAGCGCTGTCATAATCGCGCGTGTCCCCTGCCGGCTGCTGCGTGTTGATGGCCGCGGCGATGCCGTTGACAAAGGAGGCCGTATCCGGCGCGGCGGAGGCCTGCTGGTTCAGGTTCTGGGTGTAGCCGCTGTGGGCGGGCTGCGCCGGGGCCGGGGCTGGGTCCAGCCTTTGGGTAAAGCCGGTGTGAGCCGGTGCGGGGGCTTGACTGCCCGCGTTGGCCGGACTGCCGGGCGCAGGTGCGGCGGGCATATCGATGCGCTGCGTAAAGCCGCTGTGCGCCGGAGCGGACGGGGCCGTCCCGGAGGCACTGTTTTGGGTATAGCCGGAATGTTCCGGGGCCGTCGGCGTCAGGTGGATGTTCCCGGTCAGCGTGTTGACCAGCGTGTCCACGTCGTCCCACTGGCGGGGCACAGGCCACTGGCCGGTGCCGTCGTGCTTCGCCCAGGAGGGCTCATCAACGGCAGCCGACTCGTCATAGGCATCCGCCGCGGGGGATGTCTGCACGGGCGCAGCGGGCTGCACCGGCGCGGGAGCCGGACGGCGCTGCGGGCGCACGGCGTTGTAGGCGGCCATAAAGTCCTGCGTGCTGTCCACGGGGACGGCGTCCAGCCCGCCGATCTGCATCGTGTAGCCGGTGGACGTCTGGCTGCGGGGCGTCTCGATGGGCTCGCCCACAGGCTCCCCGCTGCGCTGCGGCACAGGCTGCGGCGGCGGGGCCTTCTGGATCTTCTGGCCGGGGGTGAACTCCACGGTGTTCTTCTTTTTGCGGTAGATCGTGCCGGTCATGCCGGAGGGCGACGGCGCGGACGGGTGGTTTTTGGCATAGCCCACCGTGCCCTGGATGATCTCCACGGTATGGCCGCTCTCCTCCGCGGCGCGGCGGGCCGGGCGGGTGTACTTGCTGCGCCAGACCTCCTGCGTGGAGCTTTCCTCCTGTGCAGGCGGCACGGGCGGCTCCGGCTGCACAGGCACAGCTGCCGCAGAGGGCGTCTGCACAGGCTGCTGCGGAGGCACGGCAGCTCCCGGGCGGTACGGGGAAGGCTCCTCGGCGCGCTCCTCGGGGATCATCAGCTCCTCGGTCTCCTCCTCGCGGTCAAACAGGCTGCCGAAGAAGCCGTGCTTTTTCGCAGAGCGGGCGGGCTGGGCCGGGGTCGGCTCAAGCTCGGCATCGGGGTAGTACTCCTCCTCGGGCTTCTCCTGCCCGACGGCTCTGCCGCCGCCCATCGTGACGTTGATAGGCTCAAAGGCACCCGTATCCTCGGCGTGCTTTAAGCCGAACAGGCTGCGTTTCTTCTTGCCGGGCTCGTGCAGGCGTCCGTTTTCATCGGGCACGACGGCCACCGAGGTTTTGAAGAATCGCTTGAACTCGTTCTTGCCCTGGTCCAGCGACTCGGCATCGCCGCCGGGGGCCATCTTACCGAGAAAGCCCTTGATGATGCCGGTGCCGGTGGTGTCCCCGCTGAAGGTCTGCGTGCCGGTCTTGTCCACCGTCGGCAGCGGCTGCTCCGGCGGGCGGGTCGTCCGTGCTTCGGGCTGCACCGGCTGCGGGTCAGGCTGCTGCACCGGGGTATACGGGCGCGGCTGTGTCGGGGCGGACGCAGGCTGCGACACCGGCTTTTGCAGCAGGTCGTCCAGCGCGTCTCCCTCCGGGAAGGAGAGTTTGTCCTCGGGCAGCGGCTCGTCAGGCAGCGATAAAATGCCGACGCTGCGCAGGATCTCATCGACCTGGTGGTCGGTGACGCTGTCCCGCAGACCGGCCTGCGCCTGCTCCATATTCAGTTCTTCCAGGATCCGGTCAACCGAATCATTGGTACGTTTGCTTGGCATGTTGATTCCTCTTTAGTAAAAGGACGGCTTTCCTGCCCCGCTCTCCGGGGGCCAGGTGGAATTTAGGCAATACCGCATAATTCTAAGTGCCGATACGGCGAGCGAGGTGCGGCAGCTGCTAAGCCAAAAGCGCAGATAATACTTTGTGTATTATCGAGCATTTTGGCAACGCAGATGCCGTGCCGCAGCCGCCGGAGCGGTGCTTAAGCCGTAAGGCGGGAATTATGCGGTGTTGCCTTTACTTCTTTGCAAGACGGCGGCGCATGACATCATAGCACAGGATGCCCGCCGCAACGCTGACGTTGTAGCTGTCAACGCCGGTAGCCTGGCCGGGGGCCATCTCCAGCGTGACGGCAGCGTCACACAGCTTGCGGGTCAGCGCACCGGGGCCGCCGCCCTCACTGCCCAGGACCAGCGCCACCGGGCCGGAGAGGTCCGTTTTTGCCAGCGGGGCACCGCCGAGGTCCGCGCAGTAGACGAAGATATTGTGCTCCTTGATCGTGCGGATAGCCTGGGCCAGGTTGGACACGCGGGCAATGGGCAGACGGGCCGCAGCACCGGCGCTGGCCTTCATGACCGTGCCGGTCACGCCGACGCCGCCGCGCTTGGGGATGACCACGCCGTGCGCACCGCACAGGTAGGCGGAGCGCACGATGGCCCCCAGATTGTGCGGGTCCTCGACGCCGTCGCACAGCACCAGAAAGGGCTGCTCGCCCTTGGCCTCGGCGGCGCGGAACAAATCGTCCAGCGCGGCGTACTCGACCTCGGCGGCGCGGGCGGCCACCCCCTGGTGGTCCGGCGTGCCGCACATTTTCTGCAGCTTATTGCCCGGCACCCGCTTGACCACCGCGCCGCTCTCCTTGGCCAGGGCTGTGTAGTAGCCCGCCACGGCCTGGGGCATCGTGTCCGTCAGGTAGACCGTATCCACCGCGCCGCCGCTCTTGAGCAGCTCTGTCACGGCATTCTTGCCCCACACAAGGGTATCGATGCGCTCGGCGCGCTCAGGCGCCTGCTCGCGGGCGAATCTTTCCATAGCATCCTCCATCTGGCTTGTAAAATCGGCCATAAGCCGACAGTAACCGACTATGCTTTATAATCAGATAACAGTATAACACAAGACAGGGGCATTTGTCATCTTTTTTTACAGCTTTTGGGCGCACGCGGCGGCAATTTTACAAGTTTGCCGGGCAAAATGCGCCAAAAGTGCAAATGTCTTTTGCACCTTGTCGAAACAGCGCTGTTTATACAAAGCGTAGAGGACGCACCGCTTTTCCACCTGTTGAAAACTCTGTGGAAAGTGTGCAAAACCTGCTTTGTAATGGGCTTTTCCACCGTTTCCACAGAGTTTTTAACAGCCGTTGTGGAGAAATTTTCCACATAACAGCCCGGATAAACCGCGCTGTCAATCTGGAATAATGCCGATTTTGGCTGCTTATCCGCCCTGTTCCCTGACAGAATTTACAAATTTGCCACAAATTCCGCAGGTTTTGCCCCCTGGTGACAAAAGTACATCCTCCGCAGCGAAAAAACCTGTTGATTTTTTGTCAAAGTCGGGTTATAATAAGCTTGATGGCGCACCGGACCTCGGTACGTCAACCACTGATAACGTTTTACGTGGAGGTATGAACTATGCTGGTAAATGCTACCAATATGCTGCTGAAAGCGCGCGATGGCCACTATGCAGTCGGTCAGTTCAACATCAACAACCTGGAGTGGACCAAGAGCATCCTGCTCACTGCGCAGGAGATGAACTCCCCTGTCATCCTCGGTGTCTCTGAGGGCGCAGGCAAATATATGACGGGCTTCAAGACCGTGGCTGCCATGGTCAAGGCCATGGACGAGAGCCTGGGCATCACCGTTCCCGTTGCCCTGCATCTGGATCACGGCACCTATGAGGGTGCCAAGGCCTGCGTTGCCGCCGGCTTCACCTCCATCATGTTCGATGGCAGCCACTACTCCATCGACGAGAACGTCGCCAAGACCACCGAGCTGGTCGCCCTGGCCCATGACCACGGTCTGTCCATTGAGGCCGAGGTCGGCTCCATCGGCGGCGAGGAGGACGGCGTCATCGGCATGGGCGAGGTCGCTGACCCCGCTGAGTGCGCCAAGATCGCCGCTCTGGGCATCGACTTCCTGGCTGCCGGCATCGGCAACATCCATGGCAAGTACCCCGCCAACTGGAAGGGCCTGGACTTTGTCGCGCTGGACAAGATCCACAACGCCACCGACAACATTCCTCTGGTCCTGCACGGCGGCACGGGCATCCCTGACGAGATGATCAAGAAGGCCATCTCCCTGGGCGTCTCCAAGATCAACGTCAATACCGAGTGCCAGCTGAGCTTTGCCGATGCTACCCGCAAGTACATCGAGGCCGGCAAGGATCTCGAGGGCAAGGGCTTTGACCCCCGCAAGCTGCTCGCTCCCGGCGCCGAGGCCATCAAGGCTACCGTCCGCGAGAAGATCGAGCTGTTCGGCTCTGCCAACAAGGCTTGATTTTTCAGCCGCTGCTTAAAATAAACACCACCGCCCGCAGGTATGGTTCAGCACCACGCCTGCGGGCGATTTTTTATTTAAATTCATCTTTGTGGCTCTGGAAAAATTCCCACGTTGCCCGTACGTTTTCCAGTTCCGTCCAACGCTTTGTTGCGATAGGCTCGCTGTCCAAATCGTAAATCCGCGCCCCCGGCATAGCCAGTAAAAACGGCGAGTGGGTCGCTATGACAAACTGGCAGTTGTAAAACCGCGCCGAATCATGCAAAAACCGTGCAAGCTCCAGCTGCCGCTCGGGTGAAAGACTGTTTTCAGGCTCATCCAGCAAATACAGTGCGTCCTCACGAATGCGCTCGCTGAACACGGCCAATGCGCTCTCTCCATTGGAGCGGGTGCGCACATTGGCAGGCAGCGTACGGCGTGCCATCTGGGATTGGCTGTATCGCCGCGCGGCACTTACCTGCTTGAGCCGGTCATAGTCCTTCATGCCGTGCATCTGAAACTTTTCCCGCCGAAGGTCGTTGTAATCCGCAAACATCTGCTCACGCCGCATGTCCACGCCATCGTTCAGCGCCCGCAGATCGAGCATATAATCAAACACATCGTCACTTGTCAAAATCATGCTGCCCGTGGGTATAGGGCGCATCGTGCGCGGCTCACACAGGCGCGCATAATCGTCAAAAAAAGGTGTGCGATTATACTCTGCGCGGCGGTAAAGCCGCAGGGCATCGGCCATTACATTTAATAAGGTCGTCTTGCCGCTGCCATTGCCGCCGTACAGAATCGTGATCTCAAGAAAATCCATCTCGGGCAGCGTGCGGCCCTCGAACAATCCAAACGGATAGTACGAGTCATAACAGGTCTGCCTCGCGCGCGGACTGAACGCCATGTAGTTTGCTTCTTGTGCCCGGTCTGGGAACCGGAACCCGGAAAGATATACCATAATCGCTCCTCCTGCCCCCATTGTAACACAGTTGTGCGCGTTTGCATAGCGTGGGGCAGGAGGTGTTTTTATATGTCCAAAGGCAGTATACTGATCTATACCTCTGCTGCCGGGCAGGCCGCGCCGCTGCCCGGCGTGACCCTGACCGTAACGGATGCGGGCGGCAGCGTCCGCGCCCGGCTCGTCACCGATGCGGACGGCTTTGCCGAAGCCGCCGACCTGCCCGCCCCCGATGCCGCCTACAGTCTGGACGCCGCCAACACGACGGTGCAGCCCTACGCACTCTACCGCATTGAAGCTGCATTGGACGGCTGGCAGCCCCTTGTGCTGAACGGTGTGCAGGTCTTTGACGCCCAGCAGACCGTGGCGCGGCTGAACCTGCTGCCCGCAGGGGCGGCCCCCGCTTCCGCCGTCAGCCGCACGGGGGAGGTCGAGACCGACATCGTCACGATCCCGCCGCACACCCTTTTTGCCGGGAACGGCGGCAGCGGCCCTGCGCCGGAGGAACTGCTGCCCGGCAGCGTGCTGGCCCGCATCGTTGTGCCGAAGAAGATCACAGTACACTTGGGCAAGCCGTCGGCCAACGTCCGCAACGTAACGGTCAGCTTCCAGTCCTATATCGCCAACGTCGCGTCGAGTGAGGTCTACCCTACCTGGGATAGCGCACCCGGCACACGGCGCACTTCTATTTAAAAGCTCCACCGCAGCTCTATACGGCGTGTGTCGTCCTGCGGCGGGTAAACGGTAATGCTTTGCAGCAGGGCCGCGGCCTGGTCCTGCGTCAGCTGCCCCGGCACAGCGGCATAGCGGGACAACTGCTTTTCGACAAGCGCCTCGGCGTCGCACAGCGGCCAGTAGGGCTGGCCCGGGCAGGCGGTCTTGCTCCGACGCGCCGTGCGGCAGCGGAAGTACCGCCGCGCCGCCGCGCCGGTCAGCTCCATCTTGCCTCCGCAGGCACCGCACCGGACAAGCCCGGCCAACGGGTGGCGCGCTGCCGCTGTCTGTCCGCCATGCGCCGCCAGCCGCGCCTGCACCGCTGCAAAATCCGCCCGGCTGATGAGCGGCACGTGGGTGCCGGGTACGATGATCCAATCCTCCCGCGGCAGGCGGATGACTCTGCGGGACTTGTAATTCAGCTTGCGCACACGGCCCTGCTCCAGATCGCCCGCGTAGGTCTGCGTGGACAGAATGCGCCGCACCGTTGCCTTGCACCACAGCGGCGCGGGCGTGGGGCGCGGCTGGCCAGCACTGACCGCGCGGTAAGCGGACGGCGGCGGCACGCCCTGCGCGTTGAGGGTCTGGGCGATCCTGCCCGCACCGTTTCCCTGCAGATACAGCGCAAATATCTGCCGCACGACCTGCGCGGCGGGTTCGTCCGGGAGCAGACGGCTGTGATCCTGCGGATCCTTTCGGTAGCCATAAAGCGCAAAGCTCGCAATGTAGCTCCCGCTGCGCCGCTTGTGGTCCAGCACAGCCCGCACATTCCCGGACAGATCCTCCAGATACCACTCATTGATAAGTCCGTTGATTTGGCGTGCCTTTTTGCCTGCCGGGTCGCAGGTATCCACATGGTCCAGCACCGCGATGAACCGCACACCCCATTCCGGGAACAGCCCGTGCAGATATTTTTCTACCAACTCCATGTCACGGGTGAACCGCGACTGCGTTTTTGCCAGAATGACCTCAAATCTGCCCGCCCGCGCGTCGGCCAGCATCGCGTTGAAGCCGGGCCGCGCACGGTCAATGCCGGAGTAGTCCTCGTCGGTGTATACCCTATAAATGCGGTAGCCGTGCTCCGCAGCCCAGGCCAGCAGCAGCGCCCGCTGGTTGCGGATGCTCTCGGACTCGCGCGCGGTCTTTTCCTCGTCCTCCTTGCTCAGGCGGCAGTAGACCGCCGCCCAGCCCTTACGCGGGGGCATCGGTGCCGCCGTCCTTTGTGCCGTTTATCAGCCGCAGCTGTTGTAAAAGGCGTTCAAGGTTTCGCCGCCGCTCCTTCTCGGTTTCCGACTGGAAAAATTCGATAACGGTATACTGCATTCTCACCCCTCCCCTGCTGCATTGTACGCCGTATCCTGCCCAGGCAGCACAAAAGCGGCACAGCCATCGCCGTGCCGCTTTTTCCTATCGAATCCGACGCATTACGCCATATAAGGCGCAATAAAATCAAACACCGTATCCCAGTAGCTGTCCCCCAGCGCGTACATGGCCTCACCGTGGCCCGCGCCCTCAGCGGTCAGCTCGGCCTTGTTGTCGCCGGGCTTGGCATTGTACAGTGTATCCATCATCTCGTAGGGGATGAAGTCGTCCGCCGTGCCGTGGATGAACAGCATAGGCTTTTCGCAGCGCGCTACCTGCGCAAGGGCGCTCGCCTCGGTGAAGCTGTACCCTGCGCGCAGCCTGGCGACACCGCTGGCCGTATACAAAATCGGGAACTCCGGCAGCCCGAACCGCAGCTGCAGCTCACTGGAAAAAATATCCCACACACTGGTGTAGCCGCAGTCCTCCACGAAGGCTTTCACATTGTCGGGTGTGCTCTCCCCTGCCGTCATCATCGTTGTAGCCGCTCCCATTGAGATGCCGTGGATAACAATTTTCGCCTCCGGGTCATCCGCAAGGATGAAATCGATCCAGCGCAGTATGTCCTCGCGGTCCAGCCACCCCATGCCTACATAGTCGCCCTCGCTCTCGCCGCAGGCCCGCAAGTCGGGTGCAATCACCTGATAGCCAGCTTCATAATAGGGCGCTGCCAACTGCAACGCGCCTGTGTAGTCACTGCGGTATCCGTGCAGTACAAGGGCCCAACGGTGCGTGTCAGCGGTCTCTGCATTGGCGTAGTAAACGCCGTGCAAGGTCAGGCCGTCGTCCGCGGTCAGGGTCACATCCCGGCCAGGGTGTTCCTTCGTGAAAGTATCGATCTTACTTTTATATGCCGCGCGGTTGTCCTCCATGACCGCCTCAACACTGTCCGCCGGAGCATCCACCTCCAGTGCCACCTCTCGGTCACCACCGTTGCCGCTGCGGCCAATCGCATAATTGACCAGATAATTACTGATAAATACCAGCGCCGCAGCCAACGCAACGACCACTACGCCTGCTGCGATTAGAAGTTTCTTTTTCGTGTTTGCTTTCGTTTTCACTTTGCTTTCCCTTTCTACCATTGCATGATTGCTCAACAATAGTTGCCAGTATACTGCAAAGTTCTTGATTTGTCAACAGCATAAAGAAAAAGTAAAGGCAATACCGCATAATTCTAAGTGCCGATACGGCGAGCGAGGTGCGGCAG
>ERZ838118.1243-NODE-1243-length-31700-cov-5.872903_pt1 | contig 31700 bp, 29 predicted proteins | sample MGYA00519863_ERZ838118 | MGnify/ENA primary metagenome ERZ838118 (study PRJEB31850, sample SAMEA3708827) | human gut metagenome | biome: human gut; feature: human-associated habitat; material: faeces | place: China | collected 2014 ...
CATCTGGTAGAGCGCCACCTTGCCAAGGTGGAGGTAGCGAGTTCGAGCCTCGTCAGCCGCTCCATATGGTACCATAGCCAAGCGGTAAGGCGTGGGACTGCAACTCCCTGATCCCCAGTTCGATTCTGGGTGGTACCTCCATAAAAGACTGATACTTCGGTGTCAGTCTTTTTTGTCGTTCTCCGGAGAAAAAGCAAGGAAAATGTTGACAAAAAGCAGGAGGGTAATATACTATACTATATACAGGATACGCAAACGTATCCGTAATAAAAGGAGGATACCCCAATGAAAAAATTAAAGAGGATTGCAGCGCTGACCCTTGCAGCAGCGTGCGCCGCAACTGTGTGCGCCGGTGCGGCGTTCACCGATCAGAGCGACATCAAGGTCGACAGCAGGGTGATCGACACGCTGGTCGAGAAAAACGTCATCAGGGGCTATGAGAACGGCTCGTTTCAGCCGAACGAGACGGTCTCGCGCGCGGAGATGGCGAAGATGATCTACGTTCTGCGCACGAATGGCGGCACAGACGCTACGACATATGCAGTAAAAATGTCTACTGATTTTAACGACGTAAATAACCACTGGGCAAGCGGCTACATTAAATACTGTTACGCCTATGGCATCGTCGCCGGCAAATCGAGTACGGTTTTCGCGCCGGATGCCCCCGTGACTACGGTTGAAGCGGCGAAAATGCTGCTGGTATACTCGGGCGTTGATGCAGCGCAGAGCGGTCTGACCGGTGCACAGTGGAAGGCCAATACGATGAAACTTGCAGATCAGGATGGTCTGCTGAAGGGCGTAGAGGCAGATATTGATGCTCCGCTGCCGCGCCAGTATGCCGCGCAGATGATTTACAACGAACTGGCGTACAGCTTATAAGGAAATACAGCACGCTGAAAAATCCCCTCTTTCGAGGGGTTTTTTTCAATCTTAATAAAATCGAAAGAAATTCCCTGCGGAAAACAACAGAAACCTGTGGTAAGATAGAAGCATGGAAAGGGGGAGAGGAAAATGGAAAAGCTGAAGGTACTGGTGGTGGACGACGACCGCGAGATCGTGGACAGCATCGCGATCTTCCTTCGTGCGGACGGCTACGAGATCGAGAAGGCCTATAACGGTTTGGAAGCGCTCGACATCGTGATGACGCACACGATCCATCTGATCATACTCGACATCATGATGCCCGAGCTGGACGGCATCAAGACGCTGCTCAAGCTGCGCGAGAGCCGCAACATTCCGGTCATCCTGCTCTCGGCAAAATCCGAGGACGCAGACAAGATTCTCGGTCTGACAGCAGGCGCGGACGATTATGTGACCAAGCCGTTCAATCCTTCCGAGCTGGTTGCGCGCGTAAAAAGTCAGCTCCGCCGCTATACGCAGCTCGGCGCGATGCAGAAGACCGCCGCGCAGATCGTGATACGCGGTCTGGCGCTCGATACCGAGAGTAAAAGTGTAATGGTGGATGGCGAGGCGGTGCGGCTCACGCCGCTCGAGTACAAGATACTGGAGCTGCTGTGCCGCCATCCAGGCAAGGTTTTCTCGACCGAGGAGATCTACCGGCAGGTCTGGAATGACGACATCGTAAGCGATAACGCGATAGCGGTCCATGTGCGGCACATCCGGGAGAAGATCGAGATCAACCCGAAGGAGCCGCGGTATCTGAAGGTAGTGTGGGGCGTTGGATACAAGATAGAGAGGAGCGAGTGAGCATGAATATCAAGGGGATCTTACGCAGTACGGCGGCAAAAATCATCGCTTTCGCGGGCATTGTGGGGTGCTTCGCAGCGGCGGTGATCATTGGAGAGAACGCGATTGCCGGATGCGGCCGGGACGGCATGATTTATCAGTTTGAAACGGATTTCTCCCAGTCGAGCTATATGGCCGGGCAGGTGAACAACACGGCGGTAACGCTGGAGGCGGCTCTGGAGGGACACATATCCAGACAGGAGTTCGAGCAGCAGACCCGGGATTTTCCGGGCAGCTACTACGGCGTCATGAACGGAAAGGTGATTTCGAACGCCGAACTCAGCGACAGCGCGACGCAGAACGCGGCGTTTTACCTGATTGCCCGGCCGGACGACGCGACGCAGAGCAATATTTCGTGGTACTATATGCCATTTCACGATGAGCCGATTGACGACAGCTTTGACGATGAGCCGACTGATGAATACAACGTCCGGTCTGCTACTTATCCGCTCGGCACGGTCATCAGGGTGTGCGTCACCTCCGAGCAGGCGGCGCAGTATCAGGAAATATGGAGCGCACAGAGGGATACGTTCGCGCATACGATTTATATCGTTCTCACGCTGACGGCGGCGGCGCTGCTGCTGTTCGTGTATCTTCTGTTCGTCACCGGACGCCGCCCGGAGGACGAGGAGATGCACCTCGCAACGCTCGACCGTCTGCCGGTCGAGGGGAACGTCCTGCTGTTCTGGAGCGTTCTGGGACTTGCGGGCGGCCTGAATATCGCGCTCATGGAGGAAATCGCGAACGGTTCGAGCGAAATGACGTTCCTGCTGGTGCCGTCTGTCGCGTTTCTGACGGCGGCGTTCGCGTTCGCGCTGGAGCTTACGCTGTCGCTCGTGCGGATTGTTAAGAACCGCAGCTTTGCGCGGCAGTGCTGGTGCGTCCGCTTTGTCCGCTGGTGCCGGCGCGGTGTGCGGGAGAGTACGCGAAAGCTGATGCACCTGCTGACACGCGACTACAAGACGCGCAACGTCCTGCTCCTCTTTTTCGGCTACACGGTCGTTCTGGCGCTTCTTGCCACAGTATTCGGCGCGGAGGGCGGCTCGTTTCTCGCATTCGTGCTCGGTATCGCGTGGTTCCTCGCGGCGGGTTATTTCCTCGCGCGGCGCATTCACGGCTTTGAGCGCATCGTGGAGGCGCTGCATCGGATGCGCGGCGGCGATATGGAATCCCGGCTGACCGATATGCCGGAGGGCGTGTTCGCCGAGATGGCAGAGGATCTGGGTTCGCTCGGTGACGGCATGCAGGCGGCGCTTCAGAACGAGATCCGCGCCGAGCGCATGAAGACCGAGCTGATCACGAACGTCAGCCACGACCTCAAAACGCCGCTCACGAGCATTCTCAGCTACTCCGACCTGCTCTGCCAGATGGAGCTGACGCCCGAGGAGGCGAACGACTATGCGAAAATCATCCACCAGAAAGGTCTGCGGCTCAAGAACCTGACGAGCGACCTGTTCGACATCTCCAAGGTGCGCTCGGGCGTGGAGCAGATGAACTGCGAGCGTCTGGACGCGGCCACGCTCGTGCGGCAGGCGCTCGCGGAGCAGGAGAAGGCCATTCAGGCGAGCGGCCTTGCGCTCAAGGTGACGCTGCCCGAAAAGGAGCTTCCCATCCGGGCGGACGGCCGCAAGATGAGCCGCGTTCTCGAAAACCTCATCGGCAACTGCGTCAAGTATTCGCTGCACGGTACGCGCGTCTTTATCTCGCTTGCGGAGTGCGATGGGCAGGCTGTGCTTGAGGTCAAGAACACCGCGAACTACGAAATGGACTTCGCCCCCGATGAAATCACCGAGCGCTTTGTGCGCGGCGACGCGGCGCGTTCGACCGAGGGCAGCGGTCTGGGTCTCGCCATCGCGAAAAGCTACACCGAAGCTTGCGGCGGCGCGTTCGAGGTAACGGTGGACGGCGACCTGTTCAAGGTGCGCATCAGCTTCCCGGTTTACGGTTTATAAAATCTTTTCTGCCGCGCTTGCAATTTGAAAAACAACCGTTATAATAGGAAATGATATGAATGCTGCAAAACAGCGGCGACAGGAAAGGCGGAGTTTTATTATGATGACGACTGCAAGCGAGCATAAAATCGACAAGGTAGAGAAGATGGCCGGCGGCAAGGGTCATGTGATCATCGAGCACTTGCTCGGCGAAGCGGAGCTCGACGGCAAGTGCGGCCTGTACGCGAAGGTAACGATCGAGCCGGGCTGCACGCTGGGCTTTCACGAGCACCACGGCGAGACCGAGACTTATTACATCCTGAGCGGCGAAGGCTCGTACAACGACGGTGAGAAGTCCTTCCCGGTCAAGACCGGCGATGTGACGTTCTGCCCGGACGGCAGCGGCCACGCGCTCGACAACACCGGAGACACCGACCTCGTGTTCATGGCGCTGATCATCAAGAAGTAAACAGGGTTAAAAGAAAAGGACGCTTTCGAAAAACGGAAAGCGTCCTTTTAGTTTGTCGGAAAACGCAGTTTTCGACCGTCTTAAAACAAAAAAACGAACCGGGAGCGGTTCGCTTTCCTGCGCGAAATCGAAAAGGGAGTTTCGATTTCACAAAGAAAAAAGAGTAAAAAGAAAGGAAAAAGAGAGGTGGTCTATGTTAGAAAATGCTGCGCTGGCCGCAGCTGCAAGGATGTATTTTATGGGGAAGCGTTTCCTTGCTCTTCCCTTTGACAAGTTCAGTATAGCGCGAAAGTTGCACAAATGCAAGTTAAATATTTCGTCATTTCGACTAAATTTTCGTTGAGTTAGCGCGTGCTTATTTGATGGCTGGAAATGGGCATATGCAACAAAAATAAAGAGAAAGGTTTATACAAAACGCTGTTTGTGAAAGTTGAATAATCGACGGCAGGGGACTTGACAAAGCGTGAATATTGTATATAATGAGTATATACAATAAACAGAGGAGGGAGAGCGTGAACATCATTCTTTCCAACACGGACAGCGCCCCGATCTACGAACAGATCACGCGGCAGCTCCGGGCGAAGATCGTCTCAGGCGAGCTTACGGCAGGGCAGGCGCTGCCGTCCATGCGGCTGCTCGCCAGGGAGCTGCGCATCAGCGTCATCACGACAAAGCGCGCGTATGAAGAACTCGAGCGCGAGGGGCTGATCGTTACGCAGACCGGACGCGGCAGCTTTGTCGCGCAGGTGAGCGGCGCGCGGCTGCGCGAGGAACAGCTCCGCGCCGTGGAGGCGCATCTGGCGCAGGCGGTACACGCGGCGAAGCAGGGCGGACTGACCGCGGAGGAGTTCATGGAGATCGCACAAACGGCTTTTGAGGAGGGGAATCAATGAAAAACGCACTCGAAATCAGAGGGCTGACCAGGAAATACGAAGGATTTGCGCTGGACAGCGTCAATCTGACTCTGCCGCGCGGCTGTGTGATGGGTCTGATCGGCGAAAACGGAGCCGGAAAGACGACGCTCATCAAGACCGTTCTCGACCTTGTGCGGCCGGACAGCGGTGAGATCGAGGTGCTCGGCGGACGGCCGGATGATGCGGCGGTACGTGAGCGCATCGGCGTGGTGCTGGAGGACGGCGGCTTTCTGAGCACGATGAACGCCGCGCAGGTGGACACGCTGCTCGGCAGAGCCTACCGCGCGTGGGACGGGGCACAGTTCGCGGCCTGTCTCGACCGCTTCGGCATCGACCGCCGCAAGGCCATCAAGGATTATTCGCGCGGCATGAAAATGAAGCTGTCCATCGCGGCGGCGCTCTCGCACGGCGCGGAGCTGCTGATTCTGGACGAGGCGACGAGCGGACTTGACCCGGTCGTGAGGGACGAGGTGCTCGACCTGCTGTACGATTTCATGCAGGACGAAACGCACGCCGTGCTGCTGTCCAGCCACATCACGAGTGACCTCGACAAGATCGCGGACAATATCACGTTCATCCATCGCGGCCGCGTGCTGCTGAGCGAGGGACGGGACGAGCTGATCGACCGCCACGGCGTGCTGCGCTGCACGGAGGAGCAGCTGAACGCGCTCGACCCGGACGCAGTCCGGGCGGTGCGAAAGGGCGCATTTGGCTGCGAAGCACTGGTCAAACGGGACGGCATTCCGGAAAACTGGCCGGTCGAGCCGGTCAGCGTGGAACAGATCATGCTGTTTCTGACGAGAGGGGAGGAAGCATAATGAAGGCGATGCTTTTTGCGGACTGGATGAGTATCCGCCGTTCGATGAAGGCGCTGTTGTGGGTATTCGCTGTCATGGCAGTCGCGGCGTTTGCCTATGGAGGCAGCGCATTCATTCCGTTCATGGTCACGATGCTGTCGGTCATGGGTCCGGCGACGCTGATGAGCACGGATCATGCCTACGGCTGGGACAGGCTCAGCCTGACGCTGCCGGTGTCGCGGCGCGATATCGTGAGCAGCAAGTTCACGGTCAGCCTTGCGCTTAACGCCGCGCTGCTGCTGCTTGGTGTGGTTCTGACGATGGTGTCCAGCGCAGTGCACCGCGACGGTTCGCTTGCGGAAAACCTGCTCGGCCTGCTTGCCTGCGAGGCAGTTGCTCTGCTGCTGATGGGCATCGAATTTGACCTCATCCTGCGCTTCGGCACGGAACGCGGCCGGTATTTTCTGCTGGGCGTCGTGTGGGTGCCGCTCATCGCGCTGACCGCGCTGAAAAACCATCCGGCGTTCAACCGTCTGGTACAGGCGGTCGGCGGCATGGACAGCTGGCCCGTGAGCAGGCTCGCGGCATTCCTCGCCGGCTGTCTCGCGGTCTGCGGAGCGGTTTACGTCCTCTGCTGGCAGATCGGGATCAAAATCTATCAGAAAAAGGAATTCTGAGCAGGCAGGCGGCAGCCGGCCGGATAATCCTCGCGCTCTCCGCATATGATAAGGCAAAGGAGAGGGGAGAATGGGGATTTTTCTGACCGTGCTGCCGCTTGCTGTCGGCGGGGCCGCCGCGGTGCTGACGATGGATGCCATGGCGCAGTACAGTGCGCAGCCGCAGCCGCCGCTCGCGCCGCCCGCATGGGTGTTCCCGGCCGTCTGGACCGTGCTTTATCTGCTGATGGGGGCGGCGAGCCGCAGAGTGTACCGCCTCGGCACACAGGAGAGCCGAAACGCGCTCATGCTTTATTATGTGCAGCTCGCCGTGCATTTCGTCTGGCCGCTGCTGTATTTCCGGGCGCAGGAGTACGCTGTCGCGTTCTGGTGGCTGCTCCTGCTGCTCGCGCTCGTGCTTGCAGCGCTGTCAGCGTTTTCCCGCCTCGACAAAACTGCAGGCAGGCTGCTCATGCCGTATGCGGCATGGCTGCTGTTTGCGGCGTATCTCAATTACAGCATGATGCGGATGGCATAGACCAATATGCCGAATGCAGCAGAAATGCAACATAATGAACGAGCGCAGGCGTAAAGTTTGCGTTTATTTTTCATCCTTTGGAATTGACAGGATGCGCTCCTGCTGATACACTTAAAAGGTATGCGTTTCGTAAAGAGATAATTTAGAGAATGTGAAACGGAGGAAGCGTATGGAATTTGATGTGCTGTCAATCGTGCAGATGATCGGCGGACTGGCGCTGTTCATTTACGGTATGACGACAATGGGAAAGGGACTGGAGCGCGCTGCCGGTTCCAAGCTGGAAAAAACTCTGGAAAAAATGACGGGCAACGTCTTTACCGCTCTTATCATGGGCATGGTCGTGACGATGGTCATTCAGTCCTCGTCTGCGACGACGGTCATGGTGGTCGGCTTTGTTAACGCAGGCATCATGACGCTCAAGCAGTCGGTCGGCGTTATCCTGGGCGCGAATATCGGTACGACCGTCACCGCGCAGATCCTGCGTCTGAGCGGCGGCGAAGGCTCGGGCAACCTGTTCATGGATCTGCTCAAGCCGAAAAATCTCGCCTACATCATCGTTCTGGTGGGCGTTATCATCATGATGCTCGCGAAAAAGCGCCGCACGCGCGACATCGCGGACATTTTCACCGGCTTCGGCATCCTGTTCATCGGCATGGCGGTCATGGAGGGCGCGGTCGCGCCGCTCGCGGATCTGCCGCAGTTTGCCGATCTGTTTGCAGCGATCTCCAACCCGGTGCTCGGCGTTGTGGTCGGCGCGGGCGTCACTGCGATCATCCAGTCGTCCTCGGCGTCGGTCGGCATCCTGCAGGCGCTGTCCACGACGGGCGCGATCACCTATTCTGCCGCCATCCCGATCATCCTCGGTCAGAATATCGGTACTTGTATCACCGCGTTCCTGTCCTCGCTCGGCGGCTCGAAGAACGCGCGCCGCACCGCGATGGTGCACTTCTACTTCAACCTCATCGGTTCGATCGCGTTTCTGGTCGCGATCTACGCCGTGCAGTACGCGGTCGGCTTCTCGTTCTGGGAAAATCCGATCGACAAGGGCGGCATCGCGAACTTCCACACGCTGTTCAACGTGACCTGCACCCTGCTGTTCCTGCCGTTCACCGGCCTGCTGGTCAAGCTCGCAAGGTGGAGCGTGCCGACCGGCGAGACGCAGGAGGACCCGCTTGCGAAGCTCGAGCCGCGTTTCCTTACCACGCCGGCTCTCGCGCTCGATCAGGCGCAGCGCTGCATCGCTGACATGGGCGAGGCGGCGAAGAGCAATTTCCACCTTGCGGTCGACCCGATGTTCGGCGGCAGTGCGGCCAGCGAGGAGATCTTCCGCGAGCACGAGGCGTTCCTCGACCGCGCAGAGGTTGAGATCGGCCGCTACCTGACCACGATGCACAACGTGCGCTCGGTCGATCAGCGCCGCCAGAGCGCAGAGATGATGCACTCGCTGTCCGACTTCGAGAAGATCGGCGACTATGCGCAGAATATCTTCGACCGCGCCGACGAGTTCCGTCAGGCAGGTCTGAGCTTCTCCGCGACCGCGATGAACGAGCTGCACGCCATGACGGACGCAGTCAGCGAGGTTCTCGACATGACGGTCGAGGCGTATGTTACGCAGTCGGTTTCGCTCGCGCGCAGCGTTGAGCCGCTCGAGGAGGTCGTCGATACCATGAAGGAGCAGCTCAAGAGCCGTCATATCGAGCGCCTTGGCGAGGGCGGCTGCACGATGCAGACCGGCATTCACTTCCTCGACATCGTGCACGACCTTGAGAAGATCAGCGATCACTGCTCGAACATCGCGATCTACACCATTCAGCTCGTCGAGGGCGCAGAGGAATTCGACACGCACGCCTATGCGAAGGCGGAGTTCAAGTCCGGCCCTCAGTTCGAGAGCAAGCTGAAGTTCTATCAGAGCAAGTACCTGTCCCGTCTGAACGACGCGGCGCAGGCGTAAAAACGCACACCTCGCAGAAATGCTGTCTGCGAGGTGTTTTTCTGCGCAAAAAAGCACCGCCTCCATGTGGAAGCGGTGCTTTGCAGTATGCGGTCAATCGTCCGACGCGAACACGCCGGTGATGGCGGTGAACAGCTTTTTGAAGATGTTGCAGATGCGGGCGAATACGCCTTCGTCTGCGGCGTCCTGGTCGGAAGTGCCGTCGTCGTCATCATCGTCCACCGAGATCTCCTCGGTGCGCAGGATGAACTGAAGGCTGGACGGGGAGGGGTTCATGCTCGAGGTGACAGACTCGAGGTCGGCCGAGGTGTCGATGTTGAGCACGTTGGTGTCGTCCTCGAGGTCGGTCTCCGCGTCCTTGACGGCGGAGTGTATGGAGTCGGTCGCGGTCTGCATCTGACCGGATGCGGTCGAACCGGAGAGCTTGCCGAGCGTATCGAGCAGGCTGTCGATGGTCGCCTGCGTGCTTGCGTCCGCCTGACTGCGCACCGAGCGCAGAACGCTGTTCGCGGTGTTCACGAGGTCGTAGGAGGTCGAGAGCGCCTTCTTGGTCGAGTTCATGAGGTCGGTCGTCTTGTCGATGGACGAGGTCGCGGTCTTGGTGAGGCTGTCGAGCGACTCGCGCAGCGCCGGAATATCGGCGAGCATCTTGTTCACGCGGTCGAGAGAGCCGTTCGCAAGCTCGGTCAGCTTCTTGCCCTCCTGCGTGAAGTCCTGCGGCAGACCCTTGTACTCGTCGAATACGTCCGCGATGTCCTCAAGGTCCTTGAGCAGGGAGTTCGTCGCGTCGAGCAGACCGGACATTTTCTCTGTGAGACTTTTGAGCTGCTTGGTCATGGACTGCATGTCGGACGTGACAGCCGAAGAACCGCTCTTGATGCCGGTCATGAGTGCGGCGAGCGCCTGTGCGTTGTTGTAGGCGGAAGCCTGCGCCTGAGAAGCGGCGGAGCTGGCAGCGGCGGAAGCATCGGAAGAAGAAGCGGCGGCGTCGGCAATCTTGTTCGCCTTTGCCTTAGCATCTTCCTCGGTCATCTGGCCGGCATCGATGGCAGGCTGGAACTGCTCCATGGCTTTTTCATAAGCCTGCTGACGCACCGTTTCGGTAACGGTTGAAGAGGCGGTAGACGCCATCTTCTTGACATAATTCGTCAGTTCCGTGGTAACTTGCTTGTCGAGGTCGTCTGGCAGAGTTTTCAGGTTTTTAGACAGCTTTTCAAAATCATCTTGGAGCGCGCCCAGCTCCTTCTGGAGATCCTCGCTTGCGCTGCGGATTCGGGCGATGGTCCAGCTGCTGTTGTCGGTCTCGTCGTCGAGGTCGTCGAACAGATCCTCCAGATTGCCGAGCGAGGTCTTGACGTCGTTCAGCAGCTTCTGGTACTCCGGAATATCCTTGCCGGACTCTTCAAGGGTGGTGAGGATGCTGCTCGTGGTGGCGTTGAGGGCAGTGAGCGTCTCCTTGGCGGAGTTCAGCTCGGGAATGAGCGAGTCGGACTTGCCGGTCAGCTCATCGAGCGCGTTCAGCGCCGCATCCGTTCTCGGGTCGAGCGTGCCGCGGTCCTTGATGAGCTGTTTGCGCACCTGATCGATACCGGAAATGCCGCTCGACATCGAGGAAAGGCTGCCCTGCACGGCCTGCATGGTGCTCAGCATGGAGCTGACGCCGGTATAGAGGTTGTCGCCCGAATTTTCCAGACGGTCCTTGATGTCGCGCATGCTGGACATGATGTCGAGTGCGGAGGTGGTCGCCGGGGTCATGAACATGATGAGACCCATGCTCTCGAAGTCATTCGAGCCGATACGGACGGTGAAGGTGTTTTCCTCGCCCGGCAGACCCATGAACATGACGAGCTTGTAGGTGCCGAACGACTGGATCTGTGCGCCCGGCGCGTCGATGGAGAGTGCCTTGCTCATGTCGATGCCGGTCGCGCAGACCAGCATCATGTTGTTCTTGTAGTAGTCGCTTGCGTAGGTGTTCGGCACGGCGTGAATGTCCATCTGAATGGTGCCGCTCGCGCCGGCGCACTGGTCTGCTTCGACCGGAACGCCGTTGAGCTTGTAGGCAACATCGAAGTTCCACGGCATCTGGATGTTGACCGTGTCGTTCGGGATGCACTCGTAGTAGAAGCGGTTCTTGTCGGTGTCGAGCTTCCAGTAGACCGAGCCCTCCTTGAGGGTCGGCTCGTCAAAGGTGGACATATTGTAAACGTCCTTGTAGTCTCCGAAATCGGTGAATTCGGTGTGGCCGTTGAGGTTTACGCCCTTGACGATGCGCGTGTTGGTCGGCGCACCGTAGTAATCCATGTTGATGTATACGGTTTCGTCGGTCTCGACTGTCGGAGCGGCGGCCTGGGCGCACTGCGGCAGCGCGAACGAAAGCAAGAGTGCGGTCGCGGTAACGCGGCGCAGCTTATTTCTTTTCATTGTCGTTTTCCTCCGTGTTGCTCTTATCGTTGTCGTTCTTTCTTGCGGAAATAAGGTCGCTCAGACGCGCCTTGCGGCGGTCGAGCCGTGCCTTCAGCCGCATGCGGACGCGCTTCGGCAGCGTGCGCTTCGCGGTCTCGGGCGTTTCGATGCCCTCGCCGTTATCCGGCTGCTCGGGAAGGGTGAAGCCCTTGCCGTGGAGCAGATTGTTCCACTTGGCGCGCGTCTGCTTGTGGCGTGCATGACGGTTTTCGCGGATCTGCTGATGCAGGCGCAGACGCTGCTCATGCAGCGCGCTGAGCGTCGGCAGCTTGACCTTCATCGCATGGATACGGTTCATCTTTGCGTGCTTTCGTTCCGCGTGGTCAGGCTTGATGATGAACCGGTCGAAGATCATCAGACACATCGGCAGGAAGAACAGTACCATGATGACCGAAATGAACGCGCCGCGGCCGATCAGGCGGCCCAGACTGGAGATTGCCTCGACCGAGGTCATGAAGTACAGGCCGTAGGCAACGGTCATAACGATCATGCCGGAGGTCATGACCGACTCCGCGCTCATCGAGACGGCGCGAATGGCGGCTTCCTTTTTGTCGCCCTGCGTTCGCGCGTCCAGATAGTTGCCGGTCAGCAGGATGGAATAGTCGATGGTCGCGCCGAGCTGGATGCAGCCGACGATGATGAAGCCGAGATACATCGTGCGCTGACCGTAGATGTACGGAAGAGCGGTATTGATGAAGATCGCGCACTCGATCGGGATGAGAACGACGAAGGGCAGGATGAGCGCCTTGTAGGTGAGCGCGACAACGAGCGCGACGCCGAGCAGCGAAACGATATTGACGCGGTTGTAGTCGGGCACGATGATGGATTTGATGTCCTGCGTGGACGGGGTGACGCCGACGAGGTAGGTCTGTTCGTTCGGATAGTATTGGTCCACGATGCCGCGGATATTGTCGGCAAACTTGAACGCATCGTCGCTCTCGCCGGAGGAGCGGACGTTGATGATCACGCGCGCCCAGTTCTTCGAGTGCATGATGCTCGTGATGTTCTCGGGGAGGAAGTCCTCGGGGATGCCCTCGGGCAGAACGGACGACAGGCTGAGCGCGTACTTGACGTAAGGCAGGTCGTCGATCTCGTCGGTCATCGCCTTTTCGGTCAGGCTGCTGTCGAGCGGGACGAGCGCGATTATCATGTTGCTCTTGCCGTAGGCGGCGTTCATCTGCTGCTCGGCCTCATAGACCGGCGTGCCGGGGGAGTTCGCGACCGCCTCGTTGCCGTAGGTGAAGTTCGCCATGCCCTGCGCGATGTAGCACGGGATGATGATGAGCAGTACGAGGATGAACAGCGGACGGCGGATGCGGTAGGCGAAATTGCCCATGCCGCGGCTCTGCGTCGGGATGAACGGACGGTGCTTGGTCTTGGCGACGATGTCCTGAAAGCGCAGGATGAGCGCCGGCATGAGCAGCAGCACAGTGACAAGGCTGATGGTGATGCCCTTGGCAAGGACAACGCCCATGTCCGGGCCGATGCCGAAGTTCATCAGACACATCGCCGCGAAGCCGACGATCGTCGTCATGCCGGAGGCGAAAATGGACGAGAACGCGCTTCGCCATGCGTTCGCCATGGCCTGCTCCGGCTCGATGCCCTGCGCGCGCTCCTGTGTGAACGAGTGCAGCAGGAAGATCGAATAGTCCATCGAGCAGGCGAGCTGGAGCACCGCGCCGACCGCGTTGGACAGGAACGAGATCTCGCCGAGGATGATGTTCGAGCCCATGTTGATGATGATGGCGATGCCGAGAACGGACAGGAACATCACCGGCTCGAACCACGAGGTCGTTGTGATGGTCAGGATGATGTAAATGATGATGACCGCGAGCACCATGACGCGCGCGACCTCTTTGTTGATGGTCGGGCCGAGGTTGGTGTCGGATACGGCGGAGCCGGCGACGAGTCCGCGGTCGCCGACGATCTGCTCGATCTGGTGGACGGCCTTGTGCGTCTGGGAGGACGAGTCCTTGTCCTCGAAGATGACGTCCATGTAGGCGGACTGGTCGTCCTCGTGATAGTAGTCGTCGATGTCGTCGTAGTCGATGAATTCGCTCGAACCGTAGATGTTGGCCGTCATGTCGGCCCACATGACCATGTCCACGCCCTCAACATCTGCGATGCGGTCCTTGATGTTTTTCGCTTCGTAAAGCGTCACGTCATGGAGCATTACGCGGCCCATGCCGGGATAGGTGAACTCGTCCTCCATGATGTCGAGCGCCTGCGCGGACGGGGAGGAGTCGGGAAGGTACTTGGTCAGGTCGTAGTTGATGCCGACCATCGGGATGCAGATGAGGCTGAACACGACGAGTATGGTAAATACCTTTTCGATCAGTTTTCTGTGGTTAATGATTAGATCAACCGGATTGTGTCCGTTAAGTTTCACAAGGAAAACACCAACTTTCGGGAAAATAGATATTGTATCGGATTTCTTTTCGTGATATAGTATAGTACATAAGGTTAACGAACACAATAGGCAAATATAAATAATGTGTACGTAAAAGAACATAAAATATGAAAATGTTCAATAATGTGCGTTTAGCCGAAAGGGACAGAGAGAAGTTGAACGCATTCTGAACGGAGGAAAGGGAAAATGATAGGAGCAGTACAGGAGGATAAGCGCATACGGCGCACGAAAAAGCTGCTGCGGCAGGCTCTGACCCGGCTGATGCAGCAGAAGGATTTTCAGAGCATCACGGTAACCGACGTGGTTCGCGAGGCGGACATCAACCGCGGCACATTCTATGCGCATTACCGCGATGTATATGATCTGCGCGAAAAGATCGAGGCGGAGATGATCGAGGATTTCCGCGAGCTGATCGCGGATCTGCATCCGAGCGGGACAAGCAATCTTCAGCCGGTCCTGGCGCGCGCGGTGGATTATCTGGAGGAGAACCGCGAGATCGTCCGCGCGCTCGTGCGCGGCACGGGCGTGGAAGGCTTCGGGCGCAAGATGATCACGGTGCTCGAGGAGTGCCATCTGGAAATGCGTCCGTTCCGAAGCGTGGAGGACGCTTATGCGGCGCGTTTTCTCGCGACCGGCATCGTCGGCATGATGGAAAAGTGGATCACCGAGCCGCAGCCCATCCCGAAAAACGAGATCGTCGAGCTCATCAACCGTGTGCTGACGGGAAATCTGATATAATATTTCCATAATGATGCAAAATAAAGACCCCGGCAGAAAACCTGCCGGGGTAAATTTATCTCTTATCTCAAATTTTTATTCGTAGCGGAGCTTGACGTTTTCCTGATGGCACAGGTCGACGTATTCCTTCGGCGGTTCGCGGTCGGTGATGAACGCGGTGAGGTCCTTGAGGTGGCAGAAGGTGACGATGGCTTCGCGGCCGATCTTGGACGAGTCCGCCATGCCGTAGATGCTGTCGGCGCGATGCACGACCGCGCGCTTGATCTCGGCCTCGAGGAAGGTCGTGTTGGTCATGCCGGCGGTCAGCGAAACGCCGGTCGCGCCCATGAACGCCTTGTTGATGCGCATGGAGGACAGCGCCTCGATCGCGGAAAGGCCGACGAACGAGTCGGTCGTGGGGCTGTAAATACCGCCGAGCGAAATGATGTTGAGGTTATCGTATTTGGAGGCCTCGCTCAGTGCGCCGAGCGAGTGCGTGATGATCGTGATGCGCTTTTTCGCCACGAGAAACCGCAGCAGACAGAGCGTGGTCGTGCCGGAGTCGATGAAGATGGTGTCGCCGTCCTCAACCTCCTCCGCCGCCAGACGGCCGATGAGCGATTTGTCCACGGTGTTGAGGCTGGAGCGGATGGGGGTCGGCACCGCGCCCGAGGGCACGGTCGCGGTCACGCCGCCGTATACCTTTGTAATATGGCCGCGCATTTCCAGCTCGTTCAGATCGCGTCGAATGGTATTTTTGGACACGCCGAAAACCTCGCACAATTCGTCGATGCTGACGGTTTCGCGCGAGATCACATACTGCTCTATGGAGTTCAATCGGCTGACCTTCATTTTCATGCTGCTCCTTGAAAAATATCCAAACAAGTCCACAATGTACCTTTATAGTTTATCAAATTATGCGCAAGTTGTCTACTGCACAGAAAGCCAGAAATCAGGGGTAAAATTTGGTGAAAAAGCAAAGAGACAGGCGGCACAGGATGAAAAACTGGTGAAAATAACGAAAATACCGGGGTTTAAGGGCTGTAAAATTTTATTTCGAAAAATAAAAAAGGTGAGATGATGGGTAAGTTATGGTTTTTCGTGACTGCACGAATATACAGAAAAGTGCAGAGTTTCGCAGCAAATGGCGGAAAACAGGCAGAGAAGCCCCGGGATTTTCCGTAAAAAGGACGGAAAACGCGAGACGGGAGACGGATGAAAAAATACGTTTTTTGCGCATTTCCGCGGAAAAACGACGCAGCAGCGGCAGGGGATAGCGGAATTTTTATCTGAAAAAACACGATTTTCGGTTGAAATCTGAGCGGTTTGGTGATACACTGTAATCGTATACAGCGGTAAGGCGCCGCTGTGCGCCGGCGCGGAACACTGCGTCACGGCGCGATAAGAGAAAATACTTATGAATTAGGCAGGTGTATGCAATGCAGAAAGCAGAAAAGATGCAGGAGCTTCGCGTATTTGCTCAGGAAATCCGTGTGGAGACCCTGAAGACCGTCGGTTCGCTTGGCTTCGGCCATGTACCGGGTGCAATGTCCGTTATCGACGCGCTGGCAGTTCTGTACGGTGAGGTTATGAAGGTAGATCCGAAGAACCCGCACTGGGAGGATCGTGACTGGTGCGTACTGTCCAAGGGCCACGCAGGTCCGGCTATGTACGCTACCCTCGGCCTGAAGGGCTTCTATCCGGTCGAGGAGGCTTATACCCTCAACCAGCCGCACACCAACTTCCCGTCCCATACCGACCGTACCAAGACCCCGGGCGTTGACCTGACCACCGGCTCTCTGGGCCAGGGCATGTCTACCGCTACCGGCGCAGCTCTCGGCAACAAGCTCGACGGCCGCGACAGCCACGTATTCGTATTCGTCGGCGACGGCGAGTGCGACGAGGGTCAGGTTTGGGAGGCAGCTCAGTTCGCTGCTCACTACAAGCTGGACAACCTCATTTGCTTCGTAGACGACAACAAGTATCAGCTCGACGGTGCAGTTGACAAGGTCATGAGCCATGGCAAGGGCATCGGCGCAAAGTTTGACGCTTTTGGCTGGAACGTAATCGAACTTCAGGACGGCAACGACGTAGAGCAGATCTACGACGCAGTTCAGCTCGCTTACGACACCAAGGGCGTTCCGACCTGCATTGTGCTGAATACCGTTAAGGGCCTCGGCGCAACGTTCGCTGAAGGCACCGGCGCGCACTCCTCTCAGCCGAGCAAGGAGCAGTGGGATGAAGCCATTGCTGCTGCTGAGAAGAAGCTCGCAGAGATCAAGGCACAGTAAGGGAGGTAATAAACATGAGCTTTACTCTGATTGGCAAGCACGAGAAGGACTCTCGTAACAACCGTGACGGTTTCGTTACCGCTATGCTGGACCTCATGGAGAAGGACAGCAAGGTAATGCACGTAGACTGCGACCTTGAGAACTGCATCAACACCGGCAAGCTGGCAAAGGCTTTCCCGGAGCAGACCGTAAACGCAGGTATCGCAGAGGCTAACGCTATGGGCGTTGCAGCAGGTCTGGCCGCTACCGGCCGCACCGTATTCATGCACTCCTTCGGCTGCTTCGCATCCCGCCGTGCATTTGACCAGGCTTTCATGTCCGCAGCTTACGCTAAGCTGCCGGTACACGTGATCGGCTCTGACCCCGGCGTATGCGCTGCATACAACGGCGGCACCCATATGCCGTTCGAGGACTGCGCTCTGTACATGTCCGTACCGGAAGCAGTCGTTATCGACCCGGTTGACTACGCTCAGATCAACTGCCTGACCAAGAAGCTGGCAGCATCCGGTAAGTTCTCCTACATGCGCATGATCCGCAAGGGCTTCACCACTGTTTACGGCGACGGCTCTGACTTCGAGATCGGCAAGGGCGTTACCCTGAAGGAAGGCAAGGACGTTGCTATCATCGCTTCCGGCATCATGGTCGACGAGGCTCTGAAGGCTCAGGAGCAGCTGGCTGCTGAGGGTATCTCCGCCAAGGTCATCGATATGTTTACCTGGAAGCCGCTCGACGAGCAGCTCATCCTCGACTCTGCTGCTGAGTGCGGCGCTATCGTAACCGCTGAGAACCATCAGGTCAAGGTTGGTCTGGGTTCTGCTGTTGCTAACGTTGTTATCAAGAACAACCCGGTTCCGATGGAGATGGTAGGCGTAGAGGATCGCTTCGGTCAGGTAGGCGCTGAGTCCTTCCTGCGCGAGGAGTACGGTCTGACCGCTGCTCACATCGTGGAGGCTGCTAAGAAGGCAATCGCTCGCAAGAACGGTTAATTTCCTTCCGCAGATACGCGAAGTAAATATTTGCATCGAAAGCGCTCCGGCTTTGCCGGAGCGCTTTTTTGCCGTTACTTTGCACAGAAGCAAGCGCAGATTTTGCATGGTCTGGAAATAGACAATATCACCCAAATCTGCTATACTGTAAGCACAACAGTAAAAGGAGGCGATCCGTATGAAAAAACGGCACGCAGCGTTAGCGGCACTGGCTCTTGTGGGGATTTTGAGCGGGTGCGGACAGACAAAGACACAGCCGGCGGATAATACGATTTCCATCACGCCGGTGGAGCAGGCTACGACAGAGAAACAATCGGGTGCGGTTGTAGAGTATCATTTTTCTGGCAACAACACAGAAGCCAACGGAATAACATTCAACAGCTACACATGGGATGGCAATGCGTGGCAGAACATGGACAAACCCATCGGTGTGTATGGCATGGGTCTGAATAACGGCACCGGCAAAATCATTTTCCGGCATGATGCAGATACAATCAATGTGGCGTATGATATTGAGATGACGTTCCCGAGCGGCGGCGCTTCGACCCAGTACGGAGATTCGTCCGAACTGAGCAAGCTGCCAACGGACAACCTGACAGTGGCTGTCACGGGACAGGAGAAGCCAATCGACGATTTAGCAGTCGATGTAGAGATACCTCTTGTTGTGCGTGTGTTCAACACGGATGGAGCAACGCACACGGTAGAGGTCAATGCGTTTATCGAACCAGATAGCAGTGATGCACTGAAAAACTGCATCTATGCGGATGCCATTACGGCAACATTCGTATATGATAACAGTGTTTCCCAATAAACCGCGAATGCCCTGACCTCTCGTCAGGGCATTTTTCTCTTTACGCCTGCGGCGAATTTCACTATAATAGAGGGAGCAGAAAGGGGAGAGAACCATGTCCCAAACAGACAGCCCACTGGGCACAGCACCGGTCGGGAAGCTGGTTTTGCAGCTCGCGATACCGGCGATGCTGGCGCAGTTTGTCAATATATTATACAGCGTCGTGGACCGTATGTACGTCGGCCACATCGCGGGTGCAGGCGATGCGGCACTGGCCGGCGTCGGCGTCTGTGCGCCGGTGGTGACGATGATCACCGCACTCGGCGCGCTGATCGGCTTCGGCGGCGGTCCGCTGATGAGCATCCGCATGGGGCGGCGCGATATGGACGGCGCGCGGCAGATCGTTGCGAACAGCTTTTATCTGCTGCTCGCGCTCAGCGTTATGGCAACCGTGCCGCTACTCGTGTTCCGGCGGCAGATTCTGTTCACCTTCGGGTGCAGCGAGGCGCTGTGGGAGTACGCCGAGGCGTATTTTACGACCTATGTCTCGGGCACGGTGTTCGCGGTGATGAGCTACGGCCTCAACCAGATCACGATGAGTCAGGGCTTTTCCTCGACGGCCATGCGGTCGGTCATGCTCGGCGCGGCGGTCAATATCGCGCTCGACCCGGTTTTCATCTTTGCGCTGAACATGGGTGTGCGCGGCGCGGCGCTCGCGACCGTGCTTTCCCAGATCTGCTCGACGGCGTATATCCTGCGCTTTCTGCTCGGCGGCAAGGCGGCGGTCGGCATCACCCGGCAGCCGGTCAATCCCGGCTGGATGCGCCGTATTGTGCAGGTCGGTCTCTCGCCGGCGCTCATTATTGCGCTGGATAACGTGCTGCTCATCTCGGTGAACATCATGCTGCGCAGATACGGCGGCGCGGACAGCGATATGCTCATCGCGTGCGCGGCGGTCATGCAGAGCTTTATGCTCATCATCACCATGCCGCTCGGCGGCATCACGGCAGGCACGCAGTCCATCCTCGGCTATAACTACGGCGCAGGCAATACGAAGCGCATCGCGCAGGCGTTCCGCGGCATCATCCTGCTGTGCGTGGCGTTCTGCGGTCTGATGTTCGTTCTCGCGCAGACGGTTTCCGGCTCTTTTGTACGGATTTTCACCAGGGACCCGGCGTATATCGACATGGCGTCGTACATGATACGCACGTATTCGCTCGGCGTGCTCGGTCTCGCGATACAGTACCCGGCGGTGGACGGCATGACCGGCATGAGGCTTATCCGGTGGGGTCTGACGTTCTCCATGCTGCGCAAGGGGCTGTTCCTCGTGTGCGTATTTGTACTGCCGCCGCTGTTCGGCGCGACGGCCGTCATGTTCTCCGAGCCGATTTCCGACATCACCGCCGCGATCGTATCCGCCTGCGGTCTTGCCTCTGTCCTGCCGAGGCTGCTGCGCAGGCAGCAGGTCTGAGGGCAACAGCGGGTTGCTTGCCTGTCGGCCCTGTTTGTGATAAGGTTCTGTCAAGGAGATGATACATATGGAAACGAAGGATGTTCTGCTGCGTCTGAGAACGGAAAAGAAAATGACGCAGGATGAGTTGGCGGAAAAGGTTTTCGTGACTCGTCAGGCGGTCTCGCGATGGGAAAAAGGGGAGACCACGCCGAATGTGGAGACGCTCAAGCTGCTTTCCGGGGTGTTCGATGTTTCGATCAATACACTGCTGGGTTCTCCGCGGCAGCTGATCTGTCAGTGCTGCGGCATGCCGCTCGAGGACGGGACCATGAGCCGGGAAACCGACGGCTCGTTCAATGAGGATTACTGCAAATGGTGCTATGCAGACGGCGAATTCAAATATGACAGTGAGCAGCAGCTGATCGACTTCTGCGTTGAGCACATGGCGAGCGAAAGCTGGCCTGCGGAGCAGGTGCGGGCGCATATGGAAGCGGTCGTTCCGCAGCTGCGGCACTGGAAAAAACGGCAGCAGGAGAGCTGAAACAGCGGCATAGGAGACCGGTCTCGCTATATGCGAAACTGGAAAGGAAACCGGTCTCGCAGTCTCGCAGCCCGGTGCGGGGGATACAGAGGATGCACGCTTTGTACAAACTTCCTATTTACGAAAGCGAACGCGACCGTTATAATAAGTATAGATATGAATTTCCGCCCGACGGAACACAGAACGATAACGGAGGAACAGAACATGGACGTAAAAGAACGCGCACTCGAGGCACATGAAAAATGGGCAGGCAAGATCGAGGTCGTTGCCCGCTGTGAGGTGAACAGCAAGGACGATCTTTCCATCGCCTACACGCCCGGCGTAGCCGAGCCGTGCCTCAAGATCAAGGACGATCCGTCCCTCAGCTATAAATACACGCGCCGCCACAATCTCGTTGCGGTCATCACGGACGGCACGGCTGTGCTTGGTCTGGGCGATATCGGCCCGCTCGCCGGCATGCCGGTCATGGAGGGCAAGTGCGCGCTGTTCAAGGCGTTCGCGGATGTCGATGCGTTCCCGCTCTGCGTTGCATCCAAGGATGTTGACGAGATCGTGCGCACGGTTCAGCTGATCTCCGGCTCGTTCGGCGGCATCAATCTTGAGGACATCGCCGCTCCGCGCTGCTTCGAGATCGAGCGCCGCCTCAAGGAGGTCTGCGACATTCCGGTATTCCATGATGACCAGCACGGCACGGCGGTCTGCTGCGGCGCGGCGCTGCTCAACGCCTGCCGCCTGACCGGCCGCAAGGTGGACGAGATCAAGATGGTCGTCAACGGCTGCGGCGCGGCGGCGATCGCAGTCACCAGATTCCTGATGTTCCTCGGCGTAAAGGACATCACGATGGTCGAGCGCTTCGGCATCGTCTGCGAGGGCGACGAGCGCCTCAACCCGGCACAGCAGGAGATGGCGAAGGTCACCAACCGCGACCACATGACCGGCACGCTCGCCGACGCGGTCAAGGGTGCCGATGTATTCTTCGGCATGTCCGCGCCGCAGGTGCTGACCGCCGAGATGGTCTCCACCATGGCGAAGGACCCGATGGTGTTCGCGATGGCCAATCCGGTCCCCGAGATCTGGCCGGAGGACGCAAAGAAGGGCGGCGCGGCTGTTGTCGGCACCGGCCGTTCGGATTATCCGAACCAGATCAACAACGTGCTCGCGTTCCCGGGCATTTTCCGCGGCGCGCTCGACGTTCGCGCAAGCGACATCAATGAGGAGATGAAGCTCGCGGCGGCAAAGGCGATCGCGTCCTGTGTCTCTGATGAAGAGCTGACCGCAGAGTACATCATGCCGATGGCGTTCGACAAGAAGGTCATCCGCACAGTCGCGGATGCTGTTGCGCAGGCTGCCCGCGATTCCGGTGTGGCCCGTATCTGAGCGCAGCAGACGAAAAGTTACAGATAAGACATAATCAACCGCGCGGGAACAATCTCGCGCGGATTTTGCGCAAAAGTGCGTGCACGCACACGCACAAGTTCGCGGAATGACAAAAACAGCGGATTGCACAACTCGGCTTTGTGAAAAAATGCGTTTGACATTTACAGTGCATAAGGGTACAATAAGAATAACAAAAATGCGTTTGTTCTGCGCAGACGCAGAGAGAAGATTATGGAGGGAATAACTATGTTAGATCCGAAGAAAGTAAGACTGGGTATCTGCCCGATCGGCTGGTCCAATGATGATATGTGGGATCTCGGCGACGAGAACACCTTCCAGCAGTGCATCTCTGAGATGAAGCTCGCTGGTTTCGACGGCTGCGAAGTCGGCCATAAGTACCCGGAAGACAAGACCGTCCTCAAGCACATGCTGGACGCTCGCAACATGACCATCGCTTCCAAGTGGTTCTCCTCTTTCCTGGTTGACAAGCCGTACGAAGAGGTTGAGGCTGAGTTCGTTAAGGAGCTCGAGTACCTGTCCTACGTTGGCGCTACCGCTATCAACGTTTCCGAGCAGTCCGGCTCCATCCAGGGCCAGCTCGACACCCCGGTTCTCGACGACAAGAAGCGCGTTCTGACCGACGAGGAGTGGGACCGCTTCACCACCGGCCTGAACAAGCTGGGCAAGCTGTCCATGGAGAAGTACGGCATCCGCACCTGCTTCCATCATCACATGGGCACCGTATGCCAGACCGTTGAAGAGACCACCCGTCTGATGGAGAACACCGATCCGAAGTACGTATTCCTGTGCTTCGATACCGGCCACTTCACCTTCGCAGGCGAGGACCCGGTCAAGATGCTCGAGAAGTTCGCTGACCGCGTTGGTCACGTTCATCTGAAGAACATGCGTATGCCGCTGGTTGAGAAGGCTCGCGCTGAGCACTGGTCCTTCCTGGACGCTGTCCGCGCTGGCGCTTTCACCGTACCGGGCGATCCGGACGGCTGCGTAGAGTTCGACAAGGTATTCGACCTGCTTGACAAGGCTGGTTACTCCGGCTGGATCATGGTCGAGGCTGAGCAGGACCCGGCTAAGGCTAATCCGTTCGAGTACGCTAAGATGGGCCGTGAGTACATCACCAAGCACACCGGTCTCGGCGGCGAGGTTGTCCTCAAGTAATTTCATATTACTGCAATACAGGGGCGGCGCAAGCCGCCCTTTTTGCGCGAAAAAATACCCCGATGCGTCTGCTGCACCGGGGTATTCGTGTGCTTTCAGGGAAAATCAGCACTCGCACTTCCAGAAAAACGCCGAGCAGGGGGGCAGTTCGCTGCCGCCGCCGAAATCATGCGGCTCTCCGGTGATGAGGTCGACCGCGCGGCCGCATTTCGCGTCGAAGTGCGCGGTATACGGCTGGTCGTCGATATTGACCGCGATGAGCACTCGCTCGCCGTCTGCACACCGTTCCCAGATGCACTGCCTGTTGGTGAGGACGAGCTGACGGAAGTCGCCGTAGCACAGTGCGCGGCTTTCGCGGTGCGCCTTCGCCATCGCGGCGATGGTGTCGGTCAGCGCGTTCCGCTCGGGTGCGTCGAACGAGGGGCGCAGCGCGTCGTCGCCCTGCTGCTTGTTTCCCTCCGCACCCCATTCGCTGCCATAATAGATGCACGGAATGCCCGGCATGCCGAACAGCAGCGCATAGATGAGGGGCAGATGGAGGCGGTTCTGGAGGATGGACGCGACGCGCGTCACATCATGGTTGTCGACGAACGAGAGCAGATGCCTGCCGCGGTACAGCGTCCAGTTTTCCGGGCCGAACTGGCGCAGCAGGGAGTGGGTGATCTCGAACAGATTGTAGCTGTTCATCGAGGAATACAGACCCTTGTAGCACTCATAATTCGTGCAGGAGTGCAGCAGACCGTCACCGACGAACTGATTGTAGTCGCCGTGCAGCAGCTCGCCGACGAGGAAGAAATCCGAGCCGAACGAGTCGCAGAACGAGCGGAGCTGACGGAGAAAATCCTTGTCGAGGCAGTAGGCGACGTCCAGGCGCAGACCGTCGATGCCGAATTCGTCCTTCCACAGGCGGATGCAGTCGAACAGATGATGCACGACGTCGGGATTGCGCAGGTTGAGCTTGACAAGCTCGTAGTGTCCTTCCCAGCCCTCGTACCAGAAGCCGTCGTTATAATTCGAATTGCCCTCGAACGAGATGTGGAACCAGTCCTTGTAGGGGGAGTCCCATTTTTTCTCCTGCACGTCCTTGAACGCCCAGAAGCCGCGGCCGACATGGTTGAACACGCCGTCCAGCACAACCTTGATGCCGTGCTCATGCAGAGTCTCGCATACGGCTGCGAAATCGGCGTTCGTGCCGAGGCGGCAGTCCACCTTTCGGAAGTCGCGGGTATCGTAGCCGTGACTGTCGGATTCGAAGATCGGGGAAAAATAAACGGCGTTGCAGCCGAGACGCGCGATGTGCTCGGCCCAGTCGGCCACCTTGCGGATGCGCGGCACGGTTATGCCGTCGTTGACACGCGGCGCGCCGCAGAAGCCGATGGGATAAATCTGATAAAAAACACTTTCATAAGCCCACATAGATCGTTGCTCCTTTACACGGGGGATATATTCAGTATAAACAAAATAGACAATTCATGCAATAGCAAAACGGTAAAAACTGTGCAGAATGATTGAAGCACAGCAAAGACAAAAAAGTGCTTGCAATCCGAACGACAGTATGGTATGATTATTTGGTAATTATGAGACGGGCATTCCTCTGCTCATTTACAGATAAATGGGGCAAGAATGTCTAAGACGAAAGGATGACAGAAAAATGGATCTCGTAAAAGTACTGTCCGAGCAGCAGCTCAAGAGCGATCTGCCGGTTCTGAAGATCGGCGATACCGTAAAGGTACACGCTAAGATCAAGGAGGGCAACCGCGAGCGTATTCAGGTGTTCGAGGGCATCATCATTGCCAAGAAGCACGCTGGCGTTAACCAGACGGTTACCGTTCGCCGCATCTCTTACGGCGTAGGCGTCGAGAAGACCTTCCCGGTACACTCCCCGAACGTTGCAAAGTTCGAGGTTGTCCGCAACGGTAAGGTTCGCCGTGCTAAGCTGTACTACCTGCGCGGCCGCGTAGGCAAGGCTGCCAAGATCGCAGAAAAGATCTAACCAACACAAGCATCGCAGAAACGGGGAGCAGAATTACGCTCTCCGTTTTTGTTTTTGCACGGGAAAGCCGAACAGGGACTTGCGTCAGCCATCCGCTGCGGCTATAATGAAGTTGAACGTTTTTTCGAATGGAAAGGGGAGCGTGTATTATGGATGAAACCCGGAAAGAGGGCAAAAAGGAATTTGAGCCGCGCTTTACGAGCGAGCTGTTCGCCTGGGGCGAGTCGCTGATGGGCGTGCTGATCGCCTTTGTCATTATCTTTACGTTTGTCGTGCGCCTGTTCGGCGTGGACGGCATGTCAATGTATCCGACGCTCGAGGACCGCAGCATCATGCTCGTGAGCAACCTCGGCTATCACCCGGAAAAGGGCGACATCGTCGTGCTGCGCAAGGACGGCTTTTACAGCGACCAGCCGATCGTCAAGCGTGTCATCGCGACCGGCGGCGACACAGTCGATATCGACCCCGTCACGGGCGACGTGAGCGTCAACGGCGAAGTGCTCGACGAGCCGTATATCGCCGAGAAGATCGACACGCTCACGCGCATGGGCGACCTGTCCTATCCGCAGACCATCCCGGAGGGATGCGTGTTCGTGATGGGCGACAACCGCAATAACTCGACAGACAGCCGCGACAGCCGTCTCGGCATCGTAGACGAGCGCTGCATTCTCGGACACGTGCTCCGAGTAGTGTTCCCGTTCAGTGAATTTGGATCGGTGGAGTAAGATATGAATATTCAGTGGTATCCCGGACATATGACAAAGACCCGCCGGCAGATGGCGGAGTATATCAAGCAGGTGGACGCGGTGTGCGAGGTGGTAGATGCACGCATTCCGCAGGTGTCGCGCAACCCCGACATGGACGAAATCGCGGCGGGCCGTCCGCGCATGATGATCCTCAACCGCATCGACCTGGCCGACCCCAACAAGACGGCGGTCTGGGCGAAGCATTTCCGCGATCAGGGCATGGCGGTCATCCAGACCGACAGCCGTGCAGGCACAGGCACGCAGGCGTTCTCGAATGCGGTGCGCACGCTGCTCGCGGACAAGATCGAGCAATGGAATGAAAAGGGGCTGGTCGGCAAGGCTGTCCGCGTGATGGTCGTCGGCATCCCGAACGTCGGCAAGTCCACGTTCATCAACCGCATTCTGGGCCGAAGGTCCGCGAAGGCGGCTGATCGCCCGGGTGTGACGCGCGGCAGCCAGTGGTTCCGCGTCGACAGCGGCATCGATCTGCTCGACACGCCGGGCATTCTGTGGCCCAAGTTCGACGACGAGCGCGTGGGCATCCTGCTCGCCTGCACGGGCGCGATCAAGGACGATATTCTGGATGTCGAGACGCTCGGCTGCAAGCTGATGGAGCTGCTAGCGGAGCAGGCGCCGCAGACCATCGTCGACCGCTACAGCGTCTCCATTCCCGAGGAGGAATGCGATTTTCTCGGCTACGAACTGCTTCAGCAGGCCGGAAAGCGGCGCGGCTTCCTGCTGCGCGGCGGCGAGATCGACACCGAGCGCATGGCGCGTATCCTGCTCGACGAGTTCCGCGGCGGCGTGCTCGGCCGCATCACGCTCGAGATGCCCGCGGCGGCAGAGTAAGGAGCGGACGGCATGACCTGGGAATACGAAGAAAGAGCATGGAAAAACGGCTTCGAGGCGGTCTGCGGCGTGGATGAAGCGGGACGCGGTCCGGTCGCGGGGCCGGTGTGCGCGGCGGCGGTCATCCTGCCGGGCGGAATCGTCATCGAGGGTCTGAACGACTCGAAAAAGCTCAGCGAGAAAAAGCGCGAGAAACTGTTTGACGAGATCACGGAAAACGCGCTCGCGTGGTCGGTCTCGCTCGTAGATGAGCGCGTGATCGACGAGATCAACATTTTACAGGCGACCTTCCGCGCGATGCGGCAGGCGGTAGACGGTCTGACCAGACCTGCGGATTTCGTCTACGTGGACGGCAACCGCTCGCAGGGGCTTGACCTGCCGCACGAGTGCGTGGTGTCGGGCGACGCGAAGATCCCGTCCGTCGCGGCGGCGTCCATCATCGCCAAGGTCACCCGTGACCGGCTGATGCGGCAGTTCGCGGAGCAGTACCCGCAGTACGGCTTTGAAAAGCACAAGGGCTACGAGACCAGAGCGCATGACGAAGCGCTGCTCGCGCACGGCCCGTGTCCCATCCACCGCATGAGCTTTTTGAAGAAATTCTACGAAAAACATCCCGAAGCGCCGCGATGAAGGGCGCGTGGGGTGAAAAAGCGGCAGCGGAATGGCTCGTCTCGCGCGGCTGGCATATACTGGAGCGGAATTACCGCACCCGTTTCGGAGAGCTCGACATCATCGCGGAAAACGAGCGGTTTCTCGTCTTTTTCGAGGTAAAAACGCGCCGGAACGCCCGATTTGCGGCGGCCTGTGAGGCGGTGACGCCGGCGAAGCAGGCGCGCCTCATTGCGGCGGCGGAGGCGTGGCTTCAGAGCGCTCCGGCCGACAAGCAGCCGCGGTTTGATGTGATCGAGGTCTACGGAGAGGAAGGCGCGGCCGCGCCGCGCATCCGCCAGATCGAAAATGCGTTTGGAGGGTAAGAATGAAACTGTTTGATCTTCACTGTGATACCCTGTATGAATGCTGCGAGACAGGAAAGCACCTGCGCGAGAACGATCTGCATGTCAACCGCGCAGCGGCGCAGAAATACGAGCATTATGTGCAGTTTTTCGCGCTGTTCTGCGGCGCATATCCGCCGGAGTCGCAGAAAAAGAAACGCTCCTGCCTGCTCGACACGCCGAAGGACGAGCGCCTCGCACGCATGCTGCAAACCGCGCAGACGGAGTTTGCGGCGAACGCGGACTGGCTGACGCTGTGCCGCAGCGGCGAGGAGCTGACCCGCGCCGCGGAAAGCGGCAAAGCGGCGGCGTTCCTCTCCATCGAGGGTGCGGAGCTGCTGCCCGAGCGGGAGGGCGCGCTCGATGAGGCGTATGACGCCGGCGTTCGTCTGGTGACGCTGACATGGAACTACCGCAGCCGTTTCGGCTGCCCGTCTGCCATCGACCAGAACGAGGGTCTGACTGACGGGGGACGGCAGCTTGTGCGCGCGCTCGATGAAAAGGGAATGCTCATCGACGTTTCCCATCTGTCCGACCGCGGCTTCTGGGACGTCTGCGAGGAGACGGCGCGGCCGTTTGTTGCGACCCACAGCGACAGCCGTGCGCTCTGCCGCAACTCGCGCAACCTCACCGACGAGCAGTTCGCCGAGATCGCGCAGCGAGGGGGCCTTGTCGGCATCAACCTGTATACGCCCTTTCTCGTGCGCCAGAGCGACTCGATGCTCGACGATGCGATCGATCATATCGAGCGCTTTATCGGTATGTACGGCGAGAAGATCGTCGCGCTCGGCTGCGATTTCGACGGCTGCGACCAGCTGCCTGTCGGCATCGAGGGCCTCGGCGATATGTACCGTCTCGCAGACCGCATGCTCGCCCTCGGATACCGGGAGGAGACCGTTCGCGGCCTGTTCTATGACAACGCTTTCGCGTTTATACAGAAAATGCTGTGATAATCGGCTGTATTTTTTCGCATTTCGCTATTGCCGAACCATACCGGTTTGCTATACAATAATAAGGTATGGATTTTCCATGCGGCGACCAACAACACGTAGTATACAATACCACTGCGGAGGTTATGATAAATGGATTATGTAAGCACAAGAAACAGAGAACGCAAGGTTTCCGCGGCTTATGCCATCGCCAACGGCATCGCGCCGGACGGCGGTCTCTACTGCCCGACCTCGTTCCCTGCTCTCACCGAGGCAGACTGGAAAACGCTTGCGGAGAGCGACTACAAGGGTCGCTCGGCGCTCATCCTCGGCAAGTTCCTGACCGACTTTACGGCGGAGGAGCTGGCGGACTTCGCAGCGAAGGCTTACGCTGACGAGAAGTTCGGCGGCGCGGACACCGCTCCGGTCGTGAAGCTCTCCGAGGGCAAGAACCTGCTCGAGCTGTGGCACGGCCCGACCTGCGCATTCAAGGATATGGCGCTCCAGATGCTGCCGCATCTGCTGACCGCGTCCCTGCGCAAGACCGGCGAGACGCGCACCGCGTGCATCCTCGTGGCGACCTCGGGCGACACCGGCAAGGCAGCGCTCGACGGCTTCCACGATGTCCCGGGCACCAAGATCATGGTCTACTATCCGGTAGACGGCGTTTCCCCGATGCAGAAGCTCCAGATGGCGACGCAGGAGGGCGCGAACGTCGAGGTTATCGCCATCCACGGTAACTTCGACGACGCACAGAGCGCAGTCAAGCGCATCTTCACCGACGACGAGACCCGTGCGCAGCTCGACAGGGATGGCATGATGCTGTCCTCCGCGAACTCCATCAACTGGGGCCGTCTCGCGCCGCAGATCGCGTATTATGTCTCCGCATACTGCGACATGGTCAAGGCCGGCACGATCCGCCAGGGCGACAGGATCAATGTCTGCGTCCCGACCGGCAACTTCGGCAACATCCTCGCCGCTTACATCGCAAAGCAGATGGGCCTGCCGGTGAACAAGTTCATCTGCGCGTCCAACCGCAACAACGTGCTGACCGACTTCTTCAAGAAGGACGGCGAGTACAACCGCAACCGCGATTTCTATACCACGACCTCCCCCTCGATGGATATCCTGATCTCGTCCAACCTCGAGCGACTGCTGTTCTTCGCGTCTGACTTTGACGACAGGATGGTAGCCGAGCTCATGGCGAAGCTGAACGGCGAGGGCAGCTACAAGGTTGCCTCGGACGTATTCGCGAAGATCGCGGCCGACTTCGATGCCGGCTGCTGCGACGACGAGCACGCAGCGGAAACCATCCACAGGCTGTGGACAGAGGAGAAGTACCTGTGCGATACGCATACCGCCGTTGCGGTCCGCGTATACGAGGATTACCGCGCGCGCACGGGCGACGAGACTCCGACCGTGATCGCCTCCACCGCATCTCCGTTCAAGTTCTGCCGCGCCGTCATCGAGGCGCTCGGCGGCACGCTTGAAAAGGACGACGTGACCCAGCTCGATGTTCTGACCGGTCTGACGGGCGTACCGGCGCCCGCGCCGCTCGCAGCCCTCGCAGGTAAAACGCCGCGCTTTGACCGCGTGGTGGACAAGGCAGGCATTCTCTCGACTGTCGCCCTGCTCAAGGATCTGTAATGGCGCTTTACACGCTGGCCGACCTGCATCTTGCCACCGATGTCGCCAAGCCGATGGATATCTTCGGCGGCCGGTGGGAAGGGCATACGGACAAGATTATCAGGCATTGGCGCGAGCTGATCGCGCCGGAGGATACGGTGGTACTGGGCGGCGATATTTCGTGGGGCATCAGCCTCGCGGAGGCAAAGGGCGATTTTGCCCTCATCGACTCCCTGCCGGGCAGAAAGATCATTCTGAAGGGAAACCACGACCTGTGGTGGGAGACGGCCTCTAAAATGCACCGCTTTCTGGACGAGAACGGGTTTGCGAGCATTGATTTCCTGCACAACAACTGCTTCTTTTACGGAAAAACGGCGCTGTGCGGCACGCGCGGCTGGCCGTTCGAGGAGGATTTTTCCGATCCGCACAACGAGAAGATCTTCAGGCGTGAGCTGCTGAGACTTGAGGCGTCGCTGCGGCTCGGCGCCGCAGAGCAGCCCGAGGAGATCATCTGCTTCCTGCACTATCCGCCGCTGTACTCGACCTACCGCTGCGAGGCTATCGTCGAACTGCTCAAAAAATACGGCGTAAAGCGCTGCGTTTATGGGCATCTGCACGGAAACAGCCTTAGATACGCGGTCACAGGCGAGGCCGAGGGCATCGAGTGGAAGCTCGTTTCGGGTGATTTTGTAGATTTTACCCCGGTTTTTCTGAAAAAATAGAAAAAACTATGGAAATCATGAGAAAAATCTGATAGAATGATTTAGATACAATCGAAAGTATTTAGTAAGGAGATTGGCAACATGGAACTGAAAAACACTGAAAAGCTCGAGCACAGCGTCGTAGCTCTCACGATCGAGATCACCAAGGCTGAGTTCGAGGCTGCAAAGGACAAGGCATTCAAGAAGAGCGGCAAGAACATCACCGTTCCGGGCTTCCGCAAGGGCAAGGCTCCGCGCAAGATGATCGAGAAGCTGTACGGCGAAGGCGTATTCTTCGAGGAAGCTTTCAATATTCTGTATCCGCAGGCTATGGATATGGCTGTCGAGAAGTCCGGCATCAAGATGGTCGGCCGTGCAGACGTCGATCTGGGCGAACCGGCAGAAGAGGGCGGCCTGACCATCATCGCCAAGGTACCGGTTGAGCCGGAAGTTGAGCTGGGCGAGTACAAGGGCATCGAGGCGGAGAAGGAGACCGTAAAGGTACTTCAGGCTGACGTAAAGGCTGAGCTGAACCGCATGGCACAGCGCTTTGCACGCACCGAGACCGTTGAGCGCAAGGCAAAGAAGAACGATACCGTTGACATCGACTTCGAGGGCTTTGTGGACGGCGTCGCATTCGAGGGCGGCAAGGCTGAGC
>ERZ838118.1263-NODE-1263-length-31481-cov-30.551454_pt1 | contig 31481 bp, 25 predicted proteins | sample MGYA00519863_ERZ838118 | MGnify/ENA primary metagenome ERZ838118 (study PRJEB31850, sample SAMEA3708827) | human gut metagenome | biome: human gut; feature: human-associated habitat; material: faeces | place: China | collected 2014 ...
AGACCGTTGGGGTCGCTTAATTTGATTTTTGTCTAACTTTTGGGGTTCATTTCAAACCGCAGAAGGGCGGCTCTTTTGTTGCCTAGTAGGGGAGGCCTTGGCGAAGAGGGAAAGCCTCATGCAACGCCAAAGCTGAGAGGTTGTATAGAGCAGGGCTTGCCCGATTCCTTTACAAATAACACCAAAACGATTATACTATAAATAATTATGTCACAAGGGGGTGAGGAGCATGGAGCTGGAACAGATCGAGGGAACGGTGGAGGACATTATCTACGAGAACCCGGATAACGGCTACACGGTGTTTGAAATTTCCGGCGGCGGCACGGTGACCGTGGTGTGCGGGATCGTGGGCGAGCTCCATGCGGGCGAGAGTGTGGTCTGCCGCGGTAAATATGAGAACCACGCCACCTATGGCCGCCAGTTCCACGCCCAGGAATGCGAGACCGATATGCCGAAGGATCTGGAGGCAGTGTACGCCTTCCTTGCCAGCGGTTCTCTGCCTTACATCGGGGCACGCACGGCCAATAAGATCATCGATAAATTCGGCGCGGCGGCGCTGGAGGTGATCGCCAACGACCCCGCCCAGCTCACCCTGATCCCCGGCATCTCGGCGGACAAAGCTGACCGCATCCAGCAGGAGTTCAAGCGGATGTTCGGAATGCGGGAACTGATCGCCTATCTGGCCCAGTTCGAGATCAGCCCCCGCCGCGCCATGGAGGTGTTCCGCGTCTTTGGCCCCAGTGCCATGCAGGCCATCTCCCAGAACCCTTATCTGCTCTGTGGGGAACCCCTGCAGCTGGATTTCCGCCATGCCGACAGCATTGCACAGTATTACCACATGGAAGGGGACTGCACCCAGCGGCTGGAAGCAGCGCTTCTGCGCACTCTGCGCCACAACGCGGGCAACGGCCACACCTGCCTGCCCCGTGCGCAGCTGCTGGACACGGCATCCCACTTCATCCAGCAGCCGCCCGAAAAGCTGGCCCGTGCGCTGGACCACTGCATTGAGACCGGGCAGCTTGGCGTAAAGATGCTGGAGGCGGTGCCGTATATCTATCTGCCTGACCTGCTGGAAGCAGAACAGGCCATTGCCGACCGGCTGGCCCTGCTGGCGAAGCGGGAGAAGCAGAAGGTGCGGGACCTTGATAAAAACATCCAGGTGCTGGAGCTGACCCAGGGCTTTGCCTATGCGCCCCTGCAGCGGGAAGCCATCCGCAAGGCCATGACCGAAAACTGCCTTGTGCTGACCGGCGGCCCCGGCACCGGTAAGACCACTACGGTCAACGCCATCCTGCAGCTGCTGGAACATCAGGCCGACCGGGTGGCGCTTTGTGCTCCCACGGGCCGTGCGGCCAAACGGCTGAGTGAACTGACCGGCCGCAAGGCCTCTACCATCCACCGCCTGCTGGAGGTGGATTACTCCGGCGGCGTGGTCAGCTTCATCCACAATGACAAGAACCTGCTCAAATGCGATGTGGTCATTCTGGATGAGATGAGTATGGTGGATGTGAAGCTGTTTCAGGCGCTCATTGCAGCCCTGCGGTACAGCTGCCGCATTATCATGGTGGGTGATGCCGACCAGCTGCCCAGCGTGGGGCCCGGCAACATTCTGGGGGAGGTCATCCGCTCCGGACTGGTGCCCACCGTCTGCCTGAACGAGATCTTCCGGCAGGCCAGACGCAGCCTCATTGTAGAGAACGCCCACCACATCATCAGCAGTGAGCCGCTGCAGAAGGGCGGTAAGACAGACGATTTCTTCTTTCTGGAATCGGACGGCGATGCGGCGCAGAAACTGGTGTGCGATCTTGTCACCACTCGTCTGCCCCGGAGCTATGGCTTTGACCCTGTCAGGGACATTCAGGTGCTCTGCCCCACCAAGCTGGGACCCACCGGTACCCAGGCGCTGAATGTGGAATTGCAGAACCTGCTCAACCCGGAGCAAAAGGGCAAACCCCAGCTCCAGAGCGCCTCCCGGGTGTTCCGGGTGGGCGATAAGGTGATGCAGGTGCGGAACAACTACGAGATCGTCTGGAACCGCATTGGCGGGGAGCAGGGCGTGGGAGCCTATAACGGTGATATCGGCATTGTGGAATCCATCAACATGCGCGACCGCTCCATGGTGGTGCGGATGGATGACCGCCGCCTGCTCTACCCGGCGGAAAACCTGAACGAGCTGGAGATCGCCTACGCCATCACGGTGCACAAGAGCCAGGGCAGCGAGTTCCCGGCGGTGGTGCTGCCGGTGGCGCAGGTGCCGCCAAGGCTCTGCTACCGCAACCTCTTCTACACCGGCGTGACCCGCGCCCGTAAATTGTGCATCGTGGCCGGCCGGCGGGACGTGGTGAACCGGATGATGTCCAATGTCCGGCAGAACCTGCGGTACAGCGGCCTGTGCGAATTGCTGAAAGAGAATCTGCCGCCGGAACAGATGGCGGCAGAATAACCTCTCAGGCACCTTGCGCCAGCTCCCCTAATAGGGGAGCCAGGCTGCTGACTTGCCTCTCCTACTAGGAGAGGTTTGGTCTATACTTTTTTACTGGCTTATGCTACAATATAAATTGATTTGATTTCCCGCCCGAACGGGCATTTACGATAGAAAACAGGGGAGCAGAGAAAGGAACGTTTCATTATGGCACAGAATGACATCGGCATCGATCTGGGCACAACGACCATTATCATTGCACAGGCAGGGCAGGGGGTCGTGCTCAACCAGCCCAGCGTGGTGGCAATGGATACCCGCAAGAACTCCGTGCTGGAGGTGGGCGACAAGGCCCTGGCCATGGTAGGCCGCACCCCCAACTATATTTCCGCCATTTTCCCGCTGAAGGACGGCGTCATCAGCGACCACACCATGACCCGGGAGCTGATCTGCCGGTTTGTGAATCAGGTGTACAGCTCCCACATGGTCAAGCCCCGGGTGGCTGTCTGCGTGCCCGCTGCCATCACCGGCATTGAGAGCGATGCCGTGGTGGAGGCCGTGATGGCCGCCGGTGCCCGTCAGGTCTACCTGATCGATGAGCCCATTGCCGCTGCACTGGGTTCCGGCATCGACATCACCCAGCCCGATGGCCGGATGATCATTGATATCGGCGGCGGCACCACCGATATCGCTGTCCTGTCTCTGGGCGGCAAGGTCAAGGCCACCAGTGTCCGTGTGGCGGGCAACCACTATGATGACGAGATCCTGAAGCATGTCCGCAACAAGTTCAGCATTGCCATCGGCCAGCGTACCGCAGAGCAGCTGAAAAAGAACGTCGCCTGCTGCCCCCAGAAGGCTGATTTTGACGAGACGATGGAGGTCAAGGGCCGCAGCCTGCTGACCGGCCTGCCCATCAAGGTGAATGTTTCCACCAGCGACCTCTACGAGCCTGTGATGATGCTGAGTGAGCAGATCGGCACTGCCGCCCATCAGGTGCTGGAAAAGACCCCGCCCGAGCTGGCAGGCGATATCTTCCGCAATGGTGTGGTGCTGACCGGCGGCGGCGCACAGCTGCACGGCCTGCCCGAATACCTGAGCCAGGAGCTCAAGGTGGATGTGACCGTCTCGCCCGATCCCGTGAACTGCGTGGCGTTGGGCACTGCCATGAGCCTGGGCCTGAACGATAAGCTGGAGACCGGCTTCCTGGATGCGACCCCCCGCATGGGCCGCCGTTAACCGGGGCCCTGACCCGGCTTGTTAAGAAATTGGAAAAGTTGCAACAAAATTTTGTTCATACTTGTTGAATCAGGTCGGGAAATATTGTATAATGTTTTCAAATCGCTTTTTGCGCGCCGGGGTCTGCTCCGGAGTGCGGAGTAAATTATTATTAGGAGGAAGACCATGAATCTGGGTTCTGATGTGGTTATCACCATTACCGGTATCGTGCTGGTGTTTGCCATCCTCGTCCTGCTGATGCTCATCATCATGCTGGAAGGCAAGATCTTCGACGGTATGGCCGCCAAGAAGAAGGCAGCCAAGGAGCCTGCAGCTCCCAAGGCTGCCGCAAAGCCTGCCGCCCCCGTGCAGCAGGCTGCTCCCGCCCCTGTGGTGGAGGAAGGCATTCCCGGCGATGTGGTTGCCGCAATTATGGCTGCCATCCATGCCATGGGCAATGGCAAGTACACCCTGAAGGCCGTGCGCCGTGCTGCAAATGGCTGGAGCAAGGCTGGTGTCAACGACACCACCGCACCTTTTTAACACAGGAGGAAAAACATGACACAGTTTATCGATACTCTGGTCGGTATTTTCCAGAGTTCCGGCTTTGCACGGTTCGGTGAGCCGGGCGGCTACCTCTACGCGATCATGATCTGCGTGGGCTGCTTCCTGCTGTACCTGGCCATCGTGAAGGAATTTGAGCCCCTGATCCTGCTGCCCATGGCATTTGGCATGATCCTTGCCAACCTGCCCGGCAGCGGCATTATCCACATGCAGTACTTCGTTGGTGATGGTCTCGAGCACCCGATGTGGATCGAGATCCTGAACAACGGTGGTCTGGCCGATATGCTTTACATGGGTGTCAAGCTGGGCATTTACCCCCCGCTGATCTTCCTGGGCATCGGCACCATGACCGACTTCGCCCCCTTGATCTCCAACCCCAAGAGCCTGCTGCTGGGCGCTGCCGCTCAGTTCGGTATCTTTGGTACTTACATGGGCGCTCGTCTGCTGGCCGCTACCGGCATTGTGGACTTCACCCAGAAGCAGTCCGCTGCAATCGCCATCATCGGTGGTGCAGACGGCCCCACCGCCATCTTCGTTACCTCCCGTCTGGCACCTGAGCTGCTGGGCAGCATTGCCGTTGCGGCGTACAGCTACATGGCTCTGGTGCCCGTGATCCAGCCGCCCATTATGAAGGCGCTCACCACCAAGAAAGAGCGCACAGTCGTGATGAAGCAGCTGCGTACTGTGTCCAAGACCGAGAAGATCATCTTCCCCATCATGGTCACCATCATTGTTTCTCTGATCGTTCCCGATGCTGCTGTTCTGGTCGGTATGCTGATGCTGGGCAACCTGATGAAGGAGTCCGGTGTTGTGGATCGTATCCAGAAGACTGCCGGCAATGAGCTGATGAACATCATCACCATTTTCCTGGCTCTGTCTGTTGGCTGCACCACCTCTGCAAACACCTTCCTGAACAGCCGCACCCTGTTCATCATCGTGCTGGGTCTGATCGCCTTCTCCTTTGGTACCGCTGCAGGCGTTCTGTGCGGCAAGGTGATGTACGCCCTGACCGGCGGTCAGGTCAACCCCCTGATCGGCTCCGCTGGTGTTTCCGCTGTTCCTATGGCCGCCCGTGTTTCTCAGAAGGTCGGCCAGAGCGAGAACCCCTCCAACTTCCTGCTGATGCACGCCATGGGCCCCAACGTCGCTGGCGTTATCGGCTCCGCTGTTGCTGCCGGTATCCTGATCAACATCTTCGGCTAAGTTTTATCTGAATACTGCCGCCCCTCCTGTGCTGTACAGGAAGGGCGGTTTTTTATGTACAACCCTCTTGAATTGTGATATACTTATAAAGTAAGTGATTTTATAGAAGAACAGGTGAAACAATGGCAGCAAGTCTCCAACAGGAATTCTGCGCTCTGCGCGATACCTATATTGAAAAGCAGTTTGGCCGCCTGAACGATATGCAGCGGCAGGCGGTGTTTACCACCGACGGCCCGCTGCTCATTCTAGCCGGTGCAGGCAGCGGCAAGACCACTGTTCTGGTCAACCGCATCGCAAACCTGATCCGGTTTGGCTCGGCCCACGGTTCCAGCTGGACACCTCGTGAGGTGACCGAGGAGGATGTCAAGGCCCTGAAAACGGCAATTATGACCGGCACCGATGCGCCCGCCTGGCTGGACGGGATGCTGCGGCAGAACGCTGTCCGCAGTTGGAACGTGATGGCCATCACCTTTACCAACAAGGCGGCAGGGGAGCTCAAGGAGCGCCTGCGCAATATGCTGGGCGGCGAAGAGGGGGACGAGGTGTTTGCCTCCACCTTCCACTCGGCCTGTGTGCGTATCCTGCGCCGCTGGGCAGAATCCATCGGCTACCCCCGCAGCTTTACTATCTATGATACCGATGACTCCCAGCGCGTGATGAAGGCGGTCTATAAGGAACTGAGCATCGACGATAAGTTCTTCCCGATCAAGAGCGCCATCAACCAGATGAGCCGCTGGAAGGATCAGCTGGTCAGCCCGGAGGAGGCGCTGCGCACCCCGGCCCGGGACACCAAGGGAGCCATTGCCGCCAAAGTCTACGCCGCCTACGAAAAAAAGCTCAGGGAGGCAGGAGCCTTCGACTTCGACGACCTGATCTACCAGACCGTGCAGCTGCTGGCGGAGCACGAGGATGTGCGGGAGTTCTACCAGAACAAGTACCGCTACCTGCTGGTGGACGAGTATCAGGATACCAGCGTGGCCCAGTTCCGGCTGGTCAGCCTGCTCACCGGCCCGGAAAAGAACATCTGCGTTGTCGGTGACGATGACCAGAGCATCTACCGTTTCCGCGGTGCCACCATTGAGAACATTCTGAACTTTGAGCGCATCTTCCCCGGCACCAAGACCATCCGTCTGGAGCAGAATTACCGCTCCACCTCCAACATCCTGAATGCTGCCAACTGCGTCATCCAGCACAACACCGAGCGCAAGGGCAAGACCCTGTGGACCCAGAACGACGAGGGCGACAAGGTGCAGGTCTACACTGCCGAGAATGAGCAGGACGAAGCCATGCACATTGCGGATGTCATCGGTGAGCACCTGAAAGAGGGCGGGCATCTGGCGGACCATGCGGTGCTCTACCGTATGAATGCCCAGTCGGCCCCCATCGAAAGCTACTTTACCCGCGCGGGCATTCCCCATAAGATCGTGGGCGGCCAGCGCTTCAATGACCGCAAAGAGGTCAAGGACATCCACTCCTATATGTCCATCGTGGCGAACGCCCGGGATGATGTGCGCCTGCGCCGCATCATCAACGAGCCTGCCCGGAAGATCGGCAATACCACTGTTGACGTGATTGCTGACCTTGCCGCCCAGCAGGGAATCAGTATGCTGGAAGTCATTTCCCACGCGGATGCATACGCCAAACTCAGCCGTGCCATCATGCCGCTGCTGAAATTCTGGCAGATCTACGAAAAACTGCAGGAATCGCTGGAAACCAGGACACTGGACGAATTTGCCCAGGATGTCATTGAGGTGACCGGCTACAAGGCCATGCTGGAAGCCGATGCGGCCAAGGGCCACGAGGATGCGGCAGACCGCCTGCAGAACCTGGGCCAGCTGGTCAACAACGTCAAAAACTACTGCGACCAGCACGGCGAGGATGCTTCACTGGAAGGCTACCTGGAGGATATCGCCCTCATCAGCGACATTGACAGCTACAACGAGAGCGCTGACCAGGTGGTCCTGATGACCATCCACTCTGCAAAGGGTCTGGAATTCCCCTATGTGTTCCTCATTGGCATGGAGGAGGGGGTGTTCCCCAGCGAGATGAGCAAATACTCCGAGGCAGATCTGGAGGAAGAGCGCCGTCTGGCCTATGTCGGCATCACCCGCGCCAAGAAGGAGCTGTATATCTCCAACAGCATCTCCCGGATGCTCTACGGCCGCACCCAGCGCAACGAACCCAGCCGCTTCCTGCGCGAGATCGAGCCTGAGTATATAGAAGAGACCCGCAGCCCGGCGTTGGAACGTCGTTCTTCCATGGGCTGGGGTTCCAGTTACAGTGATACCGTTCCCGGCGGGGCCTCGGGCTACTCCGGCGCGTCCGGCTGGGGCCGCAATTCCAGCAGCTTCGGCGGCCGCACCGGCGGCAGCTACCTCAACCGTGAATACAATGCCTCTGAGCGCGGCGGCTTCGGCTCCGGTTATGCAGGCCGTGGCAGCAGTGCTTCCGGGTTTGGCAGCGGAAGCAGCGCCCCGCGCACGTCCGGCTCCTCCGGTTTTGGTGTGGGCTATGGCCGCCCCGCGGCCCCCAAGGCAGCGTCCAAACCCGTGAGCTTTCCGGGGAGCCCGGCAGCTTCCCGCCCGGCATCCACCGGCCCAAAGCATTACGAGGTGGGCGACATTGTGGAGCACAAGGTCTTTGGCCGGGGCAGGGTGCTGGCGGTCAAGGCCGCTGCCGGAGATCAGATCGTGGAGATCAACTTTGAAAAGGTCGGCGTGAAGAAAACCATGGCAAATTTTGCGCCGCTGACGAAAATTACGGAGGAATGAGAAAACTATGATGACCGTTCGATTGATCGCACATACCCCGGAACCGGAAAAGGTGGTGGCGGCAGCGGCCAAGCTCTGCTACTCCGATGCCCATATCACCGACCTGCTGGACGGCCTGACCGAGGAGAAAACGGCCAAGTTCCTGACCATGCTCAGCGACCTGGGCCATGCCAGCCCCATTGAACATGCCAGCTTCACCTTTGGCATTGAGGGTGTGAGCCGCACCCTGCTGGCCCAGATCACCCGGCACCGCATCGCATCCTTCAGTGTCCAGAGCCAGCGGTATGTCCGGCTGGACGACTTCCACTATGTCATCCCGCCGGAGATCGAGGCCATCCCTGAGGCAAAGGCAGCCTTTCTTGAGAGCATGGATGAGGATGCGAAGCGCTACCTGGACCTTGCAAAAAAGCTGGAGGACGGCCACACTGCCCGCCTGATGGCGGAAGGAATGCCCGAAAAGCAGGCCCGCGCCAAGGCCTCCAAACAGGCCAACGAGGATGCCCGCTTCGTGCTGCCCAACGCCTGCGAGACGAAGATGGTCGTGACCATGAACGCCCGCAGTCTGCAGAATTTCTTCCATCTGCGCTGCTGCTCCCGTGCTCAGTGGGAGATCCGTCAGCTGGCTGAGGAGATGTTCCGGCTGGTCTACCCGGTGGCACCCCATATCTTTGCCAAGGCCGGCCCGGCCTGTGTCAGCGGCCCCTGCCCCGAGGGCAAGATGTGCTGCGGCAGAACTGCCGAAGTCCGCGCAAAGTATGAGGCCATCAAGCAGGAGGCTGGTGTATGAGCAAAGGCAAGCTGATCGTTCTGGAAGGGCTGGACGGCAGCGGCAAGGGCACGCAGGCTAAGCTGCTGGCAAAGCACCTGACGGTGACGGATCATCTGGTAAGGGAGATCACCTTCCCGGATTATGACAGTGATTCCAGTGCGCTGGTCAAGATGTATCTGGCCGGGCAGTTCGGCGACAAGCCTGACGATGTCAACGCCTATGCGGCATCCAGTTTTTATGCTGTGGACCGCTATGCGGGGTATAAGTCGGATTGGGGCAAGTTCTACGAGGAAGGCGGCATCCTGATCGCTGACCGCTACACCACCTCCAATGCTGTGCATCAGTGCTCGAAGCTTCCGCCGGAGCAGTGGGACACATTCCTGCAGTGGCTCTTTGACTATGAATACCACCTGCTGGGCCTGCCTGCACCGGATAAGGTGATCTATCTGCAGGTTGACCCGGCGGTGAGCCAGCGGCTGATGACTGCCCGCTACCATGGCGACGAGACCAGGAAGGATGTCCATGAAAAGGACACCGAATATCTGGCCCGCAGCCGCCGGGCGGCAGAATACTGCGCCGCTCACCTCGGCTGGGATACCGTCCACTGCACGGCAGGGGAGAAGATGCGGAGCATTGAGGATATTCAGGAAGAGGTCAGAACTCTTGCTCTCGCTGTTATTTGAAACAAAAGGAGGCATCCTATATCATGTACCGTTTGATGCAGCCGTCCGATTGGGCGGAGGTGCTGGCCCTGTGGCAGGCCCAGCGCGGCGACACGGAGGAGTTTGTCCGTGGCGCTGTGGAGCGCTTTGCCGGGGTGCAGAATGTCTACGTCGCGGAGGAAAACGACCACATTGAGGCTGTGGCACTGGCTGTGCCGGTGACCCTGCAGGGCCGCCCGGGCAGCTATCTGTTCGGTTTGTGCGGGCAGGGCAGCCTGCTCCTTGCGGGCCTGGTGGATACCCTGTGCGCCCAGCAGAAACTGCGGGGCGCAGGCTTTGTGGTGGCAGTGCCCACCAGCCCGGAACAATCAACGCTGCTGCAGGATAAAGGCTTCCAGAAAGCCTTTGCCCTGCGCTGCCTGCCCCGGGAAGTGGAGCGCAACCTGTGGAGCCAGGCGGAATTCGATTCCGTGACGGCGAAAAAACTCTGCGAGCTGCGGGCAAAATACTGGCCCGACACCGTTCAGCTGCCGCCGGAGCAGATGGGGGAAGTTCTGCGGGACCTGTATTCCCGTGGCGCGACCATCGTATCCAGTGAGCAGGGCTACGGCATCTATTTCCGCAGGGAGGATACCCTTTACTTTGTGGAGATGATGGCGGAAAATGACCGTGCTGCCGAGGTGCTGATGGAAGCCGCCCGGGAGAAAGAAGTCATTGTGGAAAAGGCCGTCATCACAGTGGGAGCTGCCCAGAATCTGTTCCTGGGCGAGGGAACCCGGCAGGAGTATGGCCTCATCCGTTTTGAAGGAGAACCTTTTGATGTTTCGGAGAGCTACATGCGCCTGATGATGGATTGAAAGGAACGTGGATATGGCAGAGAAACACCAGAAAAAGAAAAAAGGCAGTGCACTGAAGATCCTGTTGGCCGTGCTGTTGCTGCTGGTACTGACAGTCGGTGCGGCAGGCGTGTTTGCGTATAACGAGATCAACGGCAATGGAGGAAAGCCCGGTGCAGAGGTGACCGTCAGCATCCCCCAGGGCAGCGGCGTTGCTGCCATCGCAAAGGAGCTGAAGGAGGCTGGAGTGATCCGTTCGGCCTATCTGTTCCGCTGGTATGTGGGGCACAAGGGTGCCGCCGGAAAACTGCAGTACGGTGATTTTACGCTGCAAACCGGCGGATATTCCTACGATGGCCTGATCACAGAGTTGTCTGCGTATGCCAAGGCGGATTCGGTGCGGCTGACCTTCCCGGAGGGAACCACTGCCATTGCCATTGCCCGGAAAATGGAGGAAGCCGGTCTGTGTACTGCCGAGGAGTTTCTGGAAGAAGCCAACACCGGAGATTTCAGTGAGTACACCTTCTGGCAGTATGTCCCGGACGATGCCGATGCCCCCAATCGCTTTATGAAGTGTGAGGGCTACCTCTTTCCGGACACCTATGAGTTTTTGACGGACGATACCGTGCATCATTATGTTGCAACGTTCTATGCACACTTCGATAAGCAGTTTACGGACGAGATGTACAGGGAACTGGAAAAGCAGGAGCTGACCCTGCCCGAGGTCATCACACTGGCCTCTTTTGTGCAGGAGGAAGCGGGCAACGATCAGGATTCCAATGTGGCGCAGGTGTTCCGCAACCGGCTGGATGAGGGATCGCCCTACCCCAAGCTCCAGAGCAACACCTCCAGCTATGTCCAGAGCGATGAGGACAACAACTACCTCTGGAACTGGGTGGCTCCGTATTATGGCGGCTGGGAGAATATCCCCGAGAACATCCGGAATGCCTACGATACCTACACCTGCACCGGCCTGCCCGCCGGGCCCATCTCGAACCCGGGCCTTGCCGCGATCCAGTCTGCTCTGGCACCTCAGTGCGATGAGGAAGTCAGGGACTGCTATTTCTTTGTTACGGACCTTTCCGGTCACTACTATTACGCCAAGACCTATGCTGAACATCAGGCCAACTGCCGGAAAGCGGCTGAAGTCAATCAGAGTTTGAAGAAGTAAGTCCCTCTCAGTCCGCTATGCTGAAAGCTCTCCCAAGGGGCGAGCCAACTGCGGCTCCGGAGTCAGGTTTGCAGAAACCGATCCGGTGAGGCGGCATCGCGTCAGCGATGACAGAGAGGGTGCTAAAAAGAGAGGACGATTTTATGTTACAGATCCCGGAACTGCTGGCCCCGGCAGGCGACTTGGAGCGCCTGCGTTATGCCATCAACTATGGAGCAGACGCTGTTTATTGCAGCCTGCCGGAGTTCGGTATGCGGTCGGCTCCTGCCAATTTTACGCCGGAGCAGCTGGCCGAGGGTGTGATCTACGCTCATGCCCGCGGCCGCAAGGTCTATCTGACCATGAACACGCTGCCCACCAATGAGGAAGCTGACCGCCTGCCCGAAGCCATCAAGGCCGCGGCTGCCGCCGGTGTGGATGCCTTTATCGTGGCCGATCTGGGCGTGCTGGAAGCCTGTAAGCAGTTCGCCCCGGAGATCGATGTCCACATGTCCACCCAGACCGGCATCACCAACTGGGCCGCTGCGCGTGCCGCTTACAACATGGGTGCAAAGCGTGTGGTGCTTGCTCGTGAGATGAGCCTGCAGGATATCGCCACCCTGCGCGATAAGACCCCGCCGGAGCTGGAGATCGAGGCGTTTGTCCACGGAGCCATGTGCATGAGCATTTCGGGCCGGTGCCTGCTCTCCAATTACATGGCAGGCCGGGATGCAAACCGGGGCCAGTGCGCCCAGCCCTGCCGCTGGAAGTATTACCTGAGCGAGGAGACCCGCCCGGGCCAGCTGTATGAGATCGGCGAAAATGAGAACGGCAGCTATATCCTCAATGCAAACGATCTGTGCACCGCTCCCTTCATCGACCTCATCTGCAAGGCAGGTGTGGACAGCCTGAAGATCGAGGGCCGCGCCAAGACGTTCTACTATGTTGCCAGCGTCACCGCCGCCTACCGCAAGGCTCTGAATCAGTATCTGGCCGACCCGCTCAACGATAACTTTGAGTTGAGCGATGACGTTCTGGCCGAGCTGACCCGTACCAGCCACCGGCACTACTCCCCGGGCTTCTACTTTGGCCGCGAGCAGGCCCGTCAGGCAACCGACAGCGCTACTTATATCCGTGAGTGGGAGTTTGTGGGCACTGTGGAAAGCTGGGAGAATGGTGTTGCCTCCTGCCAGCAGCGCGGCAAATGGAGCCTTGGGGACACGCTGGAGGTGCTCTGCCCGGATGGCCGCAGCATCCCGCTGCACCCGGAGTGGATCAAAAACGAGGCCGGGGAGAACGTGGAATCCACCCCCCACGCCATGGAAAAGTACACCATCCCCACCCCGGAGCTGCCCCCCATGAGTCTGCTTCGCCGGAAGGTAGAAGCTCTTGACAAATGATTCCAGAAGCAGTAAAATAATAAAGTCAAAATGAACGATGTCCTCTGGCTCTGGGAGTCAGAGGACAGATGAGGGCTCGTAGCTCAGTTGGGATGAGCGTTCGGTTCGCATCCGAAAGGTCGAGGGTTCGACTCCCTTCGAGTCCATACAGCAGAAAACCGCTCTGTCGTAGCTATACGGCAGGGCGGTTTTCTTGTTTGCAGTTCTATGAGACGGTGAAGATTGTTCTGGCAGATCTGGAGCCGGTTCAAAGGTGGAAAATTACTGCTCCTCAAACCTTGAAAGTGCTAGAAATCAAGGTTTCATGTGGGTTAATGCCGTGATACATCATATACACGCCTAATTCCTTTTTGCGACGTTTCAATAAAAACTGATTGGCATAAAGAATCAGAAAAGCCAGAACAACCGCAATCATAGTGGAAAGCGTAGAGCCGAGCTGACGATATAAGAGCGTGCCGGTCATGCCCATATTGGAAAAAGCCGGCTGGTCAGAAATGAAATTGAACGCATAGAACAAACTGACCGAAAGGGTCAGCGTAAGAAAGTAAATCAGATAGTCACGAATATTCTTGCACACATTTCGGAAAATCAGCTTACATGTGTTCACTCTGTTCACCTCCCAAGACGGAAACTACTTCCAGAATTTTTGTAAAAAATTCTTTGCGTGTATCCGTCCCACGATGCAGTTCGTTGAACACCTGCCCATCTTTGATAAACAAAATGCGATTGCAATAGCTAGCAGAAAAAGCGTCATGCGTTACCATGAGAATCGTTGCTGAAAGCCGTCCATTCAATTCGGTCAACATTGTCAACAGCATTCGGGAAGAATTGGAATCCAGTGCGCCGGTCGGCTCATCTGCCAGTACGATGGCGGGATTTGTCACCATCGCTCTTGCAGCAGCTAAACACAGCAGGTGTTTCAATCAGCCAGAAGAGCGCAAGCAGCACGAGTGCAGCCACCAGCATACAAATCAGGGAAAAGATAGCATTTTTTTTTTTTTATAGTGCTATTTTACAACGGTCTCGTTTCTATTTTGAGAAACCGCGATTTTTGCACTATTTTAGAACAGAAACTAATTTTGAGGCAAAAAATGAAGATTGCATTTCCTGGAAGGCAAAAATTGAGGATTGAGAGGAAAACAAAAATTTTGTATATTAAAGAAGTAAAGAGTAAGAAGACCTGTTCTTGGCAGGCAGAAGGAGAATGGGATGAGGATCGAAAAATGGGTGCAGGATTCAGCAGGCCGATTGGATGCAGTGGTTTTGCTGGACGCAAGGGAAGAACCCAGTACAGTGCAGGTGCTGGAGTTTGTGGACTGTCAGGCAGGAATAGAAAAAATTTGGCTGCTAGGGCGTGCAACTCTCAAAAGAGAAGAAAACAGAGTTTTGGTTCGAACCTGTGTGCTGCCCGCTATGGAACTGCCACAGCTGGAAGGTCGCACAGCCGAGTACCGTCTGAAACCGCCAACAGATGCGCAAGTAGAACAACAACTACAAGCCTTGGCCCGGACGAGGATGGAGACATCGGAGGATGAAAAACCGGCCCGTGCAGGAGATCTTGCAACGCTAGACTTTGATGCGGTACTGGAGGATGGAACACGATTTTCCGGTAGCATGGGCCGGGATGGTAGATACCATCTTGCCGCAGGCGAGGAGTTGCCGGAGGGAGTCTGGCAGACCGTTGTAGGAAAAAAAGCAGGTGATGGATTCCAATGCAGAGTACAGTTGCCCTATACCTATGAGGATAAGCGAGCAGCCGGAAAGAATGTGGTATACACCGGTAGAGTGAAAAAAATCGTGCACCAGAGAATACCTATGCTGAATGATGCCTTTGCTCAAAGTTTTGGACAGGAAAATATGACATCTCTTCGCGCAATGATTCGGAAGCGTTTCCTTGAGCAGGAGGCTGGGACAGCCCGGCGGATCGTTTCTCAGCGGATGCTCCATGCCTTGAGTGATGAGACTATTGTGGAGCTGCCGCAGCTTGCTGTAGAGCTGGAAGCTGAATATCAGTGGAGGCAGCTGGAAAATCGACTGGAAAAGAGCGGTATTTCACTGGAAAGCCATCTGCGCCGCCTGCACAAAACGCGGGAGAAACTGGATGCAAGCATCCGAGTACATGCAGCAGAGGATATGAAACTTCGGGCAGTTTTTTTGGCTGTTGCCCGTCAAGAGGGACTGACTGTGTCTGATGCGGAGACGGAAGCCGCGGCCCGTGCTGCAACCCGGGGACTTGCCGGAGCACAGATCGATCGGATGCAGCTGCGCCAACGTCTGTGTGTGGAGAAAGGAATGCGATACGTCACAGAACGCATGGCCCTGAAACCAGCGAAGATGTCTATAACATGAATGAATACGAAGAAATGAAAAGAGGATGAAACCGCATGAAAAAGCGAAGCGTTCTCTACACATGGGTCATTGAATTCTCAATTCTTCTGATCCTGATGGCAGCCATGTGTGTTACGCTGACTCTTTCCGCCAGAAGAAAATTGCTGGACGAATACACAGAAATTACGATTCAGCAGCAGGAAAAAATTGAAACTGCGCTGAATAACAGTATGTCTCAGATCAAAACAGATGCCATCAATCTGGCGTGCAACAATGTAATCCGTAGTTTTTCGTTGCTCTCCACGCCGATGCCGTCGGATAATTACACATTCTACACCATTCAAAGTCTGTTGGCAGCTCCGGGAAGTTCCCGCAGTGCGGTGAGTGAGACTTATATTTATTTCAGAAACCTGAAAAAGGCGCTGACCTCCGAGACAGTCTATGAGAAGGAAACACTGGCAGCAGTTTTGTTTGGTTCCGGCAGCGAGGCGGGAAAACGGTTTGATTCCCTGCGCACGACATCGTCTCTATTCCGTGTAGTCAGCGATTCCTCTAACGGTGTGACGCAGGTCATGGCAGTGACCAGTATTCCAACACAGGGACGATCCCCAACCGCACTTATCATTCAAGTATTAGATATGCAGGTGTTGGGCGAAATCGTTGCTGGGCAGGCGACGATGGAGGGGACAACGACCTTGCTGATGGACGGTGGTGGTCAGCTTCTGTGCGAAAGTGGAAATCCAGCGCTTGCAGGGCAGTTGATGCAGATGGCAGCAGAAAAAAGGCTGGAAAGCCATGTGGAGTTGGGAAATAAAAGCTATTATCTGCTGCAAAAGCGGCTGGAAGAAGAAAACTGGACCCTCATCACGTTGGTGCCGGTCTCTGCCATTACCCGGAAGAGTAGTTGGGTCTGGCAGCAGTCGATGGTGTTTCTGATGGTGTTCTTGGCAGTGGGCATCGTTGCAGCGGCTTCTATGGTGCAGTTGAATTATCAACCCTTGCGGGAACTGACCCGCAGCCTGCCGACAAAGTCGGACTGTGTAGAAGACCAAAACGAATACCAACAAATCGATGGCGCATTCCAGGCATACCGAAGAGATTTGGAAAGGATGCGGATTTTCCAAGAAAATCAGCGCGTTTCCCTGCAAAAAGAGCTGATGCAGAACCTGCTGGAACACGATATTGATGTATCGGCTTTTTCGGGAGATGTGGCATCCTGGATCCGGATCAACACCTGGGGTGAGTGGTTTGTTCTTCTGCTTCTGAAGGAGGAAGGACTGGACTTTAGCGAGCTTGGGCTTGACAATGTCATGCTCTTACACGTGCAGCCGCATGGAATCCCGACACTGTGCCTGTTTGCAAAGGAAGAAGAGCCCCTGCGGCAGAGCCTTGGAACAGTAGAAGAATATCTGCAGGAAAACGGCGTGGACTACTTCGCGGGCAGTGTCCGCTGTGGATGGAAACAAATCCACCCGGCATTCCTTTCGCTATGTGAACGAAGTGAGATTGCACAGGAGCAGCCGGAATGGAGTGGAACCCCCACGCCGAGCCCTGCACAGCGCATCACAGTGGCACAGGGGTCGGAGATTGCCCGTCTGACCTTTTCTGGCAATGCGGAGGAGGCTATCCGAGCTCTGCACCACACGTTGCAGACCAATTTTAGCAGTTCGCCGGATATGTTTTTGCTGAGGATGCTCCTGACCGATGTGTTGGTGACTATGTTCAACGCGGTTCCGTCTGGAGAACAGGGAACAGAGGTGCAACAGGCCATCGTTGCCACCTCCCGTGCACTGCAAAAAGCTATGACCCATGCAGAAGCCGAGGAGCAGATGGATACTCTGATCGGTGCCGTGGCGGTAAAGTATACTAGCTCGGCAGAGACTGATCAGCCCGAGCTGCTGTCTCGTATTTTACAGTGTGTGCAGGATCACTTTTGCGAACACGATTTCAATGTTTCCCGTGCCGCCGATTTGCTGGGGCTGAGTGTGGCCTATCTCTCAAAGTACTTCAAGCAGCAAACTGGAGTCAACCTGCTGAACTACCTGAACAGTCTGCGTATTGATTACGCTAAGAAGCTGATGGATGAGGAACAAATTACAGTAGCCGAAGCGGCAGATCGTGCGGGTTACGAAAGTGCCAACACGTTTATACGCCTGTTCAAAAAGTATGCTGGTGATACCCCGGGCAACTATAATAAACACTGATCTCTACAGAAAAAACAGCAAAGTCCTGCCTTTCTAACAAAAGACGGGACTTTGTGCATGTTGCAATAAAACAATGCAACATGCATAGCAAAAGTACACAGACTGTTGTATTCTTGACGAAAAATAGGGATAGAAACGGCCGGAATATAAAATTTTGAGGATGGATTTTGCTCCAAAAACACAGTATGATAGAACCATCAAGGGCGCTTGAGAGAGCGCCGAATCGAATCCTCAGAAACACGAAGAAAAGGAGAAGAACAACATGAAAAAAATCTCTCGCCGCGATTTTCTGAAGGCAAGCGCCGCTACCTCCGGTGGCACCCTGCTGACTGCTTGCGGCAGTTCTGGCAGTAGCACAGCTTCCACTGCAACATCAACTAGCTCTGCCGAGAGCGGCCCCCGTACTGTCAGTTACTGGATTGACTTGGCAAATACATCCGGTGCCGATGTCAAAAGCATGGGCGACCTGTACTGCTGGAAGGCAATTGAGGCCAACACTGGTATCAACGTAGAATTCCAGCATCCGGCCAGTGGTCAGGCTGCTGAGCAATTTAACTTGGTGGTTGCAGGAAACGAAATGCCAGACATCATGTATTACAGCTGGGCTACCAATTACTCCGGTGGTGCTGACGCAGCCATCGAAGATGGCAAAATCATTCCTCTGCAGGATTATATGGAAGAATATGCTCCCAATATGACCCATTACTTTGAGTTGCACCCGGATATGTTGGCCGATATTACCACCGACAGCGGCAATATCTACGGGTTCCCCGCTATCTACACCTCCACTGCAGAGGGTAGCAAGGAGTGGCAGGGGGTGTTTGATCGTGAACCTTTTGCTGAAAGCTTCATCGGTCTGGTCATTCGTACTGATTACCTCGAGCAGGTGGGAATGGATGTTCCGGTGACCTACGATGACTGGTATAATGTGCTGAAGGCATTTAAGGAAAAACTTGGCCTGAAGTATCCTATGTGTTTTGTGCAGATGTTTGAACAGATGTCCGTTGCTATCAGTGCAGGTTTTGGTGTTTGTGTTCCTGTTTCTGGTTTCTCTGCAGCCTACGGCTACGGCATCAATGAGGAAAATAAGGTCGAATTTGGCCCTGTTAAGGACGGCTACAAGGACTATCTGGCCTTCTTGAACAAGTTGTACAGCGAGGGTTTACTAGATAATGACTACATGGTTCTGGATCGTACCAGTGTTCAGGCAAAAATCCTGCAGGGCGATGTGGGTGCTTGGATCGAGATGATGCCCACTGGTCTGGGCAACCTGAAGAGCCAGATCCTTAAGGATGATCCCAATAATACGTTTTCTGCCGTGGGTGTCCATGAAATGGTCAAGACGGCTGGTACTGAGAATTGGTATCATCAGGCAAACCAGCCGTTCACCGGTTCTGTGGGTGCCATTACCGGCAGTTGCAAGGATGTAAAGACTGCGATGGAGCTGCTTGACTATGGCTGGGGCGAAGAAGGTAACATGCTTTTGAACTGGGGCATTGAAGGCGAGAGCTATGAGATGGTCGATGGCTGGCCTCAGTTCACCGATGCTATCATACACAACAAGGAAGGCAAGGCTCCTTCTACTGCTCACTCTATGTATCGCCAGCTGAACGGTCCCTTCCCCGAAGACCACTGGCAGCGTCTGGTCTCCAAGACCGATTATTCTCTTGCTGAAGGAGAAATCGACCAGAATATTGCGTCTTTGAATACCTGGAGCTACGAGAACGGCAAGCACTACAATGGTTTGCCTGCCACCACATTGTTGGATTCTGAGCAGGCTACTTACAGCGGAGCTTTCAACGAAATTGGCACATATGTGGGCGAGATGACCGCAAAGTTCATTACTGGTACCGAGAGCCTGGATAACTTTGATGATTATGTCAAAAATGTCTACAGCATGGGGATGCAGAACTGCCTGGATATCCAGCAGGAAGCTTTAGACCGCTACAATGCCCGCGTAAAGTAAATCTGGATCTTTGAGATCCGTGCCGCAGGGCGGGGGTGCCCTGCGGCATTTTTTGAAGTCGGAGGAAAACGCTTATGTCCAAACAGTCCCGTCAGGCAAAAGCTGTGGCAGAGAAATACGGAATCGATACCCGGCTGACCTGGGATAAGATCAAAAAGAACTTATATCAATATCGCGGCATTTACCTGATGCTGATTCCGGTGCTTGCATTCTATATTGTTTTTAACTATGCGCCGCTACAGGGCTTGCAGATCGCATTCCGCAACTATCGCCCCGGTCGAGGCATCTGGGGCAGCGCATGGGTCGGTTTGGCAAATTTCAAGCAGTTCTTCACCGGCCCATATTTTTGGCGTGTTTTGCGCAATACCCTGTACATCAGCTTTTATACTATCGTTATCTGCTTCCCAGCCCCTATTTTGTTTGCACTGATGCTGAATGAACTGCGGCTCAAAAAATTGAAAAGTGCGATTCAGACTGTGAGTTATTTGCCGCACTTCATTTCCCTGGTTGTGGTCTGCGGTATCATCAAGGAATTTGTCTCCTCTACCGGACTGATCAGCAATCTGCTCGCAGCAGGGGGCATGGCCTCCAATCTGCTAATGGATCCCTCCAAGTTCCGTGCAATCTATGTGGTCAGTGAACTGTGGCAGACCATAGGTTGGAACAGCATCATCTATCTGGCCGCCCTGGCTGGCATCAATCAGGAACTCTACGATGCCGCTGCTGTAGACGGAGCGGGTCGCTTCCGCCGCATCCTCAGTATTACCATCCCCTGTCTGATGCCCACCATTATTATCATGTTCATCATGCGCATCGGTCAGTTCATGAGTGTGGGCTACGACAAGATCATTCTGCTGTACAATGAGAATATTTATGAAACGGCGGATATCATCGGTTCCTTTGTCTACCGAAAGGGCCTGATTGAATCCAATTACAGTTACAGTATGGCGGTCAGCCTTGTGAACTCGTTGGTCAATTTCCTGCTGGTAGTGGTGGTGAACAAAATCAGCGCCAAGGTCAGCGAGACGAGCCTGTGGTAAGGAGGAAAACGCACTATGGTTGAAAAGAAAACTGGACTTGACTGGGTGCTGGATATTCTAAACACGGCACTGTTGATTCTGATTGGTTTGGCCTGTCTGTATCCGTTTTGGTATGTTGTCTGTGCTTCCTTCAGTGATGCCAATGAATTTCTGCGGCATGATTTTGTCCTGCTGCTTAAACCCTTGAAATTCAGCTTGGAGGCTTACCAGTACTGCATTACAGATCGCATTTTGGTGGGCTACCGCAACACTCTATTCTATGTAGTGGCCGGTACTGCCATCAGCATGTTCCTGACCTTCCTGGGGGCCTACGCCTTGAGCCGTAAGGGCTGGATGGGCAAGCGCTTGGTAACATTGATGATCATGTTTACTATGTATTTCAGCGGTGGTATCATTGCCATTTACCTGTGGGTACAGCAGCTCCACATGATTGATACGGTCTGGGCAATTCTGCTGCCCACTGCCCTGAGCACCTATAACCTCATTGTTATGCGTACAGCCTTTGCCAATGTACCGGAAAGTTTGATCGAAGCGGCACGGCTGGATGGTGCCAGTGAGTTTACCTGCTTATTCCGCATTGTTATCCCGCTGAGTCAGGCAACGATTGCCGTTGTACTGCTGTTCTACGCTGTGTCTCGCTGGAATGATTGGATGAGCGCAACCATCTTCCTGCGCACGGCTGACCTGTATCCTTTGCAGATCTTCCTGCGCGAGATCCTGCTGACCAGCAGTGCAGACAACATTATCAGCACTTCTGGCGGCAGTACCAACACCGTGGCTTTGGCCGAGACCATCAAGTATGCCACCATCGTCATCTCTACAGCTCCCATCCTCTGCATCTATCCCTTCATCCAGCGTTATTTTGTTACCGGAGTTATGATTGGAGGCGTGAAAGAATAATGAATAAATATGATTTTTCTTCCAAAAGTGAGCTGAAAGCCATCCATGAGCTACCGGATCCTTTCCTTAAACCTGATGGTACCCGTGTTCAGACTAGGGAGGAATGGCCGGAGCAGCGGGAATACCTTAAGGCGATGCTGACCCATTACCTCTATGGCACTATGCCACCACCGCCGGGCAACACCCGTGGCGAGGTCACCTTCCGCCGCATAGTCTACAATGGTCGTGCCATTGCCGAAACGGTGCGCATCACCTGCGGCCCGGAGGACGCCATCCAGTTTGACTGTGAGCTGATCCGCCCCGCCAAGGAGGGCAAGGTCCCGGTCATCACCTGGAACCAGTTCAAGGATCGCCATGGAAGTCCTGATGAAGAGGACGCTGTGCTGAACCACGGCTATGCCATCATCGAATTTGAGAAGGAGCAGTTGGCCCAGGACAACGCCAACGCCATTCACGGTCCCCTGGCCAAGGCCTATCCCGGGTACACTTGGGGTGCCATTGCCATGTGGGCATGGGCCCAGAGCCGTGTGGTGGATTACCTGGCCACCACGGAATACGCCGATATGGACCGCATCGTGGCCACCGGCCACAGCCGGGGCGGCAAAGTAGCCCTGTGCGCCGCCATCTACGATGAGCGATTTGCCCTGTGCGCTGCCAGCGGAAGCGGCTGCGGCGGTGCTGGCTGCCTGCGCTACCTAGGCGGCCGCATGGGCGAAGGGATCGGCATCTGCGAGACTGCCGGAAGCATCGAGGATGTGTTCCCCTTCTGGTGGAGCGACAACTTTGGCGAGTTCGGCAAGCGGGTGGCCACCTACACCCGGAGTAACGCCCCGCTGTTTGAGGATTTCCAGCAGGCAGCCGGGATGCTGCAGCCCCAGGTTCTTGGCAAGACCCAGGACGAAGACCGTCTGCCCTTTGACCTGCATTTCCTGCGGGCCTGCATCGCTCCCCGGCCGGTCATCACCACCGAGGGGCTCAGCGATACCTGGGCCAACCCTTACGGCAGCCAGCTCACCTGGCGTGCTGCCGACGAGGTGTACCAGTTCCTGGGTGCTGCCGGGAAAAACGCCCTTGCCATGCGTGACGGCCCCCACGAATATCAGAAGTTGGACTGGATACATGTGATCGCATTTTGTGATACAATGTTCTATGGAAAGGCACCCCACAAGAACATCCAGCGCCGGACCCCGGATGCCCGGACTCAGATGGACGGGATCCCCGGAGTGGACTGGAGAGAGTTCTGCCCCCATTTCTCGTGGCGGATGCCGAAAACGGAGACCTGACCCAAGACCTGGGCAGGACATGGTACAGAGAGGGAGGCGACCCCCATGGGTGGTTTATTTGATTATGACAGCAAGCTGTTCCAGTTGCTGCTGCGCGTTTCTGATCTGGTGGCACTGAGCCTTTTGTGGCTACTGTGCAGTCTTCCGGTCATCACCATTGGCGCTTCGACCTCGGCACTGTATTACACAGCAATGAAGCTAGTGCGTCAGAGAGGGAACAGCACTATTTCGATGTTTTTCCATGCGTTCAAGGAAACTATCAGATCGTCGCTTCCTGTGACCCTGTTGCTACTTGTGATCGGTTATGCGTTGGTGGTGGATTTCAACCTGTTGGCAGGTAGACTGGGGAACAGTCCAGTGTTCCATGGATTGTGTATCATGGTGCTGGTGCTGTACGCAGCCATTGCAGGCCTGATCTTCCCGGTGCTGGCAAAGTTTCGCTGCACTCTGCGTCAACTGATACGCAATGTCCTGCTGCTATTGCTCCAGCACCCACTGACAGTGGTGGCTGTGACAGCCATGCATTTCATCCCATTTTGGCTGATTTACGCCCACCTAGAATGGGTGGAATCACTGGAAGGTATTTTTCTGCTGTTTGGCCCGGGTGGCATTGCTTATGTCAACGCACTGATGTTGGTTCCTGTGTTTCGCAGTTATATCCCGGAGGAACAGCAAGAGGCATAAAATTGAGAAAAGAGGTCCATGCAATGAAAAATATAGATATCGCGCGACTCACCCCAGAGACATGGCCTGCCCGGCGCGAAGCATTGGTCAAGCTGTTTGGACAGGAGGAATACGGCGTGGTCCCCGCTGGCTGGACGAGCAGCTTTGTCTGGGAAAAGGAACTGGAGAAGGACGGGCTGCACGGTAGATTAGGCTGTGTTACGGTGGAATACAAGGGCCGGAGCATGAGCTTTCCTTTTGCACTCTGGCTGCCTGAGAAGACCAGTGAACCCGTGCCCTGCGCGATTCAGATCAGCTGTCATGATCCTGTGGTCCACGACCAGATGAAGGGCATTGACCCGGCCATGCGGGAGAAGTTTATGGGTATGATGAGGGAGCTCATTGGAAACGAAGATCATTTCAACGTTATGATCGACGATATGATGGCTCCGAAGGAACCAAACACACTGGATATCACTTGCGATGTGGAAAAAGGCTACTGGCCGGTGCGCCAACTGCTGGCCGACGGCTATGCTGCTGCCGCTATCTATGCATCTAGTTTGGCTCCCGATGAGGGGGATAGCTGGAAGCAGGAGGGACTGTATCCGCTGTTTTATGGGGCGGGAGAACGCCCGGCAGATGGCTTTGGCTGCCTGGCGGCCTGGGCCTTTGGTGCTCGGCGGGTGCTGGACGCCCTGCTGACCTGCCCGGAGATCGACCCTAGCCGGATATCAGTGGCAGGACATTCCCGTGCCGGAAAAGCCGCCCTGTGGGCAGCGGTGCAGGATCAGCGCTTTGAGACCGTTCTGGTGAACAATTCCGGCTGCTGCGGTGCCGCCCTGAACGAGGGCAAATTGGGTGAGCGGGTCAGCAGCATGTGCCAGATGATGCCTCGCTGGTTCTGCCCCAATTTCCTGAGCTACGGCCAGATGCCGGTGGAGCAGATGCCCTTTGACCAGGACGAACTCCTTGCCGCCATGGCTCCCCGGCCTGTGTTCGTAACCTCCGGCAGCCGGGACTATTGGAGTGATCCGGAGGCGGAGTTTCGTAGTGTTATTTCGGCTGGGCGTGTCTACGCTGCGCTGGGCAAAACACCCTGCACCCAGACTGAGTATCCAGCACCGCAGACTGCCTGCTGCACCGGTGATGTGGGCTATGCCCTGCGCGAGGGGCCCCATGATATGACTGCGTGGGACTGGAAACAGTTCTGTGGTTTTGAAGCGGCACAGGCCGCAAAGAACTGAGTTTTGTGTATAAAAACAACCTTTTTCTCTCTCTTAAAAATCTCCTATACAAAAAAGCCGTTGTCCAAAATGCTCCTGCCAGAAGTATCGGACGGCGGCTTTTTAGCGTCTCTTTTACATCATTTTTTGTGGTATAGGTCAGATCCAGCACCGGGCCAAAGGGGTCAAAGATGAGGTTCCGGATGTCGGGTGCAATCAGCAGGCGCTTCTGCTGGGCAAACAGAGGGACCGCCACGGCATCGCTGAGCAGCTGGCGCTCACAATCGCCCAGCAGGCGGCAGCGGGAGCTTCCGGTGGCCTGGGTGCTGGCCTGCAGCTGGGTGGCATAAGAATTGCACGAGATTTTGTTGAAGCCGTCCAGCCGCCATGGTATACTCTGATACAAAGGAGGCATCAGGATGTACGAAAAGCAGGGAACACCGCCGTGCGGCGCGGTTGGCGCGTTCGCCTCTCTGTGAAATGTATATTTTCCGTTATAGTAAAATCACCTCATGTAGTTTTATAGGTTGAGAATTCACGTTTTATATACTGATCCTCAAAGAAGGGGCGAAAAGTTCTTTGAGGATATTTTTATTGTCACTTTGCTGCAATTTTTCTCTGATTCTTCGCCAAAACGCAGAAAATGCGGAAACCGCTTGATTTAGCTCGGTTTCCGCACTAGAATGGAAACCAGAAAAGCAAGCACAGTTTCCACAAGGAGGACGCTCATGCAGGAAAAGCTCGATGCCCTTGTGCGCACGCAGGCCATGCAATTATTCCGTCAACAGGGGCTGCATTTCACCATGCAGCAGGTGGCAGAGCCGCTGCATATCAGCAAAAAAACCATCTACACCGTTTACCCCTCCAAGGAGGCGCTTCTGCTGGACATGGTAGACCACGCCTTTGCGGAGATCCACCGCTGCAAGCAGGAAATTCTGGCAGGCAGCGGTACTTTGCAGGAAAAGCTGCGGGCGGTCATCATTGCCATGCCGACGGAATATGCTGCGCTGGACCTGCGGCAGATGAAGGAGCTGGACGAGAAATACCCGGTGGTGGCGGCGCGGGTGCGCAGTCAATTGGAAAACGGGTGGGAACCCACCATGGCGCTGCTGGAACAGGCTGTGGCAGAGGGGGTCATGCGCCCGGTGTCCCTGCCGGTGCTGCGGCAGATGATCACCGCGTCCATTGAGAGCTTTCTGGCAGACCGCAGTCTGGCAGAAAGCGGGGTGCATTATGTGGCTGTACTGGAGGAAATGATCTCGATCTTACTGGAAGGAGTGCTGCCGCGATGAAACACAGTTTTTGCGATGATTGGGAGTTTACCCACCACTGGACCGAAGCTTTTGGCAAGGGGCTGCCGGTGCCAAAACAACAAGCCGTCCGCTTGCCCCATACCTGCCGGGAGGTGCCGCTGCACTATGCCACCCCCGCTGATTACGAGATGGTCTGCGGCTACCGCAAACGGTTCCGGGTGCCGCCGGTGCAGGCTGCGCCCCGGCTGTTCCTCCTCTTTGACGGAGCCGCCCATCAGGCAATGGTGCGGGTCAACGGCAGGGTTGCCGGGCAGCACCGGGGCGGCTATACCGGCTTTGCGGTGGAGATCACAGACCTTGTGGACCGGGAGGGTGAAAACCTGCTGACCGTGCAATTGGATACCCGTGAGGATCCGACCATTCCACCCTTTGGCTTTGTCATCGACTACCTGACCTACGGCGGGCTGTACCGGGAGGTCTGGCTGGAAGCCACGGCAGAGAGCCGCCTGACCGATCTGTTCGTCTACACGCCCACCCTGCATGATGCCGTGGTGCAGTGGACGGCAGAGCTCACACCCGCAGCCGTGGCGGTCCGCATCCGGCTGGAGACCGCAGACGGCACCCTGCTGGCAGAGCAGACCGCACAGGCGGCAGAAACCGGGAAGATGCAGCTTTCCGTCCCGGACGCGCAGCTGTGGGATACAGAACACCCGGTTTTGCATCATGCCGTGGCAGAGCTTTTGAACGCAGCCGGACAACCCATCGACCGCAAACAGGTGACGTTTGGCTTCCGCACCGCAGAGTTCCGGGCGGATGGCTTTTACCTCAACGGAAAAAAGACCTTCCTGCGGGGTCTGAACCGACACCAGAGCTACCCTTACATCGGCTACGCCGCCCCGGAAAGCCTGCAGCGGGAGGATGCCCGCATTTTGCAGGAGGAGCTGCACTGCACCGCCGTGCGCACCAGCCACTACCCCCAAAGTCCATATTTTCTGGACGAGTGCGACCGACGGGGTCTGTTGGTGTTCACCGAGCTGCCGGGCTGGCAGCACATCGGAGATGCTGCATGGAAAGACGCTGCCTGTGCAATGTTACAAGAGATGATCTTGCAGAACCGCAATCATCCCAGCATCATCCTGTGGGGCGTGCGCATCAACGAGAGCGTGGACGACGATGCCTTCTACACCCGCACCAATCAAATTACCCATCAGCTGGACCCCAGCCGCGCCACCTCCGGTGTGCGGTATCTGGAAAAAAGCCATCTGCTGGAGGATGTCTACGCCTACAACGATTTTTCCCACAACGGCACAACGCCCGGCGCAAAGCCCAAAAAGGATGTGACCCCGGATATGGGCAAGGCGCTGCTCATCTCGGAATGCAACGGTCACATGTACCCCACCAAAGCCTTTGACGATGGCCCTCATCGGCAGGAGCACGCCTTGCGGCACGTCCGGGTGCAGAACGCCGCCTATGCCAGCGGAGAGCACGCCGGGTGCTTTGGCTGGTGTATGTTCGACTACCAGACCCACAAGGACTTTGGCTCTGGCGACCGCATCTGCTACCACGGGGTGCTGGACAGCTTCCGCAACCCCAAATTGGCGGCAGCGGTCTATGCCAGTCAGGGCGACGCTGACCCGGTGCTGGCGGTCAGCTCCTCCATGGACATCGGCGATAACCCCGCCGGGCAGCTGGGCACGGCCTATGTTTTCAGCAATGCCCAACAGGTAAGGCTTTACAAAAACGATGTGTTCGTCACCGCCCTGCGCCAAAGCGAGTGGACGGCGCTGCCCCACCCTCCCTTTGTGATGGACGATACCATTGGCGAGCTGCTGGAAACGCAGGAGCACTTTTCCCCCGCCAAGGCAGCCGCTGTGCGGGACTGCCTGCTGGCCGCCGGGAAATATGGCTTGGCAGGGCTGCCGCTGGCCTACAAGGTCAAATTCGGCTGGTGTATGCTGCACTACAAAATGAGCTTTGAAGATGGCGTGGTGCTTTACGGCAAATATGTGGGCAACTGGGGCGGCGAAGCCACCCGATGGCGGTTCGATGCCGTGCAGGACGGCAACGTAGTGCGCAGCGTGACCCTCTGCCCCAGTGCAAAGCTGCACTTGGAAGTCAAGGTCAGCCGGACGGCTCTTCGGGAAAAAGATACTTACGATATGGCGGCTGTCCGGGTGCGCATTCTGGACGAGAACGGCACCCCAGCCCCCTACGCACAGTTCCCGGTGCAGTTTGCGGTGGAGGGCAGCGCTGCCCTTGTGGGTCCACAGACCGCCGTTGCCGAGGGCGGCATGACCGGAACCTATCTGCGCACCGTGGGCACTGCCGGAGAAGCCCTGCTGACCGTTTCTGCACCGCAGACCCAACCCGTTGTGCTGCAGTTCACCATTGAAAAGGAGGACGCTGTATGGAACTGACCCTGAAACAGAAAACCGCATTTGGTATTGGTGCCGTGGGCAAGGATATGGTATATGCTCTGTCGGCTTCTTACGTCATGTATTATTATCAGGATGTGCTGGGGCTTTCGGCCAGCTTTGTGGGCGTCGTGCTCATGGCTGCCCGGTTCTTTGATGCCTTCAACGACCCCTTTATGGGGGTTCTGGTAGCAAAGACCCGCACCCGCTGGGGACGTTTCCGTCCGTGGATCTTTTCCGGCACGCTGCTCAATGCGCTGGTGCTCTACGCCCTGTTTGCCGCCCCGGTGCTGGACGAAGCGGCGCTGATGGTCTATTTCAGCGTGATGTACATCCTGTGGGGCGTCACCTATACCATGATGGATATCCCCTACTGGTCCATGATCCCGGCCGTGACCCGCACCCCAAAAGACCGGGAGAACCTTTCCATGGTGGGGCGTACCTGTGCAGGCGTTGGTTCGGCTCTCATTGCCATGTTCACCATGCTGCTGGTTGGAGTCCTTGGCGGCGACAGTGAGCGCACTGGCTTCCGCTGGGTGGCATTGATCGTAGCGGCAATTTTTGCAGTGACAGAGCTGGTGTGCTGCATTTCCATGAAAGAAACCACCCCCAGTGAGATGAAGACCGCCACCGTAAAGGAGATGTTCTCCGCCCTGTTCCGCAACGATCAGGCTATGGTAGTGGTAGGCAGCATCGTGCTGATCAACTCGGCACTGTACCTTACCTCCAACTTCATCATCTATTTCTTCAAGTACGACCTTGGCGGTGCAGGCTGGAAAGCCACCTACACCCTGTTTTCCACCGTGGGCGGTGCGGCGCAGATCCTTGGCATGATGGTGCTTTACCCCTTGCTGCGCAAAAAGTTCAGCAGTACGCAGGTATTTTACCTGAGCCTTTTGCTGGCGCTGTGCGGCTACGGCACGTTGCTGGTGTTCTGCCTGACCGGCCTGTCCCACAGCCTTGCCCTGCTGTGCATTCCGGGCGTGGTGGTGTTCGCCTGCAACGGAATGCTGACCGTGCTGACCACCCTGTTCCTTTCCAACAGCGTGGATTACGGTCAGCTCAAGACCGGCCGCCGGGAGGAGAGCGTCATCTTTTCCATGCAGACCTTTGTGGTCAAGGCTGCCTCCGGTGTGGCGGTATTCCTGACCGGCATCGGGCTGGACCTCATCGGTCTTGTGGGCAACACAGAGGAGACCGGCCCGGTGGCAGTACAAAGTGCCGGAACCCTGCTGGGTCTGCGCCTGATGATGACCGTTCTGCCCATGCTGGTGCTGGCTGGTGCGCTGGTGCTGTTCCGCCGCAAGTTCGTTCTGACCGATGCCCGCGCTGCCGAGATCAGTGCACAGCTCCACGGGGAGGAAGCGCACCATGACTGAAACGCTGCACTGGTACGCGGAAACTTCCGGCGGCGTACAGACAGGCAACTGCACGGTCACGGAGAATGGCGGTGCGCTGCATCTGACGGCAGACCTGCCCGCCGGGACGCTGAAGGCGGTGCGTGCCGAGATGCCGTGGACGATGGAAGCAGACGAGCGTCTGTTCATGAACGGCTACCAGACATGGACCTACAGCCCGGAGCTGGACCGGAATGGAAAGCTGCGCGGCACCGACCACATCCCCGGCTTTCTGCGCAAAAAATATGCCTTTGACCGCTACGGCGATTATCATTTTGCGCCTTATGGGCATCAAAAGGGGCAGAGCCACGGCTTTTCCTACTGCTATTTCCGCAAGGGCAAGCAGTTCCGGCTGGTGGCATCGCTGGACGAGAAGCCGGGCTACACCATCCTCCGCTACGACAGCGGCAAAGCCCTGCTGACGCTGGAGCGTGACTGCGCCGGGGTGGAGCATCCCGGCGGCAGTTTCCCACTCCTTGACCTGTTTTTTGCCGAGGGCGGCGAGACCGAGGTGTTCGACGGCTGGTTTCAGGCTATGGGCATCAAGCCCCGGACTGAAAAGAAGCTGGCAGGCTATTCCAGTTGGTACAACCGCTATCAGGACATCACCGAGGATACCATCCGGGAGGACCTGACCGGATGTCGCAGCCTGCTTTGTCTGGGAGACCTGTTCCAGATCGACGATGGCTGGGAGCCCAAGGTGGGCGACTGGCTGGAAACAGATGCACAGAAATTCCCCCACGGGCTGAAAGGCATGGTGGAGGAAATTCACGCCGCCGGATTTCAGGCTGGGCTATGGCTTGCACCCTTTGTGTGCGAAAAGGACTCTGCCCTTTTCCGGCAGCACCCGGACTGGCTGCTGAAGGTGAACGGCAAACCGTGGTGCTGCGGCTGCAACTGGAGCAGCTTTTATGCGCTGGATATCGACAACCCGGCCGTGCTGGATTATCTGCGCCGGGTATTTGACCGGGTGCTGAACGACTGGGGCTTCGACCTTGTCAAGCTGGATTTTCTGTACGGTGCTGCCCCCTTTGGCAACGCCCGCGAGAGCCGGGCAGCCAGGATGTACCGGGCTATGGAGCTTTTGCGCACATGGTGCGGGCAAAAGCAGATTCTCGGCTGCGGCGTACCGGTGATGCCGGCTTTCGGGCTGGTGGATTACTGCCGTGTCAGCTGTGACGTAGGGCTGGACTGGGACGATGTGTGGTATATGCGCCTGTTCCACCGGGAGCGGGTGTCCACAAAGCAGGCGCTGAACAACACAGTGTTCCGGCGGCAGCTCAATGGCCGTGCCTATGGCAGCGACCCGGATGTGTTCTTCCTCCGGGAGGAAAACTGCAAGTTGACAGCAGAGCAAAAACGCACCCTTGCCACGGTCAATGCCCTGTTGGGCAATGTGTTCCTTACCTCGGATATGCCGTCCCGCTACACACAGGCGCAGCGGGCAGAATACCGCCGTCTGCGCGATATATTTGAACATGCAGAACAGGTGAAGGTGAAAACGGAAGAGGGGGCGGTTTGTATTCACTATCTTCTGTACGGCAGACCGCAAAAGTTGCTTTGCAGCCCTTTTTAGAAAGCAACCGAATATATGCTTGTATAATCATACTTTATAAACGGAGAAAAACGGCTTATATTGGAGAAAAAACGCATTGCATCGTAAGCGAATCGGTGCTATAATATAAACTGTCGAAAGTTGAATATAAGCAGACGACCAGCCGGTAGGTCGAAAGCCTATCGGCTTTTTTCGTGCTATCTCACATGATATGAACCCCAAAAGTTAGACAAAAATCAAATTAAGCGACCCCAACGGTCTGAATC
>ERZ838118.1279-NODE-1279-length-31211-cov-8.365612_pt1 | contig 31211 bp, 16 predicted proteins | sample MGYA00519863_ERZ838118 | MGnify/ENA primary metagenome ERZ838118 (study PRJEB31850, sample SAMEA3708827) | human gut metagenome | biome: human gut; feature: human-associated habitat; material: faeces | place: China | collected 2014 ...
TCCTACAGGGACAGGCTTACACTATCCTCCGATTACCAAAGACGTTTCTCGGTCATACAGAGGGTCCTTGAGCAAGGAAAGTATTTATTTGCAGGTAAAAAAGTGTCCGACCGTATTGTAAGTATCGACCGGCATTACCTTCGTCCCATTATCAGAGGCAAGGAAACCAAATCCGTTGAATTCGGCGCCAAAGTCAACAATATACAGATAGATGGGATCTCCTTCATAGAACATATCTCCTTTAAGGCTTTCAACGAAGGAATACGTTTGAAGGACTGTATTCGTCTGCAACAACAACTGACCGGGGTTAGAGTGAAGGCGCTGGCAGCGGATTCAATCTATGCTAATAATGCCAACCGGAAATTTTGTACAAGATATCACATCAGTACTTCCTTTAAGCGTAAGGGCAGAGCGGCCAAAGACGAGCCGCTTCGTAAGATCTTACGGTCGGAACTCGGCCGTGAAAGAGCCACCCGCCTGGAAGGAAGCTTTGGAACACAGAAACAACATTACTCACTGGCCAGGATAAAAGCCAGAAACAGGAAAACGGAAATGCTTTGGATTTTCTTTGGAATACATACGGCCAATGCGGTATGTATGATAGAAAAGGTTGAAAAGAAAATAAGAAAGGCAGCATAATCTGACTAAAATGAGAGGTAAACAGGAGAGGTTTTAACTTCCCCTAAAAAAGACATGTACATAATGCAAGGTTGGAAGAGAAAACATAAGAATATGTAAATAATATTCTATAAAAAAGGATGAAGGAATGGGGAGTTGACAGAAAAAATTAAGAGAAAAGCTCACGTAAGGTAAAACTTTTCTCTTGATTTATGAGAAAGAGGAACATTTACTGAATATCCCTAATCAATTATCATGAACAGATATATTGGTAATATTAAAGTTATTTATACAGCTAAATCCAAAGGCAAGTCACTGATATCTTTCAACCGTTTTCCCTGAATCAAAATGTTCAATAATTCAATAGAATCCTCTGCTTGGGTATCATGAACCGCTTTGATGAGCTCATACAAAGCAAAATGATAAATACAGTCAATATCTCCTGTGCCTAAAGCTAATGATGCCAGTCGTGCGGGCATTGGTTCTCCTGTTACCACAACAATGTGCGGTAAGTGCCCTTTTCTGTTCCTTATCAATCCGAGAGCTTCTGTCCGGCTGTTTTGTGCACGATCACTACGCATCGTCCATTTGGCTGAAATAGAAGCATGAAGAATGGGTAACCCACCATTACTTTTTCGTATATCGGCAAGATTACACACGGAATCATCAATAATATCAGTTTTCTCATTTATTATATCATCCGTCTCTGTCTCTCGATAAATAACCACATCCGGTGCTACCATATAATCGTTACCCATGCTAGCGGCAAGTCGAGCATCGCTTTTGGTCAGCAGGCTGAGATATTCCAGATGTTCGTATTGAGCGAAACTACCTGTTTTGACGGAGTTACGATTACCCAGTTTGGAGATATGCCATTTTCCCGGACGTAAATTCTGTAGGTAGGGAAATGTATTCATCAAGAAATTCATATTCATTTGCTCAAATTTGGCACCTGAAGTCTGTCCTACTGCTTTTTCGTGGACTTCAGCCATTAATTGGTCAGCAATGCCACGGGCAATATTTATTGATAGTTTGGAGGAACTGTCAGCATTACTTGGAATTCCTTTGCTATCAATAGTCATTACACCGCTAGATAACAGCTCTTTGTGATATTTTTTTCTCGCTTCTGCAATAAGTGCGTTCATAATCCAATACTTTTTTGATTTGCAATCCTATTTTCATAGCAACAGGAGGAGGGAAAGCATTGCCGATCATCCGACAGGCAATCGTCTTACGCTTGCCAAAATCCCAACTATCGGGGAATCCCTGAAGTCTTGCAAGCATTTCCGGAGTCAATCGTGGCATTCCCACGAAGTCTGCGTCAGGAACGTCATTAGCTACTCCCCGACCGTCTACACCAAGCTCTGCCCACGCCTTACGTGCTCTTGTCGGACCCAAGTCTGGACCTCCGTGTTTTTTACTTCCGCCTACCAGAGTGGGAGCTATTTTATTAGCTGTCCGCCTCCATTCTTCGGCAGCTCTCCAACCATTGGCTGACATCAAGTCATATAAAGTCTCACCTACAGACAGTGTTTTCTCTGGTATCTTTTCGGGAAACATGAAGACATCTGTCAGATCTCTTCGTATTCCAATAATGATTACTCGTGGCCGTAGCTGAGGAACACCATAATCAGAAGCATTTAATAATTGAAGATGTGTACTGTAGCCTAATTTTTTCAACGTTTGAAGTACCTGTTCCCGATAAGCATTAAACTTAGAGCTTAAAATTCCACGGACATTTTCTATCATAACGATACGTGGATTAATTTCCTGCACAAGTCGGAGCATCTGAGGAAAAAGGTCACGCTCATCATCAGCTCCCAGTTGTTTGCCTGCAACACTAAACGGAGGGCAAGGTACGCCTCCTGCTAGCAAATCTATCTGCCCGTAGTAAGGCTTACCATCAAAATGATGCACATCCTTACAGAAAATATTCCATTCCTGCCGATTGCGTTTCAGACATTCGCAATAGTCTTTTTCATATTCGACCAATGCAACATGAGAGAATCCCGCCATCTCAAGTCCTAATGCTTGACCGCCTGCACCTGCACATATTTCTATGGAATTATACATATAAGGATCATTCAAGTTTATAAGTTTCAGATGCAAAAATACGATATTCTTTTATCAATGCCAATAACTCGGTGTTTAAATATGGCTTATCACACACACAGAATAGCAAGAGTGAATTTTATAAAGTATGTATTTCCCATATTCAGCACTCCAATTTACCAATGAATAGCCATCGAGATTCTAACTGCCAAAAGCCTTCTTGTAGCTATTACATTGAGTACCTACAAACAAGTCAGGCTACAACCTCATCACAGATTGTAGCCTGACTTATTTATAGACCTATAGTCTAACTCTCATCAAAATCTCACGCAAAGATATCGCTCCGTAGAATATAGCCGATAACATCTCCCTTACGTACAGTAGCGCCCTGCTGTGCGCATATTTCCACCACACGTCCGGTAAATCCGGTCAGAATCTTCTCGTATTCTCCCCACGGAGTGGATAGGTAACAGAATACTTCATCGTGCTGATATTTACGTCCGATGAACGGGGCAATGGACGGTCCTTCTACGGAAACTTCCCAAAGCACCTGTCCGTTGTCGGGAGCGATAACGGGGTCTGCTTTGGCACGCTTCAATTTCTTTATTTCTTCCTCTGAATAACCGGTCTTCACCATCGCCGCATCTTTGGCACGTTGCAGGTCTTCTTCAAAACGTTTTTTGGCAACACCCGATTTATAATCACGATACTGTCGGTCGTGCATGGCCAGCTCGAAAAGTTCTTCATCATCTTCTCCATACTCCCAACCATTCTCATTCATTTCCTTGCGGTAGTCATCCAAAGCATCCGGGTAGTTCAACTGAGGATCAGTATCGACAAACTCATATCCTTTCGATTTAGCCAGTTCTACAATCTCCGGAGCAAGCGTGCCCGGCAGACGTCCACTCTTACCTAGGATCATATCCCAAGTATGGTTATCTATCATTGTCCAGCGTTCTTCTCCTTTTACCAACTGCATAAGATTCATCAGTGCAACATTCTTCACATATTGGCTGAAAGGAGTCACCAAAGGAGGATAGCCCAACTTGGGCCATACATATTCCACCTCATCGAAAAGCATTACGAGCAGGTCGTCAAGACTAAGTTCCGGTTCGTTCTTACTCCTCAATATCATATTGATTCCGGAATGCACCCCTTTCAGGTCTGCCATCATAGAACCCATCATGCCACCCGGCAAACCGCATTTCAAAAGGAGGGAAGACATATATTTGTTGGTAGGATCCATGAAGTAGCCCAGAAAATCATCTATAAATTCCTGTGTCATGGCACGGGCCTTCATATACGCTTTCATATTAATATCGGGAACTCGGAAACCTAAGTCTTTCAACATCGCCTGTACCGAAATGATGTCCGGATGCACTTTACCCCAAGACATGGGCTCCATAGCCACATCAATGATATCCGCACCATTCTCACAAACTTCGAGGATAGATGCCATAGACAATCCCGGTCCGCTATGACCATGATATTGTATCAGTACATCCGGATGTCTTTCCTTAATGGTCCTGACCAGTTGGCCCAACATACCGGGACGACCGATACCCGCCATGTCTTTCAAACAAATCTCAGGTGCACCGGCTTCAATCAGCTGATCGGCTATTCGTGTATAATACTCAACAGTATGTACCGGAGAATATGTAATGCAAAGGGTTGCCTGCGGAATCATGCCCGCTTCCAGAGCATACTTGATGGAAGGAATTATGTTTCTCGTCTCATTCAGTCCGCAGAAGATACGTGTGATATCTACTCCTTGCGCATGCTTGACTTTATACATCAATTTACGCACATCTGCCGGAACCGGATACATACGCAACGCATTCAATCCGCGATCGAGCATATGCGTTTGAATGCCCGCTTCTCTAAAAGGTGCGGTAAAAGCACGGACGGCTTTATTAGGATTTTCACCGTACAACAGATTCACTTGCTCAAAAGCACCTCCATTCGTTTCAACTCTTGCAAAACAACCCATTTCAATAATTAATGGAGCTATACGTACAAGCTGGTCAACGCGAGGTTGATACTTACCGGAAGACTGCCACATATCCCGATAAACAAGACTGAATTTGATTTCCTTTTTCATCGCAATTAGTAATAAAATGATTTTTTCTTCGGTTAACTTCACATAGACAAATATAAGATATTATCCTGACATATAGTCAACAAAATCCATATTTTATAAGGATATAAAGATATGTTTTATATCATAATGCCAGATATGATCCTATTTATCTTTAATAACAACGAATAAGAAATCAAATTGTTCTAGCAAACGAAAGCATAATGCATAGAAATTTGAATAGTTTTGTAAAAGTAGACATCAGACGAAAAACGTTCAGTCTCTGTTGTCTCTTTCATGTCTTCTTTCATAATTGAGAAACACGTACTATCCAATATATACCATAAAATCATAAACTAACAGATTTGTCAGTTATTCAACAACTGTTTTATCGCATCCTCACCATTCGCCTTCTCCCTGTTCAAAGTGCTCCCGAAGAGTTCATCCACCTCATAATACTGTAATTGCACAACAGGTGTAAAAGCTTCCGAAGCTACATATTTTTTCACAGAAGCCATTAGTTGAGATATCGCCAACGTATGTTTTCCTTTTTCCCAATCGACACAGAGCACAAATAACCGTCCTTTACCTACTTTTGCCTCGTAGGCAATGCCAAGTTTATGATTCGTTTCATAAGAATCGATACTTTGAATCAACGGAGTAAGTTGGGACAGTTCGTTCAGTTCCATTGCAGTGGCATGATTCAATATGTCCCACCATTGCCAGTCGGCATAATTATCTGTCGGAAAATCATTGAAAACCGGATGGGAAGCGTCAATCCATGTTCCCACTATCATCGGATTCCAGTTAAACATAATCGGATTCCAAAAATGACTGGCAAAACGAGCTTTACGTCCTTTACAAACTTTCGGCACCAACAATATATTCTCACCTTCATCCAACAGTCGCTTTGTCTGTTCATTCCAACTATCCGTAAATACAAATCCATCATCAGAAACCTCTTTCCGTTCGGGATATACCCAAATATCCCATTCATTCTTTATGCCATCCAATTCCGCCCTCAGTGTTAATTTATCTGGAGACCTTACTTCTCCCAGTTCTATCATAATACGTCCCAACGAATCAACAGTAGCAGGTTCAACACGTTTCGTATGCAATTTCCCTTCATAGAAAATATTCCCCTTACTATTAACCAATGTCCAGAACATTTCTCCTTTCTTTATTTCCCAGTTTCCATAGTGGTAAAGTTCCATGAGAACATTCAACTTCTCCCCTGTACGGAAAGTACGTTTAGGTAACCTAGCCAACAACACAGTAGGTGCACATGACTCACGGAACTTTTCAGGTGTAACCAATCCCTTTGATTCCCAAAACGCATCAAGGATTCCTACAAATGCACTTCCCTGTCCGGGAAAATCGGCCAGTCCCAATAATTGGAAACCACCGGAATTACGGGTACGTAATAATGATTCATTCACTTCCTTATATTGCAACACTGTATGTTTTCCTGTCGCACGAAAGAAATCATCGGCTTGATGCAACATCCCATTTTGGGTCAACCGTTCACGAAACACCTCAAAGTTACGTGGTTCTAGCACACCTGTGTATTTCTTTATTTCTTCAAAATTCGGAAACATACAACGTTGCCCCGTCTCATGAGCAATGACCGGAACATCAATGTCCGATTCCTTACTACGATCCCAATCCGTAGAAGGCCTGCCTTCGTATACGGTAATCCATCCCTTTGAAGTCACGTGCGACACATAATATTGATCGGAAGCAGTATGAGTACGTGCGGTAGAAGCCGAATATAAATGTCGGTCATCATAAGTACGGCCTTTCTTCACTAAATCCTCAAGCACAGCGAAATTTCCTTCGTTCTCGTTTCCATTACAAAACATAATAAAAGAAGGATGATTTCCATACGCATCCAGAATCGCATACATCTCTTTCTCAAAAAAATCCCGGCGTTCAGGATATTTTCCCACATCCTTTATCCACATAGGAAGTTCAGCCTGAAGATATACACCTAGCTCATCACCAGCTATGAACGCAGCTTCCGGTGGACACCAGGAATGAAAACGCACGTGGTTCATCCCATACTCTTTGATAGTAGAAAAAATACGCTTCCAGTCACCAACACAAGTCGACGGATAACCGGTCAGTGGAAATACGGCACAATCCAAAACCCCACGCAGATGGATATCCCTACCGTTCAAACGAATATGATGCTTACCCTGCTCCACTTTTCTCATTCCAAAAGTAACCGTCCGGCGATCTTGCCTGCCATTTACAGACAATACAGTTTCCAGTTCATATAGTTCAGGAGTAAATTCATCCCACAATCGGATATTTTTTCCCATCGGAAGAACCGCCTCAACTCCTTGACTAACAGACAAGCTATCAACTGTCATGCTTCGGGACGCCACAACTCTTCCGCTTTTCTCACGTATCATCAAGTCCAATTTACCTTGCTTTGAATTATCCATTGGCGAAAACTGCAATCTGACCAGTGCTTGCTTTCTTTCTATATCAGGATAAACATTCACTCTACGGATATGCGTTTTTTCTTTGGCAAGCAGAGTAATATTACCCACAATACCATTCCAATTAGTCTGCGTATATTCTGAAATCCCATGTGTCCATTGATCCATCGGATATCTCAGACGATTATCCACACACAAAGTAACCGTATGCACCCCGGCAGACATAAATCTCGTTACATCAAAAAGGTTAGGGGTACTCAAACGCTCATCTGTGCCTGCCAGCCGACCGTCAATATAAACAGTAGTTTCCCAATGACATCTCTCCAAATGCAAGAAAATATCCTTTCCTATCCATGAAGAAGGAATAACCAATTCACGTTGATACCATGCCGCACCCTGATACTCAAACTTACGACTCAACCGGTCTACATAACGGGCATTGTTCTTAATTCCTTTTCCTCCCTGATCCGTAGATCCCGGAAGAACAATAGTCTCCACCAGCCTTTCCAAGTAAAGTTCCGAACCGGGAGTCTTGCCAAATCCTATCGGATCAAGCTGAAACCGCCACGTTCCTGACAAATCTATCCTATTCGGTTCTTGCGCTTGAACAGTGAACACCAGAATAATACACCACAAACAACAAATTTTTTTCATCATTCTTTCTTCAAAAATATAATAAACTCTACAGACCAAATTAGCGCACAACCCTAATATTGTGAATTATACTATTAATCAGGGCTTATCGACTTTAAAACTTAAGGCTATCGCTTCGTTCTTTATCCCTTTAGGATTACCTTGTGCATGCAGACAAAGTGCTAACATGGTTCCACTTTATCAGCAATCTAATAAGAAAGGTCCAATTCTATTGTCTTTCCCGTCAAACGGCTTCGTTCCGCCTCATAACAAATACGATGGCTCTCGACCGAGTTTTCGATGGAAGTCCGTAGTTTCTGTTCTTTACAAGATAACGCTTTCACAAAATCATCCACCAATTTCAAATCAGCACCAGCATGGAACGGCTTCTTGGAAATATGAGAAAAATCGAATACCCGTTCTTCATTGTCCCGGAACTTACGAACACGTAAACGAAGCTCATTTCCATCTATCTCTCCATGAGTCAGTTTTACATGGGTCTCCCGGCAGTCATCACTTGTAAATATATCCATTGAGAAGTTGACAGTTACTCCACTTTCCATTTCCATAGAAAGAATCTGGTGATCAACTACATCATTATCACAATGGAAAACACAACGCCCGTATTTACCGTGACGCAGTTCCTCCAATAATACCTCGTTCAAGGTCTTTCCTTCCGGAATATCGAAATTCGAGATCCAATCTCGGCGATTGTAATAAAGATCAACTGCAGAATACGGGCACTTTGCCTCAATATGGCAATTGATACAGCGGTCAGAACTATTCATGGGTGCATTTTCCGAACGAAACCAACGCAGGGAGCCAAACGAAGTAAGCCTTTTGCAAGGTGTCCTAGTCAACCACAACAATAAATCAATATCATGGCAGCATTTAGCTATCAGCATCGGATTAGTGTTTTCTTCCTTACTCCATAAACCTCTGACAAATCCATGCAAAGAACGATCCAATCCCACAGAAGCAGTATGGTTAATAGAAATAACAGTCCCCAGTTCGCCCGAATCAACAATTTCCTTGATCTTCATGAAATAAGGATGGTACCGAAGCACATGGCACACTCCAACAAGTACACCTTTGCGTTTGGCACGTGCAGCTATATCATTACACTCCTCAAGAGTCTGTGCAATCGGTTTCTCTAATAACACATGATAACCAGCCTCAATGGCTTTAATACAAGGATCATAATGGAGATTTTCAGGAGTAGCTATCAATATAGCATCAGCAGGAAAAGGATGGGCAAAAAAATCATTATAGTCAGCAAAGCAATGGTTACTATCCAATTTAAACTCTTCAACTATGCGTTGCATTCGATTGGCATTTACTTCAACAACCCCGACCAGTTGTAGCCGATCGGGGTGCATACGTACATATTCCAAGTATTTATTAGTTCGGTTCCCTGCTCCGATAGCAACAATTCTAACAGGACTATCTCCTAAAAAAACATCTTGCTTCATGGTACTATTTGTATCTTTTAATTATAGAAGTTACTATTTGCTGAGGTCAAGCACGCGCATATTGCGGAAGCGGATTCCGGCCCCGTGGCCGCAAAGTCCGATATGTCCTTTTTTATTAAACAACCCGGGGTGATTCAGATGATCTACAGTGTACGGGTTCCTTTTTGAACCGTCTTTGGATACATTGTGTCCTTTGCAGGCTGTACGGATATTACCGTCAAGAATAACCTCACCGTTTACAGTAACCGTGATATGATCACCCACAGCACGTATCTCTTCCACATTCCATGTACCGTTCGGTCCGAACTTCACCCGTTTGGCAGGAATGATTCCATAGACAGACCCATGCTGTTGGTATTCATGCAGACCTTTGTAGATGGGGGCGTCATGGTCGAGTATCTGAATTTCCATACCGTGATAGGCAGCGTCCACGCCCATCGGGGTGCGTATACCGATACCGTTGTTTACACCCTCGCGATCGAAGCAGAACTCAAAACGTAGCACAAAGTCACTGTATTCTTTTTGAGTATAGAGGTTTCCACCACTACCATAACCAGCCGATACATATATATTTCCGTTCTCTATGACATAACTGTTCTTGTTACCTGTCCATTTGTGGAGTGAAGTACCATCAAACAAGACTTCGAAACCTTGTTTCTTTTCTTCTTCCGGTAGAGCGAAGACAGGAGCAGAAAGTAATTTAGACAACAAATTGGTTATTTCATCCACTGCATATCCGGCATCAGCTCCCGGCAACGTCCTGTATACTTCACGTGTCTTTTCCAGAATAATCTTTACGGAATCACCACCAAGTCGTTCATCGCTTTTCGCTACGATTGTTTTCACAGCAGCGGCTGCTTCAGCTGCGGTTCCCGACCGATTCAGGTATTTGGAAACAAGCATCAGTGACGGATATTTCCGGATGCCCGCCAAAGCTTTCAACGTTTGCTTCTGAACCTTTACCGAAGGATTCAGATTCAGAGCTTGTTGGTAAAGCTGAAGTTTTCGTCCGCTTTGCAAAGAAGACTTTGACACGAGTGGAATATAGCGTTCCAACGCTTGGTTTTTCAAAGTCGGTTTCTGGCTGGCAATTCGAAACAGCGCATCCATCATTTTAGGGTTATTTATTGTCAGCAAAGACTGGAAAGCGGCATTGTCACCTTTTACAGTAAATTCTTTGTTCAGTACCTTAACAGCTTCGTCCGTATTCGTCTGAGCCAAAATGGGATAATAAAGAGCCGGGGAAGCCGATTTTGCCATATAAGACTCTACTATTTTACATTGTTCTTGGGGAGTTTGTCCATTAATTGCGTTTTTCAATGCATGCTGCAAGTGAGAGATGTGACGTTTATCTGACTTTTCAAGCAAATCGGACAAACGGTCAGCATCACCGGAAGTGACAACATTGGGCAGTGCCTTGTAAGCCGCTTCCCTTATATCCGGGGTTTCCGACTGAAGCATAGCAAATACCTGTCCGGATACCTCGTTTATCCTACGTTTGGAACATAATCCGAGCGCTTGTATCCGAGTGTCCGCATTGCCATTGAGAGCTACCTTGACGCCCTCTTTTATGTCTCCGTTGAAAGTCAGCATTGCTTTTGCCGCAAGCTCCGCATGACGTCCTCCCAACTGTGCCGTCAGTTCATTCAAAGCTTCTTGACCACCGATACGTCCTGCAGCAGCAATACCTGCGGCAGCCACCATATCGTTACCTGACCGTACGGCTTCAATTATCGCACTTACCTGCGAAGCCGCATGACGACTTCCCAACCAATTGATTACGTCTATACGTGCCTCGTCCGATAAAGACGGAATCCAACCGGCAATAGTAGCATACACCTTGTCATCGGCAAATGCAGACACTGAATGAAGCGCCCCGTTACGAACCTCAATATCCTTGTCTCTCAAAGCGGAACGAACGTAAGGCATACCCTCAGCACCTTGGGCAAGCAGAATAATATCTAATGCAGCACCACGGAGATAAGCCTTATCATTTTTCAATAGTTTCTTGCCAGCTTTTACCGCCCTTTCCCTCTCACCGTTTTCTATCAGGTTATCCAATAAGTTCAAGTAAGCGGCAGTAGCTTCCTTATCTTTGCTCCATTCGTATCCTTCTTCCTTTGCCGCGGCAGACAGCGTCTTCAACGAAGCAGAAGAGCCACAGACCGACAGTGCTTTAAAGATAGCTTTTCGGGTATCAGCGTCCGCTGTTTCCGACCATTCCAACAAAAACGGTTCAGCCTCTTTTAATTTGCTCTCATAAGCGGCATGTGCAAGTATTTTTGGCGATATTTCCTTTTTCTTTATCAGTTCGAGGAGAGTAGCCTCACTGCCGGGAGTCGCTACCAAGCCGCGGATAGCATAATCTGCCAAATAAGAATCCGCTATATATTTGATGAACACAGGGATATTATCGGGAGTCGAACATAGTTGCAACTGTGACAGGAGAAAAGCGCGGTTGGCATTATCCTTACAGATGTCAATAGACGAGACCAATCCTTTTCGGACAGCCTCGCGCTGTTCTTTGTTTCCGGCAATCGTCGCATAACCGACCACACCACTGATGGCATATTCTACAGTAGCATTTCTTCCCTTGTCGGCAGGGAGTAACATACCAGCCATCATTTCCATACCTTTGTCACCGGTATTTGCCAGCTCCGACATTACTTTATTTCGTTTTTCGGTTTCAGATATAGGAAGTTGCGCCAACCCGTCGGCCACAATTGTCCGGTAATCTCTTTGGCGACCGTCTTGTGCACTGATGTATATAGGCAACAAAAGCATGAATACCCATACTAAGCAGATTTGTTTCAATGTTTCCATTATTCTTAATAGTATATATGACTAAAATAGGGTTAAATACTCCACGGCCCGCGCATAGGCTGATCTATCAGACGGTTGGCTGCATCGTCATTGAGGAAGAGTTGTTTTCTCGGATCAAAATACAAGACCGACCGGTTCAAACGTAGCGCATCTACAGCCATATTGACCAATGTACAACTGTTGTGCCCGCTTTCTTCGTTAAGGGCAAATTTCTGCCGTGTTTTCACACATTCGATAAAATCGGTGTTTTGCGGCTCCGGATCGGGAAGTTCAGCCAACTTGTCCATGACATTGGGTATTGTACAACGAAATCCCTGATAAACCTTTCCCAACGGACCTTCGATATAAGGAACGTCTCCTTTACTTTCAAAACCTTCTCCCTCAAGAATTATCTGGCAACCGTCTTCGTATGTATAAGTAATCTTACGCCAAATACCGGCGGCATCCGGATGTTGCTGCGGAGCATCCACCTCTACCTTGATAGGCAATGTGTCGTCTTTCCCTAAAATATACTGCACCGGGTCAAGATAATGCTGTCCCATATCCGCCAAGCCACCTCCGTCATAGTCCCAATAGCCACGGAAGGTTTGATGTACACGATGGGAATTATAAGGTTTATAAGGAGCCGGTCCCAACCACATGTCATAATCCAACTCTGCAGGAACCGTTTCCGGCTTGAGATTTTCTTTTCCTACCCAGAAGAATTTCCATGCGAATCCTGTTGCGCCTGAAATCCGTACTTTCAGCGGCCATCCCAGCATTCCGTTAGACACTAGCTTTTTCAGTGGTTCTACCGTAGTGCCTAGCCCATAAAATGTATCCTTGAAGCGAAACCATGTATTCAGTCGGAAAATACGATTATTTTGTTTAACAGCCTCCACTACGCGTTTTCCTTCACCGATAGTGCGTGTCATCGGCTTTTCACACCAAATATCCTTACCGGCTTTGGCCGCTTCTACCGCCATTATGCCATGCCAATGAGGAGGGGTTGCAATATGTATAATATCAATATTAGGGTCCGCAATCATATCCCGGTAATCCTGATAGGTTTGTAAAGTTTGGTCAAACTTCCGTTTACCAAGATTCACAGCTTGCTCCAGATGTTTTTTATCAACATCACAGACTGCTACTAACCGACAGCGTTCATCGCTGGTAAAATGCAAATTGCTCTTACCAATACCTCCGACACCAATAATACCTTTAGTTAGTTGATCACTTGGAGCAATAAATTTCTCACCTCCTAATACCTGGCGCGGAACAATGCTAAATAAAGCAACTCCACCCATTGCTTTTAAAAAAGACCTTCTGTTAATACTCATAATATAGATAATGATTAATAATATACACCCCTACTTCCATATCCGCATCACATGTCCACCACCGGATGCCATGTGTATCTTTAGTCTGCGATCAGCAGGAACAGGAATCACCTTTTGTTTATAATCCTTGCCTACTCTATCTGCGTTGATACCATCCTCAAAGATCTCAGCCTTATACTCGCCCTCTCCCAAGAAAGAAAGATCCAATTCCATATCACGAGAATCCCAGTTAGTCAATGCCCCTACATACCATATATCATTCTTTTGACGGGCCATTGCCAAATATTTGCCAACTTCTCCGCACAATGCTTTAGTCTCCTCCCAAACAGTCGGTATGGCCGCTATAAATTTAGTACATTCCTCTTCCTTCAAATAATTGGTAGGCGCATCACACAACATATTCAACGGGGAGTCAAATATGATATATTGCGCCAACTGACGACAACGTGTACCCTGGCTCATCGGTTCCGAATAAACGGCCTTAAAGTTCTCCTTATTGGCATTATTCATCGCTCCTTGTGTATAATCCAACGGACCCGCCACCATACGGATAAACGGCATCGTTACATCATACGTCACTTGGTCTGTACCCGGTTGAGCCCATTTCATTTCTTCCAATCCGTGAACACCTTCAAAGTTGATAGCGTTTGGATATGTACGCTGCAATCCTGTCGGCTTGTGTGTTCCATGCAAGTCAATAAGCAACTTATATTTAGCTCCCGTTTCCGCACAACGGCGGTTGAAGTCTACCATATACTGGTCATCCCGATCCATAAAGTCAATCTTAAAACCTTTGATTCCCATAGCGGAATAATGTTTGCAGACACGTTCCATATCCAAATCAAAGGCACGATAGCCTGCCCATAGGATTAACCCTACTTTCTTACTGTCAGCATAACGTATCAATTCCTCCATGTCTATTTCAGGCACTATCTGAAAGAGATCCGCCGGTCCGGCAACCGCCCATCCCTCATCTAATATCACATATTCAATCCCGAATTTAGAGGCGAAGTCAATATAATATTTATAGGTTTCCGTATTCACACCTGCACGGAAGTCCACGCCATACAGATTCCAATCATTCCACCAGTCCCAAGCCACTTTTCCGGGCTTTATCCAGGAATAATCAGCTTCTGCTGCAGGAGTGGCAAGTTTATACACCATATCACTGCACAACAAATCCGTATCTTTCTCCGAAATGACCATCACACGCCATGGGAATACAGTTCTACCTTCCACTTTAGCAATATAAGGTTCACGTGTTTTTACCATACCTTTTAGTCCTCTTACTTCTACGGAAATATCTTTAGGATAAGCAGCAAACTCCCCGTAAAATCCTTTGCTATCGGAAGATACCTTCAGAAACATACCCGGATAGTTCAACAAATCGGCTTCCGTGATACAAACTTTCTTCCCATTCTCACTTTCCGACAGAACAGGCAGGAACGCCAATCGGGACTTATCCCATTTAGACAGTTCCACATGTCTATATGTGTTCTGAAACGAACTGTGATATTGATTTTCCACTCCGTCTATTTTTCTACCTTTTGGAGTAGCCGCGAAAACTTTCGGATTGTTCGGAAGATTGAATACAGCCTGTTCACTTTCTACCATAAACGGCTTCTTCAAATCAGATATAAAACGATAGGCTACACCATCCTCATAAGCCCTGAATACCAAACTGTATCCGCCCTTAAATTCTAAAGTCAATTCATTAAAATGATCTTTTATAGATTGCTTTCTGTAGATAGGGGGATAAATCATCTGATTCTCCGTTCTGTATTTTTTCTTCTTCAAACGAGGTTCTTTTCCAAAAACCGTTCCATCGGTAAGTGTCATGGAGATAGGAGACGTTTCAATGATGACATCTTCCCCATGAGATACGGAATATGTAACCGTATTTCCCAACATCACATTCAACTGAATTTTACCCGAAGGGTCTTTCAGTTCAATACCTTTCTGAGCGTTCGCCCAAAAAGGAACGGCTATCAATAAGATAGCCGTCCATTTCCTAGATAGCAGATTCATATATGCAAACTTAAATTTTACAATTTAGCGTAGTTCCATCTTTCACCTTCTTATTCAAGATAACTTTTCCGGCTTTCTTCACTACCACTCGGATAGTCTGCGCTTTCACACGTTCCAGTTCAATGTCAAAATCGGAAGCAAACGCTTTGATATGGCGAAGCGCCATCCGATCCCACTCCTGTGGAAGTCTGGGGGTCATAGAGAATGAATGTAATCCGGTAGGACGGATACCTAACATTCCCTCAGTGATAATACGTCCATACAAAGCGCTTTCAGTAGAAAGATGGCGTTGTCCGCCCTCCGGCCATGCCTCAACAGCGTATGGCACATGTGCTCCCAACAGACGGGTAGAAGAATAATGCTTCATAAATTTCACGGCTTTCTCCACTTCCCCTGCCATAAAGACACCGCGAAGCGCATACAGAGTGGAACGATCCCAAAAAGTCTTACTGCCGGCCGCTGTCAACAATCCATTATCCGTCCACAGACGGGGAGAGAAAAGCGCATCAATCGTTCCTTTCGCACGTTCATTGATTCCCACCGTCAACGGGATGCAAATCCATGCACGCAACACATCATTTCCTTTATAATAGGCGTATGTATCAAAGCCTTCCACTTCTGCGGCAAAATAACTATCCATATTTTGCCTCAATTGGGCTGCTTGTTTACGATATTTTTTGGATACCGCACTTCCCTTACCCAACTCTTCCGCCAGATAAGCCGCCGAAAGAAGAGCATCATAATATAAAGAAGAAGTACATAAGTTGGCTTTTCCTGCCGGAAAACGTCCTTCAAGTTCATCTGAATCAGAAGCCACTACTCCACCCTCGTTGATTTTCCGACGGTTGAACTCCAAACACCATTCAATCAAAGGCCACAGCTGCTTTGCTTCCTCCCTATTACCACTTGCCAGCGCATAACGGGCCGCACCGTAAGCAATCATGGCAGCATCACCACGGTCACCGGCACCATTCCAATAGCTGTCACCTTCTGCAACAATGGAACTGGGAATCGGTTTCCACTCATCGTTCATATAACGTGCAAAATGTTTGAATGAATTCACTGCAGACGCATTGCCATACTGATAACCGATAAACGGAAAATAAGGATTGATATATTCCGCCTGGTCGTTCGCCCAGATAGCCGCATAGTAACTTTCTCCTCCAGGACCATGCATCGGGCCTGCTTTGGTTTCATAGATACTCTCACAAGCCCGGATTTTTGATAAGGCAAACATCTCGTTAATTACCGGCTCAGGAGTTTCCAACACTAGATTATCTATCCATCCGGCAACAATAGACTTACGCTTCTCCAATTCTTCCCCGACATCTATCTTCAAAGTCTTCTCGGATGACTTCCATCCGGAAAGGGTAGCAAAGAACGTATGCGAATCACCCGGATTCAGCACCACCGCATCAGAGTTGTGAAGAACCATTTCAATACGATATCGACCATCCACTCCTTTAGCTGCATCGGTAGTCAGCACATTCGTGCAGGAAGGCAGTTCTATGCTTGCTTTAGCTTTCCCCTGATTAGTGAACGTGTAACTTTCCACTAAAGAAGGCAGATCGACCGACGGGCAATAAACACGTTTCAAACGTAAAGAATTGCCCTTGCCTAAAACAATATTACTAATTACTTCCAATGTGCCATTGAATGTTATTTCTTTAACCTCTTCACGCATAGGCCTGCCATTAACAAACACATCTTTCAAAGGGTTCCAGTCAAACCGACGCATCAGGCTACCATGAGTATTATTAGGAATAGTACGAAGCATAGGCCATACCATACTCTTGTTCAGTTCAAAAGCACCATTCTTATCCACGCCATACCTCAGTACAGTAGCTACCCGCTTACCTGCCATTTCGATGTGGTCATGATGAACGTCTCCTTTCTTTACCTGCCATGTAATGCTATTGCCTCCCTCATCTATTTTCCAGTATTGCTGTGCATCAGCCACGCTTGTACACAACAGAACTGTCACCAGTAGTACTAGTTTTCTCATGTTACTAAATTTATTCTGATTTATTAAACTTACTTTTTCACAATGGTCATAGCAAAACCACCGCCGGAAGCCACATTGATTTTCCTTATCGAAGCGGAAGTTACCTTAAAAGTCTCTTTTTTATAATCTTCCGCCTGTTTATTCGCATTGACTCCATCACTAAACAGAGTCACCTCATAAGTGCCCTCACTCAGGAAACCGAAGTCCAATGTGATTTCACGTTGATTCCAATCGGTCATTCCGCCTACGTACCAGTTGCTATCCACCTTACGTGCCATCACAATAGACTCACCTAGCTTGCCTTGTAATACACGTGTCTCTTCTATATTCTTATTCGGAATACTTACAATAAAATCCGTACATTCCTGTTCCTCTTTGTAAATAGTCGGATTATCAGCAAGCATCGTCAGAGGGGAATCATGTACGATATAGGCAGCCAACTGATGACAGCGGGTTCCCTGACTCATCGGATTATAATAAATATCCTTGAAATCCTTCTTTGTCGCATTGCGCATAGCTCCCGGTGTATAATCGACCGGCCCTGCCATCATACGTATATACGGCATTATCACATCGTACTCCATCATATCTTTCTCTATCTTGCTCCATTTCATCTCCTCCATACCAAATACCGCTTCAAAATTGATAATATTCGGATAAGTACGATTCATGCCGGTAGGTTTGTAGAATCCATGCAAGTCCAAAGTCAATTTATACTTGGCTGTCATTTCTGCAATACGGTATGCCATTTCAACAGCCGTCTGATCATCCCTGTCCAGAAAATCTACCTTAAATCCACTGATACCCATCTCCGAATACTTCTTGCAGGCTTCTTCCAACTGGTCATCCAATACATTGAACACCGTCCACAGTATCAAGTCTACTCCTTTGCTCTTGCCATAACGGACCAGCTCCTTCAAATCCAGTTCCGGAACGACAGTCAGCATATCTCCCTTACCCGGATTATACCAACCCTCATCAAGTACAACGAACTCTATCCGGTTATCCGCCGCGAAATCAATATAATATTTATAAGTCTCCATATTGATACCGGCTTTAAAGTCAACATTATAGATTCCCCAATCGTTCCACCACTCCCACGCAACCTTTCCAGTCTTTATCCAAGAGCAGTCTCCAATACGGTTGGGAGAAGCCAAAGCATACACCAGATTATTGACAGGCATTTCAATATCCTGTTCCGTCACCGCCCATATACGCCACGGATAATTCCGCGTTCCCTCTGTCTTGGCAATATAATCCGTGCGGCTGACCACACGTTTCATCGCACGTGGCGGAAAGCTTTTCATTTCGGCAGGATACTTGGCAAAAGTACCTTGCAAAGCGCAACTCTTTCCGTCACCTTTTACAAACATACCCGGATAATTCTCCAAATCAGATTCCAAGAGTGTCATCTTCAGGCCCTCTCCGCAATCGACTGTAACCGGCAGAAAAGCAATGTTTTTTGTATTGACACCCTTTACCGTTGCCTTTGTATAGATATTCTGGAAAGCCATTACATACTGGTCTTTTCCCGATTTCACGGTAGAATAAGCCATGTATGTCTCATAATCTTGAGGAAAGTTCATCCGAACTACCTCATCCTTAATCACTAAAGGAGATTTGGAAGAGGTATAAAAACGATAGGCGATTCCCTCATCATATGCACGGAAAACAACTCCGTAATTATCTCTCAACTTCAAATCCAGTTCATTGTAGGTCACCGCAAACGATGGGAAACGATAATGTGGAGACACAATATCCTCCTTGACCATAGAACGTCTGTTCACACGTCTCACCTTTACATTCTCTCCCAATGTCCTGTCTTCAAGCACCAGTCCGATCGGACTCTTATCCAACAATATTTTACCCTTATGCTTCAAAGCATAAGCCAATTGTCCCTCTGCGCTGATTTCCACTTCCAGACTTCCGTCCGGTGACTTTAAAACCAAAGGGCGGTCCGCCGCCCAAGCAGACGACAGACAGCAGACACATCCCAATAGTCCCCAAATAAAATATAGTATTATGTGCTTCATATTAATTCATTATCTTCAAATTACTCGTAGAGGAATTGCGCAGTAGCCTTGCAATCCTTATCGGCAGAAAGATAAGCCCAATGTGCGCTAAACCCTTCGGGGAACACATACGTCATCTCTTCTCCCGCTTTCAATACAAACTCTTTGGACTTTACCTTTTCTTTCAAATAATGAGATACAGACAACCAAAGCGTCACCGTCACATCACGGTCGGCTTTCAACGTAAGTGTTTTCTTATCATAGCCGGTCATCAGATACGGGTCACTCATCGCTCCGCTTTTCACCAAAGTATTCATCCACGGACCACCATGCCCTACCGGTTTTCCCAATTTCCACAAATCATCAATACTTCCAAACCATAATCCGGCTGTCTTCTCCTTATTCATATATACAGAGTTAGACGTTCTCGCATCTTTTCTGATGCCCGACAAAGTCAACAATCCATTCCATGTATTATAGTCATCAATATAATAATTATGTGAAGAAACAGGTCGCATCATCTTAAACAAAGGTTCTTTCCCTACATGGATCAATGGTAACTCATAGAATGTTCCATGAATATTGGCTAATTCGCGCTCGGACTCTACCTCGCGTACACAACGAGCACTTTTCATTGTATCAAAAGCCGGATTCCCCTTAGGCAAACGTAAATCACCTTCGGAGGTGTGTAAAATGACAGAAGCCTCATCCACACTCCACAAGTCTTTCATCAGTTTCTTGTCCACTACTTTTGCATTAAACTGAGCTTGTTTGAAATAATGCACCTTGGTTTCCAATGCTCGGGAAGCCTGCGCTTCTACAATGCCCGGTGCAAAATCAAAAGTAAACTTACGGAACTCAAATTCTCCTTTATCCACCACTCTTCCATTTTTCATGACGGAAGCATAGCAGGACATATTATAATTACAACGGTTGCTATACAGTTTAGCTGTAAGAATCTCATCCGCCGTACCCACTTCGGCAAGTCCGGTAAACAACTTTGCAAACTTCTCACCTGAAGCAAACCGTTCTGTAGTATAATGCAAAACAAAGCTAACCTGTCCGGCTGTCAACGCTTTCAAACGTATCCATTCACCTTTCACATTCTTCGGAAAGATAAAATCCCGGTATTCCTCCCCTTTCAGTTGGAAAGTTTTATAGTCCGTCCATTCATTATTTCCTTTCTTGTCTATCTGAATGACAAAAGACAGAGGAGATTTGGAATGATTAATGATATGCGCCATACGTCTGTCGAATCCTGCAAACAGATAAGGTTCGCTTATTTTTGTCGAAGAGACAACATCATTCAGCCAAATAGCTCCATATCCGGTAGCCGGTCCCCAGTTTAGGAAATCTTTTTTCTTTCCGAACCACAAATTGGATTGTGGCTGACCGGTGAGGATATTTCCCTGAATACTCGACTCATCGGTTGCCAATACAATCTGCCCGTTCCATGAACAGAAATCCGGGATATAACGCAAATGGGAAGCTATCGGACGAATACCACTTGAGTTTTCCTTTGAGAAAGTAGCGGGAAAATCGAAAAACATTCCATGCATATCCATCATCATCTCGTTCCCGCCAATCTCGCGGATACGGGGCCATTCGGTAAACCAACCATGAGAAGGATCATTATTGTAGGCGGCTTTTGGAAGCAGATAGGTACTCCACCGACCATTTTCCATTACTTTCAAGCGGATGGAGCGCTTGTCCCATCCCATCGTCCACAATGGGGCCTGTTCGTCAGGAACCGCCTTAATACCATTACGCGTAGTGACATCCGTAAATTGCCTGCGTTCAACAACCGTAAATTTCTTACCATCATACTCTGCCAATACACCATATTTCTCCGGTCCTTTTTGCCCTTCTACGGGAACTTGCCAATCTTTCGGATTCTCACCGGCTTCTCCATTGTTTGCAAGCACCAGTTTACCTTGCGCTGTATATCCACCTTTACCGTGCCATCCGGGCAACGGGTTATGATACAATTTCTTGGTCTCCAGCGTATGCACGTTCGCCTCATAAAGCATACCTTCCATATCATAGTAATACACTTTATTTTGGGGGTCGGTCAGATGGCGGGCAATCGCAGTAATGCGTCCCGGCATCTGTTTAATAGGAATTGTCCGAATCTTCCCTTCGGCATCTATCAGATAATGGCCTATCAACAACTGATTGGACTCCGCATGAATCATACGGGCGGCAGGGGTTCCTCCCACACTACCCTCATGAATCTTCATATTCTTATTCTTATCGACAATGTACAATTTATGTTCACTACCCTTCGGCTCATGGGCCGCATAGTTCACCATATACAGTTTACCCTGCCAAGGAACAATCGCACCAATTCCACACTCATTTCCAAATCCATACTTCCCATTGATACGGGCATGAGCGTATGTCGTGAGATGCGGATACACTCCACTGATACAACGTTCTCCGGATATTTCCGCAATATTCACACTATCTTTGTCCGGTCTAAAAGGAACTTGTTGGCTACCGGTACAAACCGCCATCAGTATAAGTCCTGCCAAGCTATAGCAGCCTGTTAAAATTCGATTCATAGCTATTAAATATTAATTAGATATTTTATGGTACATAAGGGAAAGTATCCGAGTCCTCAGACAGTAACAAAATAGAGAAAGCACTCGACCAGCCAAAATGCATAGCAGTCATTCCCTCTCCGGTAGCGGAATTCCAATTTTCACGGATAGGATAACCCGGATCAGCCAGTCCTTTTAGTTTATCTGGCAATAAACGGGTATATTTATCAGCATCTTCCATAAAGCCATAGTTTTTCCAGCCACGAATACCAAAATAAGTGTAATTCATCCAAGTCTGTCCACGAAAATATCCCTTGTCCGGTTGGTATAACGGATGCTTATGATTCAAACTAGAGAAAGGGAAATAAGTACCAAACAATTCAGGATCCAGCATATTCTTCTTGACAGCGGCAGCCTGTTCGGGAGTAGCCACTTTCATAAACAAAGGAATCCATCCGGAAATATCAATCACTTTCACCAATTCTCCCGTACCGAGTTTACGGTCATAAAAGAATCCGGTTTCCTTATCAAAGAATTTATCTTGAATCATTTTCCTCAACTTCTTTCCTTCTGCCCTCAAAGTAGCGGCTTGTTCTTTATCTCCTATCTCTTCCAACATATAAGCCAGATAAAATTTCTCAGCACAAAGATAGCTATTCAACTCTATGGATTCCTGATCAAAAGAATAAGCGCCTTCCGCATTTTTCAACATCTTCACTCCATGAAATTTTACTGCCACGTCCATACCGCTTTCCCATTGTCCCATATAAACTTTCGGTTCTATACCTCCATATTCGCACAAACCGTTCTGATCATGGTCTCTGTATGTGTATCTCCATTTATGGTATTTCAATAATTTAGGTAACATTTCTTTAATAAATGCTTTATCTCCTGTACGTTGATACACCATATAGGTAGCCCATCCGGCAATAGGCGGTTTGGAACAAACCTTATTATTATCTTTCTGATACAAAGAGACCAAATCAATAATCATCCCTTCCGGAGTCTGAAAATCAAACATGGTACGCATCTGGTCTTTTGCCAATTCCGGATTGAAAATAGACAAGGCGGTTGCGTGTTCCCAACTGTCCCATGCCCAAAAAGCATCAAAATGACCGGTAGCAGGTTGTACACCGGCATGTTTCAAGTCTCCGGCAGCACTGCGCCAATTGGTATGCAATGTCATCAAAGCTTTTACAGCCCATTTCCGGTTACGGTCACTTTGCAAATAAGGAGTCGAACGTTCCAGAATACTGTTTATATAACCTTCCCAACGTGTCTGATTTTCTTTGAGATACTTTTTGGCTTTCTTTATCTCCAATGTCTGGTGAACAGCAATCGCTTCCTCCTGAGAGGCCGCCGGACAATAGGTAGTAAAAGTATAAAAGACATACGACTTTCCCGGACGCAGTTTTTTACTTGCTATTGTCGTTTCGTATGTATTCTTAGCTTTCATCGCCAAAACACTATTCTCAGGAAATGATACCACAAAATGATGCTTATTGCCTGCAACGCCTATTCCTAAAGAATTTTCAGAAAGAGACTTGCATTGAGCGTCTTTATAAGTCGCTTTTCCACTCAATAGCGCACCGATTGTTTTTTCCTTTGTCCCCTGATTGATCAACGTATATTCAATCATTGTACTTCTATCAGACACAGCAATCTCTCTAAGTTGGACAAGGATATCACCGGCTTGTAACTGTTGACACAACCTACCGGGCAGATATTCATGGGTAGCCTTTCCCATAAAAGGAATCTTTTTCATATCCTGACCGATTTTCTCTATTATCGTCAACTTCTCAAAGCAATCCGACAACCATTGGAGTCTCAACGAACGTTCTCCCGCAAATGCCGGACCTCTAAACCCACCGGTCAAGGACAAATCAGAAGGATTATTAAACCCATAACCGTGCCAATCACCCAAATCGGAAAAGAAATATCCATTAGGAGATACACTATACCCTACTTCAATATTAAGCAGATTCACAAACTGTTCCTGCTTAAACTTTCCTTTCCCAAAACCTTGATAAAAGGACAAAGCCAATACGGCGACTATTAAAACTAATTTTCGTTTCATCATTATTTTATTTTTCTTATTTTACTTCCTGAAGTTCCAAAACTAAACTGGAATATTCACTCTTCAATAGATTTTTCAAGGAAATTCCTTCTTCCATCAAGATTTTCCCACTAATCACTTTGTCGTGCAACAAACAAGGTTTATCTTCCTTTACTGCTGTCAAATCGACCAAGCGATACATTCTCCCAGCATCCAGTCCGCTCATACGCACATTCGGGATCACCATATTCAAAAGATGGGAAATCTTGTATACATAGAAAACCGCCCTGTCCTTCTCAGGTGCTACATACATTAAAGAAGAAATACCCTTATTGGTATAAGGAGAAACCAACCGGTACAAGTCTCCGAACTGTACTACCGGACGAATGCCTTTATAAGCGGCAATGGCACGTTTGGCAAATACCTTATCTTCTTCACTCATATCTTTCGGCTGAATCTCCATTCCCAACCGCCCGGACATAGCCACATCAAAACGAAACTTCAAAGGAATGCGACGTCCTGTCTGGTGATTCTTGTCCGCACTTACGTGAGACGCCATCGCTATAGCCGGATAAAAGCTTGACACTCCCCATTGAAGGTAGATACGTTGTAAGGCATCCGTATCGTCGCTAGTCCAAAATTCGTCAAAATAGGGGAGCATCCCGTAATTCACACGACCACCTCCACCTGCACAAGCTTGTAAAACCAGCTTGGGATATTTGGCACGGATACGTTTCAACACTTTGTTCAACCCTTTATGGTACTCAATATAAAGATGCGACTGTTTATTCTTTGGCAAGTAAGGAGAACCATAATCCATCAAGCTACTGTTATCATCCCATTTCATATACGCTATTTCCGGGTACTTAGTCATCAAGTTGTCTACCACACCAAAGACAAAGTCCTGCACCTCCGGATTCGTCAAGTCCAATACCACTTGTGTCTTGCCGCGCCCCGTAGAAAGCGGGCGGTTCTTAACCTTCATCACCCAGTTGGGATGTTCCTCAAACAATTCACTTTTAGTATTGGTCATCTCCGGCTCAATCCAAATACCGAATTTGATTTTGTGCTTTTGGGCAGACCGTAACAAGCCCTCAATTCCTTCAGGTAGTTTCTCTTTGCACACCTCCCAATCACCCAAACTACTGTTTCCTCCGTTTCTCGGATATTTATTTCCGAACCAACCGTCGTCCATTACAAATAACTCACCTCCCATAGCAGAAAAAGCTTCCATCATTTGGTCCATTTCTTTTTGATTCACCTTAAAATAAACTCCTTCCCAACTATTCAACAGGATATCGCGAGGACGTTTACCCTGATTCAGTTTGTATTCACGTGCCCAGCGGTGAAAAGCACGGCTCACCCCTCCTTTGCCGTTCGTGCTATAAGTCATGGCAAACTCCGGAGTAGTAAATATCTCATCAGGCTCTAATATATAATGCGACGTCTCTTCATTGATACCTGCCGACATATTAAATTTTGTATTATGCACATCCATTTTAATGAGATAGGTACCGGTCCAAGCCAATGTACCTCCCAATACGTGCCCGCTTTCTTCCTGAGGTCTGCCATCCATCGTCAACATAAATGAAGGATTATCCGTTTCGGTATTTACCAACCCATCCTTATTGGAAATCACTTTCTGACCATTTGTCAACTTCTCTTCATCCTGTGTACATTCAGCCCCCCAGAATCCGTGAAAATGCGTCATCCAATTATCCCCGCGCGGTACAGGCATAAAAGCTGAAGCGAATCGATACAAGGTAATGGGCTTCTTTCCATGGTTTTCCACTTCTACCCAAGTAGAAATAATATCAGTACCTTTATAAGCTTTATAAAATTGCTTCAACACAAAAGGATAAACTTTGTCTTTCATCCGGATCTCCGTAACTTCCGCCTCATTCGAGGTATATTGATCAACCTCTTCTACAGCCAGGTCCAACGACATATTCCCATCGGAGTGTGTTACCGCCATCGCTCTTTCTCCCGGAGTATTCAGCCCGAACACCGGATAACTTTCTACCCCGAAAGCCAATCCGCTATCATAAATTCCCTGTATATCTTTCTCTAAAATGCGGCAACCGTAATATTGAAACTTCGATTTTCCACTTGGTTCCACAGTGATTAATAAAGAAGTATTAGGCGTCGAGATCAAGTAATCCTTCGCATATAAATTACAGGAAAGAACTCCTAATCCCAACATCAAGAGAGCTCTTATTTTCATTATATTCATATTAAAACAATTAGTTACTTTTTAGCTTTCAACACTGAAGAGTGAATGGAAGTCCCTTTCAGACGAATTTGATAAGGCCACTGTGCCTCTTTCCCTTTTTCATTTTTCAGTACACTCCATGTCTTCATGTAATCCCAATGTTCTACAGGAGCACCCGTGACCACCAGCCAAAGGAATTGTGTGTTCTCGGGAATTTCAAAACGAACCGTCCTGTTCATCCCATTTCCACTCTCATATCTGTCACCATATACACATTGACCATTTTTGCAGACAGCTACAAATCCATATCTCCATCCGGCCTTGTCCACTTTTACCGAACGGAAATCCTTATTGCCGGCCAATCCTTCAAAATCCAAATCAATCATCGTCCCACCCTCCGGTACGTTCAGCCGGATAGCATTGTATCCGTAATTCTGCGGACAGCGGGTCTGTGCTATCCTATACCATCCTTCACCGACAGCATCCAGTTTACAACGGTGCTGATTGGCATAACTGCTGCATACGGTCTTTATTCTCGGAATATCCCAAGTCACAAAGCGAGTGGCAGCTTCATATATTTCATCATTAAACTGTTGCTGGCTGATGCCTGTCAGCCGTTTATAAGCTGAAACCGGATCTTCTTTACCTTCCGCTTCCCTCCATATCCGGGCGATAATATCCAATCCGTGTTTATTGGACCAATATTCCATAAACTGCGGAGCGTGATACATATTCACCTCATTCAATAATGAATAATGAGTCTGATCCATATAGGCATCCAGATGGAACTGTTCAATAGTAGTCCAATCCGAATATACCTGCCACAACATCCATTGCGAGGTATATTCCACCAGCGGGCAACCACTGAAACTACGAGCGCCATCAGCTCCTACCATATATTGGAAGGAATGTCCCATTTCATGCGCTAACGGGCAGTAAGGGTAAGATTGAGTACGGCAGGGACGCATCCACATCATACCGACACCCTCGTCTCCCCATCCATAAGCAGTAGTGTTGTCATCGTTATACATCCAGATAATCATTTTATAACGGGAGGAATACGACTTCTTCTTGTCTACAAACTTCAACTTATCTCTATAATAATTATAAAAGCGTTCTCCTTCCCTTAAGATCTCTTCCGGATTAAATCGTCTGCTTTTATCAGCGTAGTTCATCGGATCTTTACCAAAAGACTTTGCCCAAAACAATACCAGATTCTCTGATTCTGCCATATAATCATAACTGAATTGCCCGTCAAGTTGGTTAAACTTGTTCTCCTTTAAAGATTTTGCCGGAATAAATATCTCTTTCTTAGCAGATTTTGCTTGCGCAATCTCTCCCGACAAGAACCATATCACCAGCAATGTTAACAAATAATTTCTATTCATATCGGTTGTTTTTTATCGATTATACATGTTCCCATATTTCGAAACTCTTTCCTTCATCTTCCTCTGCTGCTCCAAATCCTCCGTCCATTGGAAATCCACCTCCGTCTTTTTTCCGTCTGCTGCAATAGCATATACTTTCGTCTTCTCATCCACTATCACGCCTTCCACTGTAAACTGTTGCAAAGGAGCGACAAATACAAGCTTCCCTTTCTGAAAGACTTCGTATGCCGCTACACCTTTCCAATCTTTCATGGTAAACGTATTTCCCTTGCATATTGCCGTACCCGTTTTTACAGGCTGGGGACTTTTGAATAAATCGACCGTATTATCCGTAATATACCAGAAAGGCAGTTGCAATTTCGGATACTTCTTCGCTTTTATTTCCTTTCGTGTCTGCTCGATATCTTCCGCCGTCACTTCAAACACCCTTTTTCCGTAGTCGTTCACTTCTTGCCTGAAAGGTTTCAGAAAACCGAATTTTTCGAAGAAAGGCGTGAGATCCATCTTTGCCGCCGCACAAGCCTTTTTCACAAACTCCAGCTGACATTTCCCGGCTGTGACCGGATTAGGAGTCATTCTGACAGACTCGTACAAATCCTTATAGAAATCATCATTACCTTTCACCTTAACGCAATAAAGATACAACTGCCAGAAAGGAACCAGCCGACAATGATTGATACGATTCTCATTGTGCGCAAGCTTCCGAGTAAAGTACTCCGTCATTGCGCGTTCATACCAACAGTCATCATAGTTTTTTGTAGGTCGTTCCACTTCTTTCTGAAGACGCGTTGTCATACCAAATGCATCCTGCACGTACAGACAATAAATATTATTCGTCACCTCTGTCATGCCATGCCACTTGGCTCCCGGACGTATCTGATTGATATGCCCTATCTCATGCGCCGGTCCCCAGAGGGCTATGCCGATCAGTTTGTCAATATCACAAACTTTCTCCATCGTACTGACACCATAAGCCGTACGATAATTGGGCGCATACATATATCCCTTATTCACTACATGGCAATATTGCCGATTTTTAAACTGTTTGTCTGTATATTTATTCAATCCCATAAACTCATGTTCCAGTGCCACAATACGGTCGAATACTTCTACCAACGCCTTACCATCCGGTGTATATTGCCTGAAGCTCTCCACCGGAAAAGTAAGGTGGGTATACTCACCCAATACATCAAAATACTTGTAAGTGGCTTTATCCAACAATGTCCGCCACTGTGAAGCCTTATGCTTCTTTATATCAAAATACCCATTGACTTCACCGGTCAGAAAGTGTATCCTTACCTTCTTGCCGGTCGTTTCTCCTCGTGTATGAAACAACACATACACCAATCCATCATTCTCCGGAATAATCCGGTTCATACCTTCGTGTAACAAATAGTAGGAAGAACCGTTCTCGTAACCGTCTCCGTTCGGACAATCCAAGTTCTGAATCTTGATCCGGAGCGTATCTCCTCCGGTTTCTCCTACCTTTATAAACAAAACCCTATCCTTACGTGCGACTATCCCAGTCGCGTTATCCAATAAACTATATCCATTGGTCTTATTTACCTTAGCCATTACATCGGGGTGTTGCCGTTGCTCAAAATCCTGAATACGGAATTCCGCTTCATTTTCACTGCTCCATCCGGATCTCAATCCACTGGCAACCGGTTCAAAGTCTGTCTCACTAATCCATCCTGAAGGGACTTTTTCTCCGGCTTTCGTACGATTCCAGAACTGGTAGGCTCCACTCATGTCGGGATAATAATCGAATTGTCTCCCACGTCCGAACATACGGGGATCTTCCTGCTCTACCAACCGGGCAGTCATTTCCTTTTCCATCCTCCGTTTCAGCAATTCATATTCCGGCTTTCCGGCCAGATCAACCATACAATCCGGGTCTTTCTTTATATCGTATAGCTCCTCTGTATCCCGTTTGCCAAAGGCCAACTGCCAATAATGGGCAGTCTTAGGATTTCTCCGAGCTTTCAGAATCTCTGTTTTTGTCGGTCCTCCGTCCACATTCATATAACCGGTCTCCGGATTTCCTGCCGGCCAACGACCTGTTTCAAAGTTCTTCAAATACAGATAATTGCCCCGAATCATACCTCTGATAGGATATCCCTGATCATCCGGACGCCCTACGTCGTGCCGTTCTTTGCCAATCATAACAAAACCACGGTCTATATCCGGCTTCTCATTCTTCAGAATATCCATGAAGCTACGTCCGGTAATAGGACGCATACCTGCCTTTTCCTGACTGATGCCTGCAACTTCGAGCAAAGTAGGCGCAATATCTATTACACTGATATAATCATCCACTCTACGTCCAGGCTTCACCAAACCATTTTTCCACATCACACTCATCGGAATATGATTGGAATTATTGTATTCCTGTCCTTTACAACGGGGAAAAGGCATTCCGTGATCCGAAGTGACAATGACAATCGTATTTTCCAGTTCACCGGATTCTTCCAATATATTGAGAATACGTCCCAGATGTGTATCAAAATGCTCCACTTCCAAAGCATAATCCAACATATCCGTACGTACCGCCTCATTGTCCGGCCAATAATCCGGCACAGAGTCAATCAGCTCCGGTCGCTTTCCCGTTTTCAATGACGAACCGTATTCATAATCCCGATGCGGCTCCAACGCCCCATACCAGAAACAAAAAGGTTTCCCTTTCGGTCGCGCTTTCATAAACTCTTCAAAGTTCGCTGCATAATCTACCTTAGATATGCATGAAGTAGGGGGTACCAATGTCTTTTCATTCCACATTTTTCCGGTAATCTCTCTTTTTCTCCCATAAATATCATTGGCTATCCCAGGTCCCCATCCTTTACCTGTACAACCTACGTAAAATCCGTTCTCAGCCAACGCCTCCGGATAGGATTTGAATTCTGCCGGAAAATCCGCCCAATGATTACATGCCTCTTTCAATTGCCACGAATTTCGACCGGTAATAATCGCAGCGCGTGAAGGAGCCGACTTGGCGTTGCAAGTATATGCGTTCTCAAAGAGAATACCCTCACGTGCCACACGGTCGAAAGCAGGAGTATGAATCCATGGAGTGCCGTATGCGCTCATGTGTCCTGCATCATCAGCGATGCAGAATAATATATTGGTAGTTTTTTGTCTTTCCTGTGTCTTTGCCGTATCCGGTATCGGTGTCGCACTGCCGGTGCTCCACAACGTACAAGAAACAATAGATAAAAGTCTTACATCCATATTAAAAAATTGAAGTTTATCTCTGTGCACAAAATTAGGTCAAAGCTCCGTGTTTTACTTTGTTTCCCGTCCATAGTACTTTGTTATCCGTCCCAACAGCTATTCTTTCCGTCCATTTAACGTTTATTCGAGGAAATGTTCAAAACAGAAATGCCCTTCACCTTTTTGCTGTATCTCCCTGTTCATCGGCATTAACGGGTGAAAGGCAGCAAATTCACCCGACCTTAACCTCACATCGGTGCGGCAAAACTTATTTTCGACGTAGGTAAAGTTGCTTTCAACCATAAGTATTCTATAA
>ERZ838118.1295-NODE-1295-length-30940-cov-3.249992_pt1 | contig 30940 bp, 25 predicted proteins | sample MGYA00519863_ERZ838118 | MGnify/ENA primary metagenome ERZ838118 (study PRJEB31850, sample SAMEA3708827) | human gut metagenome | biome: human gut; feature: human-associated habitat; material: faeces | place: China | collected 2014 ...
TGGAAATTCGGGTAAAATAGAAATAATGTGTATTCAAATATAACAAAAAATACCCTATTCCACGAAAGAAAGGAAAGAAATATATGAGTAATGCAGATGCAATTCAGAAGCGCCGTATTTTCGGGATTATTTCCCATCCCGATGCCGGTAAAACAACATTGACGGAAAAGCTGCTGCTACACGGCGGTGCAATCCGCGAAGCAGGTACGGTAAAGGCAAGAGGGAAAAACAAATTTGCAAAATCCGACTGGATGGAAATTGAAAAACAGAGAGGGATTTCCGTTACCTCCTCCGTTATGCAGTTTGAATATGATGATAAGGTTGTTTCCATCATGGACACTCCGGGGCATAATGACTTTGGTGAGGATACCTATCGTATCCTGACCTCTGTAGATAGTGCAGTTATGGTTATCGACGCGGCAAAGGGTGTCGAAGCACAGACTGTAAAGCTGTTCAAGGTCTGTTCCATGCGTGAAATCCCCATTTTTACCTTTATTAACAAATTAGACCGTCAGTCCAAGGACCCACTGGATTGTATGGCGGACTTGGAGGATGCGTTAGGTCTGCCCTCCACCGCTGTCACATGGCCCATCGGCAACGGTCTGACCTTTGAAGGTATTTATGACAGACTGGAAAACAAGGTTTATCTTTATAAGCAAAAGGATGGCGTGATTGAGCTTGGTGCAAACGGTGTATTCGGTGATACGCTGGAGGGTGTCATTTCTGATGCGAATCTGGATATCCTGCGTAGCGAGATGGAGCTTCTGGACGGCGCAGGCAACCCCTTCGATTTGCAGGCAATCAAGGACGGCAAGCTGTCTCCCGTATTCTTCGGCTCTGCACTGGCGGATTTCGGTGTAACGCCCTTCCTGCATCATTTTCTGGAATGGTCCCCTGCTCCCGGTACAAGAAAGACCACTACAGGTGAGGTCAACCCCAATGATGATTTCTTCAGCGGCTTCATTTTCAAAATTCAGGCGAACATGAACCCTGCACACCGTGACAGATTGGCATTCTTCCGCATCTGCTCCGGTACGTTTACCAGAGGGATGAGCGTAACCCTTTCCCGTACAGGCAAGCAGATGAAGCTGAGCCAATCCACACATCTGATGGCGAATGACAGAGAAACCGTGGAAACTGCTATTGCAGGCGATATTATCGGTATTTATGACAGCGGCAACTTCCAAATTGGGGATACGCTGACAGACAGAAAGGAAAAGCTGTTCTTTGAACCCCTGCCGACCTTCCCGCCCGAATTATTCTGCCGCGTGCGCCCTGTGAACTCCCTGAAGGCGAAGCAGTTCCAGAAGGGTGTACAGCAGTTGGCACAGGAGGGCGCAATTCAGGTATATCATAATGAATTTAATGATGTCATTCTGGGTGCGGTTGGGCAGCTGCAGTTTGAGGTGTTCCAGTATCGCTTATTGAATGAATATAATTCCGAAATTCGCATGGAACCCTTGGAATATCAGGTAGCGCGTTGGGTTGCGCCCGGTTCTCCGAAGGATGTCAAGGATTATGTGGTAGCAAGAAGCACTCTGGTTTATGACCATTTTGAGCGTCCGATTCTGCTGTTCGCGAACCAGTACACGCTAAATAATTTCATGCAGAAGAATCCTGAGGTAAAGCTGGTTGAGGCATTAGATGTGGACGACACCGAGCATCTGGAAGGGTAAGCAAACAAAGACCTTTTTTCTCCGGGGACGCTGTCCCCATACCCCTGCAAGGGCATCATGCCCTTGACCTGATTTTTCGCACAAACGATGTTTGTGCGAAGGTATAAGGGTCCTAGGGAAATTATTTCCCTAGTGGGGTTTGGGGTGAAACCCCAAAAAGGGTTCTGATATGGTAGGAATTTTATAGTATGGGCGGTTTTCTTTCTCCATATCCTATTCCCGAAAGGGGATGTGCTGTATGAACGAAAGAGAACACTGGCAGAGATTTTTGCAGACAGGACAGGTGGCGGATTATCTGCGCTACCGCAGACAGGCGGAAAAGGAATCGCAAAATCCGCGCCGCCGTATAGAGGAAGCATCAAGGCATAAGCATTTTTATTAAGCATTTTTTCAGTGCTTTAGGAAGGAAACGAGGTCGGCTATGGGAACGGAAAAGCTGCGCGGCATTGTCCTGCGTGAGCAGGCAAAGGGCGAGAGCAATAAGCAGATTGTGCTTCTGGCGCAGGGCGTGGGTCGTGTGCTGCTTTCTGCCCGCGGTGCCAGAAGGGTGAAAAGTAAGCTTCTGGCGGCAACGCAGCTGTTCTGCTATGCCGATTTTGTGGTCTATGAGGGTAAGGGCTTTTATTCCGTCACACAGGCAGAGCTGCAAAATAGCTTTTACGGTCTGCGGCTGGATATGGATAAGTTCTCCGAGGCCATGTATCTGGCAGAGCTGACGGAGCGCAGCTGCCCTGCCGGTATGGAGCAGGATGCCGTGCTGGAGCTTTTGTATTATGCCTTTCTTGTGATGGATAGGGGGATTCTGCCGCCGAAGCTGATTTCCCGTATCTTTGAATTGAAGCTTTTGCAGCTGAATGGGCTCTTTGCGTCAGATGTATGCCATATCTGCGGCGAAGGCAAGGGGACACTCTATTTTGATGGCAGGATGGGTGCGTTTTACTGTGAAAAGCACCGCACAGAGGATAGCATTTTTGTTCTGGATGCCGTCCGAAGGGCGGTTCGGTTTGTGCTGGAAAGAGAGAGCCGCGCGGCGTTTGGCTTTCAGCTTTCCGCCGAAGCACTCGAACAGCTGACCTTTATCCTGCGGAAATATATGGAGGTTCACATGGGCATAAGGCTGAAAACACGCGATTTTTTTGAACAGTGAATAAAGTATCGTACATTTTTTGTCTATTCCTTTGCAGAAAGGCGGAAAAATACATGGATTTAAGTGCAATTTTTTGCCTTGACAGAAAAAGAGAAAAGCGTTATCATAAACCACAAGTTAATCATTACTGCGATGAAGAAGAGGAGTATCTGCGGAGCATTTGCAGAGAGCTGTCGGTTGGTGTGAGGCAGCGGTGCGAAACAGAGAAGGGCACTTTGGAGCAGTGTTACAAGAGAGGGTTGATGCGTCGTCATCAATCAACGAGGGTGGAACCGCGGAAGATTTTAAGAGCTTTCGTCCCTTGCTGAACAGCGAGGAGACGGGAGCTTTTCTAGTTTCTATTCGTCCCTTGCAAGATACAGTGGTGAGTCCCACAGAAATAAGGAGGAATTCAAATGGCAGTAGAATCTATGGAAAAAATCGTAGCATTGGCAAAAAACAGAGGCTTTGTTTACCCCGGTTCCGAAATTTACGGCGGTCTGGCAAACACATGGGATTATGGCCCTCTGGGTGTAGAGCTGAAAAACAACATGAAAAAAGCATGGTGGAAGAAATTTATTCAGGAAAACCCCAAGAATGTCGGCGTTGACTGTGCAATCCTGATGAACCCCCAGACATGGGTGGCATCCGGTCACGTTGGCGGCTTCTCCGATCCTCTGATGGACTGTAAGGAATGTAAGGAGCGTTTCCGCGCCGATAAGCTGATTGAAGACCACATGGCATCCCACGATATGCCCGAAGTGGTTGTAGACGGCTGGACAAATGAAGAAATGAAGAAATTCGTAGACGATAATCAGGTTGCATGCCCTTCCTGCGGCGCGCATAACTTCACAGATATCCGTCAGTTTAACCTGATGTTCAAGACCTTCCAGGGCGTAACAGAGGATGCGAAAAACGTGGTTTATCTGCGTCCCGAAACCGCACAGGGTATCTTCGTAAACTTCAAAAATGTGCAGAGAACCACAAGAAAAAAACTGCCCTTCGGTATCGGTCAGATTGGTAAATCCTTCCGTAACGAAATCACACCCGGTAACTTCACCTTCCGTACCAGAGAATTTGAACAGATGGAGCTGGAATTCTTCTGCGAACCCGGTACAGATTTGGAATGGCTGGATTACTGGAGAAAATACTGCAAAAACTTCCTGCTGAGCCTGAATATGACAGAGGATGCAATCCGTCTGAGAGATCACTCTCCTGAAGAACTGTCTCACTACAGCAAGGGTACAACAGATATCGAATATAAATTCCCGTTCGGCTGGGGCGAGCTGTGGGGCATTGCGGACAGAACCGATTATGACCTGACCTGCCACCAGAACACAAGCGGCGAGGATATGACATATTATGATCAGGCAAAGAATGAAAAATATGTGCCTTACTGCATCGAGCCTTCTGTTGGTGCGGACCGTGTAACGCTGGCATTCCTGTGCGATGCTTATAACGAAGAGGAGGTCGGCGAAGGCGATGTCAGAACCGTTCTGAAATTCCATCCCGCACTGGCTCCCATCAAGGCGGCTGTTCTGCCCCTGAGCAAAAAGCTGAACGAACAGGCAACAGAGGTTTATGCAGCACTGGCGAAGGAATTTAACTGCGATTATGATGACGCAGGCTCTATCGGTAAGCGCTACAGAAGACAGGATGAGGTCGGCACACCCTTCTGCATCACCTACGATTTCGATTCCGTTGAGGATCACTGCGTAACCGTGCGTGACAGAGATACCATGGAACAGGTAAGAATGCCTATCGCAGAGTTGGTTCCTTATCTGAAGGAAAAAATGGAGTTTTAAGCCATGAAACCATTTGAAGGCTTTACCGCGGAAACAATAGATTTCCTCTGGGAGCTGCGGATGAATAACAGCCGCGAATGGATGGAGGAAAACCGCGACCGCTATAAGCGCGTGCTGAAGGAACCCTTTGATAGCCTTGCGGCGGCGCTTGTGGCGGAAAGCACAGCCTTCGGCGGAAGGGAAATGAAATGCTCCGTTTCCCGTATCAATCGCGATATCCGCTTTTCCAAGGATAAAAGCCCTTACCGTGCAAGCCGTTGGGTTGTGCTGTATGATGCGGCATTGCAGGGAACGGCATGGAAAGAACGCCCTTCCTTCTATTTCGAGCTGAACCCCGAAGGCTATGAGCATGGCCTTGGCATGTGGTGCAGTCCGTCTGCCTTCCTTGCGGCATACCGCAGAAAAATCGAAAGCAATCCTGCGGCGTTTGAACGTATGGCGAAAAAATTTGAGAAAGACCCTCTTTTCCGTCTGGAAGGGAGAGCATATAAAAAATTCAAAAATGAAACGCTTTCCCCGCTTTTGCAGGCGTGGTATCCCAAAAAGGATGTCCTGCTTGTGGCACACGGCGGTATGGAGGATATCCTCTTTTCCCCTGAATTACCACAGTTCCTCGCAGAGGGATGGAGCAGGCTCAAAAATTTCTATGCTTTTCTGGATGCCATTGAAGCGGAATAAAAAAGGAGTGGATTTAGGATGAAAAGAAATACGGTAAAAAGAAACGTAAGCCTTGCCTTAGGTGCGGTGCTGGTTTTCGGTGCAGTTCCTGCCTATGCGGCGGATGCTGTTACGGTAAAGCTGAACGGCAGTCAGATGGAGTTTGATGTAAATCCCGTGATTGAAAACAGCAGAACCCTTGTGCCGTTCAGAAAGATTTTTGAAGCACTGGACTGTGCCGTTTCCTATACGAAGGAGAATGGCGCGCAGGTGGTTACGGCAAACAGAGGCAATCAATGGATCACTCTGGAAATCGGCAAAAACGAAATCACCGTTGATGGCGAAACAAAGAAGCTGGATGTTGCGCCGAAAATCGTAAACGGCAGAACCCTTGTGCCGCTGAGAGCCATTTCCGAAGGTCTGGACTGCACCGTTGATTGGTCTGCCGATACCAAAACCGTGGATATTCAGAAAAAACAGGGGCAGTATGCAGTTACATCCGCACATATTTCCAAGAATATAACAGATGATAAGGGAAATATCCTGATTACGATAGCGTTTGAATACCCTGTCATTGAAAATAAGGACAATAACGCCTTTATCACAGCGGTAAACGAACAGTATAAAAAGGATGCCGAAGCTGCTATTTCCGAAGCGGAAGCGGAATTTAAGGATTCTGCCGCGGCAGTCCTTGCTTCCGAGGGCAAGAATTACCATCCAATGGTTTTCACACGATCCTTTGAGGTTAGTCTGAATCAGGATAACCTGCTTTCTATCACACAGCTGGATTATGCGGATACCTACGGCGCACATCCCAATACGCTGAAAAGCTCCAAGACCTTCAATCTGGCGGAGAATAAAGCGCTTACGCTGAGCGAGGTTCTGGGGAAAAATGCCGCCGATACAGACAGCTATGTGAAGGAAAAATTTGACGCGTATGTCAAAGAAACCGTAGGCGAATTGCTTGAGTATTATCAGCAGAACAGAGAGAAAGCGCTTTCCGCAGTCAATTTCTGCCTGACCGAGGATGCACTGGTGCTGTATTATAATCCTTATGATATTCTGCCTTATGCAGCAGGCTCGCCGGAGGTAAAAGTACCCTATGCGGATACAACCATAAAGCTTGCTTTGGCTGAAAGCTGATTGTTTTAAGGCAATAAAAAGGGAAGGACGAAGTCCTTCCCTTATTTTTTATCCTAATTTAGACCAATCGCGTGTTTCGCGCAGCTCTGTCCATTTTTCATGCTTGGAATTCTCTTTGAATTCATAGTAATGGCTGTTGGTTGCCTCCTGTACGGGCAGGTAATACCAACTGCTTGTATCAGCGTTATCCGTCCATGTAATCATGTCGGGGAGCAAATCCGCCGGAGTCTCAGGGAGACGTTTCAGCACACGGTTTACCAGAGACATGGTTTCTGCACGGGTAATCTGATTCTGGGGACGGAATGTACCGTCGCCGTAGCCGCTTACCCAGCCATGGTTCGCCGCAACCGTAATCTCGCCTTCTGCCCAATGCCCGATGATATCGGTGAAGCTTACGGGCGTTTTGTCGCCGTTGTTGTCAAAGCGTGTTGCGATTGCTGCAAATTCCGCACGCGTGATGGGTGCGTTCGGGCGGAATGTCCCATCGGGATACCCTGCGATAATGCCCATCCTGCTCAGCGTGGAAACGGAGCTGCAATACCATGCATCCGCCGCCACATCGGAGAAATCATTCTGATGTGTGAAGTTTTCATTGCGGATACCATCCTCCAACAGACGGAAGAAGATTGCCGCTACCTCTGCACGGGTGATGGAATTCTGCGGCTGTACTTCGCCATTCCCGTAACCAACAATGTAAGCAAAGTGGTCAGTGTTGTTCAAACCCAGTGCGTCATCATCAGGAATTTCTACTGTCGGCTTGGGCTTGGGACGATGTCCGCCGCCACCGCCGCCACCACCACCGCTGGGAGGTGCGGGTTTGTATGCCGCTTTCAGACCAAATTGGACAGGAGCGGTTTCATCTGTTACATAGGCATCGAAATATTTTTGACCATTCTCTGTTTCTGCGCCCCAACGAGAACACCAACCATCCTTATAGCCGTCATAGAACCAACCTGTAATTTTTTCGCCATCAGAAGCAAGTTTTCTGTCACCCGACATCTTTGTTGCATCTGCAAGAGAAATCATACTATTAGTGCCAAACGTGAATAAATCATCACCGGCTTTTTGTGCAGCATTGTTATACAGTGCATTGTCTTCGGCGAGTATAATATTTGAGTTAAATCCATAAATACCACCACCGCCGACGCTTGCTTGGTTGTTGCAGATAGAAGCACCGTTATTATTTGTAATAGGTTCCTCTTCATTAGAATCCGAATTTGTGGTATTTTCACCAATAGTAATGGTTGTGTTTTGGCTGTAAATACCACCACCATAACCATTTGTTGCTTTATTACCATACAATTTACTACCGGATTTAATAGTAATCGTTGCATCTTTTTTATCAAATTGATTGTAAATTGCAATGCCAGCACCATTTGCAGCTTCATTATCATAAATAGAACTGCTTTCAACAGTTATGCTTAAAGGTATACCTTTCAGAACAGGAGCTCCGTAAATAGCACCACCGAAAGATGTAGCAGAGTTTTTGTTAATGGAGGAGTCGTTCCGTAAAGTAATATGGGTATTAGCTGCGGCAGTACACAAAGCAAAAATACCACCGCCAACAGTTGCGTTATTATTGGTAATTTCAGCATGATCTAAGATTAGCTCACCTATACTATAAGCTACGATACCACCGCCTTGTTCACCGCCGATATTCAAGGCAACAGTAGAATTCTGAATCGTCAAATCAAGTCCGTCACCACAGTAGATACCTCCGCCAATAGGAACCATGAATTCAGTTTCTTTTTGTTTAGGGGTCATATACTCTGCACGGTTATTTTGAATACGTGTGTTTTGGGTAATTGTACAAGAGTTTTTTCCAGTAACATAAAGTCCTCCGCCATATAAGGAATGGTTATCTTGAATTACAGAAGCCTCGATGTTTACCAAAGTATTGCTTGCACAAATACCACCGCCGTCATCTATGGCAGTATTATTTTCGATAACAGAATTGTTTTTAATGGTTAGAGCACCGCCGAGAGACAAAATGCCACCGCCGTCAGCAGCCTCATGATCTTCATAATCAGCGGTGTTTTCATAAATGTGAACATTGTCCAAGGTTAGCTTTGCACCCTTTGCATAGATACCACCACCGCCTGTGACTCCTCCACCGTCACCGATTGCTTTATTTTCAGTAATGGATAAGTTGTGTAAGCTAACGGTTGCATCTTGAATAGAGAAACCGCCACCATTAGAAGGATTATTGCCACCGGTAATAACCCCTTTTTCTTCCGCGCTGCTTGTTACAGTAACTTTTGTGTCACTGCCGGTAATGGTTACAACGGAATCGTCACCTAAGCCTGTTAAGGTTTTCCCATTCAAATCCAGTGTAATAGATTTGTTGATATTGATGTTTTCGGTTACATCCTTCGCCAGTACAACGGTATCGCCGTTTTCAGCCTCGTTGATTGCCGCCTGTAGTGTTTCGTAGGTTGTTCCCTCTTTACCAACGATGGTTGCCGCATACTTTACTTCGCCAGTTGTTCCGCTTTCGCTTTCGCCTTTGTTTCCACCTTCACCCACGGTAGGAGTGCTACCCTCGCCTGTACCTTCGTCTTTCGTTGTTTCTCCACCGCCTACAGGTGGCGTTGGGGTTTCATCTTTACCGTTCTGCCCCTCACCGGAAGGAGGAGGAGTACCAAGTGTCTCTGAGGGGGGGGCGGTTTCGTTATTCTGTCCGCCTTCCTCGGATGTGCTTGTTGGTTCTTTTGTTTCGTTGTTGATTGCTCCGCTTCCCTTGGACGAGCCGTCATGCTGTTCTGCAGCAGGCACGATATTCGTCTGCTGAGAGCCTTCGCCCCCGGCACCAACCTCTGCGAATACCCCAACCGGCGGCAGGGCAAGCGTCATAGAAAGTGCCAATGTCCAAGTGAGAAGCTTCTTGCCTTTGCTTTTCTCTGTCATAAAAACCCCCCTTTTCCTGTCTGCGGGTTTCGGAACAGGGAAACAATATGTATTTCGGTAGCCGGCTGTCCTGCGGCAAATCCCCTCGCCGTTTAGACCCTTGGCTTTGCGACATCGGCTTTCGCCGATTGTGCCTTTTTCTGTACATACGCCCGTTCCTGCGTCCGCACAGAAATAAAAATAGTTACATTAGTGTTGTATAAGAATAGAATAGCATATTCACATAAAAAGACAAGTGCCTTTTTATTTTTTTGTAATATTTTGCCATACAAAAAGAGACAAAATCCTTAAAAAAGAGTATAATATAAAAAAATGATGAACGAGGTGAGCCCTTTTATGAACGATTTCGTAAAGAAAATGTTGGATTATAACCGTGCCTTCGTGGAGCATGGTCTCTATGAAAAGTATACCACAACCAAGTATCCGGACCGTAAAATCGCCATTCTTGCCTGCATGGATACCCGCATGACGGAGCTTCTGCCTGCCGCCCTCGGCTTGAAAAACGGTGATGTCAAGCTGATTAAAAACGCAGGCGGTCGCGTGATGCACCCCTATGGCAGTGTCATTTTCAGCCTTCTGGTTGCAGTCTATGAGCTGGGCGTGGATACGGTCGTTGTCATCGGGCATGATGATTGCGGCGGTCGCCTGCTTGACCCGAAGGAAATGATTGCCAAGATGAAGGAACGCGGCATTTCGCAGGAAGCGATTGACCATGTGGATGAAAACCATAAAAACGTGGAGCAATGGCTGACCGGCTTCGGGGATATCAATCATTCTGTGCAAAGCACCGTCGATGCCATTCGGGAGCATCCGCTGCTGCCTAAGGATCTGGAGGTGCTCGGCTTCATCATGGACCCCCATACGGGCGCAGTCCGCGGCGTTTCCGAGAGAAAAGAATAAAATACAAAAAGTCGCTTTTCGCTTTACGAACGGCGGCTTTTTTCTTTACGGAAAATTTATAAAATTCCGCTTGACAGAATGGACATACAGTTGTATGTTATAAATAAACATACACTTGTAGGTAAAAGAGGTGAACCCCATGGAAAAACAGAAATTACCCGATACAGAGCTCAAGGTCATGCAGGCAATCTGGCATATCGAACCCCCTGCCAGCACCTCTGCCGTCCGCGAGGAGCTGCAAAAGGAACGCCCTTGGAATTTATCCGCTTTGCAGACCCTTCTGGGCAGACTGGTGCGCCGTGGCTTTTTGCAGACGGAGAAGCAGGGCAAAAGCCGCTATTATACCCCCCTCGTCACAGAGGAGGACTATCTCGCGGAGGATAGCCGCCGCTATTTTCAGAAATGGACGGGTGGCTCTCTCAGGGATTTGGTTGCCTGTCTTTATGTCAATCATTCGGTTACAAAAGAGGACTTAGAAGAATTGAAGGCGTTTATCGAGGACGAAACGGAGAGGTGAGCTGCCATGCGTATTTTTCTGGAATATTTGAAGGTCGGCCTTTGGATGCTTCCGATTATTCTGCCGGCACTTTGGCTTTTGCCGCGCCTGTCTAAGCGGTATGCCGCTAAGGTATCCTATGTCATCTGGCTTGTGCTTGCCGTGCGTCTGCTCATTCCGTGGAATCTGACCCTTCCGCAGGAAACCGCCCCCATCCATGTGGCAATTTCCGAGGAGCAGGCGAATGAATGGGTGCAGGCGAAATTCAATCCCGTGCAGGCACCGCCAAAGGCAGAAGGCGCAGCAGCCGCAGCACAAAAGCAGACACAGCCCCAAGCCGAACCCTTGCAGCCCTTGCAGATTGGCTTTGCGCTCTGGCTGGCAGGCGTGCTGTTTTTCGCCCTGCGGACAGCGGTTTCCGTTTTTCGGATGAAAAGGCTGCTCCGCCGCTGGGAGAAAGAGCCCTCTGCCGAAGCAAAGGCGTTTTTCGCCGAAACGGCAGGCAAAACGCAGCCGCGGCTCATGGTTTGCCCTGTGCTGGAAAGTCCTATGGCGGTCGGTTTATTCCGCACAACTGTCTATCTGCCCCATGAGCACTACACCGCGCAGGAGCTGGAAATGATTTTCCGTCATGAGCTGATCCATTGGCGGCGGAAGGATTTGTGGTATAAGCTGCTGCTGCTTGCCGCAAGAAGCATCCATTGGTGCACCCCTCTGGGCTGGCGGATGGCAAAGCGCTCAGCGCGGGATTTGGAAATTTCCTGCGACAGCATGGCGGTGCAGGGCAGGGATGCGGCGTATCGCAAGGCGTATGGTCTGATGATTTTGCAGGAGGCGGAGCGCAGCATTGAAAAGCAGGCAGCATTGACAACCTGTTTCACCGATGGGAAACGGGCATTGCAGGAAAGGCTGGTGGAGATTATGAATCAAAGCAAACGAAAAAAGGGCATGGCACTGGTTTCTGTTATGCTTGTGCTGACATTGACCTGCGGTTGCCTCATCAGCTGTGGAAAGGACGAGAAAGCATCAGAGTCCACGCAGGATACAGCAGTAAGTCAAGGCACCCTGACCGCAGAACAGCGCAAGCTGACTGAGCGGTGGGCAGAGGCTCTTTCCGACAGAGATGGCAAAATCCGCTATAAAGAGATGGGCAAGGCTGCCAAGGCGCAGTTTATCGCAGAGCAGAAGGCGCTTGGTGGCGAGGATTGGAATTATGTCATCGGCGGCTCCAGCCCTTGGGTGGATTCCTATACCATCGAGGAGCGCGAAAATGCAGCCATGATTACCTATACCATGCAGGATAGCGAGCCTGCTTATTACACCATGAAGGAACTGCTGAAATTCGGGGAGGAAAACGGAAAAACCGTTGTCGCCGGCTATCTCACCTCCAATCTCTATTGGGAGGACGGCAAGGTGCATCCCACCGTTTCCCGTACGGAATCGGATTTGGATGAAGGCATTTGGGACTTTCTTTCGCAGAGCGTGGTCGGCTTTATTAGCCAAAGCGGTTGGGATGTGTATGAATTGGAAGCCTTCAATTTTAACCGAATCAATGTGACACGCACCCCTCTGGCAAACGGCAGAGAACAGGTAACCGTGGATTTCGGCTTGAATATTCAGCATAGAAATCCTTTCCGCGATCCCGATGAGGCAGGCTATATCAAGCGCGCGAAGGAGGCTGGACAGTCTATCTATCAGACGTATTATAAGGAATATTATGAAGAAAAAGAGGCAAATACCTATTTCCGCTTCACCTGCGAGGTGCAGGCAGATGCACAGAAAATCAATGAGGACACCTGCTATCCGGAAACTTTCCATCTCTATAATGATGATTTCGATCCGCATAGGATTACCTTTCACAAGAAAAATCCCGCTTGGGATGGCTGGTATGACGAAACACCTGCGGATGGCTGGTTCTGTACCGTTACCCCTGCCAAGGATGCGAATACCGTCACCGTTGCCAGAAAAATCCGTATCGAGGATGCCACAGGCAGAACGAATAACGGCTATTTCGATTTGAATCTTGACTATACGACCACCTTCCCCGTTGCGGAGAATGCAGCCTTTACCGTTGGCGGCGCAGGCGAAGCCTCTGCCATGCTGAACGCGAAGGAATGGCTTTCCCGTCTGCAAAGCGGAAAGGTCGGGCAGAGCGTGACGCTGTTCTTCGGGAAAGATGCAAACGGAAACACCGTAATCACCGAGGGCAGAGAAGGCTTCTGGTCGAAAAAGGCCGCCTGATTTGTCGATACCCCCAAGGGGCGCGCACATTGCGCGCCTCTTTTTCCTGTGCTATACTAATGACATTTCAGAAAGTAAGGAGTGACTGCAATGAAGATAACCTATCTGCACCACAGCGGCTTTTCCGTTGAAACCGAAACAAAGGTGCTTTTGTTTGATTATTATACAGAGGGCGGCAGAAAAGCGTATTTCGACCCCGCCGCATATCCTGATAAAGCAGTTTTCGTCTTTGTCTCCCATGCACATGAGGATCATTATGACAGACGGATTCTTTCGTGGGCAAAGCTCCCCAATGTCCGCTATGTGCTTTCCTTTGATGTGCGGACAGAAGCAGGCTTTGAAGGCAGAGTCCTCTGCGCCGAGCCGCACCGGACATACGATTTTGACGGCATTTCCATCCAAACGCTCCAATCCAATGATGAGGGTGTTGCGTTTCTGGTCAAGGCGGATGGCAAAACCATCTACCACGCAGGCGATTTGAATTGGTGGCACTGGAACGGCGAGCCGGAGGACTTTAATGCCGATATCGAAAAAAGCTATACTGCGGAAATCAATCGGCTGAAGGGCGAGAAAATAGACGTTGCCTTTGTCCCTGCGGATTTGCGCCTGCAGGATAAATATTTCTGGGCGGTCAATTATTTTCTCAAGACCGTCGGCGCAAAAAGGCTGTTTCCCATGCACTTCTGGGGACGCTTTGATGTCTGCACGATGCTGCGTCAGCTTGGCTATGGTGAAACGATTGCGGAAATCACGCAGGAAAACGAAAAATTTGAAATTTAAACGGAAATTCTTAAGGAAATCTTCAAGTTCTTCCGCGGAATTTCATTTATACTAAGGATAGAAAAGAATCGGTCGAAATTCTGATTTCGATTGCGGCTTAGTTTTTAGCGGAAGAAGGAAAGGCAATGAAGGGAAAAAACTGGAGGGAATATGAACCGCCGAAGCGCCGTCGGCGCAGAAGAAGAAAGGGCGGACTTTTGCGCAAGCTGCGTTTCGCAGTGGTGCTGTTTTTGGTTGGCTATGTCGGCTTTCTGGTCTATTATAATTTCGGCAAGCCCTATACCGTTGCACTGGATGCAGGGCATGGCGGGGCGGATGTCGGCGCAGAGGGCGTGATACAGGAGGTCGCACTGACGGAGCAGACTGTAGCCGCGCTGCAAACCCTTCTGGAGGAGGACGGACGCTTCCGCGTGGTGTTGTCCCGTAAGGCAGGCGAGGGCGCAACCGTCACCGAGCGTAACCATAAATTCCGCCGCAGACACCCCGATTTAATGCTCTCTGTCCATGGCAACGCAAGTGACAGCAGCAGTGCCAATGGCTTTGAGTGCTATCCTTCGCCTCCCGGCTATGAAAACCACGAAGAAAGCCTTGCCTTTGCTGCATGTCTGGCGCAGGAAATGCAGAATATAGGCGTAAATCTCCGCGGTACGGGCATTGCAGGCGTGCGCTATGGCTATTATGATGAAAACGGCAATAAGCTGCTGCGCGATTCGAGCGATACCACGGTCTATTCCTATGATACCTTTGGTATGCTCAAAAATATGAGCTGCCCTGCGGTTCTGGCGGAGCAGTGCTTTATTACCAATGCATCCGATGTGGAAAGCTTCGGCACGGAGGAGGGTTGCAAGCGTGTGGCAGAGGCGTATTACCGTGCCATTTGCGGTTATTTGGAGAGCGCAGATAGCCGAGGGTAAGGCAAAAACAAATAAGCGAACGGCTAAAAGCCTTAAAACTTCAAATAAGCTATCTTAACGAAAAAAAGTCCTCGAGAGAGGACTTTTTTTAGTCGATTTTGATATTCTTTTCGCTGAGCCGTTGGTTGACGTTTTCCTTCAGCAGTGTATACACCACCGAAACAATCGGGATAAACACCAGCATCCCGACAATCCCGAACAGACTGCCGCCCAGCGTCACCGCAACCAGCACCCAGATTGCAGGCAGTCCAATCGAGCCGCCGACCACCTTCGGGTAAATCAGATTTCCTTCAATCTGCTGTAATACAATAAACAGCACGATAAACGCTGCTGCTTGCGAGGGGCTGATCGTCAAAATCAGAAACGCCCCTACGACACAGCCGATAAACGCCCCGAAAATGGGAATCAGTGCCGTAAATGCAATCAGCACCCCAACCAGAACGGCGAAGGGGAACCGCAGAATCGTCATGGAAACGAAGAACATCATCCCCAGAATCACTGCCTCTAGGCACTGCCCTGTCAGGAAATTTGAAAATGTGCGATACGTCAGCGCACAGATTTGCAGAAAACGGTTTGCGTGCTTTTCCTTCAGATAGGCGAAAATCAGCTTTTTCATCTGCCGCTTCAGAAATTCCTGCTGCAACAGGATATAGCAGGCGAAAACAAGGCCGATGAAAAACGTCCCCACGCCGCTCACAATTCCTGTCGCTACGCTGATGGTAGAGCTCAGCATGGAATTTGCCCCTATGCGGAAGAATGTCACAAGCTGATTCAGAATTTCCTCCCAATTCAGCTGTGCCTGTACCTCGTCTATGTAGTCCACCAGCTCAGGATGGTTGGAAACAAGCTGCTCCGCCTTTTTCATCAGTACAGGCACCTTTTCTGGCAGTGTTTTCCCAAGCGTAGCAATGGTATTTCCCAGCTCCGGCACAACAACAATCGTCACAAGGCTCAATAGTGCCAGCACAAAAATCAGCGTCAGAATCAGGCTGACAGGCGCGGCAAATTTTTTCTGCTTTTCCTTTGCGTTTGCAAACAGCCGCTTCCGGATGCGGTTCATCGGCACACTCAGCACAAATGCAATCGCGCCCCCCAGAAGGAAGGGGAACAGGATGTGCAAAATCGCTTTTACCGCCTGCAGCACAATGCTAAACCGCCAAAGCCCCACCAGAATCACCAGTGTGAATATAATTAAGCCCCGCAGCTTGCGGAGCGTATCCTTATCTAACTGCATCCAATCAACTCCCAGTATATTTTTATTTATATTAGAAGAAAGTATATCACAAAAGCAAATTTTCTTGCAATACGCGCGCACAATTCTTAATATTTTCTTCTGTTTTTCCTTTACACAGCGGGCATTTGCGTATAAACTATACAAAGGAATATGTGGCTTTTTTTCAGAAAAGTCAATTTATCGAAGCAGAAAGGAAGAAAAAAATGGAAGTAAGAACAAGATTTGCCCCTTCCCCTACGGGCTATATGCATATCGGCAACCTGCGTACCGCGCTTTATGAATACCTCATCGCAAAATCCCAGGGTGGGAAATTCATCCTTCGTATTGAGGATACCGATCAGGGCCGTCTGGTGGAGGGCTCTCTGGATGTCATTTATAAAACCATGAAAATGACAGGGCTTCAGCATGATGAAGGTCCCGATGTCGGCGGCGAATACGGCCCCTATGTGCAGAGTGAACGCATGGGTCTGTATATGGATTATGCAAAGGAACTGGTGGAAAAGGGCGAAGCGTATTACTGCTTCTGCACCAAGGAAAGACTGGAAAGCCTGAAGGAAGCCAATGCAGAGGGCGTTTCCTTTGCGAAATATGACCGTCATTGTCTGCATCTGTCCCCCGAGGAGGTACAGGCAAAGCTTGCCGCAGGCGAACCCTTCGTGATTCGCCAGAAAATGCCCGAAAGCGGCACAACCTCCTTCCATGATATGGTTTATGGGGATATCACCGTGGATAATGCGGAGCTGGATGACCAGATTCTGATGAAGGCAGACGGCTTCCCGACCTATAACTTCGCCAATGTTGTGGATGACCACCTGATGCACATCACCCATGTTGTCCGCGGCAGTGAATATCTTTCCTCCACACCCAAGTATAATCTGCTGTATCAGGCATTCGGCTGGGAGCCTCCCATTTATGTACACCTGCCCGCCGTTATGCGTGACGCACACCATAAGCTGTCCAAGCGTCATGGTGATAAATCCTTCGAGGATTTGGTAAATGAAGGCTATGTGGTAGAAGCCATCGTGAACTATATCGCACTGCTTGGCTGGAGTCCCTCCGATAATGTGGAAATCTTCACCCTCAAGGAGCTGGAACAGAAATTTGATATGGCAGGGCTGAGCAAATCTCCCTCCATCTTCGATATTAAGAAGCTGACATGGATGAACAGTGAATACCTCAAGGCAATGGATTTTGACAAATACTTTGAGTTGGCAAGACCGAAGCTGGAGGAGGCACTGGCAGGCACCGATTTAGACCTCAAAAAAATCGCGGCACTGCTCCAGAAGCGTCTGGAAACCCTCAACGATATCCCCCGTCTGGTGGATTTCTTCAAGGAGCTGCCCGATTACAGCACAGAGCTGTATACCCATAAGAAAATGAAAACCAACGATGAAATCGCACTGTCCTCCTTGCAGGCGGCTCTGCCTGTTCTGGAGAGCCTGCCCGACTGGAATGAAGCGGCAATCCATGACAGCCTGATGGCACTGGTCGGTGAGCTGGGCATCAAAAACGGTCAGCTGCTCTGGCCCGTCAGAACAGCCCTCTCCGGTGAGCAGACCTCTCCCGGCGGCGCAATGGAGCTGGCGGATATCCTCGGAAAAGAAGAATCCATCCGCAGAATCAAGAAGGGGATTGAGAAATTGAGTAAGTAAATCGATTCCTTTTATGTTCATAAATTATTCAAATATTCTTAAAAAACTCTTTGGTTTTTGTACAAATGGAATTCAAATTTGAATGCTATGATAAAGGTGTCAAAAGGAACGGACCACCTTTTGAGAACATAAGTATTATACCCTTCCCCTTTTTAAATGATAAAACGTAAAAGCAAGAAGAGCAAATCGAGAGATTTGCTCTTTTGCTTTACTAGAGCGTTGCAGGAGCAACGCTCTAAGTCAAAATCGGGGATTTTGACTTGTTAGGACAGAAGAATAAACAGCTAGGTTCCGACGGCGAGCCTTGAAACCTCCTGTTTTCCTCGACGGAAGTGAATTCCGTCTGCGGATCCCATTCGGGAAGACGCTTCGTTTCCCGAACCCTTCCGCTGCCTGTAGGTGTTTTTTATGGTTGCTTTTAAGGCATCATGTCATCCATGATATCGTCAATCGCCTCCTCCGCCTTCACTACCATCTTTTTCCCTTTTCTGGCAAGCCTCTGATAGGTGCGCTTATCCTTCATCAGGTATCCCATGCCTGCCATTGCCGCCGCGCCGCCAAGCAGCATCCCTGTTGCAAATTTGTTCATAAAATCCCTCCTTTGATGAAATTAGTATGACCGTTTTCGGGATTTTTATTGATTTTCCATGACGGATAACGTATAATCAAACCAATAAGCTGTCAAGACAGCTGTAAAAACAAGTGAAGAGACAAAAGGAGAAAGAACATGAGCGAGAATCAAAAAGGCTTTGCCGCTTTTCTGGCAAAAAAGGATATTGTTTTTTCAGCAAAGCGATACGGCATTGATGCCTTGGGCGCAATGGCACAGGGCTTGTTTGCATCCCTGCTGATTGGGACAATTTTAAAAACCTTGGGGCAGCAGCTTGGCGTTGCCATTCTGGTGGATATCGGTACCTTCGCGCAGGCGGTCACAGGCCCTGCCATGGCAGTTTCCATCGGCTATGCGCTGAAATGCCCCCCTCTGGTGCTGTTTTCATTGATTGCCGTCGGCGGCGCGGCGAATCAGCTGGGCGGTGCAGGCGGCCCTCTGGCTGTTTTCGTTGTCACCATCTTTGCCGCAGAGTTCGGTAAGCTGGTTTCCAAGGAAACAAAGGTCGATATCATTGTGACCCCCTCTGTCACCATCTGCGTCGGCGTGCTGCTTTCCATGTGGTGGGCACCCTCCATCGGTGCGTCGGCAAGCGCAGTCGGCAATGCCATCAAGTGGGCAACGGAGCTGCAGCCCTTCTTCATGGGGATTCTGGTTTCCGTTATCGTCGGCATCGCGCTGACACTCCCCATCAGCAGTGCGGCAATTTGTGCGGCTCTGGGGCTGACAGGCTTGGCAGGCGGTGCGGCAGTTGCAGGCTGCTGTGCGCAGATGGTTGGCTTTGCCGTTATGAGCTTTAAGGAAAATAAATGGAGCGGTCTTTTGGCGCAGGGCATTGGTACCTCTATGCTGCAAATCGGGAATATCGTCAAAAACCCACTGATCTGGATTCCGCCTACACTGGCATCTGCTGTCACAGGCCCTATCGCAACCTGTATTTTCCGCATGAAGATGAATGGGGATGCCGTGGCCTCCGGCATGGGTACCTGCGGTCTGGTCGGACAGATTGGTGTCTATACCGGTTGGATTAACGATATCACCGCCGGCACAAAAGCAGGCATTACCTCTATGGATTGGCTTGGTCTGGTTTTGGTTTGCTTCATTTTGCCCGCAGTCCTGACCCTCGTTTTCGCATATCCCATGCGCAAAAAGAACCTCATTAAGGAAAATGACCTGAAGCTGGATTTGTAATCCATAAAATAAAAAGAGTGAAATCTTCTTGGATTTCACTCTTTTTTTGTATGTGCTTTTTATCATGGGTTTTTCATAGGCGCACCTGCGCCGCTTTTCTCTTTGCCCTTTCCTCGGTTGTGGAGGTTTGGAACCCATTCCGAAACTGGCGCATATCTCATCTTCACCAAGCAAAAGTTCGATTTATCCAAGGTCATGAATAAACAGCCCACTCCGCAGCTTCGGCTCAAACCATGTCGATTTCGGCGGCATCGTCATATCCTCATCCGCCACATCCATCAGTTCCTCCATGGAGGTGGGGAACATGGAAAACGCCAGTCTCATCTCGCCGCTGTCTACTCTGCGCTCCAGCTCACCCAGTCCGCGAATTCCGCCGACAAAATCAATTCGCTTGTCGGTTCTGGGGTCTCCGATGGCAAGCACAGGCTCCAGCAGCTCCTTCTGCAAAATGGAAACATCCAGTCCCAGAACAGGGTCGTCTGTAATAATTTCCTCCTTCGCCGTCATCTTGAACCATTTCCCGTCCAGATACAGCCCAAAGGTGTGCAGTGCTTCGGGGTGGTAAGGGCCTTCGCCCGCGTAAGGCTCAATGTCGAATTTCTTGCGAATTTCCTGCAGGAATTCCTCTGTATTGTAGCCGTTTAAATCCTTTACCACGCGGTTGTAATCCATGATATATAAATCCTCTGCCGCAAACAGTACGGACAGATAATAGTTGAATTCCTCCTCACCGGTGTAATCCGGCTTTGCCTCTCTGCGTTTCAGCGCCACCTTCACAGCGGATGCGTTTCTGTGGTGTCCGTCCGCAATGTAGAGATTCTTCACCTGCTTAAAGGATTCCACCAGCATGCCGATTTCCGTATCGCTGTCAATCACCCAGACCGTATGCCCGATGCCGTCCTCGGAAACAAAATCATAAATCGGCTTCACTGCCGCTGTCCAGCCGTCGATAATCGCCTTTGCGTCCTTGTTTTCCTTGTAGGCAAGGAAAATCGGGCCTGTGTTTGCGTTCAGCGTATCCACATGGCGGATACGGTCAGCCTCCTTGTCTGCGCGTGTCAGCTCATGCTTTTTAATCGTCCCGTTAATATATTCGTCTACAGATGTACAGCAAACCAGACCCGTCTGGCTTCTGCCGTTCATCGTCATGCGGTAAAGATACAGGTTGGGCAGTAAATCCTGTCCCAGAATCCCGTTGTGAATCATGTTTTCGAGGTTTTCCTTTGCCTTTGCGTAAACCGCAGGGCTGTAAACGTCAATATCCTTCGGCAGGTCTACCTCTGCCTTGTCAACATGCAGGAAGGACCAGGGCTTTCCCTGCACCATTTCTCGTGCTTCTTCGCTGTTCATTACGTCATAGGGCAGGGCTGCTACGTCCTTTGCGTAAGCCTCTGCCGGGCGGATTGCCATAAAAGGTCTGATGGTTGCCATAATTTTCCTCCTTTGGAATTGCTGCTTTCGGTTTCTTAATCCAGAATACGAACCTTCAATACCGTATTGATGGCATACAGGTCTTTGATCATATCATCGATGTTTTCGGGTAGGCTGTCGCATACCACAATGTTATATGCAAGGTCGCCCTTGGAGTTGTTTACCAGCTTGTCGATATTCACGCTGTATTTTGTGAAAACAGCACCCAGCTGCCCAATCATGTTTACGATATTCTGGTGGCATACGGTGATGCGGGGCTTGCCGTTATAAGGCACCACGCAGTTGGGGAAGTTTACGGAATTTTTGATATTGCCGTAGGTCAGGTATTCTCTGATTTCCTGCGCCGCCATAATTGCACAGTTTTCCTCGGATTCCGGTGTGGATGCGCCCAGATGAGGCGTTACGATGATGTTCGCAGGGTCGCCCAGCAGGTCTTCGGAAGGGAAGTCCGTCATGTAGCGCGCGATGATGCCGTCCGCGATGGCTTTTTTCAGTGCCGCATTGTCCACCAGACCGCCGCGTGCAAAGTTCAGCAGGCGTGCGCCGGGCTTTGTTGCCGCAAACAGCTTTTCATCAAAGGTGTTTCTTGTCTTATCGTTCAGGGGAATGTGCAGCGTAATGTAATCTGCTTTCGCCACCAGCTCCTCCATGGATTCCTCATGCACCACGTTGGGGGATAAGTGCCATGCACTTTCAAGGGAAAGGAAGGGGTCGTAGCCGATAACCTCCATCCCCAGATCCAGTGCCGCATTGGCAACCTGTACGCCAATCGCACCCAGACCGATGACACCCAAGGTCTTGCCCGCAATTTCAGGACCGGTGAATTCCTTCTTGCCTGCCTCTACTGCCTTTTCCACGTTTTCGCAGTTGTCCTTCAGCCCCTGTACCCAAGCTGCCCCTGCAATGATGCGTCTGGAGGATGCAAACAGTCCTGCCAGAACCAGTTCCTTTACGGCGTTTGCATTTGCCCCCGGCGTATTGAATACGGGAACGCCCTTCTGTGTACATTTTTCAATGGGGATGTTGTTTGTGCCTGCGCCTGCACGGGCAACGGCAAGCAGGTTTTCGTTCAGCTCCATCTTGTGCATATCAAAGCTGCGCAGGATGATGCCCTCAGGATTTTCTGCTTTTTCATCAATCACGAAATTTTGTTCGGGCAGCTTTGCCAGCCCTGTTTTTGCAATGTTGTTCAAAGTGCGAATGGTATACATAATGTCTCTCCTTTTTAGATATAAGAAAAGGGTCGTGTGCCACGACCCTTTTGGATTTTACTTATTTTCCATCTCGAATTTCTTCATGAATTCCACTAATTTTTCCACGCCTTCGATGGGCATTGCGTTATACATACTTGCGCGCATGCCGCCAACGGTGCGGTGACCTTTCAGGTTTTCAAAGCCCTGTGCCTTTGCCTCCTTGATGAATTTTTCATCCAGCTCCTTCGTAGGCAGTACGAAGGGCGCGTTCATCAGGGAACGGTCTTTCTTTACAACAGTGCCGCGGAACAGCTCGGATTGGTCTAAGAAATCATAGAGGATAGCCGCTTTCCGTTCGTTGATTTTCTGCAAGGCAGCAACGCCGCCCTGCCGTTTCACCCAGTCGAATACCAGACCCATGAAGTAAATGCCGTAGGTCGGGGGTGTGTTGTAAAGAGAATTATTTTCTGCGTGAATATCATAACGCAGCATGGTCGGTGTGAAATCCATGGCGTTGCCCAGTAAATCCTCTCTCACGATAACAACCGTTACGCCTGCGGGGCCGAGGTTTTTCTGCGCCCCCGCAAACAAAAGACCGAATTTCGTAATATCAATCTCCTGCGAGAGAATGGAAGAGGACATATCGCCCACCAGCGGCACATTGCCTGTATCGGGAAGCTCCGTCCAGCGTGTACCGTAAATGGTGTTGTTCAGTGTGATATAAAAATAATCCGCTTCGGGGTCGAATTTAGAAGGATCCAGTGTGGGGATGTGGTCGAAGGTTGAGTCTGCTGAGGAAGCAACGATGTTCACTTTACCGTAACGCTCTGCCTCTGCCGCCGCCTTCTTCGCCCACTGACCTGTGATCACATAATCCGCCTTGTTGTTTTTGTTCATCAGGTTCATGGGAATCATCGCAAACTGCGTTGAGCCGCCGCCCTGCAAGAACAGAATTTTATAATTATCGGGAATGTGCATCAGTTCCTTGAGATCAGCCTTTGCCTTCTCCAGAATATTTTCAAAGGTTTTTGAACGGTGGCTCATCTCCATCACTGACATGCCTGCTGAAGGGTAACAGACCAGTTCGCGCTGTGCCTGTTCCAGAACCTCCAAGGGCAGCATGGAAGGACCTGCTGAGAAGTTGTATACTCTTTTTTCCATAGATAAGCCTCCTAACTTTTAACAATATGGACACATGTCCGCATCAAACGGGCATTGTCGATAGGGAAATTATAGCACTTTCATTTTTCCCGTCAACTGAAAATGGGATTTTTTTTGTCCCACCCTGAAATTTTGGAGAATGAAGCAAAATTTTTTGAAAGAGAAAAGAAAAGTCTGTTAAATTTGACGTAATATTGTCTTTCTGCTAAAAACAGAATTGCACTTTGTCTATTGTATACAATGATAAACATGAGAAAAAATAATCAAAAATATTCTATTTAACGAAAATTGTTGATTATCTCGTGCTTTCGTGTTATCCTAAAGAGGAAATTTATACGAAACCGAATATAAAAAATATAGAGAAAGAAGGGAGGGAAAATCATCTTGGAAAAACAGGACCGCAGAGTCATCCGCAGTAAAATGCGGATGCGAGAAGCACTCATTTCTCTGATGCAGGAAAAGCTCTTTCCCGAAATCACCGCAAGGGATATTACCGATAGGGCGGATCTCAATCGGGCAACGTTTTATCTTCATTATAATAATGTGTTCGATCTGCTGGAGGAATTGGAAGAGGAAACCGTAAGCGAATTTGCCCGCATGCTGGAGGAAACCCCCATCCTTGAAAACAGCACGTGGGAGTCTGTCCTGATCGGAAAAATCTGTGATTATATCGCCGAAAATCAGGATCTCTGCCGCTGTCTGTTCCTCAATCCGCACAGCGATTGCTTTACGGAAAAGCTGACGGAGATTATGAAGCGGAAGGGACAGGAAATCCGGAAGGAGCGCGGCTTGGAAAGGGACTCCAGACAGACGGATTATATCCGCCATTTTATTTCCTGTGGTGCCATGGGGATGGTAAAGCGGTGGCTTGCGGAGGGGATGCCGCTCTCCAAGGCAGAAATGATGGATTTAACGGAAAAAATCATGCACCCCATTTTTCAATTATTGTTTGTGGCTTAAATTTACGGCTGCAAAAGAAGGCTCTGTCATTATAAGAAAGTATCAGAAAAGGAAGGGAGTAAAAAGATGCAAAACGGAAAGAAGAAGGTGTTGGCGCTGCTTCTGGCAGGCTGCTGTGTATTAAGCGCCTGCGGCACAAAAACAGACGATACAAAAACAGCGGAGAAGGGCAATTTTGTCACCGGCACAGTGGAATGTAAGGAGGTTTATGTCCGTGCCAAAATCCCCGGCTATCTGACAGATATTCCCGTCGAAGAAGGGCAGGAGGTCAAGGAGGGCGATTTGCTGTTCTCCACAGACAGACGCGATGTAGAGGTAAAGCAGACACAGGCATCCGCAACCGCGAAGGCAGCCGCAGGGCAGGTCGAGGCGGCGAAAAATGCCGCAGAGGCGGCAGCGGCAGTGGTGGAAAAGGCAAACGCAAATGTGAAGCTGCTGGAAACCGAATATGCAAAATATCAGGAGCTCTACGCCATGGATGCCGTTTCTCAGGATAATATGGATAAGCTGACAACCCAGCTGGAGGCGGCAAGATTGGATGCCGCGGCGGCAGCGGCACAGCAGCAGGCGGCGCAGGGGCAGTATGAAGCGGCAACCGGACAGCTTGCGGCAGCAAAGGGCGTTCTGGATGAAGTCAATCTCAATCTGGGGCAGACCTCTCAGTATGCCCCCTGCAACGGCACCATCACTATGATTTCCTCCTCTCTTGGGGAGCTCATCGGCACAGGTACCACCATCGTTACTCTCACAGATTACAGCGACCGTTGGGTCATGGCAAATGTAGATGAATACGCAGTCGGCAAGCTGAAGGTTGGTCAGCAGATTCCTCTGACCAGTAAGGCGCACCCCGATACCGTCTTTCATGGCAAAATCGTCAATATCAGCAAAAGCCCCGATTTTGCAACCAAAAAATCCACAAATGAGCTGAATGATCAGGATGTTGTTACATACGAGGTGAAAATCGCCCTTTCCGAGAAGGATGATATCATGCTTTACCCCGGAATGCTGGTGCAGGTAGACCTGGATAAAGCAGGTGAGAAAAAATGATTCTGACATTTTTCAAGGGGCTTCTTCGGGAGCTTTGGCTTCTGGTGAAAGATCCGCGGGGCATCTTTATGTTTCTCGTTGCCCCGCTTCTGATGAATATTGTGGTCTGCGGTGCCTTCCAAAACGGCATTGTCAACCATATTCCTCTGGCAGCGGTGGAAATGTCCTCCTCCGCAAAAACAAGAGAGTTGATTCGCGCCTTCGATGAATCCGATCGTTTTGATGTCACCCTTGTCCTGCGGGATTTGGATGAGGCAAAGCAGAAAATGGAGGAGGGCGAGGTGCAGGGCATTATCGTCATCCCTGCCGATTATACCCGTTCTCTCCAGCTGGGACAGCAGGCAGAGGTGCTTGTCGGCATCAATAGTGCGAATAACCTTGTCGGCAACAGTGCGGTTGTTTCCGTCATGCAGGTCGTGAAAACCGTTTCCTCTCAGATTGCGGTCAAAAGCTATGTGGCATCGGGCAGCAGCGTTGCGGAGGGTACGGCGAAGGTTATGCCGATTTCGACCGTGCTTCGCCCGTGGTTTAACCCCCAGTTCAGCTATCTGATGTATCTGGGGCTTGGGCTGACCGGTCTGGTCTATCATCAGCTCTTCCTCTCCGCGGTGGCAGGCTCCTTCGCGGATGAAAAGAAGGAAGGCATCCTTTCGGGCAAATTCCGTAAACGGGATGCAATCCTCTATTATTTCGATAAAATGCTTTTCTACGGCATTGCAGGCTTTTTCAATCTCCTGCTGAATTATGCCGTGATTATGAAAATTTACAGCTTCCCCATGCGCGGCGCACAGGCGGATTTCCTGCTTTTCAGTGCTTGCTTCGTGTTCTGCCTGCTCGGCTTCGGTGCGCTTCTGGGGCTGCTCTGCAAAAATTCCCTGCATGCGATGCAGTGGCTTATGGCGCTGACCTATCCGTTTTTCGTGCTGGCAGGCTTTTCTTGGCCGCATACGGAAATGCCGGATTTTTTGGTGCGGATTGCAAATTATCTGCCCGTCACCCATTACCTCGGCCCCGTCCGCAGTATCATTCTGATGGGCATCGGCTTTGAGCGTATCTCCCTACAGCATAATCGCGCTATGCTCTTAACCCTTGGCGTAGGTGCATTTGTGCTCAGCTTCGTGGTCTTTGCGTGGCAGCTGTGCCGTGCGGAAAAGAAGCAGAAGACGGCAGAGAAGAATACACAGACAGAGGGGGTGCAGGCATGAAAAACGCAGTAAAATTATTTCTTCGGGAATGGAAATATCTCCTGAAACGCCCCCGTTCGCTCGTTCTGATGGTGCTTGTGCCGATTTTCGTCACCTGTATCTGCGGCAGCGGCTATGGAAAGGGCTATTTCTCCGATTTGAAAATGGGCGTGGTGGATTACAGCTATACCAAGCAGACCAGAGAGGTGGTCGAAGCCTTCCGCCAGTCCCCGTATTTTGATGTGGTCGGCTATTATAACGATGAGGATGAAATTGCCGAGGCGATGCGCGATGGCGAAATCGTCGGCTGTCTCATCTTCCCTGCGGATTTCACAAGAAAAATGCAGCTGGGGCAGCAGGCAGAGGTGCTGCTCGGCTCCAGTGCCGTCAATATGGGCTATGGCAGTACCATCAACCTCAAGGGCTCGGAGGTTCTGGGGACGGTTTCCACGCAAATCGCCGTCAAAAGCCTTGTGGCAAAGGGCAAAACCGTGGAGGATGCCCTCGCGGCCATGAACCCCGTCAGCTTCTATACCCGTCAGTGGTATAACCCGACGAATAACTTCTCGTATTTTCTGGTGTATGGCTTCGTTGCCGCAACCGTTCAGCAGGTGCTGATTTATTTCGCGGCAATCTCCCTCGTTCGGGAGAAGGAAAGCGGCCATCTGGATGAAATACAAAGCATTTCCAAAAGCGCCCCCTTGCAGGTGCTTGTGAAATGCTTGGTCTATTTCCTGATTTCCCTCGTGGCGTGGGCGATTTGCTCCGTCATCATCCGTTGGGGCTATGCGATTCCCATGCGGGGGAGCCTTCTGCTCTGGTTTGTCTATAGCAGTCTTTTCCTGCTGTCGATTGTTGCCTTGGGGCAGTTCTTTTCCGCAGTCATGCCAAATCCCATTGTGGCAACCTCTATCTCTCTGGTGTTCACCTCGCCCTCTCTGGTGCTGAGTGGCTACACCTGGCCCACCATGGCGTTGCCTGCGTTCTATCAGAAAATCGGGCAGGTCTTTCCGCTGACGCATTTTGTCATCGGCTATCGCAATGTGGCATTGATGGGCTGTGGCTTTTCCGCAGTGAAAAAGGAGCTGCTCCTTCTCGGCGGCATCATCGTGGTCTGCCTTACGCTGAGCTGCGTCATCTGGCAGCTGCGTCTGAACCGCATTGAGAAGAAAAAGCAGGGAACCGTTGCAGAGAAGGAAGAGCCTGTGTCCCTACAGGCATAAGAAAGGAGTGCAGAATATGAAATTCTATCCATATAAAAAAGCATGTGCGCTTCTCGTTACAGGCGCACTGACAATAGGTGCGGCAGTGCCTGCCCTCGCGGCAGAGGCAAAAACGGAGGCACCGCAGAACGCCGAGGAAAGCAAAACAAAAGCCATGACCTTAAAGGAAATTCAGGAGTTGGTTGTGAAAAATAACCGTCTGAAAACCACCCTGACGCTGAATCAGGAAAAGGTCATCGCAGGCTTAAGTGCCATTGATGACGGTCTGAAGGATTTGAGGGATTCGCAGGATAAGGCGGCGCACGCAAGAAGGGATGCAAGCGATGCCGCAAGCAAAGGGCAAGCGGCAATCAATGGTACATTGAGTCTTCCGGGTGCGGCTACAGGAACCAACAAGCTTTGGGGAACCATCACAAGCGGCCTTCTCTCCGGTGCAGTCAAAACCGCAAGCGGCATGGAAACCCTTGTGGATAATGTTGCCGATAGGCAGAGGGATACGCTGGAGGATCAGCAGACAGAACTGAAAAATACAAAAATGGACTTAAATAAGACCAAAGAGGACTGGGAAAATGAATCCCTTGCCGTCACACAGCTTCTCGTCACCAAAACCGTACAGGTCGAAAAGGGTGTCAGCCTGCTCACGCAGAAGCAGTCCCTTCTGGAACGTGTCTGCCGGATTGAGGAAAAGAAGCAGGAGCTTGGCTTTAGCACAGGCACCGACCTTTCCGAGAAAAAGCTTGCCGTTTCCGAGGGCGCGAAGGAGCTGCAAAGTGCCAAGGACGGCTTAACCCTGCTCAAGCGTCAGCTGAATGACCTTATGGGGCGTGAAATTGATGAGGAGCTCATTATCACACCCCCTGAGCTGACACGCACCATCGAAACCGCCCCTGCCTATAGCGAGGAGCTTTTGAAAACCGCCACCGATAAAAATTATAAGCTGAAAACCCTCCGCAGGGATAAGCAGCAGGCAGAAGCGGATTCCAAGAAGAATGACAGATATGACGGACAGCTGAAGGCAAGCAGGGTGGATATGCAGCTTGCGGATGTCTCCACTGAGGAGGAAAAGGTCAATATCGCCAACGATTTAAAGAAGAAGCTGGATGCCATCAATACCGCCGCGGCAGAATATCAGAATAAAAAGGATGCCAACAGCAAGGCAAAAATCGAATGGGAGCAGCAGCAGAAATCCGCAAAGCTGGGGCTTGTTTCCGCAGTCGAATTGCAGGCGCTCGAGCTGCAGTATGAGCAGACCGAAATGGAGCTTTCCGCCGCAGCCTATGCCTACGATTTGGCGTGGGAGGAATATACTATGCTCATGAACGGCACCACCCTTGATATCTACGATGTTTATAAATCAAAGCTGAGCTGAAAAAACAATACGAAGGGAGAAAAGCAGGATGAAGATGATTGATTTGACACAGCTGATTACAGCGTCCATGCCCGTCTATCCGGGTACGGAGCCGCCGCATTTGACGGTAGCCAGCACCTATGAAACGGATGGCTTTCGGGAAACCCTGCTTTCCTTCTTTTCCCATACAGGCACCCACATGGATGCTCCCTTTCATCTCTTTGGAGATAGAACAAAGCTGAATGAAATGCCTGCGGCGCAGTTTGTCGGCAAGGCGCTTGTCATCCCCTGCATGCAGTATGGCGCAGGCGAGGAAATCGGCATGGAAGCCCTTGCTCCCGTCCGTCAGCTTGCGGATGAGGCGGATTTTCTTCTTTTCCATACCGGTTGGAGCCGGTATTGGGGCAAAGCGGAATATTTCGGGGACTATCCCGTTCCCTCTCAGGAGGTCTGCCGCTATGCGCTGGAAAGCGGCAAAAAGGGGCTTGGCTTCGATACCATCGGCATTGATCCCATCGCAGATGAAGGGCTGACACGCCATCGTCTGCTTTTGTCCCAAAGAGATATCGTGATTATCGAAAACCTCACGAATCTGGATAAAATCGGGGAAGGTCTGTTTCTCTTTGCAGCCTTGCCCTTGAAGTATGAAAATGCGGATGGTGCGCCTGTGCGTGCCATCGCCATGCCGGAGGAAGAATAACGCAAATTTTCCCCCTTCCCTACATATCCTTTAAATAGCAAAGGAGGCGGTAGGATGAAGGGGATTTTTTTACGAAGGGAATGGGTGAGCCTTGTCTGCTGTTTCTGCATCATCGGGGTCTGCCTCGTGCATACTGCGCTTGGGAAGGAAACCAAAGTCCTTTTTCCCATGATGGGCGTGCGGGTGGTTCTGGATGCAGGGCATGGCGGCTGGGACCCCGGCAAAACAGGCACAGACGGCGCAAATGAAAAAATACTGAACCTCGCAGTTACAGAAAAGCTGACGGAATATCTGGAGCAGGGCGGCGCGGAGGTCATTCTCACCCGTAATGCGGATACGGCGCTGGGCGGCAGTAAGCACGCGGATATGGCAGAGCGGCAGCGTATTGCCAATGAAACAGGCGCGGATATCCTCGTCAGCATCCATCAGAACGCCTTCCCCTCTGCGAAGGCAAAGGGGGCGCAGGTGTTTTATCATAAAAGCAGTGAAAGGGGCAAAATCCTTGCGGAATGTGTGCAGGAAAGCCTGAAAAGCCGCGTGGATGGCAGCAATCGGCGTATGGCAAAGGAAAATAAGGAGTATTATATCCTCCGCACCACCCAAATCCCTGCCGTTATCGTGGAGTGCGGCTTTCTTTCCAACGCCGAGGAGGAGCGTCTGCTCAATGATACCGCCTATCAGGAAAGGCTTGCATGGGCGGTTTATTGCGGCATCCTTGACTATTTTGAAAAAATCAGTATCATTTAAGGAAAGAGGGTGTCGACTTTGTCGACACCTAAGTCGAAATCAGGATTTCGACTTGTTCAAACAGAAGAATAAACAGACAGGTTCCATCGGCTTAAAAGCCTTGAAACCTGCTGTTTTCCTCGTCGGAAATGAATTCCGACTGCGGATTCCATTCGGGAAACCCATTCGTTTCCCGAACCCTTCCGCTTTATAAAATAACTTTGTCTACAGTCTGAAACCGTGACGAGAGTCACGGTTTTTTATCGGTTCGATGAATTTTACTCTTTCTTAAACTCGATGCCACTGTAGTAGTGACTTAATATCTCATGGTAGTTTTTGCCCTCAAGGGCGAGGGCATTTGCTCCGTACTGGCTCATGCCTGCACCGTGGCCATAGCCTTTTGTTGTAAATATTATGTTATTTCCGTCCTGTTTTATTGAAAAATCACTGCTTCTAAGACCTAAAATTTCACGTATTTCCTTGCCCGTAAAGGTTTCGTTGCCTATTTGTATTTTTTGTATGTATCCCGACTCGCTGCGGCTTATAATCTGTGTCTGTGCGGCTAAATTGCCGGAGGATATTATAAGTGACGGACGTGCGGCTTGCAGTTTAGCGACAACATTATCAGATGAAAT
>ERZ838118.1317-NODE-1317-length-30580-cov-11.587453_pt1 | contig 30580 bp, 24 predicted proteins | sample MGYA00519863_ERZ838118 | MGnify/ENA primary metagenome ERZ838118 (study PRJEB31850, sample SAMEA3708827) | human gut metagenome | biome: human gut; feature: human-associated habitat; material: faeces | place: China | collected 2014 ...
ACCACATAAATAATCGCCATCCAGATTACATATGCCTGTATGATCGGATAATCTCTGGTCAGTATCGCATCTACTGCCATTTTGCCAACACCATCCCACATAAAAATCGACTCCACAATTGCAGTTCCTCCAAGCAGAGAGCCAATGGATAAAGCCAAAAGTGTTACAATTGTCAGCATGGATGCTTTCAATACACTGCCATATAAAATCCGTTTTTCCCGCACACCTCTGGAGCGTGCTCCAACTACATAATCTTTGTTCAGTTCTTCCAGAACAGTTGCACGAACCTGACGGGTATATTTTGCAGACATAGCAATTGCCAGCGTCAGTGTCGGTAATACGACACTCTTCCATCCGGCATTATTTCCCATAACAGGAAACCACCCCAGTTTCAACGAAAATACATACATTAGCAGTAACGCCACAAAAAATCCAGGCATGGAATTTCCGATAAAACTTAATACCCGGATCAGATAATCAGTAAATTTATTTTTTCGCACTGCCGACAAAATTCCCAGTGGAATAGACAATAATACGGTCAGCAAAATAGATGTGATCGTCAGATAAATCGTTGCCGGAAGCTTTGATACAAACTGTGAAAATACCGGCTGCCCGGAAATATAAGATTCCCCCATATCTCCTCTCAGAAGTTTTCCCAACCAGACCAGATACTGCATCGGCAGAGGCTTATCCAGTCCAAGTTCCACACGAACAGCCTGCTTTTGTTCTTCTGTCCAGGAAGTTCCCGTATTCTGTTCCATCACATCAACTGCATCTGTCGAAGATGCATTCATTAATACAAAAGTAAGCAGTGTGATACCGATTAAAATCGGTATCAACTGCAATAATCTCTTAATTATATATTTTTTCATATGTTTTTATCTCATGTACTTTCATCGTCTTTCTAAATAAGATGCTTTGAAAACACATTTCTTCATAGATATTTTCCTGCTCCGTTTTCTTATAAACCAAGCAGTTTGAAATCCGGTTATTTTTTATCCAGATCAACGGTAATCTCATAATAATCGGACGGATGTGCCACCAGACCGGACACGCCTTTACCGGATACCATAGACATTTTCAGATGAGATGCAAATACAAATGCATGGTCATCCAGAATCGTCTGTGTCATCTGTGTTGCCAGAGATGCGCGCTCCGTCGGATCAAAAGTAACTGCCATCTGTTTTTCTAATGCTTCCAACGCATCACTGTGATATCCGCCACGATTCTTTGTGGAGCTGTCCAGACAATGTGTGGTGAAGAAATACTCCGGATCACCAGTCGGTGCACTGACAAAAGCACCTGCAAAAATATCCCAGTCGCCTTTATCCAGATAATCCTGATAATTAGCCGTACTGTTTACCTGAACATCGATTCCAATATCTTTCATGGTCGCCTGTACCGATTCTGCCAACAGCGGTAACTCCTGGCGGCTTGGATAAGTCACCCACCGAATGGTCAGTTTCTGACCATTTTTATCCACATAACCGTCCCCGTCAGTATCCGTCCAACCGGCATTTTTCAACAGTTCTTTTGCTTTCACCGGGTCATAGGTTTCCGCCGTTACGGTAGTATCTCCAAAGGTAAAACTTTCCGGGAATGGTCCTACTGCCACTTCTCCGTTTCCATCCAGCAATACAGAAGTAAAGTTTTCCTTGTCAATTGCACTTGCAATCGCTGCACGAACGTTATCATCCTGAAGTGCTTCCGCTGCATAATTCATCTGTGCAAAGAATGAGCGGGAAGTCTCACAGGAAGAAATCGTGTATGGATCATTTTCAAATAATGGCAGACTTGCATACGGAAGTCCGTAAGCGGCATCCAATTCGCCGGACTGCATTGCCATGGTCATGGTGTCTCCATCTGTGATCGTTTTTACATAAATCGTATCCAGATGCGGCATACCGTTCCAGTAATTTTCATTTTTTACCAGTGTCAGACCTTTGTCGGTTTCCAACTCCTGCACAATATACGGTCCCGTTCCAACTACTTTTCCATCCTCTGTAATACCTGCTTCCATATCAATGATGCATCCATATGGATCAGACAGATAATTCATCAGCGCCGGAACCGGTTCACTGGTTGTGATCGTCAGTGTCTGACCGTCAGCTTCAATATTGCTGATTTTTAAATCACCTGCTGCACGTTCATGGACTGCCACCAGATCATCCAGACATTCTTTAACTGCCTGCGCATCCATTTTTCGTCCACTGGAAAATGTCACATTGTCCTGCAATGTAATCTTCCATGTGTTGTCGTCTACATTTTCATATGATTTTGCCAGCCATGGCTCTAATTCCATAGAATCGGAATACTTAAATAACGTCTCTCCGATTCCATAACGGATGCATGCCCATCCAGAATATCCTCTGTGTGGGTTCACGTCCGATTCATCGTTTTCTGCATTAAATGTTGTATCTCCGTATGTAAATACTTTCACACTTGTGTTTTCCGCTTTTGCAGAGCCATCTTTCTGCTCGCTGTTTCCTCCACATCCCGTCAGCAAGCCAAGTGCCATAACCATGGTCAGAAGAACTGCACCTATTTTTTTTCCTTTTCTGTTCAACATAATTTTTTCCTTTCATATACATTTTTTCAGACACAACAATTCGATCACTTTTTATCAGAATAACAAAAGAAAAGCAGCTTCACAAGCCACCCAGGGGGTTAAGAAAATGGGAAAAAATTTAAGGTTAACAGAGAATTGAATTAGTCAGAAAACATAGATAAAGAAAATGTGGTATTTTTCCCATGCAGGCGATTGTTAACCGCGAAGGTAAAATACCACATTTTCGTTTCATATACTAAAAATTAATTTTTATATACGCATCTTAAGACGCTTTTCCAATACGTTTCAGATAAAGCTTTGTCTCACTGACAACCACTCCGCTCAGTGCCACCAGTGCGATCAGGTTCGGGATCGCCATCAATCCATTAAAGATATCCGCGATGGTCCACACAGCAGAAACTGTCATGTACGGTCCGATAAATACTGCCAGAATATATAACCAACGATAACCTTTAACTACTTTCTGATTTCCATTGGATAAATACTCCAGACATTTTTCACTGTAATAATCCCATCCAAGAATCGTCGTAAATGCAAAGAACACCAGGCAGATCATCAAAATAAAGGATGAAAACTGCTCCGGGAACGGTAATGTCGTCTGGAATGCTTTTGTAGTAACTGCCACACCTTCCAGACCGATATTCCATGTACCTGCAATTACGATAGAAAGTCCTGTCATTGTACAGATTACGATTGTATCGATAAATGTTCCCAGCATAGAAATCAGACCCTGCTGTCCCGGAGAATCTGTCAGTGCAGCGGCTGCTGCGATCGGTGCACTACCAAGGCCTGCCTCATTGGAGAAAATACCACGGGCAATACCTTTCTGCATTGCCATCAATACTGCTCCCAATGCTCCACCTGCTGCTGCCCGCAGACCAAACGCACTCTCAATAATTGTCCTGAACGCTCCCGGAATCTCTCCGAGATGTGTCAGAAGAATGATTAATACAACAACTACATATGCAACTGCCATAAACGGCACGACAACCTGTGAAACACTGGAAATACGTTTGATGCCACCGATAACTACCAGTGCGACACAGATAGATAACAATACGCCTGCGATTACAACTGTCCAGGAATAATCCATTCCAAACATATGCACGGTCCATGTTTTATCCGGATCAAAAAATGTCTGTACGGCATTTGTGATACCATTGATCTGTGTAAATGTTCCGATACCAAACAAACCTACACAAACACCGAAAAATGCGAAAATCTTTGCCAGCCATCTCCATTTTGTTCCCATACCTTTTTCAATGTAGTAGAACGGGCCACCCACAATATGACCATCCTCTGCAACGGTACGATATTTCACTGCCAGCAGACATTCCGAATACTTTGTAGCCATACCTACAAAGGCAGCTACCCACATCCAGAACAATGCACCCGGACCTCCGGCTACCAGCGCGGTTGCAACACCAACGATGTTACCTGTACCGATGGTTGCGGACAATGCAGTACACAATGCTGCAAAACTGGATACTTCTCCGCTGTCACCACTTTTTTCATTTACAAAAAGTTCCTTGATTGCACGTGGCAGAAGTCGGATCTGCAGACCTTTGACTCTTATGGTCAGAAATACACCGACTGCCAGAATGAGGACGATCAGGGGAACGCCCCATACAAAATCGTCGATTGATGTAAGAATTTGATTGAATAATTTTGCCATTTTCTTCTCTCCTTTTTATATAAAAAATAAGGCTGATAAAATATCAGCCTCTAAAGAGTAGAACATGCATATATTGTGGTATGCTCTGTCCTTTTGCCTGAGAGATAAGCGGTTATAACCTGAAAGGACCGATCCATACGATACGCACAGATCATCCGATCACTTAACCGCGACACCTTCGGCGCTTCGCATATGCGAAGACTCTCCAGAGTGAACTTGTCTGCGATGCAAACATATGCATCTGATTTCAACGACCAACGACAAATCCGTAAAAAAGCATATCACAGGTTTTTTCAAGATGCAAGCATTTTTCTTCATACAACGTACATTTGTCTTTCTATGATGGTAAAGCGGACATTCGCAATCCGCTTTCGCTACTTGCTCATGAACGCAGTCGCTTTGCGACCTGTCAGTGGGAGCTTTTAACTCCCACTGACATAAGCATCCCCCTTACCCACCGCTTAGTGCTCTACACGCTTGAAGCGGGGGATTGCTTATTCAGCGTTCAAATGATGAATTTTATGTTACAGTTCACCTTGCACCGTTCCTCCTGACAGTATACAATATCTATAACTGATAATATCTTTTTAATAAAATGATAAAAAACAGCTATTTATGAGGTGAAACATTATGAAACAAATTACATTAGGATCCACCGGCATCCAGACACCACAAAATGCCTTTGGTGCATTACCAATCCAGCGTGTATCCACGGAGGAAGCAGTCAAAATCCTGCATCGTGCTTACGAAGGCGGCATGACATTTTTTGACACTGCCCGCGCCTACAGTGACAGCGAAGAAAAAATGGGAGAAGCGTTCGGACACATGCGCAATAAAATTTATATTGCCACCAAAACAGCCGCAACGACTCCGGATGAATTCTGGCGTCAGTTAGAAACATCCCTGCACTTACTCCGGACAGACTATCTGGATCTGTATCAGTTCCACTGTGTCAACCAGTGTTACCGCCTGGAAGATGGAACAGGAATGTATGAATGTATGCTGAAAGCAAAAGAACAGGGTATGATCCGCCACATCGGTGTCACTGCGCACAAGATCGGTATCGCAGAAGAATGTGTCGCTTCCGGTCTGTACGAAACCATGCAGTTCCCGTTCAGCTATCTTTCCTCTGTACAGGAACTTCAGCTGGTAGAAGCCTGTTCCAGACAAAACATGGGATTTATTGCCATGAAAGGACTTGCTGGAGGTCTGATCCACAACTCCAAAGCTGCCATGGCTTACATGACACAATTTGATAACGTTCTGCCAATCTGGGGAATCCAGAAAATATCCGAACTGGAAGAATGGCTCTCTTATATGGAAAATACCCCTTCCATGGATGAAGAAATTTGTGTTTATATCGAAAAAGAAAAACTGGAACTAACCGGTGATTTCTGCCGTGGCTGCGGTTACTGTATGCCATGTCCGGCTGGCATTATGATCAATCAGTGTGCCCGCATGTCCCTCATGCTGCGCCGCGCACCGAGCGCCGGCTGGCTGACTCCGCAGATGCAGGAGGAAATGAAAAAAATTGAGAACTGTCTGGAATGTGGCCAGTGCATGAAAAAATGTCCATATGAACTGAATACACCGGAACTTCTGAAGAAGAATTATGAGGATTACAAAAAAGTTCTTGCCGGAGAAGTATCTGTAAATTAGAAATGAGATTCCGAATGTAAACCGCATTCGGAATCTCATTTTTTATCTCCGTCAAGAAGATTCCTGCTTCTATAAAGTGAGTAATAACAAGTACATTTTGCAAATGGAACGAGTGAACTACGACATACTGTTTTTTACTTTAAAGTTTCGCACTTTAAAGTGTTGATGTTTTCGGAGATATATGCTATACTTGCCTTTATCATTTACAAATTACAGATGTGAAACAAAATTCGAAACAGCTGGTTTTCCAATGAAATACAAAACCGATCAATTGTTTATCTGTAAAACTAAGGGGGACATTATGACAACAATTATTGAACTTGTGTACAACTTTTTATGGGGTGATCTGGTCACTCTTCCATTACCCGGCGGCGGAACATTAGGTCTTCCGCTTCTCGTTATTTTACTGATTCCAACCGGAATCTACTTTACCATTCGGACAAAATTCCTGCCAATCCGCCTTTTTCCAGATATGGTTCGTGCCTTAAATGAAAAAAAAGACAAACGCGGCGGTCTGTCTTCGTTTCAGACACTGATCGTCTCCACGGCTACCCGCGTCGGCATGGGGAATCTGGTAGGTGTTGTGGCAGCTATCTCAGCCGGAGGCGCCGGTGCGGTATTCTGGATGTGGATCACTGCACTGCTTGGTTCTTCTACTGCTTTTATTGAAGGTACCCTGGCACAGCTTCACAAAGAAAAAGATCCGCTCTATGGCGGATACCATGGCGGCCCTGCTTATTATATGCATCATTTTTTTGCCAAAAGAAAAGACGGCACTTATCGCAAATACTCCGTACTTGCTGTACTTTTTGCAATTTCCGGTCTTATCTGCTGGTGCGGAATCAGTCAGGTGATCAGCAATTCGGTTACCTCTGCCTTTGAAAATGCATTTTCCATTCCGCCACTGGCAACGACCATCATTCTTGTTGTTCTTGCTGCAATTATTGTACTTCGGAAAAATGCAACCGTAAAGGTTTTGGACATCATGGTTCCGATCATGGCATGTGCATACTTTATTTTTACTGTCATTATCATTCTTACACACCTCGGACAGATGCCGGACGTTTTTGCACGTATTTTCCAGGAAGCATTTGGTTTCCGCCAGGTCGCAGCCGGCGGTTTCGGTGCTGTATTAATGAACGGTGTAAAAAGAGGACTGTTTTCCAATGAAGCCGGTTCCGGTTCTGCACCATGTGCGGCAGCTGCTGCAAAAAGCGATGACGCTGTTAAAATTGGTCTGGTACAGTCACTGGGCGTATTTATTGATACCATTGTGATTTGTACCTGTACTGCAATGATCCTGCTTCTCGTACCACAGGAACTCACCAACGGACTTGTCGGCATGGATCTGCTGCAGACTGCTATGCAGTACCACCTTGGAACATTTGGAACAATCTTTATTGCAGCTACTCTGGCAATGTTCAGTTTTTCCACTTTCATTGGAATTCTGTTCTATGCCCGCTCCAACGTAGCTTACCTGTTCGGAAATAAATGGTGTTACCAGACTGCCTACAAAATCGTGGCTCTTGTAATGCTCTTCATCGGAGGACTTGCAGCTTACACCACAGTATGGGATCTCGGTGACGTAGGCGTTGGTCTTATGACGATTTTTAACCTGATGGCATTGTACCCGATGGGAGGTCAGGCTTTGAAAGCCCTTCGGGACGCCGGAAAATGATGTTTGAGATTTTGTTAATTCAAGTCGAACGCACGTGAGACTTGGTGCGTGATTCTGGTCAGCGCAAGCTGACATCTTCTTTTCAGAATCACTGCACATCCTCGCGGAGCATTTATCTCAGTCGGAGATTGAACTCCCACTGAGAAATACTTGTTACTACTCACCACTTGCAGAAGTGGGAGTCTCAACTCAGACTGAGATGAAATCGACGAATCATTTCTGGTCCGCTAAACGTTCGTTACCTTCATTTCACTTCGGTTTCATCGCGCTCACTCCCGCCTCCTATAAAAGCTGGTCGGTTTCCGTTCGCGCAAAACCTTGTGAAACTCAGTCACTCACTCAATCGCTTGCCCAGAAATGATTCGTCGATTTCAATCTACAATATGCAAAATCACCGTCTTAGTACATTCAAGTCGAACGCACGTGATACAACTCACAGGCTTTCTCTCGCGGCGGCTCATTAACTGACATTGAAAAAAGAGTGCGAATTTCATTCGAACGGGCGTCTTAGCCCGAAGGATGCAATTCGCACTCTTTTTTCATTCACAACCTAAATTGCCGCCGCTTCAAAAACTAAAAAGCCCCTATTTCGCATTCGCCGGCTCCACATTGATGCTCTTTCCTTTAATCTTCGCATTTTTCATCGCCTTCAGCACTGCCGCACCATACTCTCTCGGAACTTCCACAAATGTATAGCTGTCAAACATATCAATAGCTCCTACCAAATCTCCCGGCATTCCGGATTCTCCCGCAACTGCCCCGAGGATATCTCCCGGACGCACGCGCTGTTTTTTACCAATATTGATAAAGAGACGAACCATTCCGTCTTCTGCACCAGTATCAGAGAAATCGAAGTTGTCCTGTTTTACGCCTTCGCGATCTGCCTTTCCAAGTGCCTGATACAAAAATGCTGCTGCCAGATCCATGGCTGTGTAATCACCATTGTTGATCTGCGCTTCGATCATATTTACCATCTTAGTCAGATCCTCATTTTCAATGATCTGGTCTAACTGCTCCATGATCTTGTCGCATTTTGCTTCCTCAACATCACGCATGGATGGAATCGGCTGTGCATAGATCTTTGTCTTGCAGTAACGCATAATCTCTTTTAATTTGTAAACTTCTTTTCCTTTTACAAAAGAAAATGCTTTTCCGGTTCTGCCTGCACGGCCGGTACGACCGATACGGTGAACATAATACTCGTCATCCTGCGGCAGATCGTAGTTAAATACTGCTTCCACATCGTCAACATCGATACCACGGGCAGCGACATCCGTTGCTACCAGAATCTCTGTTTTTCCGTTACGGAAGTTTCTCATAACACGGTCACGCTGCTGCTGTTTCATATCACCATGCAGACCTTCTGCAAAATAACCACGGTTCTGCAGTTCGTTTGCCAGCTCGTCTACCATATGTTTTGTGTTACAGAACACAAGGGAGAGCTTCGGATCATACACATCCAGAAGTCTTGTCAAAATATCCAGCTTATCTTTTCTTCTTACATCATAGTAATACTGTTCGATATTTTTTACAGTCAGCTCTTTTTTTACCACTTTGATGGTCAGCGCATCTTTCTGATACTGTTTTGTGATCTCCATGATCTCTTTCGGCATAGTTGCGGAAAAAAGAACGGTCTGGCGGTCTTCCGGAAGATATTTTAATACTTCTTCAATGTCCTCACGGAATCCCATGTTCAGCATCTCATCTGCCTCATCCAGAATAATGGTGTGGATATGATCGCAGCGGATTGTTTTTCTTCTTAAATGATCCATTACACGACCCGGTGTACCAACGATGATCTGTACGCCGCCTTTCAGGGAACGGATCTGTTTGCCAATCTCCTGTCCACCGTAAATCGGAAGGATTTTGATACCGTGGGTGTATTTTGCCAGATTGTGTAACTCGTTAGATACCTGAATGGCAAGCTCACGGGTCGGGCATAAAATCAGCGCCTGTGTTTTTTTCAGCTTCGGATCTACTTTGTGAAGCAGCGGAATACCGAAAGATGCTGTTTTTCCGGTTCCTGTCTGCGCCTGTCCGATGACATCTCTGCCGCTCATGACAGCCGGAATGGACTGTGCCTGAATCGGAGTGGCCTCCTCAAATCCCATTTCTTTAATTGCCCGCAGAATCTGCGGATTTAAATCTAAATCTTCAAATAAAACTGTACTCATATATTTCCTTTCCAATTAAAAACATGTTATTCAGAGCCTATTACATTCCCTCTATTTACTTCAAATCTGTACGAATATGATTTTTAACACGATTCTCAAAGATATTCTAAATAAATCAAAATATATACTCTAAATAAATTTGCAGAAAAAAAGTGTGCCTTGCACACTGAAAACAATGATAACAAAGCACACTTTAAAAGTCAATGCAGAGATAAACGTATTTTTACATTTCCTGCACTTTCATGAAGAGATTATTTCTTTCAAGAATGCTCCGGCATTCTTGTTGCGAGGTGCGCGTCATGCAATTGCATGACATACTTCAACTGCGCACCTCTGTAATCCTGCCGGAGGCTATATCAGATGGGGGATTGGCTCCCACCACTGATACTAGCTTGTTTCTCACCACCTATAGAGGTGGGAGTCAATCCCCCATCTGATATAATCACACTTTTATGAGGGAATCGCCTTTTCGATCTTCTTTTTCCAAACACCGCTCAGGTATCTTAAGCCGCCGACACCTGCTGCGCACCACCATGTAAGCGGTGATACCCACCAAAGTCCATGATAGCCCCACAGATAAGAGAACAAAAATGCAAAACCGATTCGCGTAATAACCTCACTGATGCCCATCCAGATTGTGATCTTGACATCACCAACTGCACGAAGCAGATTGTGGAACAGATTCAGTGTTCCAACACCGATTAAAAATGGTGCAAAAATATGCATATACTCCACACCACAACCGATAGACGCCTGATTATCGGTAAACAAACGCATCAACAGCGGAGCCAGGATAAAAATCAACGGTGACACAATCGCATAACCAATGGCATTCAACGCAAATGTTGTGCGAAAACCGGCTTTAATTCGTGAAATATTTTTTGCACCGGTGTTTTGTCCCGCAAAAGTTCCAAGAGCGGTTCCCAGTGCATCTCCTACTTGCATACCAAGACCTTCCACTTTTACACAGACACCGTAGGCTACAACCAGCGTCGTTCCGTATGTATTTACAACCGCCTGTAAAGTCATATCCGAAATGGAAATAATACTCATCTGCAAAGCTGCCGGCAGACCATATACAAGCATCTTTTTTCCAATAAATGTATCCAGTTTCAATTTATCCCTGCGAATCCGTAGCATCGGCAGAATTTTCCATGCATAAAGCAGACACGCCACACCTGAAACAATCTGCGCCAGCACCGTTGCAAATGCCGCACCGCCAACGCCCAACGGAAGCACAGCCACAAATAATACATCAAATACAATATTCAGCAAACTGGAAATTCCAAGGAACACCAGCGGAACCACCGAATTTCCCAGAGACCGCAATACCGCAGAAATCCAGTTGTACAACATTGTTCCGATACATCCCGCACAGATCAGTCGCAGATACAATACCGCCTGATCCAACACCTCATCCGGTGTCTGCAGCACGATCAACAGCGGTTTTGTCACGATCAAACCAACCACCGTCACGATGATCGTCATCCCCAACGCAATATATATAGAAGAAAAAAATGTTTTTACTACGTTATCCGCTTCCTTAGCACCGTAATACTGCGACATAACCACCGTCACACCAGTCGTCAAACCGATGATCAGCGAAAACATCAGATACATGCCAACGCCCGCCACGCTGACCGCCGCCAGCGCATTGTCACCCAAAAAGTGACCAACAATATACGAATCCGCAAAATTGTAGATTCTCTGAAAAATCAATCCTAACAATACCGGCATCGCAAACTTCAAGATTTGCGGTGCAATACGTCCGGAAGTCATATCAATCATAACTTCTTTTTTCATACTCGTCTCTTCCCCTTTCAATTCCCACTTTTTATGCTTCCATCTCAAATAATCTTCAAAGTCAAACTGATATAGGCAATTCCCCCACATTTACACAATTGAAGCAGAGAATTTCCTTAATTTGGTTAAATGAACATGAAACCAGATCCACGATTTTGCTCAACTTATTTCATGGCACTTCTTAACCATGCTTGTATTGTATCTCATACCATTTTGAAAAAATAGTGATTTTCTTCCCAAAAACTGTAAAATCGTATCGCAAACAGCACTTTTTTCATGTATTATAGAAACAAATAAAATAAAGGAATTTTACTATGAAACTAAACTATAATGAAAAAGAACTGCATCAGCTTTTACAGGACTTCCACGACTTAACAAAACTGACACTAACCCTCTACGATCCCGAAGGAGAATGGATTTTTAGCTACCCTACAAAAGAAAACTATTTCTGCAATTGTATCAAAACTTCCCCGGAAGGAGCCGCCCTCTGTGATGCCTCCGATCGTGCTTCCTTTGAAGCCGCAAAGGCTTCCGGTGAATGTGTCATTTACAAATGTCATGCCGGTTTGATCGAAGCCACCGCGCCAATCGTCAGCGACGGATTTACCATCGGCTACCTTATGATGGGACAGGTTGCAAATGCAGCCTCCCCGGAACAGTTACAGTCACTAATTGAACATGCATTACATAAATATCATTTAAACGAAGCAGAAAATGACAGTTGGAAACAGTATGCTGCTGCGACTCCCTGTATCTCTGACACACAGATTCACGCCGCCGCAAGAATCATGGAAGCATGTATTTCTTCCATCCTGTACAAAAAATTGATTTCTATCGAAAAGCAACAATTTGAACAGAACATCAACACTTACATCCTGAATCACCTGACCGAAGATCTGTCCGTAGACCGCCTTTGCGAACACCTGCATCTGAGCCGCCGCAAACTCTACGAATATTCAGAAGAATTTTTGCATTGCAGCATTGCAAAATATATAAAAAAAATGCGCCTGCAGCATGCGCAGACACTATTAACCGAAACAAATTTACCAATTTCTACCATTTCCGAACAATGCGGATTTTCCGACTACAACTATTTCTGTCGGATTTTCAAGCAGGAAAATGGTATGTCCGCACGAAGCTATCGCGTAGCACAGCAGACATAATTTTCTGTGATACTATATTTTTATTTACGGAACACACACTTTATATAACACAATATGTACTAGACACACATATTGTATTTACCTTTTGCTGTAACTCTCGCTTTGTGTCGTGGTGATTTCACGCACTTTTTGTTATCGTTTTTCCTGAAAGGAGGCAAAAGCAACAACATGTATCAGAAAAAGATCGGTCTTTTTTTAAAAGAACTCAGAAAAGAAAAAGAACTTACGCAAAGTCAGCTTGCAGAACAGCTCAACGTATCTGACCGCACCGTATCCCGCTGGGAAACCGGAACGAATTTACCAGATCTGTCTGTATTAGTTGAACTTGCAGATTTTTATGATGTTGATATCCGTGAAATCATCGACGGAGAAAGGAAAAGCGAGAATATGAATGTAGAAATGAAAGACACTTTAATGAAAGCGGCACAATATGCCACAGAAGACAAACACATGCAAATGAAAAAACTGACCGGATATATCCTGTCAGCCTTCGGATGTTTCCTGATTTTGTCCGGATTTACCGTATTTCCAAGTGAAAGCGGCTGGGCAGCAAAATTTGCTATTTTAGGAGCTATAATCGTAACCATTGGAATCTTCCAGTTACTCAAAAAACGCAGATTACTGAAAGCCATTGTTATCTTTTTCGCTATCCTATTTGGCATGATCTGGCTGGACTTTGCCAGTGTATGCTATATCCGACAGGCACCACGTTTTGCCTATTCCGTAGAATACAGCGATGAAACTGTCATTTACCATGCCCCGTTCTACTCCGTATACAAATACGGTCGGGACACACTTGGAGAATACTATCAGGTTTATATTGGATCCGATAATTTATAAAATTATTTTTCATAATTTACCAGTGCAATACATATATTTAAAAGAACTCTGAAAATGCCAGTTTCCAGAGTTCTAAAGTTCATTTTGGAGAACTACACCGTCAGGCTAGTGCTGCCGTTTGTCTCTGTCTAACCATTTGCAAATATAATAACCCACTATAGATGCCAATACAGAGATAAGAAAAGCAAGTATGTATTCCATTAGACTCACCTCCTTCCTACTGGAAAGAGTCGACAGCAATAACATAATATCACGAAACTTTGTTCGATTCAACTAAAAATATTGTTCATTTAGATATTGATTTTTTCAAAGGAAAAGTTTATTATAGTGGTGAGTAAGAAAAGTATGTATTCCATTAGAATACAAAAATCCCCGAAGTGCCAGCTTCGGGGGTTTTTAATTCTCAACAAAAAACATTTTTCATGACGTAAATAGGGGACTGGATTCATTTTTTCTCAGTGAGCGATTATTTGATAATAAAAGAATTTTTTTCCGAATGCAAATAGCGCCCCCAATTTATTTTTTCTTGATGAGCGATTGTTGGTCAGCAAGATAAAATAAATTGGGGACGCTTCCACTACCTAAAACTTAGCCACCAAAGAAACTTAAAAAACTAAAGCATCTTTTAATGACGATATTTATTAGCTTCCTTCAAACGTGCCATCGCACGTGCCAACGAAGCCGCATTTCGATGATACTCCATCTTACTCTGATGCTGCCGCATACGTTCTTCTACACGTTCTTTTGCTTCCCGTGCACGGCGCACATCAATTTCTTCCGGGCGTTCAATCGTATCCACCAGCACTTCCACCTGATTATCGGAACTGACCTCCACAAATCCGCTTCCGCAAACTGCCGGGATCATTTTTCCATCCGGTGTCGTGATTCGTACTTCGCCCTCTTTTAACGCAATGACATATTCCTCATGATTTGCCATGATCTGAATTTCTCCATCCACAGCAGGCAGGACGATGGAAACCGCCTCATCATCATAAAAAATCTTATCATATGCAATAATTTTTAAATGAAATGTAGCCATAGTCACACCTCACTAATGATTACCGTTCTTTGCTTTTTCAATGACATCGTCAATGGTTCCGACATTGAAAAATGCCCATTCCGGATACTCATCCATCTCACCGTCAATGATTTTTTTGAAACCTTTGACTGTCTCTTCCAGCGGTACATATTTACCAGGAATTCCGGTAAATGTCTCAGCTACATGGAACGGCTGTGACAGGAAACGCTGAATTTTTCTTGCACGGTATACTGTCGTCTTATCCTCTTCGGAAAGTTCTTCCATACCAAGGATTGCGATGATATCCTGCAGCTCTTTGTAGCTCTGCAGAATCTCCTGTACACGACGGGCAACTTCGTAATGCTCCTCACCGACGATATCCGGCTCCAGAATACGGGAGTTAGATTCCAGCGGATCAACAGCCGGATAAATACCCTGCTCAACAATTTTTCTGGAAAGTACGGTTGTTGCATCCAGATGTGCGAATGTCGTAGCCGGAGCCGGGTCAGTTAAGTCATCGGCCGGTACGTAAATCGCCTGTACAGATGTAACGGAACCTTCTTTTGTGGAAGCGATACGCTCCTGCAACTCACCGACTTCATTTGCCAGTGTCGGCTGATAACCTACAGCTGAAGGCATACGTCCAAGCAATGCGGAAACCTCAGAACCTGCCTGTACATAACGGAAAATGTTATCAATAAATAACAGTACATCCTGATGCTCTTTATCACGGAAATACTCTGCCATGGTCAGACCCGTCTCAGCCACACGCATACGAGCTCCAGGTGGCTCATTCATCTGTCCAAACACTAAGGCTGTTTTTTCCAGAACGCCGGATTCTTTCATCTCAGTCCAAAGGTCATTACCCTCACGGGAACGCTCTCCAACACCGGTGAAAATAGAATATCCGCCGTGCTCTGTTGCAATATTTCGGATCAGCTCCTGAATCAGAACGGTTTTACCTACACCGGCACCACCGAACAGACCGATCTTACCACCTTTGGAATATGGTGCCAGAAGGTCGATAACTTTGATACCTGTCTCCAGAACCTCTACAACCGGGCTCTGGTCTTCAAAGGATGGCGGCTCTCTGTGAATACACCAGTTTTCCTTTGACTCCACCGGTTCTCCATCATCAATTGCTTCACCCAGAACATTGAAAAGTCGTCCCAGTGTTGCTTTTCCTACCGGAACTGTGATACCAGCGCCGGTTGCTGTTACTTCCATATCACGATGAAGCCCTTCACTGGAAGCAAGCATAATACATCTTACGGTATCATTTCCAATATGCTGTGCCACTTCCATGACACATTTTTTTCCATTATTATCAACTTCGAGTGCATCTTTGATGCATGGAAGGTTATGGTCGGAAAACTCTACGTCTACAACAGGTCCCATGACCTGAACGATTTTTCCTTTATTCATATCGCTTCACCTCTCTTATTTTTTCTTGCTCTTCTGCGCCTTGGCACCCGCAATAACCTCAGTGATCTCCTGGGTGATCGCCGCCTGACGCACACGATTGTACTCAATTTCCAGATCATGCAGCATCTTCTTTGCACTGTCTGTCGCAGTCTGCATCGCCATCATTCTGGAATTGTGCTCACTGGCATAAGACTCTACCAGCGCGCCATAAATAAAACCACACACTACGTTCGGAACCAGATTATCCAACAATGTCTCTACCGACGGGTGAAACATCATCTGATCATTGTAGCCCTGCAGATTTTTGTGAAGATACTCTTCTCTGTGCAATGGAAGGATCTGGAACATATCCGCTTCCATCTTGAAGGCATTGATCATTTTTGTATAGATAATGTAAACCTCATCCAGTTCCCCTGACACGTATTTATCAATCATCTGCAGTCCGATATGACGGGCACGATAAAGGGTCGGGTTCTGAACTGTGTAGCTGAACTCACCATCAATGTAAACGTTCTTTTTCATAAAATACTGACGGCCAAGCTCACCGACTACAAACAGCTCACTCTGCGGATGCTTTTCAATCTCCTCTGATGCAAGTTTCAGCACGTTGTGATTGTAAGCACCTGCAAGACCTTTATCTGCAGTAATTACGATATAACCACGTTTTTTCTGATCCTCCGCAACACCTTCTTTTCCGAAGAAAATATTCTTGGTATCCGGAACGCACTGCATAAAACGTGCCACTGCATTTCGCTGACCAAAGAAAAACGGCTCTGTATCTGCCAGACTTTTCTTTGCTTTCTGCATTTTTGATGAAGATATCATGTACATGGCACTGGTGATTTTCATCGTATCTTTGATACTCTGCATTCTGCTCTGTATCTCTCTTGCACTTGCCATGATATTCTCCTTTCTGCCCTTTTTCACTCAGATAGTTGCTCATGCAGATGTATGTTCTGTACGAAATGCATGAACTATTTAAACTATCTAAATATACATGAAAATAACTTTATTTTACGTACTCTTTTGCGGCAGCGAGAATCTTGTCTCCAAGTTCATCGGACAGAGCTTTTGTCTCATTCAGCTCATCGATGATCTCCGGATGTGCATTTTTGATATATTCCAGCATACCCTTCTGGGTTTCTTTGATTTTCTTCACATCTACATTCAGGAAAATCTTGTGTGTTGCTGTCCACAGTGTGATAACCTGCTCTGCCATGCTAAGCGGCTGGCAAAGCGGCTGTTTTAACAGCTCCATCAGACCTTTTCCGTACTGTAACTGCTCTTTTGTATCATCATCCAGATCAGAACTGAACTGGGTAAATACTTCCATCTCACGATACTGCGCCAGATCAATACGGATACTTCCGGCTGCTTTTTTCATCGCTTTTGTCTGTGCGGCACCACCAACACGGGATACGGACAGACCTACATTTACCGCCGGTCTCATACCGGAGAAGAATAAGTTGCTCTCCAGGAAAATCTGACCGTCTGTGATAGAAATAACGTTGGTCGGAATGTATGCGGATACATCGCCCGCCTGTGTCTCAATGATCGGCAGGGCTGTGATGGAACCGCCGCCAAGTTTGTCACTCAGACGACTGGAACGCTCCAGCAGTCTGGAATGCAGATAGAAAACGTCACCCGGATAAGCCTCACGTCCAGGAGAACGCTCCAGCAACAGGGATAATGCACGGTAAGCTACCGCATGTTTGGACAGATCATCGTAAACGATGAGCACGTCTTTTCCCTGATACATAAAATACTCTGCCATGGCAGTTCCTGCATACGGTGCGATGTACTGCAACGGAGCCGGATCACTGGCAGTTGCTGCTACGATGATGGAATAATCCATGGCACCGTGTTTTTTCAATGTAGATACAATTTTTGCAATTGTAGATGCTTTCTGTCCAATTGCAACATAAATACAGATGACATCTTTGCCCTTCTGGTTGATCATTGCATCGGTTGCAATGGATGTCTTACCTGTCTGACGGTCACCGATGATCAACTCTCTTTGTCCACGGCCAATCGGGAACATGGAATCGATGGAAAGGATTCCTGTCTCCATTGGTACGCTGACAGATTTACGATCAACGATACCCGGTGCTTCATTTTCAATCGGCCGGTAATCATCTTCCTGAATGTCACCCTCACCATCGATCGGTGCCCCCAGTGCATTGATGATTCTTCCGACAAATTTATCTCCAACCGGAATTCCGGCTTTCTTTTTGGTTCTTGTTACCTTGGTTCCTTCCTTGATCCCTGTATCACGGCCGAACAGAATGACACCGATTTCATTTCTTCTGACATCCTGTACCATACCTTTTACGCCGTTCTCAAAGACAACGATCTCACCATACATGGCCTGGTCAATTCCATAGACAGTGGCAATTCCGTCACCAACCCAGATGACATGACCAATTTCCCGATCCTTCGCTTCAAAATCGTAATTTTCGATTTCTTCCTTCAGGATGGAAATAATATCCTGTGAACTGATAGCGCTCATTGTCCTATCACCTCTTTCTTTTACCTTTTACTTATACTTCAGCATGATGGCTCTGAACCATTCCGAGCTGTTCCTGCATGCCGCGGATACGTCCGCTGATGCTCCAATCCCATTCACGGCCGTTTGCAGTGAGGACAAAACCTCCCACCAGACGCTCATCCCGGATCATCTCAAGCTCCACCTGATGTGCATCAAACTCTTCCAGCAGAAATTTCTTGATGCCCTCCAACTGGTTATCATCCGGTGCAGTTACATATCGTAATGTTGCATTTACTACTGACTGATGTTCGTTTGCATACATTTTATATTCCTCCACGATCTCTTCCAGATATTCCACGTCAGAATAATCACAGAGAATCTTCATAAAATTCTGTAACTTTTTTTCCGGGAAAATACGGTCAACCACCGCATGTTTTTCCTCTTTGTAAACACTTGGGTCTGTCAGCACACGCTGAAGTTCAGGACTTTCCTGATAAATCTGCGCTGCATTTTCAAGATCCTCTACCGGAGCGTTCAGCTCCCACAAAACTCTTACATATTTAGCCGTTGTTGCTGTCATGTTTGTCACCCGTTTTACTCAAAAACTCATTGTAAAGCTGTTCATCCGTGACCTTACTGCTATTTTCTCCGATAATTTTAACTGCTGCAGCCATGGCCAGAGTACCGATTTCTTTCTGTACACTCTGAAGTGCTCTGTCACGTTCTTTTTCCATATCCTGATTTGTCTTCTCAAGCAGATCTGCGGATCGTTTCTCCGCATCGGAAACAATCTGCTTGTACTGTACATCCGCCCGCTCTCTGGCGTCTGCCACGATCTGAATTGCCTCCTCTTTGGCTCCCTGCAAAGATGCCTCATACTGAGTTTTTAACTCCTGTGCTTCGGCATTTGCCGTATCTGCTTTTTCAAACTGTTCAGCCACCATCTGTTTTCTCTTTTCAATGATATTCAAAACCGGCTTGAACAGAAACTTTCTGATCAGGAAATAGAAGATCAACAGGTTCACAATGATCCATATAAGGTTTGAATCAATTCTCAGCATCCTGAAATCCTCCTTCTAAAAACAAAATCTCACGTCTTTGTTTTTTATTTGCAAAGGAAAATGATCAGAATAGCGACAACCATACCATAAATAGCAGTTGCCTCTGCCAGTGCACAACCAAGTAATAAGTTCTTGCTGATCTTGCTGTCTGCTTCCGGCTGTCTTGCTACAGCGTCTACTGCTTTACCTGTTGCGATACCAATACCTACACCTGCTCCAATTCCTGCTAATGCTGCGATACCAGCTCCGAGTGCGATCATCATAATAATTATCTCCTTTTCTCACTTCATATTCTGCCTGTCACATTATGCTTTCATTTTTGTTATTTTGTAAAACTCACATAATTTGTGAGATCATTGACAGGACTTTTCGATATGTTACGTTACAGGTTTTCTGTCAAAATACATTGACCTTTACTCCGCCTGCAACTCAATAGCTTCCTTGATGTACAACGATGTCAGGAACACAAATACATATGCCTGGATCAATCCATCAAAAATATCAAAATAGAAACTAAATACCAGCGGTACCACCATCGGCACAACCGCCTTGATCAGCTCCATAATAACAAATGCGCCAAGTACATTTCCGAACAGTCGCAAACATAATGAAAATGGTCGGATGAAGATTTCCAAAATGTTGATCGGTGTAATAATCGCGACAGGCTGCGTAAATCCTTTCGCCCACTTCTTCACACCTTTTGCACGGATACCGGCGGTTTCCACCAGTATGATACTCATCAACGCAAGAGCGATCGTACAATTCAGGTCCTTTGTCGGAGGCTTAAATCCAAATAAGCCAATTACATTTGCAATACCGATAAACAGACCGACGCTCATCAGATAAGGAATATAACCTTTTCCTTCCTCTCCGAGCAGCCCTTCGAAAAATCCATAGAATTTTCCGATACACACTTCCAGAAACAACTGTCTCTTTCCCGGATTCTCCACGCTTAAGTTCCGCGTCAGGAAAATCGATGCCACTATGACGACTGCCATAATGATCCACATAACGACAACTGATTCTGCGATTTTGATTCCACCAAAAATGGGTATCGTGAACACTGTCTTGACACTCAATTGGTCGATCAACTCATCTACCAGTCCGTTCGTAGCGGTCACCTCCTTCTTTTCTCTTTCTTCTATTTTTTGTTTTCTCCTGAAAAATGTTTTCCAATCATTACAGTTGGTAAAGCGAACATTCGCAATCCACTTTTGCTACTTACTCATGAACGTAATCGCCTTACGACTTGCATTCAATTTGTAAATGATACTGCTTTCTCATAATTGGTACTACCATTATTTTGAAGAAAATAAAAGACCGTGCGGTTGCTCTTTCAAAACCAATTAACCTCCGTTGGTCTTTTCTTGTACATATATTAATACAACTTCCAGATTTTGCAATCGGCAAAATTTCCCAAATTGTTTTTAGATGAAAACAATTTTTCAGCAAAATCACGATTGACAATTTTCCATTTAACAGATTATTTCTCTTTCGTGCACTTTTTTACTTCTTTTTTCGGTAAATTTGCATACTTTACGAAAAACGAATCTTACAAATGGACCTGCGTAGAACAACTGCCAGAACAATGCCATTGGGAAATTTCGCGCTGCGGTCTGCAACCAGTTGCCAACTGCAGCATATCCGTTCCTTTAAAATAAATCAATAATATTGATTAAAATAAATCATTCTGCTACTATAAACATTATGTTATACTCTGAAACATGAAATGCGAAGACAAGGAATAGTAACTGTCCTACTTTTTTCAGAGAGTTGCCGGTTGGTGTGAGGCAATAAAAGAAATACAGTGAACTCGCCTTTGAGCAGCGGTTTTGAACAAGATTACATTCTTTTATTTGTCAATTCAATTCGAACTTTTAAAAGACTACAGATTTAATCAACACAGTCTGAATTGAGGTAAAACATATGAGTATGAGTTAAAAATGTAATTATAGTAGGAACTGACGGAATCTCACCGTTACAGGAGGACAGCATGACAGTGCTGATGAGTGCGTATTTGATACGAAGTAGAGTGGTACCGCGGAAGAATGGCTTTCGTCTCTACAACTATTACATGGTTGTAGGGATGAGAGCCTTTTTATATGAAACGAATTATTACATGATAGCTAACAGATAAGGAGGAACAGAATACTATGAAACATTACGAAAACTATGAAAGAGCTTATTTTATGCCACCAGAATGTACATATGACTGGGTGAAAAAAGAATATTTGACTAAAGCACCAATCTGGTGTTCCGTAGATTTAAGAGATGGAAACCAGGCGTTAGTAGAGCCGATGAGTCTGGAAGAAAAAATTCAGTTTTTCCAAATGCTTGTAAAAATCGGATTCAAACAAATTGAAGTCGGATTTCCCGCAGCTTCCGAAACTGAATATGATTTTGTCAGAACATTAATTGAGCAGGATATGATCCCGGAAGATGTCACCATTCAGGTGCTTACCCAGGCAAGAGAACATATTATCAGAAAAACTTTCGAAGCCATTGAAGGCGCTCAGAATGTCATCGTTCACCTGTATCTTTCCACTTCTGTGGCGCAGAGAGAACAGGTTTTTCATAAGAGCAAAGAAGAAATCATAAAAACCGCTGTAGATGGCGCCATCATGGTAAAAGAACTTGCTGACAAACAAAGTGGAAACATTTATCTGCAGTACAGCCCGGAAAGCTGCACCGGAACCGAAGTCGATTACGCAGTCGAAATCTGCAATGCGGTACTTGATATCTGGCAGCCGACACCGGATCATAAAGCCATTATCAACATTCCGGCTACCGTGGAAAATTCCATGCCGCATGTGTTTGCCACACAGATTGAATACGTTCACAAACATTTAAAATACAGAGATGCCGTTTTATTATCCCTGCATCCACATAACGACCGCGGCTGTGCTGTTGCCGACGCGGAACTCGGTGTTCTGGCAGGCGCAGACCGCATCGAAGGTACACTATTTGGAAACGGTGAGCGCACCGGAAACATGGATATCGTCACCATGGCGATGAACCTGTTTTCCCATGGTATCGATCCGGAACTTGATTTTTCCGACATATCAGCAATCCGCGCAGGTTATGAAACTTACACCGGAATGAAAGTGCATGAACGTCAGCCATACGCCGGCGATCTGGTATTTACCGCATTTTCCGGTTCTCATCAGGATGCAATTTCCAAAGGAATGACCTGGCGTGAGGAACACAAAACTGACAAATGGACCGTGCCATATCTGCCCATCGATCCGAAAGATATCGGACGCACCTATGACGGTGACGTGATCCGCATCAACAGTCAGTCCGGCAAAGGCGGTATCAGCTACATTTTAAAACAGAACTTTGGCGTTGTTCTTCCAGAAGCAATGCGTGAAGACGTGGGTTATGCCATTAAACAGGTATCCGACGAAATGCATCAGGAACTGTCCCCGCAGAACGTATATGAAATATTTGAGGAGCAGTACCTTCACTCCATGAATTACTTCCGCATTACCGAAAGCCATTTCAAACAGTTAGCGGATGGCATCATGGCAGAAGTCACCATTTTAAACGGTGAAAAAGAGACAGTCATCGACGCAAACGGAAACGGCCGTCTGGACGCAGTCAGCAACGCAGTAAAACAGTTCTTCAACATTGATTACACCTTGATGAACTACGAAGAACATGCCTTAACCCAGACAACTTCATCCAAGGCGATTGCCTATGTCTGCATCAAAAAAGACAACACGACTTACTGGGGTGCGGGCATCGACGAAGACATCATCAAAGCCTCCATTCAGGCCCTGTGCGTCAGCGTCAACAAAATGCTCGCCGTACAAAAAGGCAACGCCTGCGAAGACGTCCGCCTGACAAAAATGCTGAACTACATTCAGAACCATTACCAGAACGTGACATTAGCAGATATGTCACAGGAATTTCACCTGACAGAGCCATACATCAGCAAATACATCCGTGAAAAATCCGGCGTAACCTTCGGCGAACACGTCACAAACATCCGCATGAAAAAAGCATGCACCCTGTTAAAAAACGGAAACATGACAGCAGAAAACATCGCGGCCTCCATCGGCTACCCAAACGTCGAACACTTTAGTCGCACCTTTAAAAAGAAATACCATATGACTCCAATCCAGTATAGAGAGTCAAAAAACTAGATTTGCAAAAATGTATTCAAGTAACTCCTTCCATCGCTCTTATTCAAGAATGCTCCGGCATTCTTGTTGCGAGGTGCGCGTCATGCAATTGCATGACATACTTCAACTGCGCACCTCTGTAATCCTGCCGGAGGCTATATCAGATGGGGGATTGGCTCCCACCACTGATACTAGCTTGTTTCTCACCACCTATAGGACGCCGCTGAAAAAGTCCTTATTTTACACAAAATGGTACAAGATAAAGTATACTTATGTGTTTTACGCTACTGTATATTGTATGTAAAAACAGTTTTTCAGTAGTGTCCCTATAGAGGTGGGAGTCTTAACTCAGACTGAGATAAACATCCGACAGTACATACTCAAAAAACACTCACGTTCTGTCCCGCATCTCCGATATTACACTTTTTCGAATATGTTTACAAAATATCTTTCTCTCAAAATAGCATTTATGTAAACAAAAGTAAATTATTTTTGACATATATTTTGTAAAAATCTTCTTCATCGAATGCGCTGGCCAACATACAAAATTTTTCACAGTCAGCATCTTTTCTTTGTAAACAGACATAATATCTTAGTGATAAAACTCTATCTGATAAGCCATTCAACAGGATTTTCATACGAAACAAATGACCAAAATAATTTAAAAATATTTATTTGATTCGACAGGAAAATGGAAATGAGCAAAAAACTGGCATGGAATTTGCATTATAGAAATATGTCTGACTTCTATTTGACTTGTCAGTTCTTTTAAGACATAATGATAGCAGGGGCTTTTTACATATGTAGTATATGGTATATTCAGAACGTGATTGGGACGGTTCTGGCTTACTACCGCATACACAAAATTTGAGGAGGTATTTATGGCAGCACAAATCACAGCCGTTATTATTTTCCTGATCATGTTTGCATTGATCATCACGGAAAAAATCCCACGGCACATAGCCACGACCATCTGCAGCATCGCGACTATCATTCTCGTCTTTGGTGTCTGTATGCACAGTGCAACTGCACTCTGGGACACCCTGAACTTTCAAACTTTTACATCTGTTGATTTCTGGCGCGCGGGGGCGGAAGCGACAGAAAGCACAAAAGGAATCAACTGGCAGACCATCATTTTCATCGCTGGTATGATGATCATGGTGGAAGGAATGGCACTTTCCGGATTTTTCTCCTGGCTCTGCCTGACCATTGCCAAAGCAGTCAGATACAACACGACAAAGATTTTTATCATGTTTATGATCCTTGCCTTTGTCCTGTCCATGTTTATTGACAGCATTACCGTAATTTTATTCCTTGCGGCAATCACAATTACCCAAAGTAAACTATTGCAGTTTGATCCGATTCCGGTCATTATCGCAGAAATCTTCTGTTCGAACCTTGGTGGTTCTTCCACGATGTGCGGCGATCCGCCAAATATCATTATCGGAACGGCTCTGCATTATACCTTTACCGATTTCCTGACCAATACCGGTGTGATCGCAATCATCTGTCTGGTATTGATGATTTTCTTCTTTTACATGTGTTTTCGTAAAAAACTTGGTAAACGAAATCTTTCCGAAGAAGAAATCGAAAAAATGCCGACACCGCAGAGTGCCATCACAAATAAACGTGCTTTTATCATCAGCACTGTGATTTTCCTCTGTGCCGTAATTCTGCTGGTAACACATGGTCAGACCGGTTTAACAGTTTCCACCATCGGCATCATTGCCGCGGTTGCTACCTGCATCACAGCAGGTAAGAAAAGCAAAGCAATCCTGCGACGTGTTGATTATCCGACACTTGTATTTTTCACCGGCTTATTTGTAGTCGTTGGCGGTCTGGAAGAAACCGGTATTCTCGAACTGATCGCAACCTTTATTCATGCGATCAGTGGTGGAAATATCACATTTATCGTAATTATTATTATCTGGATCTCCGCTGTAGCAAGCGCGATCATTGATAATATTCCATTTTCGGCTACGATGATCCCGATCATCAAAAGCCTTGCTGCAACTTCCGGTGCAGATCTGTCCGTCCTTGCATGGACACTTGCCCTTGGTACTGACATCGGTGGCAGCGCAACTCCGATCGGTGCTTCTGCGAATGTCGTTGGCATCGCCGTTGCATCCAAAAACGGTCATCATATTTCCTGGAAGCAGTATTGCAAGTACTCCATTCCGGCAACATTGATCGTTATTACTGTTTCTATGTTATATATCATTGTTAGATATATATAAAACAAAAAAGATGCCTTATTTTGCACAACTAAATAGGACTTCATCCTATCCCTATTACAAAAGACATCTTTACTCCTGCTCTGTCTCCCCCTTATCTTTTCTCATTCTTTTTCGGGGGAGGCAGATTTTATTTTGATATTTTTGATTCGTCTTTCCAAAACATCATGCTTTCTGTTTTGGTACAAATTCAATCTTTAACACCATCCCCATTCCTTCTGCTAATCTTTTTAACAAGTTAACAGATGGATTTCTTGTTCCATTTTCCAGTTTGCTAATATCTGCCTGATCAATCCCTGTACGTTCTGCTAATTCCTTTTGTGTTAAATTTTGAGAAGTACGTGCACCTACAATTGCTCTAATTACATCAAACTCCGGTTGCATTTCTTCATATTCTTTTCGAAAGTTTTCATCATTCATCTGTTTTTCCAACATTTCATTTAATGTTTTCATACCTTCTTCATCCTTTCCATATAGTCTTCTCGTCGCGCTTTTGCTAATTGTATTTCTGCTACAGGTGTTTTTTGTGTCTTCTTGACATATCTTAGCTCTCATTTTTGGATTAAGCTTATCTAAAAATTTTTCTACAGGATTATCTCCGTCCTCTGTTTCATATGCAATAACTTCAAATTTTGTCATATGTATTCCCCTATATTATATGGCACATATACCATATTGTCAATTTTGTTATTTTTCTTTTATTCATTTCTGAGAATGCATTCGTCATGACATTTATAAAGTGTAGCCAGTATATAATGCCTTTCTTTCACCGTCAATGCCCGTTTTTATCACAAAATTTTTTCTGTACAAATTGCATAAACCCCATCTTTCTGCTACATCCCTTGTATTTTCTGGCTATATCAAAAATCAGGAGTCAAAAACCTGATTTTTCAACTCCTGAAATAACATCATTTTTGTTTAATTTGCCACCCTAGCATATGATTTATTTTTTCAAATAAATCGCTGTCACCGCACAATCACGTGCCGCATTTTTCGCAGTTTCTTCCAGTTCTGCCGGAAGTTCATCGTATTTCACATCAATACAATCTTTGTCAAAATTATGTGCAAACAACTCTGGATACAGACCTACGCAAATACCGCACCGAACACAATATTCTTTTATTTCAACTTTCATTTTCCGTTCCTCCAACTTTATTTTTCAAAATATACCAAAACTTTTAAAATGCTGTTTTCACAACTCATCTGCTGTTCAATTATGCATTTTTCTCCAGATAATCACAAGCACTGTCTCCTGCAGCAAAACCAAACGGCATTGCAAAATAAGCACCTGCACTTCCACCTGTCGGCGGGTTTCCGTAAAATTCGCTCATCATATTGTCACCGGCTGCGTAAAGTCCCGGAATTGCTTTTCCGTCTTCGCGGATAACCTGCATTTTTCCGTTTACTTTGATACCGCCAATGGTGTCATAACCTGCACAGAAAACACGCATTGCATAGAACGGACCTTTGCGTACCGGGCGGAGATATTTTGCATCTTTTCCAAACTCTTCATCCTCGCCATTATCACAATATCCGTTGTAGCGATCCAGTGTTTCCTCTAAGCCTGCCTGATCGATGCCAGACTGTGCACACAGCTCCTCGATCGTATCTGTCATAAATACGTGTTTGTTGCCTTTTTCGTTGATCAGTGTCTTAAACTGTCCCGGAATATCCGTCAGTTTTTCTACCGGGAAAATGAAATACATGTAGTCCACACCATCTTCTTCCAGATGACGACGGGTATCCTCATCAAATACGATATAGCTCTCACCGTTTGGCTGATTAGCGATACCGGTGCTGATCGCCATATGGTTGTTGGAAATACTCTCATCAATGAAACGCTCGCCGTTTTTGTTTACCCAGAGATACGGCTGCTCCTGAATGGTACGTGTCTCGTTGTATACGATCCACGGAGAACTTGCCACGATGCCCGGTCCAGGAACCAGATTGTGTCCGGATACAGCGATCGCGCTCTGTGCGCCGCCAAGTTTCCATGCAAGCTTCTGTCCGTCACCGGTTTGACCGGAGTTCGGATAGCAGTTAAACAGCACATTTCCGTCACCGGAACAGTTATAATCAGTAAATGTAAATCCGGTATATTTCTTCATCATCTCACGGTCTTCCATAATTCCGCCGCTGGCAATGATGACTGCTTCACATTCCACTTCGATTTCTTCTTTTGTCTCATTATTTACAGCTTTTACGCCATTTACTTTTCCGTTCTCGTCCACCAGAATATCTGTGATCGGTGTGTTGAGCATATACTGTCCGCCACGTTTAATGATATCTTTCATGGCATTCAAACAGATCAGCGCACCGCCGTGTCCTTTTCCACGACCAGGAACCAGATAAAAATCACCATGTGCCATGATCGCCGGCGGAAATCCATCTGCATATTTCGGATTTCCGATATCCTCAAGCTCCAGTTTCTGTGTCTGGATCATCTTAATTCCAAGACGCTCAATATACTCTTTTGTTCTCCAGGAATTGTTTACATACTGACGGATCACGGATGGATTTGCGTTGTAGTTAGAATACTCATACAATAAATGAAATGCTGTATTCTGAAAATCTTTGTCATTTCGAATACTTAAGTATGCGATCGGACAGTTGGAAACTGCTCCACCCTGATACGGTTTCTTCTCAAATACCATTACTTTTTTTCCACGGGCAAGGGCTGCATCTGCTGCAGAAATTCCTGCCATACCACTTCCCATGATTACCAGATCTGTTTTTAACCTCATAAAAATAAAACCTCCTTCACCTGTTGCTCTTTTTCGAACACCTATTAAGGAGATTTTATCAATAACGCTTTTCTATTTGACCTTTCATCTGGCATAAATCATATGTATTTTCAAGAATACAATTGTGCATTTTGCACTCAGCTAAGGTATTGTTCTATCTGCATCGACAAAATATACCGCATCTTTTCCTCCGCGTCATCCAGCGAAATGCCATAGTTTTCTTCCACCGACTGAATCACATTCCGCACTGTATTTCGGTGAATTCCAAGTTCTGCTGATGTGCGTGTTGCACTGCAGTCATTTTTTAGATAACACAACACCGTTTTTCCATATGCACTATGATGCTCCCGATCATACTTTGCCACCTCACGATAAAACTCCGACTGCATCGCCCTCGGATTCATTTCATCTTCCATCCTTGAAAACAGATGATACATCACCACATCCTTATACTGATAGATCACCTGCTCCTTTGTTTTCTGCAAAACATTCTCATTCCATGACAAAGTAAACACCGCCTGTGTGTACGCATCCCGCAGACACCTTAACTCATTAAAAATATTGCTGATCCCGATGCGGTACTGATACTGCTCCAGAAGCTGCCGCAGAATCCCAAGCTCCTTTTCATTGAAAAACACTTCCTGATGCAACGGTACTTTGCTGTATTTCAGCAGACAAATATGTTTCTCATACAAAAACGGTTTGATCTCCCAGGACTGCCGCTCCAACAGACGCGCCAGAAACTTCAGCGGCACATTTTCCTGATTGGAAAAATCAAGAATTCCCAGAGCAAAATAGCCGGTTTCTTCCAGTCCGTCGATCATATTTACCTGCTCCGTGATACGGTCCTCTGGAATTTCTGCCGTTCCAAGCAGGTTTGCCAGAAATGTCTCATACATCATCCGACCATGTCTCTGATTTTCATAATTGCGCTGCAAATAAAAAGACATATTTTTCATAAACATATGAACCAGTTCCAGATATCCTTCTGATGGGGTTGTCCCGTCAAGAAATATACTTGTATATCCAAGCAGACTCTGATTACAGAAAAACTGAAGATAAATATTGAGTCGGTCTGCCGCGTCAGCAGCCGGAGCGATCAGCAGCTCATCTGTTTTTATCTTTGAAAACACATGCTTCTGTTTCAGCTTTTTCATCGTCTCCGCATTCGTATATCCTTTTGTGATCGTCTCAGTATACACAGGATAATCACACGAAATATTTTTTGTGTATGCTACCACATCAAATCCGGCGTCAAATGCAATGATTGGATGTTTTAAAACAGGCTCACTCAGGTCGATCAGAGTCTGGATACTTTTATTTTCCAGTGCTGCCACATGCATATTTTTGTCCCATTCACTGATAAAAGAATACATATCAAACAGGCGGTTCATAATATCGCATACCTGTTCTTTTCCAACAATCAGAAACCAGTGTTTTTCGTATAATTCTGATATTTTCTCCGGTAAATCTTTCTCATATGAAATATAGAGATTATTCATTTCTTCAGCATTCGTTTTTCTCTCCCATAACCGGATGCAATGTATCTTTTCAGAATCATTTTTCCGTGACCGGATCTCATAATCTATATCATGAAGATAAAAGCGGATAATATTAACAGATAACAGCATGACTTCTCCTCCTGCATATGGTTATGGTTGGAACCGCAACCCGACTACTGACTTATCGTTAAAAAAATTATACCACATCATTTATTATTGAAATCACTTATTTTACATACAAAAAATCAAGCCAAAATATTGTTTCGAACATATTTTCGTGTTGTTATCAAACTGTTGCCGCCTCCTATATTGGCACAGAAGGGAGGTACATTACATGGACAACATTTTTGTTTCTTTTTTTGTCGCTGTTGCGGCTGGTGTAGCCTGCCACTACATCATCAAATGGTTGGACGGCGATAA
>ERZ838118.1322-NODE-1322-length-30498-cov-12.893999_pt1 | contig 30498 bp, 26 predicted proteins | sample MGYA00519863_ERZ838118 | MGnify/ENA primary metagenome ERZ838118 (study PRJEB31850, sample SAMEA3708827) | human gut metagenome | biome: human gut; feature: human-associated habitat; material: faeces | place: China | collected 2014 ...
GTTACTACTCACCACTTGCAGAAGTGGGAGTCTCAACTCAGACTGAGATGAAGCATCTACTTCACAGGTCCCATAGTTTTTAGCAGACCTGCTGAAATACTTCGCCGATCGGTGCCTGAATGACCAGATCCGCCCGACGGTCTAACGGTGTCGCTGATTTATTGATCAGAACCAGCTTGTTTCCTTTGTAAAAATCGATCAGTCCCGCTGCCGGATAGACCGCAAGACTTGTTCCACCAATGATCAGGATCTCTGCCTGACTGATAAAATGGATTGCTGACTGCATGGTAACATCGTCCAGACCTTCCTCATACAACACAACATCCGGCTTGATCTGACCACCGCAGGCACATTTTGGAACTCCCGTTGATTCCTTAATATAAGAAGCGTCGTACAGTCTTCCACATTTTCTGCAATAGTTTCGATGTACGCTTCCGTGCAGTTCCAGTACATTTTTGCTGCCTGCCGCCTGATGCAGACCATCAATATTCTGTGTCACCACCGCTTTTAACTTGCCCTTTGCTTCCAGTTCTGCCAGTTTCAGATGTGCTGCATTCGGTTTTGCATCCAAAGCCAGCATTTTATCCCGGTAAAATTTATAAAATTCTTCTGTCTTTTCCATATAGAAGGTGTGACTGAGAATCGTCTCCGGCGGATAATCATATTTCTGATGATATAACCCGTCCACACTTCGAAAATCCGGAATTCCGCTTTCCGTTGACACACCGGCTCCGCCAAAAAACACAATATTGTCCGATGCTTCGATCCACTGTTTTAACTGTTCTGTCCCTGTCATAATTCTGCGCTCCCTTTCCTGATATTTTATTTTCCATCTTTTTTATTAATACTATACTCCACATCCGGAAATGGCAACTCCTTTTCACCGCTTATTCTCAGCGCACATTCCCATATTAATGCAATCTTCACGATTTCTTCACATTTTTTGATGTTGACAGATTTTGCAGTCTGATATTTAATATATGTTAGTGATTTTTTACCGAAAATAACTTTTTATATAGTAACTTATCAACTTGTACTTACGGAAATGAGAGAGAAAAAATGCATATTTCATTCGCAGGAAAAAAAGTCCGCCTTCTGGCACTGGCGGTCTGTATTTTTATGATTATTTTTGTATCGGCTAACTGGAAGCTGTACTTAGATCCGGATCTGAATCTGCAAGGCGGAACCCTTTTGTTTGTTCTGTCGCTTCTTGCCGGTCCGACTGCCGGATTTCTGATCATTTTTAAGCCATCGGTAGATCAGAAATATCAGGCATTTGCCAATACGGCATTATTTTTTATCATGCCGATCCTGACCATTCAGATGGTAGAGGCATTTAATGAAAACTTCATCTGGTGGTTTTCTGTACCTACGTTTCTGGCAAACTACATGATCTACCTTGTATTTTATCTGGTTTTTTACCTGATCACAGGACGCTATCATATGGTGGGACTGATCGTAAATATTTCCCTTTACGTCTGGTCGCTGCTAAACTATTTTATTGAACTGTTTCGTGGATCACCATTTGTTCCGCTGGATATACTGACTTTCAAAACCGGTCTTACGGTATCCGACGGCTACACTTACGAACTGAGCTGGCAGCTTATCTGCGGCTCCATCATGTTTTTCCTGATTTATCTGGTAAACAAAAAAAGTGTCAATATCAAACCGAAAAAATTAAAATTTAAACTGCTGGCAAAACTTGCTCCGGCAGCTTATATCGCTGTGGTTGCGATCTCCTTATTTTTCACCGACCACGCCGCAAACCTTGGATATAAACCGGATTTCTGGGATCAGGCAAGAGGTTATCACCGCACCGGTTCTTTCTTTAACTTCTGTCTGAACACAAAGTATCTGATCGTGCGTAAACCGTCCGATTATGCTCCGGATAATGTCAGCACCTATGTTGCTGATACCCTGAAGGATTCAGGTGTTGATCCGGACAGCGATACAAGTACCAACCTGTTGACCGGTCAGAATGACTACACACCGTCTACCGACGGCACGATGCCAAATATTATCTGCATCATGAATGAATCCCTGTCGGATCTGGGTGCCCTTGGTAATCTGGAGACAAACGAAGATTATATGCCATTTATTCACAGTCTGACAGAAAATACCATCAAAGGTTATCTGTCTATGCCGGTATTCGGCGCAGGAACAAGTAACAGCGAATTTGAATTCCTGTCCGGAGATTCTATCTCCTTCCTGCCAACAGGCTGTAACGTATATCAGTCCTACGTCAAAGATTCGATTCCGTCCCTGGTATCCACCCTTGGCTCTCTTGGGTATTCCAAGACGGCGTTCCATCCGTATTACGGGGATGGCTGGAACCGACGCAACGTATATCCGCTGCTTGGTTTTGACAACTATATCAGCATCGAAGATTTTGTTGATCAGGATATTTTGGATACCTATAAACAGAACAACGATGTAACCCAGTATGAGACACTGTTAAAGGAACGTTATCCGGACCGCGACATGCTGCTGCGCCGTTTTGTCAGCGACAGTTATGATTATTCCATGGTGGAAAATATGTTTGAAAACCGGGATACATCCAAACCGTTCTTTCTGTTCAACGTCACCATGCAGAACCATGGCGGATACGCAATGTCCTACACAAACTTTGCACAGGAAATTTATGTAACCAACATGTCAACGGTTTACCCCAAAGCCAACCGTTATCTGTCTCTGGTAAAACGCTCTGATGACGCTTTCCGCGAACTGACCGAGTATTTCAGTCAGGTAACAGAGCCGACGATCATCTGCATGTTTGGTGATCATCTGCCATCCATTGAAGATGAATTTTATGAGGAATTATTCGGCACCAGTCTGGATAATCTGACCACTGAACAGCAACAGCTTCGTTATATGACACCATTTGTCATCTGGGCAAATTACGATATTCCAGAAGCCACTTTGAATCAGATCAGTGCAAACTATCTGTCCACACTGGTATTGCAGACGGCAAAACTGCCGCTCACCCAGTATAATAAATATCTGGCTTCTCTGTATCAGAAACTGCCGATCATCAACACGGTAGGATATGTAGATTCAGATAATAACTACTATACACATTCTGAGAGCAGTAAATATGACGATTTACTCTACCAGTATCATTGTCTGGTATATAATTCCCTGATTGACCGGAACAACCGTGATTCGTCGGTATTTTTCCTGAATCAGAATCAGTAATTCTTGTTTGGTGGATATATGGCTATACTTTAAGATTATGAAAGCGGACTCAGACAAATTTATCCTGACAGCTACCAATCGCTCACCAGGATAAATTTGCTCTGAGCCCGCTATTTACGTATATATTACCTAGATTTTTATGCATATCTTTTCTCATGTATTTAGCAAATTTCTTTATCCTATTTATACACCTCCATATATTTTGCACCACAACGGCACTGCGTACCGCATTGCCCTATTCCACTATGTATTCCGACCTGTAAATCATGTCAATAAATCTGTAATTCACAGGTCTTCCTTATTTCTATTTTTATCAGTATCCATTTGGTTAGTTACAGGTGTTTTACACAAAACAAAATGCGCTTTGTTTCTTTTTTTGTACACTTTGCATATTTTTATTGGCATGGTCTTACCAGTTATATATAATGCAAATATGAAGTTTATATTTTCTTTATAATTTTCATATTTGCTTAACTTTTTATATTTAGGAGGGTTTTTTATGGCTTTAGGTATTATTGGTATCGTAGTCGCGCTGGCAATTTTCCTGTACGGCGCCTACAAAAACGTATCCGTACTCTACCTGGCTCCGCTCTGCGGCGTTATCGTAGCAGTGACAAACGGATTGAATGCAAACGACGCCTTCACATCTCTGTATGTTGGTGCCGTTGAACAAAATGCAGCAACCGGCGCATGGGAAATCGGCGGTGTCTGCGGAATGATCACAGCAATTTTCCCAACCGTATTCTTAGGCGGTTTATTTGGAAAAGTTCTGGCAGACAGTGGTGCTGCTCAGTCTATTTCTTCCACACTGGTAAACAAATTCGTTATGCCGGTAAACAACAAAGAAAAACAGGCAAAACGTGCCGTTTTAATTATGTTACTTATTGAATGTATCCTTACATACGGTGGTGTAGACGGATTCGTAGCAATCTTCGCTACATTCCCGATCGCAATGTACATGGCAAGCCGCATCGGTATTCCAAGACGTATGGTTCCGGCAATGCTGGCATTAAGCTGTGGTGCAAACTCTGCTCCATTCGTATTAAGTATCAATAACATCATCTGTATGAGCATTCTGCAGACAAGTCCGGGTGCTGCTCCGATCCCGGGATTCATTTCCTTCATCGTAATTGAGATCGGTGTATACTTCATCTGCTCTACATTCATCGTAAGAGAGATGAGAAAAGGTGAGACTTTTGATTATGGTAACTGCGAACCGATCCCGGCAGATGATGCGAAAAAACTTCCGCATTTCGCAATTGCTATCATCCCGTTAATCGTTGTATTCCTGCTTTTCGCTATCGTACAGATTGCTTCTCTGGCTCTGGTTTGCGGTATCGCAGCAGTAATCATTCTGATGGCTCCGCACTTCAAAGACAATGAGAAAAAAGGCTTCCCGGCATGGGCAGGCAACGTTCTCAACTCTTTAAATATCGGTGCAGCAAATGGTGCAAGCGCTATCATGACTCTGACAGCTGCAGCTGGTTTCGCAGCAGTTGTACAGCATACAGCAGCATTCAACGGTTTCGTTGGTATTCTGTTTGGCATGAAAGCTTCTCCATTAGTAATTGGTATCGTACTTGCGATCATCGTTGTAGCATTTACATCTTCACCGCCAGCAGCTTTAGGTATTGCACTTCCAATGGTTGCTGCAGCTTATATCTGGACTGCTAACCCGGCTCTGAATCCGAACGCACTGGCTCGTTGTGCTGCTATCGCAGTTTCCACATTTGAGACACTGCCGGTTAACGGACTGATCCTGATCACAACTGGTCTGGCTCAGGTTAAGATCAAAGATGCATACTTACCGATGTTCTTACAGACCGTTATTATGACATTAGTTGGAACCATTCTGTGTGCAATCATCCTTACCGTTGCACCACAGTTGGCATAATCCCAGAAGTTACTTTCGACAATTTGGGAATCGAAAAAGTTAAGCCATATGAAGAAAAGCGCTGCTTCTAAGGGAGCAGCGTTTTTCTTTACCGGTATCTCATGCAAATGCAGACTTTTTCTATTATTTTTCTGTTATGGGATTGTTATGTTATAATGAGTGCAAACGATTTTGCGTACTTACAGAATCGGATAGAAACACATTAGAAAGGTTGAAATTTATGAAGAAAAAACCATTTAACTGGGGAACTTATATCACTTTGATCGGCGTTGTTGTCATCTTTTTTATTATTTTTACGGATACCATAGACACGATTTATATCCTGCCGGTTCTCGGCGCGATCTGTCTTGTATACGGCATCTTCGGATTGGTGCAGTCCCGTGGCAGTAACGAAGCCGGTCTGTCGCAGCGGTCTATGCTGCAATTGATTCTGGGCGCTTTCGTTATTTTCATCGGTATGGTGGAAGCACTTCATCTGAATCTGACACAGCGGTTCTGGGATATTTTTCTGATTATTATTGTGATCGTGATTGCGATCTGGATGTTTTTGCGGAAACGAAAGTAAGTCTTGTTTTGGGTGGCTTAAAAATTTATCACGTTAGTTTTTAATAAGAACTCCTGTATTTTGTCTCAGTCGCTAGCAATCGCTCCTTGAGAAAAAATACAGGAGTTCTTTATTTACACAGTGAAATTAGTAAATTTTTGCGCCACCCGGCACTGCGTGCCACGTGCACATCTACACTTACGATAAAAGCAATGTTATACTGTGCACGCTGATTTACACAAAGAAACTATAACATCAAAATGTAAATTGTACCCCCAATTTATTTTTTCTTGATGAGCGATTGTTAGCCAGAAAGACAAAATCAATTGGGGTACATTCATAAAACTATCGTTTTTTTGTCTCTTCCAAGTTCAGTTTTCGTAATGATTTTCTAAACTGCACCAAAAACAGAAGTAACGTACAGCTTACCGCAATGACATCCGCTACCGGTTCTGCCATATATACCGCATTGGTCTTGTTTTCCATAAAATGTGGCAATATATAGATCAGTGGAATCAGCAATATAAATTTCCGCAAAATTGCCACAATAATAGAACAAGGCGCATTTCCAATGGACACAAATGTCATCTGGCAGGCAATCTGGATTCCAAACACAAATAACACGCGGCAATAGATTCGAAGTGCCTTTGCCGTAAAAGCAATCAGCTCCGCATCTGTGGTAAACAGTTTCGCAAATACCTGTGGAAAAGCCATAATGATCGCCCACAGAATAACGGAATAGATCACGCAGACGCTAAGCAGAATCTTGTAACTCTGCTTTACGCGCGTTGCATTTTTCGCTCCATAATTGTAACTGGTGATCGGCTGCGCTCCCTGCGCGATTCCCTGCAGCGGAAGCATGGCAAACTGCATAACACTGGTCAGAATCGTCATAGCTCCTACCGCAATATCGCCACCATATTTTAACAACGACGAATTAAAGCAGACGGAGATCACGCTCTCACTTGCCTGCATTACAAACATGGATGCTCCCAATGCCACGCAAGGCGGAACCAAGCGTAATCCCGGAAGAATGTTCGCTTTCTTAATCCGAAGCAGCGTCTTTTTTCCGGATAAAAATGTCAGCACCCAGATGCAGGAAAGCCCCTGTGAAATAACCGTTGCAAGGGCAGCACCGCGTACGCCCATGTGCATGCCGAAGATAAAAATCGGGTCCAGAATAATATTGGCAACGGCTCCGATCAGAACGGTCATCATTCCAGTTGTTGCCTTTCCCTGCGCGGTAATAAACGTATTCATGCCAAGTGTGATCTGTACAAAAATCGTGCCGATCGCGTAAATATTCATATATGCTGTCGCATAAGTGATCGTATTTTCACTGGCGCCAAACATCAACAATAAGTCTTTATTCCAGATAAGCAAAATCACAGTCAAAATAATGGAAACAATGATCTGAAGGCTCAGACATCCGGTCAGAATTTTTTCCGCAGTATCGTGATCACCTTTTCCCATATAAATAGATGCCCGTGGGGAACCGCCGGAGCCAACCAGTGCCGCAAATGCCGCAATGATCAGAATCAGCGGCATACAGACACCAACGCCCGTCAATGCCATGCTGCCCTCCCCCGGAATATGCCCGATGTACACACGGTCTATGATGTTGTACAACATATTTACCAGCTGTGCGATAACCGTCGGAACCGCTAATTTTACCAATAATTTTCTAATCGGCTCTGTTCCCAGAAACGTCTTATCCCGCTCCATATTTTCAAACACCCTCTCTTTTTCATACATTTGCCTTCCATTTTTCCACGATCATACAGCGGTAGATTTTTTCTTTCCCTGCCTGTAGTAAAATCGTTATCCCTAAATTTCTGTGACATATTTTTATTTCCTATAAATCTGTATGATATCGTATACCATTTCGCAGAAAATAGCAAGCATATACATACGTGGTATCAAATACTACTTATACTCGTTTTTCACACTTTTTATATTGACTTGCTTATTTTTGTGGTGTAATATTATTTTGATTTTCAAACATTTTAGAAATCAAATTATATTACAAAATCTTTCTAAAAAAAGTCAGATTTAGAATATATCAATTTTTAGTAAAAATACAGTTAGAAAGTAGGAAATATCATATGAAATTAATGAAATCACTGCATTTAAAAGATAAGTTTTTGAAACTTCCGATCATCCAGGGCGGCATGGGCATCGGTGTCAGTCGCTGTCGTCTGGCAGGAGCTGTTGCAAAAGAAGGTGGTATGGGCGTCCTCTCCACAGCTCAGATCGGTTATGATGATCCGGATTTTGCAAAACATCCGGAAGAAACGAATTTAAAGGTGCTTCCGGAGCAAATCAAAAAGGCAAAAGAAATCGCCGGTGGAAACGGCATGGTCGCTGTCAATATCATGGCGGTCACACAGTTATACGAAACCTATGTCAAAACCGCCTGTGCTGCCGGTGTGGACGCGATCATTTCCGGTGCAGGTCTTCCGACAGAGCTTCCAAAATTTGCCGAAGGTTATGATGTGGCACTGGCTCCTATCGTATCCAGCACCAAATCTGCCAATGTCATTTTGAAATTCTGGGACAAAAAATATCACCGCACCGCTGATTTTCTGGTGATCGAAGGTCCACTGGCAGGCGGACATCTCGGTTTTTCCAGAGAACAGTTAGAGGATATTCCTTCTCTGGATTATGATACAGAAATTCAAAATATTATTGCTCTGAAGCAGACATACGAAGAAAAATATCAGACTACGATTCCGGTATTTGTAGCCGGTGGCATGTTTACCGCTGAAGATGCTACACATGTCATGGAACTTGGCGCCGACGGTATTCAGGCAGCTACCCGTTTTGTTGCCACAGAAGAATGTGACGCCAGCGATGCATACAAACAGGCTTATGTAAACGCTTCAGATGACGATGTCATCATTATTAAAAGTCCGGTGGGAATGCCGGGACGTGCCATCAAAAATGCCTTTATTGAACGGATGCTCACCGCTCCAGATAAAATTTCCCACTGTTTTAACTGCCTGAAAGCCTGCAATCCGGTGACCGCGCCTTACTGCATCACTCAGGCTCTCATCAATGCTGTGGTCGGTGATCTGGATAACGGACTGATCTTCTGCGGTTCCCGTGTAGGTGAAATCAAAGAAATTACTACCGTACCGAAGCTTATGCAGGAGCTGACCATATAAATTCTTGCTCGTATGACTTTTCGTTATATAATGCCAAGAATTCACCCAACCAGCAACACGCTTGCTGCAATCCCTGCCATAGTTACTGTCAACGCCCCTGCCAATGTCCAACGTGTCTTTTTTACTTTTATAGTCATAAAATAAATACTCATTGTATAAAAAATTGTCTCGCTGCTGCTCATCATAACCGACGCAATCCGTCCAATTCTGGAATCCGTTCCAAACTGTTCATAAATGTCCAATAACAGTCCGGTTGCTGCTGAAGAAGAGAACATTCGAACTACCGCCAGTGGCACAAGCTGCGACGGGAAACCCACATGATCCATCGCATTTCCAAGTATACCAGTGATCGCATCTAACAGGCCAGAAGCCCGTAAAACACCCACAGCGACCATTAATCCCGCAAGGGTAGGTAAAATATCTACTACGGTCTTTAAACCATTTTTTGCGCCTTTTACAAAATCAGCATAAACATTTCGGCGGTTCATCAGACCTGCCATAAGAATAACTACGATAAACAGCGGTATAATCAAATCAGACAAAAAAATCAGCATACGTTGTTTCCTCCCTCTTCGGGATTTCTAAACAACATATGCCGATTTTTCTTTCTTTATCACTCTTTTTTTACAAGATCTACTCGTAGATCCGCTCCGGATGTGAATACACATTAAAGGTCTTATCTCTGGCAAAACCGATCAGCGTGATTCCAAGCTGCTGCGCCAGTCGACAGGAATAATTCGTCGGTGCCGACTTTGCGATCAGAATGGAACAACCCATGGCTCCCACTTTTTGCAGGATTTCCACCGGAACACGACCTGAGAAGATCAAAATGCCATCTTTCATCGGAATCTTGCGAAGCAGGCAGTCGCCAACGACCTTGTCTACTGCCACATGGTGGCTGATATCTTCCCTGTAAGACAGAAATACTCCATGATGGACAAATGCCGCACAATGTACGCCACCGGTTCGATGAAACAGTGCGGAACGTTCCTCTAATTCTCTGGAAAAAGCAAGCACTTCACTGACGGACAGTCTCACATCATCCCGTTTTGGCACAATGCCCTGTCCATTCAGCAGCACTTCATCTTCCAGCAAAAGGTTTTCCATACCTGTCTCATCGGTGAGATACTCACGGATCGTAATATTTACCATTCCATGTTCCTCATCCACGTCAATTGCCCGGACATCTCCGGAACTGGAAATGTATCCGCGCAGGTACAGATAGCCAAGGAATGCTTCTTTTTTATCCCATGGGGAACAGATCATCTCTCCTACTCCCCTGCCATTCACATATAACTGATAACTTACTTCTACTACCAGATTTTTTTTATCGGATACCAGTGCACTTCCATTGTAAGTGACCACATCACGGGTTACAAAATATTCATCTCTGATATGTTCTGCCATAAGATCCTTCCTTGTTTTCATCTCAGTCTGAGTTGAGACTCCCACTTCTGCAAGTGGTGAGTAGTAACAAGTATTTCTCAGTGGGAGTTCAATCTCCGACTGAGATAAATGCTCCGCGAGGGCGCACATTGTCTGGAAGACAATGGTTTTGCGCCGACCGGAACGGAGTGTAGAGCGCAGTGATTCTGAAAAGAAGATGTCAGCTTGCGCTGACCAGAATCACGCACCAAGTCTCACGTGCGTTCGACTTGAATCACAGTCAGTATTTTTACGGAATGTAACAAGCCAAATATCATTCAGCTGTGGCTTCTCTCATGCAATGGGGGATACTGATGTTTCTCCGCCCGCCACTGCTCTTATGCGCGCTCGATCTTAACTGCACAAACTTTGTACTCCGGTGTACTGGAAATAGAATCCAGTGCATCTGATGTTAACCAGTTTGCACCGCCATCCAGGAAGTGGAACGGCATCCAGCACTCGCCCGGATTGGTCTTTCCGGATACGTTTGCTGTTGTCTCGATACTTCCACGACGGGAAGATACTCTTACTCTGTCACCGTCTTTGAAACCGATACGCTCAGCATCTTCTGTATTGATCTCGATGAAGGAATGTCCGGAAATCTGGTTCAGTCCTTCTGTCTTGTCAGTCATTGCACATGCATTATAGTGATATAATACACGACCTGTCATCATCTTGAAAGGATATTCCTCATCCGGAAGCTCCATGGACGGAATATACTCGATCGGATTGCAGTAACCAAGTCCTCTGGAGAACTTGCCAACATGCATGATCGGTGTACCCGGATGATCCTTGGATGTACATGGCCACTGCAGACCGTTTCCTGCTACTTCTTCGCTGTCCAGACGCTCATGACTGATACCTGCGAAGGAAGGAGTTACGGAAGCTACCTCATCCATAACCTGTGCAGAGGTCAGATGCGGCTGCGGATATCCCATACGGTTCATGATCTCTGTAAAGATCCAGATATCTTCTTTTGTCTCGCCTTCGATCTCAACCGCTTTACGGATACGCTGTACACGACGCTCTGTATTGGAGAAGGTTCCCTCTTTCTCTGCGTAGGAACGTCCTGGAAGAACGACATCTGCCATTTTTGCTGTTTCTGTCATGAACAGCTCGTCCATTACAAGGAAATCAAGGCTGTTTAATGCTTTGATAACATGTGCCGTATCCGGATCGGTACGAACCGGATCCTCACCGAAGATGAACAGACCACGGATCTCCTTGGTCAGCATCTTTCCGAAGCACTCGGTTGCCTTTGTTCCCTCTTTTGGGTTCAGTTTTGTGCCCCATGCTTTTTCAAATTTTTCCAGAACACCCGGTGCGCTCAGTTTCTGATAACCCGGGAACTGATCCGGAGAAGCACCCATATCGCAGGCACCCTGTACGTTATTCTGACCACGGATTGGGTTAACACCACAACCAGGACGGCCAAAGTTTCCTGTGATCATTGCCAGGTTAGACAGAGACATAACGCCCTCTGTACCTGTATGATGCTCGGTAACACCCAGACAGTAAATGATGGCTGCATTTTTTGCAGTTGCATACATTCTGGCTGCCTCGATCAGTTTGTCTACATCGACATGACAGATCTCTGCAACTTTCTCTGCCGGATATTTATCAACAACTTTCTTCATTTCCTCGAAGTTCTCAGTACGCTCCTCGATAAATTTGCGATCCTCAAGACCTTCGGAAAGGATGATATTCATCATACCGTTTGCAAACGCTACGTTTGTACCCGGTGTCAGTTTCAGATGTACATCGGCTGCGTGTGCCAGATCGATATCACGCGGATCTACAACAATCAGTTTTGTACCTTTATGTACGGCACGACGAATCTGCATACCAAGTACCGGATGTGCATGTTCCGGGTTAGAACCAACCAACATGATCAGATCTGAATCCTGTGTAATATCCGCAATCGTATTTGTCATAGCTCCGGAACCAAGTGTAGTTGCCAGTCCGGCTACGGTCGGTGCATGGCAGACACGGGCACAGTTATCTGTGTTATTGGTATGGAACGCAGTTCTTACCATTTTCTGGAGCATATAGATATCTTCGTTTGCGGAACGTGCACAGGCAAATCCTGCCAGGCAGTCTCCACCGTAAGTATCTCTTAACTCTGTAAATTTCTTTGCTACATAATCCAGTGCCTCATCCCAGGTAGCCTGCTCGAATTCACCGGTCTCTTTATTTTTGATCAGCGGATGACGTACTCTGTCCGGATGATCTACGAAATCAAAGGAACCACTACGTCCTTTAACACAGACCATCTTGTGGTTGGACGGACCGTCTGCGCCCTCTACATCTACGATCTTGTTATCTTTTACGATCAGATCATACTGACATCCGGTTGCACAGTGTGGACATGTGGTACGCACACGTTTTACTTCCCACGGACGATAATTTTTTCTTCTCTTGATGGTCAGAGCGCCTGTCGGACAAGCCTGTGCACAGTTACCACAGGACTCACAGCGTGTCTCTTCCCAGTCATCACCAAACGGTGCATCGATAATCGTAAATTTACCGGTTCTGCGCAGTTTGATCGCTCTTCTTCCGGTTGCAACTCTACATGTCTGTACGCAGCGCTGACAGTAGATACATTTTGACTGATCATAGGACAGGAACGGATGTGCATCCTTTTTCGGGATCTCACATTCTAACAGTCCTCTGGAACCGAAATACGGTGTTGTATCAATTCCATATATATTACAATATTTCTGAAGTTCGCAGTCACCATTTTTCTCACAGTTGAAGCAATCAATATTGTGATTGGAAAGTAACAGTTTTAAAACTGTCTTTCTTGCTTCGATTACACGCTCGCTGGCTGTCTGCACAACCATGCCTTCTTTTGCTTTTGTGTTGCAGGCTGTGACAAGTTCGTTCTTTCCTTCTACTTCTACTACACACAGGCGGCAGGACCCGATGTCACTGATACCCTCTAAGTAGCAGAGTGTAGGGATTTCAATACCGACAGTTTTTGCTGCCTGAAGGATTGACATGCCCTCTGCTGCTTCCACGTTTCTTCCATCTATGGTTAAACGCATCTGTTATTACCTCCATATATAAACTCTGTTATTTTCAATATTTAGCGGTCGATCGCATCCTGAAGTTTACCGCACCCGAATACATCACATCTTAAGCATCTGCCGGACTCCTGCATTGCTTCTTCGTGAGTCATCGGGCACTCTACATGCTCAAAATCATGTTTTCTCTCATAAGCCGGACGCTCGCCAATGTTGACACGACCGGTCGGAACACGGTTATTCTCTCTTGCTTCCGGTGCTTCTACACCACAGTTTAAGGTATGGTGGTAACCAAGATATTCATCGATATTATGTGCTGCTACTTTTCCGGCTGCAATCGCTTTGATTGCTGTGGACGGACCAGTTGCACAGTCACCACCGACAAATACGCCCGGCATACCCTCTACAGCAGTATCCAGACCAGCTTTGAATACATGCCACTCTGCCGGCATACCAAACTCTTCAAACGGCTCGCTGACGATATCCTGACCAACTGCGATCAGTACCACATCACATGGAACACGCAACGGATCTTTGGATGCGGAGTCTACCGGTGACGGTCTGCCGCCGCGGTATGCACCGATCATCTGTGGCTGTACCCAGAGTGCACAGCAATCGCCGTTTTCGTCCTTCTCAATGCTCTTTGGAGCCTGAAGGAGCATCAGCTCAATACCTTCCATAACAGCGGATTCAATCTCTGTATCCAGCGCTGTCATGTCTTCCTGACGTCTTCTGTATACGATTCGGACGTCTTTTGCGCCACAGCGAAGCGCGCTTCGTGCAGCATCCATAGCAACGTTTCCGCCGCCGATAACAGCAACGGTCTTGCCTGTATAATCCGGGCGTATACCATGTCCGATGCCATCCAGCATTTCTACTGCGGAGAATACGTTGTTTGCATCAATGCCGTCCAGACGGAGTTTTTTACCTTTCTGTGCACCGATGGCAACAAACATTGCATCGTGGCTGTTTCTTACTTCCTCAATTGGAATATCTACGCCTACATTTGTATTATATTTTACTTCAATATTTCCTGTGGAAAGGATTGCATTCATATCCTCATCCATACGGTCTTTCGGGAATCGATAGTTCGGGATTCCGTACATTAACATACCGCCCAGGTGTTCTTTTGCTTCATAAACAGTTACTTTATGTCCCATCAGAGACAGGAAGTATGCAGCTGTCATTCCGGCAGGACCTCCACCGATGATTGCTACTTTTTTGCCTGTAGATACGTTTGTCTTCGGAACTGCTACCTGATCTGCTGCAATCTGGTCTACCGCGTATTTTTTAATACCACGGATATTGACGGAATCATCGATCAGGTTTCGACGGCAGCGCTCCTCACATGGATGCTCACAGATCATGGCACATGCAGTTGGCAGCGGGTTATCACGACGGATCAGGTTGATCGCATCTGCGTAATTACCCTCATGAACGTGTGCAATGTAACCCGGAATATCAACATGTGCAGGACAGAGTGTCACGCATGGGATCTTCTGACCTACATTGGCAGGACATTCCCATTTTTTTACATGGCTCTCATACTCATCTGCAAAAGTTTCAAGTCCTTCCAGTACTTCAATAGCTGACTGGTAACCGATGGCACAGTCTGCTGTATCGCGGATCATGATGGCGATCTCTCTCATCTCATCCACCATTTCCATTGTGCCGACACCATTCAAAATTTTACTTAACAGGTCTGCAAGCTGTGGCAGTCCGTCACGACATGGTACGCACTTTCCACAAGTCTGATTCATGGAAGCATGCAGCAGTGATAACTGTACCGTCAGTGGACATGTTCCAGGCGGGTAAACATCTACTTTTCTGGAAAATTTCTCCAACATATGCCCGATGGTAACATCCTGGCTGTGCTTTCCGGCAAGATAAATCTTACTCATTTTTTTATATCCCTCCTAACCAGTATCCTGTCAGAATACTGTAATGATACTATTATAGCGGCAAAAAAGCGCTTCCGGTGTATGCCAAAAGCACTTTTTCGATGTTTCATTTGTGCATCTCATACATTACTGAAACTATTTTCTCTTTATGCAGCTTTTTTTGCTTTGCGCAGGTAGATAAACCAGTACGCACATCCAACGCAAATTGCTCCACCCACAATGTTTCCAAGTGTAACCGGAAGCAGGTTTTTGCTGAAGAAGTTGCCCCAGGTCAGATTTGTCAGATCTACTCCTGCGTCTGTTGCTGCCTGTACATAAGTCGCATTTGTTTTTGCGAAAAGACCGGAACTGATATAGTACATATTTGCAATACTATGTTCAAATCCACACAGCACGAACATCATGATCGGGAAAAACAGACCAACGATCTTGCTGACTACTTCTTTTGCCGCAAAGGAAATCCATACTGCGATACAGACTAAGAAATTACAAAGAATACCTTTGATAAACGCATCGCTGAACGGCATGGAACATTTGCTTACTGCGGTAGATAATACGGATACTGCCATTCCATTGTTAAACAGGGACGGCTGGTGACTGAATGCAACGCCTGCGCCTACCAGCATTCCACCAATCAGGTTGCCGATGTAAACAACTACCCAGTTTTTCAACATTCCACCTACAGTGATCTCTTTTTCCAGAAGCGGGATCGTCAGCATACAATTTCCGGTGAAAAGTTCACTTCCCGCGATCAGCACCATAGTCAGACCACCTGGGAATACACAGGCACCGATAAATTTTCCAAGTGACGGTTCTGTAATGGATACTGCAACGGTGGTGGCCCCCACGCCGCCGAATCCGATAAAGGCTCCTGCCAGGATCGCAAGAATGATCATTTTTGGAATTGGTGTGTTAACCTTACTTTTTCCAGTTGCAATGTAATTTTTGGCCACTTCGGCCGGTGTAAAAAAGTTCATTATTATACCTCCATTCATACTCCTCGTACATTTGTATCTATTTTAATACAATCCTTTTATGCTTTGTATGTCAAAAAACACAAAAATGCACTTTAAAATTATGCTATTCACACATTTGTACATCGTGGTATAATAGGTGCAAATAAGTCATCTCAGTCTGAGTTGATAAAATCATGTCATCACAAAATAATGGGAGCAGATAATTTGTACAAAGGAGATTTACCATGCTGATACCATTGAACGTACTTTTATATCAGCTTTCTGCAAACAGCATTTATGAATCACAGAATATAGATCTCACCGGGAACTTCGACAACGTGCAGCTTTTTGACCAGGAGCAGCTTAATGCCGAATTCGGGGATGAGCTTTATCTGGTTTCCGACCAGGTGCTCTTAAATGCATTAAGCAGAACGCCAGAGGATCAGTTTCCTTCCAGATGTGTATTTTTGTGCATCTGCCAGGATGAAAAACTTCATACCAGTGATTTCCATCCGAATCTGTCCATGGTGTTACTCTACACAGATGAATCTTTTCCGCTGGTGTTCAACCGTATCCTGAAGATTTTTCACGATTTTGATATCTGGGATAAGAACTTTCATCTGATGCTGATCCAGCAGAAATCCCTGCAGGATCTGTTGAACCTGTCCAAAGATTTTCTGGTTCATCCTATGGTTGTTCTGGATCGCAATTACTCGATCCTTGGTTATCTGCGTGATCCGAATGTCAGTGATCCCATCATGGAATCCATTCTGTCCGCCGGTTATGTGACACCGCAGATCATGGAGCGGCTGCGTCAGGACGGACTGATCTCCACCTCAGAACAGGCAGAAAATCCACTGATCAGCTGGTACAGTCTGACCACACATGACTGTTATTACAGTATGATGTACCGTTTCAAGACAAACGGGCACACCGTTGGCTATGCCCTGATCTTTCACTGTGCCGTGCATCCGCGTACGAATTACCTGTACCTGATGAACATTGTGGCGGAAAACCTGCAGTTATTCTTTCAGCAGAAACGTTTTTCCAACCGGTCTTCTTCAGATATTTACGAATCGGTATTTAACGACATTCTGGAGCATCCGGACGCTCCGCAGCAGCAATATGCCGACCAGCTCAGTTATATTCCGGATCTACCGATGAACGGGCGTTTTATGCTGGCGGTCATCCATTATCCGGACGAACAGGAACTGCCATTTTCCTTTGTCAGCTGGAATCTGCGCACTTCCATTCCACAGCTGAAACCGTTCGTGTACCAGAACACGTTATATATTTTAAAAAATAACAGTGAAAATGAGAGTTTTGCCACATTCCTGACTCCGGAGGAACAAACGATTTTCCAGAAAAATTTCCGGAACCGATACTTTGAATGTGGCATCAGCAACACCTTTTTCTCACTGATGGATCTGCCAACCGCTGCTGCACAGGCGCGGGAAGCATTGGCGATCGGAACTTCCAAGACAGAGGGCGGAGCCCCGACTTTCCATTATTTTTCCGATGTCTATATGCTGTATATTTTACAGGAATTAAAAAAAGCCGGTGTGGATAAAATGGCAGCTTCACCATGCTACGAAGTGCTGCGCCAATACGATGAAACCCACAACGGCGACCTGTGTTACATTTTTATGCAGTTTTTGAAAAATGGTCGCAACGTCAACCAGACGTCCACTGCTATTTTCCAGCATCGAAATACGGTATTGAACAAGGTAAAAAAAGCGGTCTCCATCATGCAGAATGAATGTGAAGACTACCAGTCACGTATCGCCTTCATGCTTTCCTATCTGAATGATCCGAACCGCTAGTACATTTTTTAAAAAGTAACAAAATTCATATAGCGTATAGGCAGAAAACTGCTATTACTGATCGCTTGTGAAAATAGCCCCATAATTCAAACAGGATTTAATAGCCACGCTTTTCATCTATTACAGACATAATTTTTGCGAACAAAATCCCTGCCATTGAGGAAATTGTCGTAGCAACGATCGCTGCTCCGGTAATCCCTGCCGGATCCGGCGAACCATACTGACTTCGATAGGCAATGACCGTTACAGGGATCAGTTGAAGAGAAGAAATATTCAGCACCAGAAACGTACACATTTCTGTGGAAGCTGCTTTTTCCTTTTTTCTCTGTTCCCGCAAAATCCGGTCTGAACCAAAATCATACCGGCTCTGAGCAGACTGACCGACCGCCTGCATTAGAGTCCTTTCTTTTTCCAGCTCATCCAGATCTTCCATTGCCTGCAGACCGGCAGGTGTCGCTGCCCATCCCAGACCGAAAAAATTTGCTATACAGTTCGCTGCAATGGACTTGCATGCCGGATGATCCTTTGGCACTCTTGGAAACAGGAAATGCAGCAACGGATAAATCCGCTCCGCTGCCCGGCGCATCATGCCGGCATTCTCCGCAATCTGCATCAGTCCCACCCAAAATGCCAGAACACCTGCCATCGTGATACAAATTGCCACTGCCTGCTGTGCGGAATCCAGTGCTGCGTCCGTCACTGCCTGCAGATTTCCGGTAAAAGCCGCATAAACGATTCCCGCCAGGATCATAAAAAGCCACAAAAAATTCAGCATACGCCGTCAGCTCCCTTTGGAGTTTCTAACAACATATGCTGAACTACATATTAATATTCTTTATTTTCCATAGGTACGGAAAAATGCACTTAAGTTCGTCAGCGCCTTTACCAGCACCTTTGTCTGTTCCTCATTCAGACCGTTCAATGTCGCTTTGATCATCTCATCATGGAAATTTGCATGATGATGATATGCTTTCACCCCTTTTTCCGTCAGTGAGATCAGTACCACACGGCGATCTTTCTCACTTCGCACACGCTTTACATATGCCTTTTTTACAAGGTTATTGATCGCAATCGTCAACGTTCCCACAGTGACAGACAGATCCTTTGCCACAGATGACATGCTGCGCGGCTCATCCAGTCCGATTGCTTCTATAATGTGCATATCATTGTTGGAAATGTCTTTGAACTCCTCCGTAATGATCGCTTTTTCTTCAATATTCATGATTTCATTAAATAATTTGACCAACAGGTCATGCAGTGTATCGTATCCTTCCAATGCGCTCCTCCTGATACTTTGTGTATCAAAATTTTTGATAGATTGACAAATTGATTATACACAATGTCCCTGCACTTCGCAAGTTCTATCCATCGATTCTGTTATATCCAATTGCTTCTGTTCATACATTATTAGTAATTATGATTCGAACCGGTACTTCCTTATGCGCCACTGTCATTCTCATTTTTTCCATAAAATTCGGTTTTCCCTGTTTCTTGCACTGTTCCTCATTGGATTTGGGATTTTCTGTGCCGCAGTCTGCCAATGCGCCGACTCCGATACCTGGATCGCACAGTTTTTTCACGAATCCCCCACAGCCATTCAGGCCGGCGAACAAAATTCCAATTCTGCTGCCGGACAATCCACCTCAAACGACGTAAATACAGATTTTGAAAACTATATTGCTGAACTGTTCCGCCAGGAAGCCTCTGCAAGTCTGCTAAATCTTCATTATACCTTGGAAAATCCGCAGGCTTATCAAATCACGGAATATCAGACTTCTCTCGGAAATTACAGCGCTGCCTCTCCGGCACTTGCTGCTGCCTCCGCGGAAAACGTTCTCTCTGCCCTGCATCAATTTGATGCCCAAAATCTGACAACGCTCAACCGTCAGACACTGGAAATCCTGACAGACAGTATGAATCTCACCGTAGCCGGCGGAAATTTTAAATATTATGACGAACCACTAACACCCACCACCGGTCTACAATCCCAGATTCCGATCCTGCTGGCAGAATACACCTTCCAGAGCAAACAGGATGTTTCTGATTATCTGGAACTGCTGACCGACCTGCCCCGCTATTTTGCCCAGATCTGCGACTATGAACGGGAAAAAGCTGCTGCCGATCGTTTTATGCCCTCTTACACGGCGCAGACTATCATCGATCAGTGCCGGGATTTTGTTTCCAATCCGGAGGAGCATTACCTAGTTACAACGTTTAACCAGAAAATCTCTGCCCTCTCCGGCATTTCCAAAAATGAACGGCGGTCTTATCAGAAGCAGAATCTTTCTATTTTAAAAAAGCAGGTCTTTCCGGCATTTACACAACTGGCAGACACGTTAAGCGAATTGGAGGATAGCACCATCAACGAAGCCGGACTCTGCCATTTTCCGGAAGGACGCGAATATTATGAATATCTGGTGCGCTGTGCCACCGGAAGCAGTGACAGTGTCGCTTCCCTTGAAAAACGTACCACAGATCAACGCAAAGAAGACCTCCTTCTCATATCACAACTGTTGGAGCAAAACCCTGACCTGACAACGGAATTGGAAAACTGCGCCGTTGCACCCCAGTCTCCGGAAGAAATGCTTACGACTCTGCGGCAGGCAATTTCGGCAGAATTTCCAGAAGTACCGGAATGCAATGTGACGGTCAAATATGTGAATGCCGCCATGGAAGATTATCTCTCTCCGGCGTTTTATCTGACCTCCCCACTGGATCATCTGACCGAAAATTCAATTTACATTAATCAGAAAAACGGATATGAAGGGCTTCGACTTTTTACAACGCTGGCACACGAAGGATTTCCGGGACATTTGTTCCAGAATGTGTATTTTCACTCCATTTGTGATCTACCGATCCGCTCGCTGCTTGGCTATCCGGGTTACACCGAAGGGTGGGCAACGTTTGTGGAATTGCATTCTTACACCTATGCCGGATTGTCTGAAGATGCTGCCAGTCTCTGTGCAGCAAATCAGGCGGCGATTTTGAGTCTGTATGCGACTGCGGATATGGGAATTCATTATGAGGGGTGGACGTTAGACGATACGGCAACGTTTTTCGGGACTTATGGATTCACGGATGAAGAAACCATTCGGGATATTTTTGAGTTGATCGTGGGAGAACCTGCCAATTATCTGAAATATTATATCGGATATCTGGAATTTCATGATCTGCAGACAGATATGAAAAAGCAGAATCCGGATACTTATACGGATTCTGACTTTTATAAAAAGGTGCTCGACATCGGTCCGGCGCCATTTGGAGTGTTGCGGGAGTACGTACTCGGGGATCAATAGGTTTATATAGATTTCAAGAATGCTCCGGCATTCTTGTTGCGAGGTGCGCGTCATGCAATTGCATGACATACTTCAACTGCGCACCTCTGTAATCCTGCCGGAGGCTATATCAGATGGGGGATTGGCTCCCATCTGATATATAAAGGGGATATCTAAGGAGAAATCTCAGGATTTTGTCTCCGCGGCTAACAATCGCTCGCTGAGAAAAAATCCTGAGATTTCTCCATTTACACATTGGCTTAACGTATCTATTATTATGCCGAAAGGAAAATACGACTAAGCAACACTGTATAGAAAAAGGAATCAGGACATTTTGTCCTGGAAGGCGATTGTTAGCCTCCAGGACAAAATACCCTGATTCCGCTTCACTAAAGTTCCGTTATACCACATTACCGGCGGCTTCCGCCTGCCGTTTTTCCAAACGTTTCATAATCGCAAAGAATACCGGCATTACCACACATGTTGCCGCAATCCATGCCGTCTGATCCGTAAAGCACACTGCCGTGTATCCGAATCTCGGAATCACAAATACAGACATCAAACCTCTTGCCAGCAGCTCACTCAAGCCCGCACACATCGCAATCGCACTGTATCCAAGTCCCTGAATGGTCAGTCGTGTACAGTTCAAGAATGCCAGGAAGAAATAGAAAAATCCTGCACATGTTAACAACTGCTGTACATAACCAAGTACTTCTGTCTCACTGCCGGATACGAACAGCAACGCTATCTTGGAACCTGCAAAAATCAGCACGATTCCGATTCCGATACTGTACAGAACCGAAATTATAATTCCGGATTTCAGTCCTTCCCGGATTCGTTTTAAGTTTCCGGCACCAAGGTTCTGACTTCCGAAGGTCGCACTTGCTGTCGCGAATCCGTCATACGGACACATTGCCAGCTGTTTTACTTTTGCTGCTGCCGCAAAAGAAGATACATATACTGCGCCAAGTGTATTTACCGCACTCTGAAGCATGATGCTTCCGATGGCTGTAATGGAAAACTGTAATCCCATCGGTACTGCCATAGTAAACAATGTCTTTATGTAATGCATATCCAGTTTGCGCTCCTGAACATTTGTTTTCAGGACATCATATTTTTTCTTCATGTAGATAAAACAGAGAATACCAGATATTGCCTGTGACAAAATCGTTGCCCATCCGGCTCCGGCGGTTCCTAGTTTGAATACAATGATAAAAAGCATATCCAGAAAAATATTCATCACCGCAGACAATACCAGAAAATAAAACGGCGTCTTGGAATCTCCCAGCGACCTGATAATACCCGCCACTACGTTATATAAAAACGTAAACGGAATTCCCAGGAAAATGACAAACAGGTAATCATATGCCCCCTGATAAAACTGATCTGGTGTCTTCATCCAGGTCAGGATTGAACCGCACAGCGCACAGGTTACGATCGTCATGATCACAGCAAGAAAAATTGCCAGATATGCCGCATTCATCACAAATTTACGCATTTCGCTGTAATTTTTTGCACCAAATTTCTGCGCCACGGGTACTGCAAGTCCCGTACAGGTTCCAAGACAAAAACCAATGATCAGAAAGGTGATGGATGTAGTAGAACTTACACTGGTCAGGGCACTCAGTCCCAGATAACGACCTACGATCACGGTATCTACCATGTTATACATCTGCTGAAACAAGTTTCCCAGTACCAGCGGTATGGAAAACTGCCAAATTAACTTCATTGGACTTCCAACGGTTAAATCTTTTGTCATAACGTCTCCCTTCCGATTACTCGTTTTCTGTGTTTAAAAGCATCTGATAAATTTCACGTTTTCCGACGCCCCTGTCTTTTGCCACCTGCTTCATGGCGCTTTTTCGATCCATACCAGTGCTTAAGTAGCGCTCCATATGTTCTTCCACAGAAATTGCCTCCCAGGATTGCTGCTGCTCCTGCACCAGTTCTTCCCGGCTTCTGCCCTCAATAACTAACACGCACTCTCCGCGGACGCCCTGCTCCTCATAGTAACTGATCGCTTCGGAAAATGTAGTCTGAAATGCTGTCTCAAATTTCTTCGTCAGCTCGCGGCAGACCGTCAGTCTGCGGTCACCCAACGCATTCTGCAGTTCTTTTAACGTGCCAAGCAGATGATGCGGCGCCTCATACACAATCAGCGTTCTTGTATCATTTTTCAATTCTTCCAATACGGCTGCACGCTCTTTTTTCTCCTTTGGCAAAAATGCCTCGAAGGAAAAGCGGCGTGTCGGCAAACCGGACAGCGTCAATGCGGTAATGCAGGCTGCTGCCCCCGGAAGGGAAGTCACTTCAATGCCCTGCTCGTAGCAGATGCGCACCAGATCTTCACCCGGATCGGAAATGCCCGGTGTACCCGCATCGGTGATCAGCGCAATATTCGTTCCCTGCTGCATTTTTTCCACCAACTGATAGGCTTTATCCACTTTGTTGTACTCGTGGTAGCTGGTCAGCGGTGTTTTTATATCAAAATGATTCAGCAAATGAATGGAATTTCGGGTGTCTTCCGCCGCGATCAGATCGACTTCTTTTAATGTACGCAGTACACGGAGCGTAATGTCTTCCAAATTTCCAATCGGTGTCGCACATAAGTGTAATTTTCCTGCCATAACCTTATTTCACCTCACAATCTAATACAACGTTTTTTATTCACACAATCAATGGCTTTAATATCCATATACATCGTAAATCTCATCCGTATATTTTCCCGGCTCTTTGTACACGATCAGTGGCTTTTCCACGGTCATGCGGCTTTTTCCACCCCGCAGTCCCTCAATCAGCACCATATTTGGCTCCCGGTCCACATAAGGATATACCAGACGCATCCGTTTCGGCTCGATCCGATACTGCACCATCAGAGAAATGATCTCTGCCAGACGGAATGGGCGGTGTACCATATAAAAACGTCCACCCGGCACCAAAAGGCGCGCGCTCTCCCGGATAATATCTTCCAAATTGCACAATACCTCATGGCGTGCAATGGTTTTTGCCTCATGCAGATTCGTCAGTCCGTGCTGCGCGGTCATATACGGTGGATTTGTCGTCACGACATGAAAAGAAGATGCTCCAAAAATCTTTGAAGCATCCTTAATATCACCTTCTACGATGTCGATCCGATCCTGCAGATCATTCAGCGCCACACTACGCCGCGCCATGTCCGCACTCTCCGGCTGAATCTCCAGACCGGTAAAATGTTTTCCATCGGTCTTGGCTTCCATCAGAATCGGGATAATTCCATTTCCGCAACCCAGATCCAGACAGTTTTCGTGTTCTTTTGCCCGGGCAAAGCCGGACAGCAGCACCGCATCCATACCGAAACAGAATTTTTCCGGATTCTGGATAATGCGGTAACCGTTTCGCTGTAATTCGTCGATTCGTTCTCCCGGCAATAAATTACTCATTTAACTTGGAATGTCCTCCCTTGTCCTCTAACTCAGCAAGTTTGCGCATTTCCTCTTTGCTCAGACGCTCGCCATGATCTCTGCGGCGTTTGGAACGGAATTTCAGCTGTTTTACCGGATATTCGCGGATTTCTTTCTCATCGCCTACATCCACAACGACTTTCACCAGCTGGCGCAGTACGCTGACACTCTGTACCTCACCTTTCAGACCGTCCAGGGTTGTCACGCGGTCACCCACATTCGGCAGACGGCTGTTTAAGTATTCGTAAGTTTCTTCTTCGTTTTTCAGACAACACATCAATCGTCCACACACACCGGAAATCTTGGTCGGATTCAGGGACAGATTTTGCTCTTTCGCCATCTTGATTGACACCGGCGCGAACTCTGTCAGGAATGTGTGACAGCACAGCGGACGTCCACAAATACCGATACCGCCAAGGATTTTGGTCTCATCACGGACACCGATCTGACGCAGCTCGATTCTGGTACGGAATACACTAGCCAGATCTTTTACCAGCTCACGGAAATCGATACGTCCGTCTGCGGTAAAGTAAAACAGCAGTTTGTTGTTGTCAAAAGTATACTCTGCCTGCACCAGTTTCATGGCAAGACCGTGTTTTTCAATCTTTTCCAGACAGATCTTGTATGCATCTTTTTCTTTCTCATGGTTCTTCTCTTCGATACGGTCATCTTCCGGTGTTGCCACACGAATGACTGCTTTCAACGGCTGAACCACTTCATCATCTGTAATGTCCTTTGGTGGGACAATTACGGTACCGTACTCGATACCACGGGCAGTCTCCACAATGACGTGGCTGCCGCGCTCCAGTTTCAGGTTTTTCGGATCAAAATAATACACTTTGCCCGCCTGACGGAATCTTACTCCAGTTACTTTTATCATCTAATATTCTCCTTAATTGTCAATGCCAGCATTTCCATGGTCAGGTCAAAATTTACATTTGCCCGGATCCGTCTGTCTGCTGTGTCGATTGCATCTAAAATATGCTGCAGTCCCGCATAAGAACATTTTTCCGACTGGCGTCTGATTTCATACGCCTCCTCACGGAAAATCAACTGCTCCTCCGTCGCTGCTGCTTTATATAATAACACATCACGATACCAAAACAAAACTAAATCGAAAAATTCTCTGATGTCATCTTTGAAATCGTTCAGTGGTTTGATCTCCTGTAATAAATCATACTTCGGAATATCACCCAGTCTGCGTAAAAGCTGGGTTGTAAAATCTTTTAATTCGTTAAAACGCTCGGAAGACGCAAGGTTCATGGCACGTCCCACATTTCCTCTGGCAAACGCCGCACAGACTTCCGCCTTGTAATCCGGGATTTGACGCTGTTTCATCAGAAACTCCCGAATCTTCTCATCATTCACCGGCTTTACATCCAGCATCACGCACCGCGATCGAATCGTTGGTAAAAATGCATCCGCGTTCGTGGTCAGAAGCAGGATCACTGCATAAGCCGGCGGCTCCTCAATGGTTTTCAGCAATGCATTCTGCGCCTGCTGATTCATTTTTTCTGCTTCATCTACAATGTATACTTTATACTTACTGCTGTAAGGTTTGATCTCAATATCATGGTTGATCTGCTCACGGATATCCGCAACGGAGATCGTGTTTGGCTTTTCATGGCTCAGATAAATAATATCCGGCTGATTCTTATTTAACGACTGCTTGCAGGAATGACATTCCATACAGGGCTCCGCAATGGTTTCCGGATGCAGTGCTTCCCGCGGCTGTCCTGCCAGACCTTCCCTGTTTTTAATAGAAGTCTCACACTGTAGCGCCATGGCAAATGCCTCTGCCAGCATCATTTTTCCACTGTCTTTCGGACCATTGATAATATATGCATGGGATACTTTATCCATCACAATGGCACTCTGTAAATGTGCGATCAACTGTTCATGTCCGACAATCTCATGAAATCCTGCCATTTTGTCACTTCTGCTCCTCACTGCTAAAAATTTGCTTTCGCATGTAAAAATTCAAGAATGCTCCGGTATTCCTGCTGCCTGGCAAATAGAAAAAACGTTATCTTCCCACAATTCTACATGCGTTTATTTCATATCTAATATTTATTATCTATATAAGAAGCGATCTCCTGTGTGACCTGATCCAGATCTTTATTCAGGAAATGCTTTGTTATCTCTGCTTTTTTCAGATTTTCCTCTGAAAAATCCTGCTCGTCTGCCAGAAATCTGCGACACATTTCCGCATATTTTGGCTGCTCCTGTGACCGTTCCCGCTCCAATGCCCGCTGCAGGCGGACACCATCATCCACTTCCACATAGATTGGACACACATGCTCCGCGCCAAAATATGCACGAATCTGTTCATAGGCTTCCAATGTTCCGATCATCAGATAGTCACTTTCTGCCAGAACAATCTGTCCATCATCCGCGGTAAAATATTTCCACACGCCATACATGGTATCGTATGCCCGCAACTCAATAATCTTGCCCTCGCGTTCAAACTCCGCAACACGCTCCTCAGAACAGAAAAAATAAGATTCTCCCTCTGTTTCACCGGAACGAATCGGGCGGGTGGTATAAGGAACCACACGTCGCAGCTGCAATTCCTCCATTGCCAGAAGGCGGTTATAAATGGTATCTTTTCCAGATGCACTTTTGCCCATCAGGCAATAAATCTTTCCCATATGTTTCTCTCCTGCTCTCTATTTCCATCCATGTCATCTATTATTTTTCACGCATTTGTAGTTTTCATTTTACAACAAGTTTTTCTATCTGTAAAACCCACATTGAAAAAATCGCAGCAAAAATTCAAAAATGCTATCCGCTTTCCTGTTTCCTGCTACGATTTTTTAATTAATTTCAAGTCGAACGCACGTGAAACTTGGTGCGTGATTCTGGTCAGCGCAAGCTGACATCTTCTTTTCAGAATCACTGCACTCTACACTCCGTTCCGGTCGGCGCAAAACCATTGTCTCCCAGACAATGTGCGCCCTCGCGGAGCATTTATCTCAGTCGGAGATTGAACTCCCACTGAGAAATACTTGTTACTACTCACCACTTGCAGAAGTGGGAGTCTCAACTCAGACTGAGATCAAACATATGCAAAACTTGATGTATGATTTTGTTCTACATAAACTGACATATTTCTCTCAAGATCACGATACATTATCCTGGCATATTTCTAACCAGATACCGCTGAAATCCTTCATTCCCTGCACTTCCATATTTCGCTTCTGACAGGTTGCCAGAGCATCCAGAATTTCCGGTGTCACCAGTTCTCCCGGTGCAAGAATCGGGATTCCCGGCGGATACAGATACACAAATTCCCCGGACACGCTTCCGGCAGATTCCAGAAGTTTTACTTTTTCCTTTGGGGCATCCATCGCCTCTGAAATCTTCATTACCTTCTTCGCCGGACGATAAATCGCATCCGTGGTAAAAATCTGCTGTCCGTTTTCTTTTTCCAAATCGTCAGAGCCATCATGAAAGCTCTGATCAATTTCCTCCAATGCTGCAAACAACCGGTCAAAACCTTCCTTGGTATCCATAATGGAAGTCAGTGCCGTGGCATAATGTCCTGACGCCATTTCCAGCTCCAGATGATATTTTTGTGTCAGCAGATCTGCCAGATCCTGTCCATGCAGACCAACCGCCTCTGCACAGATCAGAATTTTGGAACTGTCTCTATCCCAGATACCGTCATCGTTCCCGTTTTCCGGAAAAACGCTTATATACTGTAAGTTTTCACAGGATTGGTAAAAATCATGCAACTGCTGCTCAAATGCCGCAAAAAGTGTGGTTCCCTGTTCGCGTAAAATGCGGGTACAGCGGTCAATTCCCGCCATCAAAACATAAGACGGAGAACTGGACTGATAAATGCCAAGATAACGTTTTACCCGTTCCAGATCCACCCACGGATTTTTCCGATAATGCAGCAATGCCGTCTGTGTGTATGCCGGTAACGTCTTGTGCACACTTTCAATACACAGATCCGCACCATAAGAAATCGCCTTTTTCGGAAATCTTTCTGAAAAACCAAAATGCGCGCCGTGTGCCTCATCCACGATCAACGGAATCTGATGTGCATGTACGATCTCCGCGATCGCCGCAATGTCGGACACCACACCGTCATAGGTCGGAGATGTCAGCAAAACCGCCTGCGTATCCGGATACTGCTCCAGCATCCGCTGCACCTCCTCCGGAGCAATGCTGCCCTGAATACCAAACTCCGTCTGCTCTGGATACAGATATTCTGTCTGCAATTCCATCAAATATACCGCATGGTACACCGCTTTGTGACAATTTCGCGCCATCAAAAGCCGTCCGCCTTTTTTTACCGTTCCACAAACTGCCGCAAGCAATCCCGCGGTACTTCCGTTGACCAGGAAAAAACTTTCATCCGCTCCAAAAGTCTGCGCTGCCCGCTGCTGTGCTTTCAGCAAAATTCCTTCCGCGTGGTGCAGGTTGTCAAACCCGGTGATCTCTGTAATGTCAATCGCTTCACAATTCCAGTTTCCCATCGTCTGGCGCTTGTGCCCCGGCATATGAAACGGATACGCATCCGAATTACAATATTCCAGCAATGCCCGATCCAGATATTTTTCATTTTCTATCATTCCACCACTTGGCTGATTCAGATATTTTTCGTTTTCTATCGTACCAACACTTGGCTGATCTGATTCTGCATTCTGATTTTTCTCCGTCATAAGTCACCTTTTACCTGTATCTTTTAATAAAAATGGCATCCATGTTTTCCATGCTCTTTTGTATAATATAATATTTGATTATAGCATAAAAAAATACAGGGACTCAATACTGTAAATTTTATAGCCAGAATTTTAATAACGCCGTACTCTCCGGCATGTGTACCTGACCGACGCTGCACGCCAGTGTCACCGGTATGCTTCCGCGGATCTTGCCACGCACATTCTGATAAAACACGCATGCTTCCAGCGGAATCCGCACTTTTCCATCCTTCACTTCTGCTTTTCGCAGCATTCCATCATTTTCATATTTTAAGGAAGACAAATGTCCCTGCATCATTCTTCCATCAATTCTGGAATGTGCGCGCATTTCACGAATGGTCAGTTCTAACCAGTTTCCTCTGGTTCGCCGGATCAATACCGCCAGCGATTCAAATCCCTGATCTGCCATAGACAGATGCCATTGTTTATCCTGTTCAAGAATGCTCCAGCATTCTTGTTGCGAGGTGCGCGTCATGCAATTGCATGACATACTTCAACTGCGCACCTCTGTAATCCTGCCGGAGGCTATATCAGATGGGGGATTGGCTCCCACCACTGATACTAGCTTGTTTCTCACCACCTATAGAGGTGGGAGTCATCTCCCATCTGATATACCTGAAACAGTGCAATCCTTACCTCGTAACGCCCCTGCTCCAGACAACTGATGATGTCAATTGACCGTTTTCCTTTTTCAAGCTCCGGCAAAACTTTCTGACTGCCTCATTTTCTTCTTTTTTCTGTAACACAAAATGTGATTTTCCAAGTTCCACATTTAACAGAATGTCGCGCTTGTAATCATAAAATTCCTCTGCCAGTCGTCTCGGACAGGTTTCCTCCGATATCTGATAAATTCCCATAATTCCGGGATACGTTCCCACCGCATAACGGCTATGCGGATTATATCCGGTGATTGCACGCTGATACCTTCCGTCATTGCGCAAAAAAGAGTTTAAGCACATGATCGAATCATCACTGACGATATGTTCCATACGGCAGGCATCGTCCTCCGCTTTCTGCTGGTCTGCCTGATAGATTTTCAGAGTAGTTAATCCCTGCAGATTTTCCAGAAAAAAATCTCCAAGCCCAATTACGCAAAAAATATATAAATAATCCTCCAGAAGGATTAACATCTATGGACAT
>ERZ838118.1330-NODE-1330-length-30390-cov-5.711719_pt1 | contig 30390 bp, 37 predicted proteins | sample MGYA00519863_ERZ838118 | MGnify/ENA primary metagenome ERZ838118 (study PRJEB31850, sample SAMEA3708827) | human gut metagenome | biome: human gut; feature: human-associated habitat; material: faeces | place: China | collected 2014 ...
AAATGGACCTCTACGGTCCTGCTCTGATGATACTTCCTCGATTAATATTCATATGTGCAGTCATCTCCATCTCCATTTGCAAGCAGCTGCAGACTGTGTTACGAGTGGCATGGTAGTTTACCGTAGCCCTCTTTATTTAATTATTTTTTCTCAAACGGTGTAACTTCATTAGTATCGTCTGTTGCATTTGAAATCTTATCTTCTGCAATAAATGACGAAACAACGTGTCCTCTCCAATAGTTTTTTGTTGCACTACCTCCCTGTGAAAAAACTGCTTTTCGGATTCCACCACATTTTTCAACAATGAGTGAAAAGGGCATCTCTCGTTCAGCGTTAGTCGATCGCATTTGCAAATCCAATCCGTCAAATTTGCATCCAATAAAAGAAAAAGATGCCCCATGATAAATGTTTAAATCAGAATATGGATAAGCATTGTCATGCCACTGTACACCTGCTGTACTTTCAGAATTTCTAAAAATACAGTTTTTGAAAGTTACAGCTTGATTAAAACTTCCACCGCACCCAACAACAGGGATATTATGATACTGTCCTTTTGGAGTGCCGTTCCAATCAAATATACAATTTTCAATCAAAATATTTTGGTCTGAATTTGCTTCTATATGGAATAAATACCTGGTATTGCTCCCTCTTAACGTAAATCCTTTTAAACCAGATGCCCATTTTCTGGAGGCTTTTCTTCCGTTAAAATGAAATAAACACATGTCAGAACGAATTTTTTCTGTATAGGTTTCGCTTGTAAACCCAGTGAATCCATCCCATTCTAATACTGTAAGCTCTGGATGCTCTATATCTTCTGATTCGATATAAATATGGTCTTTAACATTGACACCTTTATAACTTCCAGTTGTAGTGTCTCCTGCATATTTTTCTTGCAAATCTGTATATGTCCCTTTTGCAACAATAATTTTATATGGCTTTTCAGCGGAACTATCTATAATCGATTCATTCGCATGGAAAATTGAAGCGTATGGTTTTTCTTTAGAACCATCTCCTGTGATATCAGAACCACTTTTTGAAACATACAACTTAATAGGTTCTATGCCTTTAATTTCTGAAATATCCGATTTTACATTTACAATATTGTCTTTAATTTCTGAAATATCCGTAATATTTTTACCACTAATTGACATCGAAACAGAAAGACGTATCATATCGTGGGTTCCAGATTGTTCAAAAGTCGCATTACCAGCATTATTCACTAGTGTTGGTGGTGATGATAAAATGTAATCATCTTCATACACATTCTTATATCCTGTAATGGTGTATGAAAAACTTCTTGTAAGACAATAAATATGAAGATAATAATTCCCATCTTTGTGAATCATTCCGTTTAAGTCAAAAGAAAAATTGACAAACGTCGAGTTGTTCACCCATTCATAACCGGTTGTTGCAGATGCAATAATAGTTTTTCCATCATTTTGAAGAAGTTCACAATGAAATTTATTACTGCTATCTATATAGTCATTATTTACAAGGCAATTAAAAGAAATGGATTTGATATTACAATTGACTTTTGCTGTAAATGGAAACCAAATATGCCGAAAAGAAATAGGTCTATCCCACTTGTCTGTTGTTGTGGTTATCTTTTTTTCAAAAATGTCAATTAAATTGCTGTTGCTTAAATCTTCCTTTAGCGAATCAATTTCTGTTGCATTCTTCTGAATCTGATCCGCCGATTCCTGGATTTCTTCTTTTGCCGTCTCAGCTTTTTCTGCCGACTTTTCCGCTGAAACTGCACTCACCTGTGCCGCTTTTAATGCCGCTTCTGTAACTTCCCTATCCGCTGCTGTTCCTATCTTGGCTTTCTCAGCGGCTTCTTTTGCCTGTACTGCATCGTTCTTTGCGGTTTCGGCTTCTGTTTTGAATGCTTCTGCAACTTTTGCTGCTGTTTCTGCATTTTCTTTTGCTGTTTTTGCTTCATCGGCACTTGTCTCTGCTGATTTCCTAGCACTCTCTGCTCGATCAGCGGATTCAGCAACTGCCACAATTGCCTGCCGGAACAGTTCCCCTTCTTCCGGTGTGGCATGGGCTTCCGGTTTCGGCCTTGCCCGGACTTTCATGCTGACACGATACTCCGTCTTTCCAGAATCGCCGTTTTCGATGTACACGAACGCATAGATTGTATAATCCTGCGTTGTTCCGCCGCCATCCAGCAGTGTATCTGGGATAGGTACCTCAGTAACCCCCTCTTTCGTCACACCAATCCTGGTGACTGTTTCGCCGATCCGCTCTGTTGTCGAAAACTGAACCTCGACCGCCGCCGGGAGCTTCACGCCCTGGATCCGCAGTGTCTGTCCATAATCCCACTGCCACAGGTCGCTGACTGCCTGGCAGTAATGCTGCCCTGCATCTATGACTGCTGTTATCATGTATTTCTCACCTGCTTTCTGTAATTGATTGTTACGAAAATGTCAGTTTCAACGCCGCACGCACACCACACGGTGCATTATTGACTGCGTTAGTTGTGTTCGGCATAGTGGCTGCAACAGAAACCATGTTTCGGTTAATAACGCCACGGTAGGACGATGCCGCTACCAGTGTGGATGCATTCCCGCCGTAAACATAATTCCCATTCTGCCGGATCTGCAGTCCAGTTGCTGATTCTATCTTGACAGAACTGCAACCGACAATCGGTGTCGATACCGGGATACAGAACTGCACCTCCTGTCCCATGGATGTCACATAGCCTGCTGTGAAACATTCAACGCTTATGCTGTCGCCCTTGGTCAGGATATTCATGTTTCCGACCACGTACCAGTATGATCCGCTGTAGACCAGTTCCAGGACTGTGTACTGCTCGATCAGTTCTGCCGGGATGTTGCTGTTTTTGTAGTAGATCGGCTTCGCTCCGGTGGCATTGACATTCAGTGTTGGATTTGCAACTGTGTTTGCATAATTGAAACGGACTGTGATCCGAGATCCTACTGCCAGTTTGAAATTTGACAGACTCACTGTTTTTTCTGCGGTCGCTCCCGATGTATAGCACACTGCATAGTGGGATATACTTGATGATCCATCAAAATTCATACCGTCAACAGTCACTGCCGTTTTTAATTTCGTTGCTGTTCCGGCGTTTCCAGATATGTCTGTCTGACCGTTTTCAATCAGATTATCAAACTTGTTGAACATAGCTGGTGTCATTAGACCCGGTGTAGTTGCAGTAACTGTAGGGATAGACACACGACTATATCCATCTCCAACATTCAGATCTAAGAGTTGATTTTTTTCATCATAGCTAAGGGTCAGCTCTTCCCATGTTCCATCAGCACACAGGAAATTTCTCCACATACTTTTATCCGGTGCTGGAACCAATCCCGCACTTCCGTTGTTCATAGAATTTGCCCCGGCAAAATTCTCGATACCAGCCAGCTTATTTTTTTCTTCTGTGGTATAGTCATTCGTAGATAAGCCTTTACCGGCTATTTTATCTACTTTCGTGTTCAGAGCAATTTCAGCAGCTTTCGGTGCCGCATTTTCTGCAACTTCTTCCGTGATTTCTTGCGTTGCATCTGCAATGCTTTCTTTCATATCCTCATACGTAGTTATTCGTTTGACATCTCCAGGAGCAAAACATACATACATGGTTCTGCCATCGCTCGCACCTGGATCACCGGATGTCACAACTGCCAATTCTGCAGTTGTCATTTTATCTGGATCAAACTTCGAATACACACCATTTCTCATATTGATTGCCATTGCTTCTATCACCTCTTTAATAAACAATATTTACAGTCAATGTTACTTTCAACGGCTTTGTATAACGCGGCTTGAGATTGTTGAATGCACAGGAAATGTATGAACACTCCACATCCATTTTCAAGCAAGGCGTATTTGTATCATCTCTGTATATTTTGGGACTTCGTACACCAAAAGTTCCAAGTACATACATAACAGAGTCGCTCGGAGCTGCTGGCGATATGATTTCATTTATTGTTGCTGTTGCCTGAACGGACTTTGAACCATAGGTGACGTAATAATCCAAGAATTCTTTTGAAAACAGAGAACTAATAGGCTGATCTACGTGAACAACACAAGTTTTTGTTCCTCCGCCTTCAAATTCTTCTTCCAAAAAGGAAATTTCAACACTTTCTGTTCGATAATGATACGGCACGCTTTCAGATCCATCATAATGCTGGATTCCTTTCTCATCCAACACCGTCATCAGCTTGTCATTGTCATCCAGCACCTCCAGCCGACCTTTGTTATTTCCCTTTCCGCCAAGCGTTAACGTTCCTCCAGATGCCCAGTCCCAACGTATGCCGACAGCAGACAGGGCATTTACAACTGCATTACCGGATGAATCTATGCCTGCATTCCAGGTTTTTCCCCCATCCGTACTGACCGCAAATGCATCGGATGTCATTTTCCAGATAGTCTTCGATTCGTTGATGGTTGACTTATCATGCAGATATAAAATACTGCTGCCGTCTCCTTGCTTTTCTTCTGTCTGATACACCCCGAACGACTGTGTGATGAGTGCCGTAAGCATTTTTACTGACTTATCATACTCACCAAGTTTCTCTTCTGTATTTTTGCGAAGATCCACCGCATTTTGCGTGAGCTCTGAATACCGATCTGCACTGTTCTTTCCGGGCGTAGCTGCATCGCAGGATACACTTATAGAACCGCCAACTGTATAAGTCAGGTTAGTTACCAGACAGTTATATACTCTAAGTTTTCGGTCAGAAACATATGTTAAATCACCTGCCTCTATGGTCGGATTATCCAGAAACTGCCCTGACATTGGACGAAAACGCAGTCCGATCAACTTCTCTCCGAGATATTTCGCTACTGTTCCGGCTGCTCCCTGCTGAATGAACTTATTTCCGCTAATTTTCAGAACATACCCTTCCTGGCCATATAATACTGTCTGTTTCTTTTCGGTTTCCGTTTCTGTAAATTCTTCGGTGACCTGTATACCAGTGATCACCACATCATCCGTAGCAACTGCAAGTGATCTATAATAAAATAAATGGTGAAACTTATTCTGATCATCAAATGTTCCTGCTGCTTTTCCAACTCCTACATTCCATGGATCAAATGCCCCGCCGGAGACATCGTCACCTGATGAATAAGGTTTTGAATCATCAAACCTACCTCCATCCAACACTGCCCCATGTTCAAATATCCCCTGCTCAAACCATCGAAGTTCAAGACGTCCATATGTGTCGCACCGTGCAAAACCCCCTGCAATCTGTGCGGCATAAGCTAATATCTGCCTGCAAGTCAGTGCTTCATCTGATGGTCTTTGCTGTATTTTGTACTGATAATTTGGAAAATTGCTGTTTAACAGTACAATACCGCATACTGTACAAATATCCCGCACAATCACGCCGATTGTGTTCGGATAAGCAGTTTTTACTTCTGAATAACTCTTATCCAGTTTATGCATATTGTCCAGACATTGTAATTTTATAATCGGCTCTGTATAGGTTGCTTCATCAACGGTAAATACGCCTTTCCGTATCTTTTCCATACCTCCTGAAAGCTGCAGTCCTATGTAGCTCGTTACTGTTGCACCGGAGAAATCATATTCTGACAATGATTCGTCTGTATTATCCAAGGTAATATCTGCTTTATTGATAATACAGCTTCCTATTGTGAACTCTCCGCTGGACGTCACTCCGTCTGTCATTTTTAAGCCATTATTGATAAGATTGTTTTTTGTGAATGTCGGCAGCTTTTTCCCATTCGCAAGCGTTATGTCAATGAAAGGCAGGAATTCACCCTGCCCGCCGCTCATTTTTCTTTTAAATTCATTTGATACGTTTATCATGCGATCACCTCTGGACAACATCTACTGATGCACTTTTATAGTAAAAAATTCCATCACCCAGCCAGCCAAGCTGTTCTTTACTCAACGTTCCCCGGTAGGCAGTTATGGTAAGCATGGCTCCATCGTCTCGGAATGTAAATGGAAAGAACCCAGTGCAAAGCTTGCTTTTTATTAAGTTCATCTCACTTTCTCTGAGGATCCCCCATTTCAAGCTGATTGTCTTTTTTTCTGCTACAACAGTCCCGATCATTTCACCACTCATCACGCGTCCCGTCTCAGAAGTCCAGATCAGCTCATCATTCACCGATACGGAAACCGGTGCCGGAAGGACAACATTTCCGGACTTAAGAATTTCTCTTGCCATTAGAACCTCCCACTATATAAAACTTATAGACGGATTCTGCCGCCTGTCCAGCCTGTTCTGACCTTTCTGAACTGCTCTCGCCAACTCTTCCGAGTCAACATAGAATCCTAATTGTGCCAACGCAGATACAATACGCAGTACTGCATCATTTATAATGGCCGTCAGCTCTTCCTTTGTTATGCCTTTTCCGCTTGATGCCGCTACTGCCGCATCCACCATTGCTTGAAGTTTGCTTTCCGGAGCAACAACTTCGCCCTCATGCCGGTTATCGCCAATCACAGCAAGCTGTGGCGTATTAGCCTTTACGAATCCACCCTGTGCCAGTCTTGGAAGGCTCACTGGATAAAATGTTGGGAGATTAAATCCAAATGTTCCTCCACCTACTACAGGAACCCAGTCCGGTATCTCAAAACTCATGTTATTCAAAGCATTTGAAATACTGTTAACGCCTCGCAGGACACCATTTACCATACTCTCTATTCCGCCCAACACCGAATTAACAACATTTTTCACGGTATTCCATATACCGTTGAAAATCTCTTCTACAGATCCTTTCAAACCATTAAACGATTTTTTCACACTTACCCAGAGTGATTTTGCTTTTGCCGAAACTGTATCCCAGTTTTTGTAGAGCAATACGCCGGCTGCTACAAGTCCGCCTATTGCAAGAACTACCAACCCGATAGGGGACGTCAGAAAATTAACTGCAACGCCGAGAGCTGTGGTCGCTGCTGTTGCTAATGTACAGGTAGCATTCCATAATGCGGTTGCTGCTGTTAACGCTACCTGTGCTGCTGTATCCGCTACTTTTGCTGCTGTAGCGGCTGCAAAAGATGCCGCCTGTTTTACAAGTCCTGCTATGGTCTGAGCCAAACCTACCACAAAATCTTTTGCGTACAAAGCAGTCAGATATATCGTTTCTGCTTTATCAAGTAATTTTGCAGCTACCGCTTCCAGTGTCGCTTTCTTTATACGGCCAAATGCTGCCACAACCCCGCCTGACTGCTGGATAAATGACATAAGTTTCATGGTTTCCCAGACCGCAAAAAACGATCCTACGATCACCGTTGCATTTTGTATTGTTTCTGGATTTTTTGAGCACCAGTCTGAAAATTTTGACAGAGTATCATTGATAGAATCCCAGATATCCAGAAACGCTCCTGCTGTCCACGATACGATTGGAGTCAATACATTATCCCAAAACCATTGGAACAAGGGCTGCAGAGCCTCTAATATACTGTTCAGCGTCTTAATAACTTCGCTTAGCGTCTTTAAAAATCGCGGCAGCACTTCATTCGCCGTCCACGTGCCAAGAGGTACCAAAACATTTTTCCAGAACCATAGAAGACCCTCACCTACATTAATAGCAAACGGTGTCAGAGCTTTCCACAAATCCTTCAATGCATCATTGATTTTGGAATAATCAATGCTCATCAATCCATTGTTCAAAGCGTCGATAAAATCCGGGATCCCTTTCCCTAAAACCCAGCTTCCCACAGGTACTAAAAAATCATGAAAAAAATCCTTCAGTGCCTGCCAGGTAAAGTTTCCAAGCTGAGAAAGACCTTCATTCCAGAGCCGTTTCAAGGCACTGATTGCCGGCTCCGCCAGCTGTGATATATTCTGGAATAAGCTGACCAGCTTCTTGTCTAACTGATCTGCAACCGTATCCCCTTTCGCCAAGCTTCCAAAATCAATCCCTCCATTAATATCCGGAACACTATTCCCGGTACTGCCGGTGTCACTTTTTTTACTTGTACTGCTGCTGTCATCTTTACTGTCCAGGCGATTGATCTTATCAAAACCCATAAGGCTTTTCAGTTTTTTAGACGCTTTTGTTGCCGCATCTCCTGCTGATTCTGTATTGTTTTTTAGATTCTCTGCCGATTCTGCTGCATCATCCATTCCTGCAGCTGTCTGCTGCATATTGTCTGTTGTGCCGGATGATTTCTGCCCCGTGATCAGCTCTGTGAACGACTTAAACGCACTTGCCAGCACGCTCAGACGACCTACTACTGCATTGATCACTCTCAGGACCGGCGTAAACAGATTGATCAGTCCCTGCCCTACTGTCGCCATAAGAGACTGCATCTGTAAAGATAAAACTTTGCACTGGTTCGCCCAGGAGTCGGACGTTCGTGCGAAATCGCCCTGTGCCGCTGACAACTGATTCTGTACGAATGAGTAACGCAAGGCCACCTTCTCAGCTTCCGACATCTTGTCGGTTGTCTTTCCAAATCCATTCGCCAGTGCGTACGCATCCAGTGATGTCTGCGACATAACAACACCAAGGTCTTTCAGTGATTCCGTTTCACCGGTAAATACCGATTTCAGCTTTGCGTATGCTTCGTCCTGACTCAGATTGTAAAAAGATGCCACATCACCGGCCAATCCGGTCAGGGTTGTCCCCATATCAAGAGCCTGTTTCTCCGTAAATCCAAACGCTTTCGCCATGGCACCAAATGTACCGGTGTACTGCTTTGCCATGGTTTCTGACAGTCCGAAGCTTGCCGCTGCACTCTTTGCAAACTGGTCTACCTGTGCGGATAATGTTGGGAATGTAACATCAACAACGTTCTGAACCTCTGCAAGGTCCGAACCTAATTCCAGGCATTTCTTTCCAAACTCAACCAGTTTTCCGACAGCAAAGGCAGATGCCAATGCCGCACCTGCCTTTTTCGCCAAGCCCATCATGCTGTTCATCTGACGTTTAAACTGATTCTGGTTTACGACCAGATCAAGACCGATCTCGCCTATACTGTCTCTGTCTGCCATTTGTGCCACCTTCATTTTTAGGAGAACATCGGCACAATGGCACTACTTGTCCTGATTTATTTTAATTTCAAATTCTTTTCTACAGTGCCGTGCCTGGCATTTAATGAAAATGCCACAGCAAGAAGCATCCTGAACATACTGAACTTTTTGTCCATGTCCGCAAAATGGACACTTTATTTTTCTTTTTTCAATTTTGATCTACCTCCTGCCATTGTAATAAATGCCTGCTTCATCTGCTCCAGGAATACATCCCTGTCTTTTATGCTTACTTTTGCGGCTGTTCTGTTCCGCCATTCACACCGGATTCTTCTCTGCTCCGGTGTGAAATGTTTCAGCATCTCTTCGTCTTCTTCTGTCCGTATCGATACCATACGGGCAAGGACCGTGTTCGGTCCAAGTCCCGCAAGCATCTGTCTGAATTCCTCCCAGGGCATTGTATTGACTTCCCTTGAAAGCCGGATCCCGTATTCCGACTGGAAGGACGCTACAATCAGATCATAATCTTCGATCAGGTCGTAGCCGGGATCTGGGATTCCCCCGCTTCTTCTTCCTTTCCGGTAATCAGTGTGATTGCAGTCTGGACCACGATTTTCAGATCATCAAATGAAAGTTTCAGTTCTTCGATTGTTTTGCGTGCTTTCTCACTGAACAGCAGATCGTACATATTTGACACCTGTTTTGGTGTTCCTGCACCATCCCCAATGACATCCATAAGTTTCAGCACAGTTGCCGCATCTGCATTGACTTCCAGTTTTTTGTTCTTGATCACAATCACCGGATTTCCATCCATGTTCAGTTTTTCTGTAATGTCTACTGTTTTTGCCATGTTCTTATACCCCCTATTCCGATGCCGGGATAACTTCCGGTTTTCCATTGCTCTGGATCTCGAATTCCAGCGGTGCCACTGCCGTTGAATCACCAGCACCAACATTTGTCACATTGATGACTGCACCAAGGAAATTAACCTCTGTGCCATCCGGGAATGTCCAGGCAATGTCTTTTTCTGCGTCACGTCCATTTACCCATGCCAGAGATGCGACCAGGTCGTTTCCCGGATCTCCTACGTTTCGCTTCGCAGATACCGTGATCTTAACACTCTTAGCTGTCAGCAGTCGTCTTACCCAGCCTTCTGTATCAAATGGAGTCCATTCCTCAACGCCGTTGTCGAATGATACGGAGAAAGATACACAGTCTTTGATCTCTTTCATGTCCTCTTTTTCCGTTGTTCCTTTGTTGATACGAAACTGGTTTTCGTAACATGGATATACTCCTGTTTTCATCTTCGTCACTCCTTTTTTTCAAAAATAACAGCCACTTCTATGACCATTTCATAGATGCCGGCATCGTCTGTGCCAACGTCCTGAATCTCATAAAGTGGCTGTATAAATTTTATTGTTTCATTGTTTATTTCTGTATTTCTCGCCGCCCTCAGCTTCTCAAACAACTCTGTAGCAGCTTTTTCGGTGTCCCTTGGTGAACGGTTCCAGTGGACCAGGATCGTTACCGGCTTTTCACCGTACCCCTCCAGATGTGAACCACCGATAGCCGTGTGGTATGCTCTCTGGTGCTTGCTGTTGTACACACCAATGGATTTTTCCGGTTTATCCGGAAGTTTACCCATATACACGTTCTCAGAAATACCGAGGGATTCTACATAATCTCGCACATCTGACAGCATCATAATCCCACAATCCTCCTGTAGATCTCTTTGTACGCTTTCTGACAGAACTGGTCTTTGCTCCCGCCCGGCAGCCAGTCCTCGTACCATAATCCTCTTGCGTTTGGGTTTTCCTTGGTCTGAAAATGATATTCAGGATGAAAGTAAACCCTTCGTGCATACGGTGCTGTAGAAGCAAGCGTAACCTGTCCGCGGCTGCTTTCTGAACAATCCACGAAAGTGCTCTCATTCTGTAAATTTCCGGTATCAAACGGAAACACCTGTGCCTGCACGACTTCTGTGTGCAATGCTTCTGCAGTCTGTTCCAGTGCCTGAGACTGTGCCTGTGTGAGCTGCTTTATCCTTGGAAAGTTCAGGTTAATAATCGAATTTACATTGATCATACCAGTAACACCTCCGTATAATTTACGCTTCCGTCCGGATTTCTGGCTTTTGTCCCCTGTTCGATTCTCCGCTTCACTCCAAACAGTTCCACTGATCCGCCGGAGATAACCGCTAGTCCCGGACAGATATCGCCCGGAAACAATGCTGTCCCGGTAATCTGTACCATCTTCTTCTCTGCTGTCAGCACTGTTTTGGCTTTATCCTGATAATTGCATTTACCGTAATACGTTATTGTCTCTAATGGCTCTCCATATTTGTTCAACCCTTCCTGATCGAACTTGCAGACGATATCTGTCCGACAGAGCCGTTTTGGTATCAAACATGGATATTTCATACCTCACCTCGCTAACTGGCAACACAGCCCCGTCTGGCAAAGCAGAGCATATATATCACGCTTCATGGCAACTCCTTTATCCATGAACACATTCCAACTGCTGCCAAACGAAGCTGATACACCATTGATACTGTAACTGGATAAAACTGTATTGATCTCATCTGCATTTTCACATTCAAAATCTGCCTGCAAACATATGACTTCCCGAATGACCTCTTTCTGGAAATCTGTTAAATTGTCAAATCCCCTGCCTACAATCCGATTGTAGGTCAGGGAATCAATGTGTCTGGATGCCTGATGCAGGGCAGATTTCAGATTTTCTTCCGGTACGGTCCTGCCGCCATAAGTGTTGATATAGTAGCTCTCTGTCACATAAGCAGCCATATTACGCTCCTGTGTATTCGGTGGTGTCAGTATCTACATACACGCTGTCGATATTGCCGTCTTTTCCGTTCGGAAATACAAAAACATCTGACAGGGAACGGTTCTGGTACAGGTAGCCATCGCCTTCGGTATGTGCTCCCGGATCAAAGTAATAGATACTTGCGATCTTCGGCACCGTTTTACAGGTCTGACCGCATGCAACCAGGACATTGATCTTTTTCGACCCTGTTGTTCCAGAGGCTTTTTTGACCGGTTCGAATCCGCCGTTTTCCGGTTCCCAGTTAAAGGAATCATAGAATCGTTCATCATCGATGACTTCCATCACAGGCACACCATCGATGTCTGTTACTCTGGTTTCAATACCGATACCACCCTCTGCAATCTGGGTGATCTCGATCTTACGGGTGAATTCCGTAGACTGCTCCAGGGCATCCATGATTGCAGAAGTGACATACATCACCAGCGTTCCATTGGCTTTGTATCGTCTGAGTTTTCCTTTTGCCAGGATATCTTTCAACATTCCGAACACTTTCGCCTTCGTGTATGCGGATGCTGCAGTTTCCGAATGGTATCCTTCCGTTTTCTTTGCCGCCTGTGCAACCTTGGAAAAGAACAGTGCATCTGTCTCCGGTGCAACCTGTGTCTGCTCAAACACACGGGAAATGTTCTGGATAGATGCCGTTGCATTTGTTTCGTCTACATCGGCCTTGTCAACCAGGAATGAAATATCTCTGTCATGTTCTACCGTGTAAGGAACATCTTTCTGTGCAAAAGATCCTTTGTTCCAGCCTCCGTTGCGGTTGTGGTTCTTAAAACCGGATGTAGATGTCTGTGTAAAGTGAAATGTTCTTGCCCCCACCCATTTCACGTTGCTTGTGATAAATGGTGATGTGATCGTCCCCTGGATCAGGATCTCCAAAAGCTCCGGGCTCCACTGCTGTGCGTAATTTAATGCCATAATCTATACCTTCTTTCTTTTAGTTGAATCGGTTCCAGCGTTTTGTTGGAACTGCTGCCTGGTTTGCTGTTGTCTGCTGTGGTTGCTGCTGAGGATTGCCGCCGGTACCGATCTGCATGAAACCGGACTTTGCATCTGCCTGCGGTTTTAATGCCGGAATATCCTCCAGCACCTTATTGATTGCTGCAGTCAGTGCTTCTTCACTGACTTTCCCATCCTGCCCGATCACCTGGCTGAAATCTGCCATTTTCAAAACATACGGGATCGTCTTTGCCTGGATGCCAAGCGATACTGCCGTCATGGTGGCTGCACTCTCAATCTGTGCTTTCTGCACTGCCGCCTGTGCCTGGGTAAGCTGCTTCTGCGTCTCAGTGATCTGATTCTGCATGCCTGCTACATCTGGCTGTTTGTCCGCCTGTTGCTGTTTAAATGCTGTAATTGCCTGTTCCATCTGCTCTTTTGACAGTCCCTGCTGTTTGAAATACCCTTTCAGGACGGATTCCTCCGTCACACTCTGTTTTCCGGCGATCAGATTCGCCAGTTTGTCATAATCAAAAGCCGGGACTGACTGCCCTTCTGGTGCCTGTGGTGGATTTGCAGGGTTCTGTTCCGGCGGCTGTGGCGGCTCGGCAAAAATTTGAAGTTTCATAGAAATTTTTTTGCTCATCTTTCTTCGCTCCTTTACAGTTTTTTTACTATGCTGTCTGCACAAATCTGACAGTTTTACGTGTGTCTCACAAAACAGTTGATAACCCGGTGTCTCAGTGTAGTTTTCTGCCTTCGGGCATAAAAATAAGACACATAGCCCTGTGCCTCAAAGGGAGATATCTGGATCACCGCCTTTCTACGGATAACCGTCTGCCGTTGAACTGTATCGTGTCGCCGATCTGTGCCACTTCATCGCCAATCTTCACCCCCTTCAACTCTGCGTGTCCGTCATTGTTCCGATATATGAACTTGATTGTCTTGTAATTGATCCGGCTCGCCAGCCAGTTCGGTGCAAGCCTGTCTGCGTCTTTTGTGACGGTGTAATGCTGCTCACTCTTCATAGATAATATCCAGACCGTAGGCAGTTGCCGCTTCGTGCTCAATGCGACAACCTCTTGCCTCTTCCCAGCCTTTGCAGAAATAAGCAGCATGACAAAGGCTCATGTTTTCCAGTGATTTCGCAAGAAAACATAATGGAATCTGTACAACCCCACGTTCTTCCATAGATTTTCTACTATACCATTCATCCGTGAAAAGAGTATTTACAATTTCATATCCTTTTTCCTCTAAAACTGCAATTGCCTTTTCTCTGGTTGCCTTAATTTCTTCCTCGCTCTTTCCAGCCATTGGCTGTGATAACATTGCTTTCATTCGCTTATTCCTCCTCATGACATTTATTGTGCACTTTCTTGTACACATCTTCATAAAGTTCCTGCTTATCACCGTTGTATGTATACTCTGCATAGATACCATCACCGCTCACCGTAGTAGATACAAGACATTTGTAATTCTGTAAAGTTTTGCAACCCCATACTACGAATACGTTAGATAAGTCAATTGGCGGCGTTACCGGTGTATCGGCAAAACCATTCTTGTTGTACCAATTAACCAGTTTCTTTTTACAAACGCTTTCAAAATGTGCCATTCCTGTGATAATCATCTTTTTATCCTCGCTTTCTTAATACAGTGTTGATTTATTTAATTCTTCCACCAGTTCCCTCTCGCGTTCTGAAAGTTCATAACAGATGGTATCCTCTGCCTGCTTTTCTGCTGCCTGCTTTTCTGCGTTCTGCTTCCTGGCTGCCGCCTGGTCTGACAGCAGAAGCCCTGCCCCGTAAATCGTTTTTTTCATGGCCCTTTGGGCGTCCAGGCTTCGCACATGCTGGCATTCTTCACGCCTTACCCTGAAATGCACGCCGTAGCGTGCCATTTTCTGCATCATGGCAGCGGTAACGATATGATCCGGATAATCATACTTTGACAATTTCCGTGTCTTTTCCTGCCTCAGCTTTTCTGTTGTATCATTCACCAGCTTTGTCAGCTCCGGTGATGTCTCTGCTACCGTTTCCGGTTCGAAACTGGTAATAAACGATGTCTTCACAGTTGCACCGTTTTCGTATTCGATCGTGCAGTCGCACACAATATGGTTCATTCTGTTCCAAGTGGTCTTACCAGATAATGCTGTGAGTGACGGGGCAAACAAAAAGAACGGGATGCCCCGTTCCAGATAAAATTCACATATATTTTTCAGGATGGAAAAAGGCGGGTTGTCCACCACCACACATCCCGGCGGGTACTCGTCTTTTTCGTAATCGCCGCCCGGCCAGAATGGGCGAATCACGTTCCCAGGATCGATATTGTAACGTTTGCACACCCAGTCCTTTATGACTTCGTATATCTCCGATGGCGTATAGCAGTCGTCTGTCGTTTTCTTCGGTTTGAATTTCTCGACAAATTCTTCGTAAGTTTTGCTTTTTATGTTTCTCACCTCCTTAAAAATGGGTACAAAAATACCACCAGCCTTTCGGCTGATGGTATCAAATTACATTTGTTGCAGTATCCACAATTTCTGTTCCTTTTTCGAATACTATTTTTATTTAATAAATTCCACTGTTTTTCCAACAAAATCCCCTTGTGCTTCTATTGCGATATGTCGTGGCAGGTCATACACAGGAACAATATTGTAAATCTTTCCTGCTATCCTGTACTTGGTATAGTTATTCATCGGCAAATCATCACTTAATTCAAGGGCTGCATATTTTCCGATGTTCATTTGATTTATAATCTTCCTCATTCCCATCTGCCTCCTTTCTTATATGTTTCTAATTGTTTTTGATACGATTCGAGCTGTTTTTGAGTTAATTCAAGTTCGTTTCTCGGTATCTTATACTTTGCTGCATTATCCAAAAGATATTGCTTTGCATCAATTTCGTTCAAAATAGTTCGTAAAGGTTCTCCTTTATCATCATTTATTTTAGCGAAATTCTGCTCAAAATGATGCGTTTCTTCCAAAACTTCACTGATGCATACATCTTTACGAAAAATAAGTATATCACCCATCGTTGAAGCTGCCGCCCCTACTTTTTCCAGATGCTCCTCTGCTTCTTTCGTTCCACGAATGATAAGAGCTCCTTTTTTCTTAGCCGAAATAGTCAAATTATCAAATGTGGTATCACTGATAAATTTGAGGTTAGCTCTTGGATCATCTGCCTTTCTTGTCATCTCTATTATATCAGAACCAGCCTCTTTTGCAACCGTTTTCGTCCCTGCTCTTTTCTTTGCTTCTTCTATGACTTCTGCTATCTGATCCGGAATCTTCTCGCCTTTTTCCATAGCAAGAAAGCCTTCTGCAAACGTCTCATAGGGACTTTCTGTAGCATAACGGCTGATGCCAGACGCAGCAACCTTTGCCCTAGCTGAATAATGCTTGTTTACATCGTATCTCCAGTCTCGTGCATAGAAAACACCTCCCATATCACGCATTCCAAAAGCATCTTTTTTGATTGTATAGTTTGTTTCTGCATGGCGATGGATAAAATGACCATATTCATGTGTAAAGCAGTCGGTAAGATTCTCTCTGACTGCCATCCGTGTTTCATTTAATTGTATTTCTGCATATGTTTTCTTTAATCTGGCTTCTTCTCTTTCGAATCCTTTGACTGATTTGTCTGCCAGAACCGCATCTGCCTCTTCAAGACTCTTTTTCGCTCTGTTTATAATGTCATAATGTTTATTATACTCAACCAGAGAATTTTCGGATTTTGCGACCTTTTTCAGATATTCTTTCGAATCATTGAAATTGTTCGAAAGATATATGGTATCGTCAAACCAATTATACGTTGCGGTTGCGTCCCTTACTTCTAAAGGACTATATTTCACTGCTTTTGGCATGATTCCGTATTTGTCATGCAGCTCTCGTATTGTAGTTTCCAATTCATCTACGGTTTCCGGTTTCATTCTCTTCGAAAATTTTGCTTCTTGAAGTATACCATCTTCAATCAATCTCTTTTCTACATCATTTTTGTATACTTCCTGCTTTTTCCATATCTGTTTATTTAACTCCGAAATCTGTGCTTCGATTTCTTTTTTCTTCGCGGACATTCCCTTTAGCTGCTCTGTCTCTTCTACTGTTCCGCTCATGTCAAAGTATACCTTTTGTGTAAGACTCTTTTCTTCGTCTTTTACTTTTTGTAATTTCTCTTTTAAGGAAGCCTGCTGCTGATCCATGCCGGCAATCTCCTGCTTCAATGCTTCTTTGTCAAACTGTGGCTCGGTATTCTGAGTCGTAGGATGCTTCTTCTGGTATTCCGCTCTGCGTTTTCGTACACGTTCCTGATATTCTGGATCATCTCGCAGCACTTTATTTTTACGCCGTCTGTAATACTCTTCTCGTCTGGCAGCATAACGTTTCTGATTTTCTTCATCCAGTGAGTTTTCTGCCAGACGATCATACTTCTTTTCCTGACGTTCTGCATACTGTTGCCTGGCTTCCTGCTGGTTTTTCAGACCAATATTTTCCAGTTCTTCTTTCGTCCAGGTATCGTCGGCTGTTGAAATGCCGGGAAAATAGGTTGTGTGACTGTCCTTGCATCTTGGATGGTACAGACCATAAGATATCGCCTTTGAAACCAGCGGATAACTGCCGTCTTTCCGGCTGCCACCGCTCCACACATCATCAATCAACACTTTTCCACAGAATGGCAGGCATTTCGGACACGGATTTCCTCGCTTGTTCACGATAACAGTATGTATGCCCCATTCCTGACGCTTTTCGCCTTCTCCCTGCAGGTAGGCTCGTTTGCTTGCTGTACGGATCGCCATATCTGCATAATCTGCCAGCGTATGCCTTGCACCGTTTTTGTACTCAATGCAGTTCAGACCAGCTGAAAGAAAATCCTTGGTCGCCATATCAACCGCTTTCTCATACGTTCCTGCACCGGTATTTGCATAGACCTGAGCATTGTAGATCACTCTGCGGTACTGGTCGTCCGCCATACGGAGCACCGCAACCTCTGCTTTTTCCATGTCATTCGTGGTCGCATTGACAAGGGCATCCAGTTTCCTGTCATTCAAGCGGAAGAACTCTGCTGTAGCACCTTTTGTTGCTTTCTTTGCTGGGAAGCCTTTCTTGATGGCATTCAGGATTTGAAGTTCTTGATGCATGTTTCCTTCGGTTCTTGCAACCCTGATTAGAGCCTCGATTTGCTCATTGATGTCCTGGAACTGACCGCCGAACTTTTTACGGTTGGCTCTCCGGTACTGTTCCAGAGCTTTTAACTGTTCTGCCTGCCACATGCTCCACTGCTTATTCTCCGTCACTTCTTCGACCTTGTGCCGTTTCATGTTTCGGATCATGGATGCGATCAGTTCATCTTCGATTGCCTCAAAAGCCGCTCCGATATCATACGCATCATTTATCTTTGCCATTTACATGCACCTTGAATCCCTGCTGCTTAAACTGCCTTTTCAGTTCTTTCAACTGTGTGGCACTGCTGCATTTATCATTTCTCAGTTCCACATAATCGCCTTTTTCCAAAGCATACACGCCAAAAGGTACCTGTTCCTTTGCAATTTTAAGCAGTCCCTGGTACTCCTTCCGGCTCATCTGGTACATCCTGTTTGCTACTTTTACCTTCATCGTTCTCACCGCCTTCCTGATTTACGCTGAAATCACCAGCATCCAGATTGACTCCCGGCTCTTCCATCTCCTGAATACCCTGTTCTGCTTTCAGTCTGGTGATTTCTTCCTGTTTGCAATGTTCATCCAGGCTGTCACCATACAGCTCTTCTACACAGCGTTCAATGCTCATGATTCCGCCCTGTTTTGCCTTTGCCACAGTCTCAACCTGGCTTTCAAAAGATGGGTTTGCATATTCCCCAAATGGAATATTGACCTTCACATCTTCCGGCATCTGTCCTTCCAGAATGTTCATTGCATGGATGCAGGAAGCAACTACATCCGGCAGTGTCGTCTGCAATGCTTCTACAATGCTGTTCCGTGTATACAGCGTTGTTTTTTCTTTTTCCCGCTGTGCTTCTGCATTATCCAGTTTTTTCGTGTCAATGCCTAAGGTAGAAGGACTGATCACGCCCTGCAAACACAGATCCAGTGCCGTGATATAGGATGCAAGATAACTTTCATGCGGGATCACCGGCTGATCGGTATTGATCGTATTTTTCTGTCCTTCGCTCATATCGCCAGTTGCAGCATAATAGCGATTGTCAAATGGATTCGGCCGGATCAGTACGCCTGTCTCAGGATCATGCGGGACTAAGCATTCCGGAATGTACGTTTTTGCCCTGCCTGCTCGCAGTGCATCCATCCACTGGGACCAGACCTCATCGAGCGAATCGAAGCTGTCCAGCTTACCATCAAAGATACTGCCGCCCCTTCCCTCATACTTGGCTGATTCGTAGATCATCAGCGGCACTGCCAGCATCACGCTCTCGTCAAATGCAAAGTCTTTCAGGTTTTCTGTGGCTTTCAGTGCAGAAACCTCAAGCATCTGATTACCGGAATACAGCTCGTTGACGATATAACCATATCCATAGCGTTCATTCAGCACATATGTCCGTCCTTTATCTTTATATGGTGTTTTGAATACGATTTCACGAATCCTGTCACGATGCCGGATAATTTCCACCCGGTCACCCGGATACCATTCAAGAATCGGATAAGGACTGACCTGCGTATCAACCGTCACCTTGAACGCTCCATCTCCGATGTATAGAGCCTCTTTCAGTGCACTTTCTATTTTGTGCTGAAAATCGTTGTCCTTTGCGATTTCCTCCCACATCCCCTGCTGCTTCGGACTTTCAAACTCAAAATCGTTCATATCCGGCAGCACAACCGATGTCAGAGTTCGCACAATCAGTCCAGGCAGACCGGTGTGGATCTTCCGCATCTCAAGCCCAGGACTGCTCTTGCTTGCCCAGAATTTATATTTGTCCGCATACTCGCGATTCTGCTGGTAGAACTGCTCCAGTTCGTTGCCATCACCACGATACCAAATGCGGTTACGGATCGCATGCCCCTCAAAATCCAGCATCTCATTGATCTGGAAATTATAGGGGTTTGCCGGAAGTACATTCAGCCAGCTCCGCAGCGTCCGCTTTATGTTTTCGTTTAACTGTTCCATCCATTTCACCTGTTCTGTTCCTCCTTAAACCCGATCATGTTCCGGTACGGAATCCATCCATACTGCTGTGCGTTGATCGTGTGGTCGTTTCTGTCTTCCGGGATATCCTTTTCTTCGTTCCAGGAATACCGCTCCAGTTCTGAGATATGTTCTGTACAAGTATCCACAACCAGATAACATCCTTGCTGGATCCATCCAAGCTGTAAGCGGATACGGTCCAGGATCTCCACTTTCTTGTACGATTCAATAAAATTGTAGAGACATCCATGCAGACGCTTGTACTTGCGAAGCTCAGTGATCGTAGCCGCATCCGCACAGTCAATAAACGTCTCTTTTGCAAATCCCCATTCTTTACGACACTTTTCCAGGAAATCAATGAATCTTACCGCCGTGTCAGACGGTGCCAGCGGTTCGGACAGATCTTTGTTACTGTATACCTTTTCCGCCAGCGTGATCAGCTTTCTGTCTTCTGTGATTCCCTGGAACAGCATGGCGATCGTATCCGGAGATTTTGAGGAATACGATGTGTCCAGACCACAGGTAAACTTTTTGAATTTCAGTTTTCCTGCTACCATCTGCTGTTTTGCCCATTCTGCCGTGACCACATGCTGTTTCCGGCTGAAATTTGGGAATACCAGACCAGTTGCTTTTCCCCTGAGTCCCTGGATCTTATTCTTCCAGATCTTGGTTCCCTTCGGCGTGTTCTGGATGATCCGTTGCTTCTTTTCTTCCGGAAGTCCTGCATTATCGTCAAAAGAAAAGAACCAATGTACCCAGCCGGGTTTTGGTTCTTCTTTCAGCTCTTCTTTAATTTCCTGTGGCGTGTCCTGTTCCCATTCAGGTAATGGTCTGCTACAATTGATATACTCCTTGTATACATCCAGATTCGGATCATCCGGGTTCAGTGTTGCCATAAAGTAATCACATCGCATAGACGACTCTCGGACAAATTCAATATCAGCTGTATTGATCTCGTCAATATACAGACATCCGTACTGACCGCCAAGGGCTTTCTGCCACTTCTTCTTATCCCCATATCCCATCACATACACGACTTTATCACCATTGCTGGTGTGGAACAGGATATGTGGTATTTTGTCGTCCTTGGTGCCGTTTCCGTTGTACTCAGCCAGCATACCGAAGTCATCAATGATGCCAAGGTCCTTATTGATGATGTTCTTTTCTGCCGTTCCGGTATCTTTCGCCGCTATAATGTGCAGTTTTTTCGATGACTCTGCCACTTTCAGCATAAATTTGAACAGTCCTACTGTCGTCTTACCGGCAGCAGTCGTGCCTTCCAGAAATTCAACCGGTGCATTACAACGTAAAAATGCTTTATACTTTTCTGATAGCAGTAAGCGTTCCGTGCTCACTATCCATCACCCCCGCATCTGTTGCAGGATATCATCCAGTTTCTTTTTCTCGTCTTCCAGACCGGATACTTCGACCTTATCTTTAAACATTCCAAGATGCCGTCCAAGAAGCTCTAACGCTTTTTCTTTGTCGTTCAATTTCAGTTCAATTCCGAACTTCCCCTCTTTTATTCCGGCAATAGCTTTAATCTGCTGATCCGTCAAGCTATCCGTGTCTTTGATTCTGACACACTCGCCCTTTACTTCTGCATAATCAGTAGCTCTGGCAAATGCAATAGCAGCCAGTTCCTCCAAAACTCTGTCCTGCGTTATTTCCGTGCGTTTCTGACGTTCCCGCATCCGGTCTGCGATATATTTTGCAACGTTAGCATTTGTTAGCATTCTGCTGCTGTTTGCTCTTGCCGTTTCATCTCGCTTTACAGACGGATATGCCACCCGGTAAGCCCTTGTGGCATTCAAATCAATCAAGTATTCATCTGCAAATATCTTCTGTTTTTCAGTCACTTGGACTCACCTCCTACTCTTAAACGATAAAATGCCCTTTCAAGATTAGTTTTATCTAATATCAAAAGGACATTGTTATCTACTTCTTTGCTTTTTTATATTTATCTATTTCTCTTTGTTCAGCTTCTTCATCTAGCTTATACAATCGCATAAGTTCTTGATCTGATATATGTGCTTCATCCATAAATATCTTATGTCGATATAACCAGTGTTTACTTCTGATTTCTCTTAATTTCGGATCTTCAATCCTTTGAATCTGGTTTGGATTTAAAGCTTTTTGATACTGTTCCTCTTTTGTTAGCCATTTATTCATATCAGAATCCTCCAAACATATATTTTCTTTTATCATACTATAAAACGCCCTATATTTCTACAGGACGTTTTATAAAATATATATTGTGTGAAGGATATAACCATATCAGCATTCGTTTCCCAAATTGGATTAAACCCATTATATTATATGTTTAGTGTACTGGAGTGTACACTTTAACAAATTTTTAAATTTTGCAAAGCTCTTCCATGAATCTTAATCGCTCCTTCTCGCGAATATCCCATTCTTCTCCCAACTGCTATCCAGCCCAGCCCCCACAGATACCTCAGTCGCAACACCCTCTGTTCATCCGGGTTCTCCATCTGTCTGATCGCCAGGTCGATCTGTTCACGTGTCCTTGCTTTTTCCAGGCGTTCCCGTTTCAGCCGGCCGATCTGTCTTTCCATAGCTACCACATAATCCGACAGATCGGACTGCTGCCTTCCTTTTGGCATCCCGTCATTTACACTGGATGGGAACATCTTGTCCATCCGGAGCCTCTGGATCTCTTCCAGGATCTCCTGCTCCCTCCGTTCACATTCCCTGTATCTTCGCAGGAACTCCTTTTTCTTGTCGTTTTCTGTCATCTCCACCGACATCGCCTCCCCTCATGCATTTCCTTGCTATTATTTCCAGGATTTCACCGTCTTCATCATCGGTGTGTTCTATGTAATGTTCTATAATTTTGACTGATGCCAGTTTTGTCATCTTGCTCTTTACTGCGGCTGGTTCATGGAATCTTCTGGCTGCATCAGCATCAACACTCTGCTCCAGATGATCATAATGTGCTTTACGTTTTACATTTTTTTCTGCTGCTTTCATCGCTCATCTTCCCGCCCCTTTCGATCTCCTGTGCCCTGCGTGGCGGGCACTGATTATTTGATTGCTTTCGCTCCGATGACGCAAGCCGGGGCGAAGCGAATGCTGTACACTGCGTCGCTGTAGTTGACGTCGCCGGACGCGTACACATTCCACGTACTGGACGCGTTGCCTCTGTGAGCAGATCTTGTCCAGTGCCACTCTGTCTCCTGCTCCGGATTGACTTTCACGCAATCGCGTTCTGATCTGAACCGCTGATACTTTTTTTCTTTGTCCTTCATTTCTTCCACGGACAGAAGGAAGAATGTGTCCAGTGTTGCCTCTCTGTCTCCGTTCTCCTTCAGCACAGGAATCAGGAGTCTTCTGAACCCTTCCTCGAATCTCTTCTTGAAGGCGATGCTGTTCATGTTTCTGCGAATGCTGGACTTCTCCCATTTGTTACAGCCGTTTTCATCGAATGGTATTTCATCGAACGGAAGATCTGCAAACTGCAATGTCATTGTTTGCATGTCTGGATCCGCAGCCTTGTCCTTGTCGTAGTCCAGAATATTCAACAGGGCCGTTCCAATTCCTTCGACCTGGACTGTGATCTGTCCATCTTCTCCGAATGTTTCTCTTGCCTTACCTGCTGCCAGGATCTCCTCGATCTGCTCCCATATGTACTCTGTTTCTCTGATTGTTCTTGCTTTCATTGTCTGTTCTCCTTTTTTTGGTCAATACTCTTTCTTTGCATACCGGACACACCATTCTTCCCTCCGGTATGATTTCGCCACACATCACGCATCTGTCTTCCATCGTTGTCTCCTAATCGAACGGAAGCTCTTCTTCGATTCCGTCCGGTATGTTCATAAAACCGTCTGCTCCTGGAACCGTTTAGCCGCCTCAGCATCCACTGCACGCTCCAGATGGTTATAATGTGCCCGCCGTTTGGCGTTCTTCTCAGCTGCTTTCATCCTTTATCTTCTCGCCCCTTTCATGAACGCCTCAACCATGGCTTTTTTCCAGCTTCTTTCGTATTGTCCACAGCAGTATGTGTTCACTGTAACATCTCTGAACTCTTCACTCTTCGGGCAATAACATATTCCCTTATCGTGGTATCTGCATGTGTTACACGTTCTGTCGTAATTCATCCCATTTCACCTCCCGCAATATCTTCCACAGCCACCATACTTCCGGAGATCTCCAGGCCATCATTCTACTCATCCTCCCTGTATGGTTCTGGCAGCGGCATCCAGGCATTGACGAACAGGTCATTTGCCAGACAGGTATATTCATCAATCCAATTAGCTAAATACCAGTTACCGCCTGTTTCTTTATTTCCTACATAATACCCAGTAGACGCAAGGGGGAATTTTTCAAACGACATCAGCACATAATCACCATTTTCCGGCAATCTCTCTGTCACCGGAATCCATCCGGACTCGCTAACCGTATGGGATTCCAGACGGTTTCCTTTTGTATCTTCAAGCACATTGCCGATCACACTTACTTTTTCGTACCAGTAGCCAAGATCTTTTCTGTAGTTTGTTTCCTCTGGAAAATCAACATAAAATCCTGCTGTATATTTTCCATATCTGACAACAGCCGTATATTCCCCATACTGTACAATGTCATTTTCCCAGATTTTCTTACCATTCTTATCACACAATCCTGTATACTGGCATAATGTTTCCGGGTTGATCTCATACAGTCGCAATCTGTTTGGCAGACCCCAGTCTGTCATTTCGTCCACTGCAATCAGATGATGCAACGGTACAGGATGCCGTTTATAATCTTCCTCGCAACAGTATGTCGTCTCTCTCATACGGCAATAGAATCCCTCTGCCCAGTAATTCGTATCTTTTAATTTTGCCCGGAACAGTATATCTCTCATCCATCCACCTCCACTTTCCGGACCTTGTACCGGACTCCAAAGCCCGGCATCGGTCCCTTTTTCGTTCTTCTGTACCTTTCATTTTTTCCGCGGTATTCCATCACCCTGACGGTATCCTCACTGACTCCCAGCCGCCTTGCTAATTCCGCTGCCGTATTCTCAACGGCCAGCGGCAGTTCGTATTCATCCGCGGTCACTGCCAGCCATAAATACCGCTGCTTGCTCATCATGCAAATGGCAGCTCTTCGTCAATACCGTCCGGGATATTCATAAACCCGTCTGCATCCACCGGCTCTGGCCGTTCCTGGCTGCTTCCTTCCCGGTTTCTCTGTGCGGCCGCTTTGCTCTCTGCGAACTCTGCTTCTTCGACGACCACATCTGTCGTATATACTTTCTGTCCGTCCCGGTTTGTGTAGCTTCCCGTCTGAATCCTTCCCACAACTACCAGCTTCGTTCCCTGGTGTGCATACTTCTCGATGAATTCTGCTGTCCGTCTGAAGCATACGCAGGAAGGAAAGTCTGCACTTGCTTCTCCGTCCCTCTTGCCTCGTCTGTCTACTGCAAGTGTGAATCTGGCGATTGCCATAGGCTCCTCGCCCTGTGTGTATCTCACTTCCGGATCTCTTGTCAATCGTCCCATCAGGATCACCTTATTCATTCCGGTGTCCTCCCTTCTTGTTTCTCTTGTGCTGTGCTTTCAGTTCCTTCACTGTCAGCGTGATGATAGCTGCTGCCAGCCGTTCGTCTTTTTTTCTCCGCTTCCTCTGTACTCTTCTCAGCTGCTGCCGTCTGATCATCTGGATTCCTTTCATCTTGCGGCGATTGTTACTCATAGGCTGCTTTGGTGGTTCTTTCTTCTCGCCTATCGTATACCCTGCTCCTCTCTGTATGGCTCCGGTAATGGCTGCCATGCGATAATTCTCAAATCTCTCCAACCGCTCGAACCATTCACGAACCCTGACCACTTGCCTCTCCATGCGCAACTGATGCCTACCGTCTGGAATAATTCCTGATAGTTCCCGAACCGGAAATACTCAAACCACACGAGCACATCTTCGCCTTCCTCCGGCATCCGGTCTTCTGACCGGATCCATCCTCCTCTGTATTCTGGTGCGGTTTCGATTTCTTTTCCGTCTTCTCCGAACCGTTCCCTGCCTATCCGGTTGTACTCGTCGAATATCTTCTGGAACTCCTCGTCCCATCTTTCTCCGTGACCTACTCCCTCGCCTGCTGCTACATGAGCCAGTTCATGTGCGAATATCTCCGTCGCGTCCATGATGTTCAGTTCTGCGCTGATTGCGATGACTGGTGTCTCTCCTTTGCTGAACTGTGTGAACCCGAACACTCGGTTTCCTTCATCGTCTTTTATGCTCGGTTCAATGCAGGCTTTATATTTCTTGTCTGGATAGAGACTCCGAAAAGCCTCATCCAGAATCGCGAATGGTGAATTTATAAAAATCATGTTCTCCTCCTTATGCTCCGTACTGCATAGCAGGCTGATCTGCATACTCTGCTGCATCTGCTCCTGCCTCTTTCAGAACCTCCTGCTGCCGGATGCCTACGACACAATATCCGTCTTCCAGTGCAGAGGATGTTCCTGCATCGTCCATGCAGACGATTTCCAGTGCCAGTTCTCTTCCGGTTGCTCTGCCCTGCATAAATTCAAGCACACTCACGATCATTCCGATTCTGATCTTGTCGTTTTTCAGAATCAGGTATGGTCTTCTTCCGGCGATCACATCCTCGAATGTGTCCGTGGAGAGCCTGATGTACTCCTTTTCCTCCTTGCTGTCAGACGGAAGATTGTTCATCTTCTCTTCCTGCTCTCGCTCTTGCAGCTTTCTCTTTGTTTCTCTGTCGATTGCTGCCTGCTCCTCATCGTACCTCTGCTCGTCTGTTTTCTCCGCCTCTGCCTTGTTGACATACTGATCGCAGTTCTCGCAGGTTCCTGTCTTCACGTTGCAATCTGCGTATCTCTGGCAGGAGTAGCATAACGATGTGATGCTCTCTGGATGTGCCTGCTCCCACTCTTCTTCGTCCTCCGGTTCCTCATAGTCCTTCGGATATTCCATCTGTCCCGGTAACGTGTCAGACTCTGACATCTCTTCCGGTTCTGTCCGCTTCGCTTCTCTGACCTCTTTCCATGTCGGAGCCTCACCCTCCTCGTGTGCCTTCAGCATCTCCTCCTGATCTTCTTTCGGCATTCCAGAGAGTTCATATGCAGCAGAGAACATCAGCTTGCCTTCTTTCAACTGCTCCACGAACTCCGGCAACAAATTGTTGTTGATTCCGTCAATCTGTGCCACCTTCGTTCCTGACAGTTTCATGATGTTCGCCACAACATCTCTGATCTTCTTTCCGTCCAGTTTCATCCCCTGAAGTGTCAGGCCATGCTCCTTCATGTACTGCAATGACTCTTTCAGCTTCTGTGCTTCTTCAAGCTGATCTTTGATGTTCTTCGTTCTGTATGAGTTCGCAACGATGATCTGCACCATCTCCTCGTGTTCTTCGGCAGGTGTCAGAATCTGACACGTTGCCACCTCGAACTCTGAATACCCTTTTTCGAGCAGAAGGTTCAATGCTCTCCATCTCATTTCACCAGATATGATTCTGTACTCTCCTTTCTCGCAAGGGTCATATGTAACTGCCATATTCTCAATCAGTCCCACGGCGAGAATGAGGTTCGACAACTCCTCGATATCCTGTCTGGAATAAAAGTTCATGTCATTGCTGTACATCTTTTTCACGCTGATGTCTCTGGTTCTGAACCGTGCCTTCGGTCTTTCTTCCGCTGCTGCTTTGCTGTTCCGGTTGATTGCGTCCATGACGCTCCATCCCGCTGCCATTACTTATCCTCCTTTGTCTCTGTATCTGATGACTTATCCACAATATCCACATTTTCTGCTGGGATAACTATTCTTTCAGTACCACCTGAATCTGTCTCAGTTCCTTCATACTTGCTTTCGCAATGTCCAGATGCTCGTCCGATGCTTCCTCGTCGATGTATTCCTGAATCAGTTCTTTCAGTTTCTCCGGGTCAATCACGATCTTCAGGTGCTTCGTCATTGCTTCTCTGACCAGTTTTGAGCACTGCTTGTCTGTCAGGTCCCTGTTGTTATCTATCTCCTTCAGTGCCTTGTCATACTCCTCTGCATCGAATTCATAGCAGTCCATCAGTTTCTTTGTGAACTTCTCGCTCCGTTTTTTCTCCTGCTCTGCCTCTTTCGCCTTCGCTCTTAACTCATCCAGCGTCTTCAGGCTAATTGTTGCCGTGCCTCTAATTGTTGCCGTGCTTTCCATGCCGTCTGCCTCCTTCCTGCTGTTTCTTGATTCGAACATCATCCTTTATCCCTCCATGTCCTTCAGCAACTCTTCTGCCACTTCTCTGTAATCCTTTGCGACGATTCCGCTCTTTGAGAACTTCGGCAGGGGTACGTGCTCCATTGTTGCCTTCTCTGCCACGATTGAGCGTCTGATTGCCGTCTGGAAGCAATCCTGACCGGATGACGCTTTCAACCACTCCTCAACCTGAAGACTTGTCATGTTCTTCTGACGCATCGTCATGAGCAGCTTCATCCTGATGTCTGGATTGAATCCTCGCAGGTCTTCCAACTGCTCCTCCATGTTCACAATCGCCTCGATCTCGAACCCTCCGACCTTCACCGGAAGAATCACGAGGTCTGCTGCCACCAGAACATTCGTCACTGTCATATCCATCAGGAGTCCGCAGTCCACGATGCAATAATCGTATCTGTCCTGAATCTCCTCCATCGCCATCTTGAAACGGAGAATCTGGTTGTCCTGTTCCAAGAGGAGCAGTGTCATGTTCGTTCTCATCAGGAATCCGTTCGCCGGAATGATACTAATGTTTTCGTATGGTGTCTCGTCAATCAACTGCTCTGTGCTGTATGTACCACCGATCGCCCGGTGCTTTTCTAATAACTCCGACATTCCGATGCCCTGCGGCTCGAATCTGCCGTACAACATTGAGATGTTCCCCTGCTGATCTGCGTCAGCGATGAGCACTCTCTTTCCGTGCTCTACTCCGAGGATGTATGCCAGCGATGATGCTGTCATCGTCTTTCCGACTCCGCCCTTCTGTGTCATAACTGCAATAATTTTCATGATGTGTGTCCTCCTGTTATCAATTTCATTTTTCTTCGCAAGCGTTCTGCGTGTTCATTCGTCACGAAATATTCTCCGCACGGGATAGCGTATTCACTCCGCCTCACGCTGTCCTGTATCTCGCGTTTTCGTCTTCCCGGCTCTTCGCCCAGCTTTCCAGTTCGTCAATCGCTCTTTTATAGCAAGCGATGTCATCGTCCTCTTTAACTTTGATGATCTGCTTCCGATCGGGACCGTCTCCCTGATAAATTTTGATGAATCCGGGTCTGTTCATGGAGAATCTACTGTGAACACGCAAGTTGTATCTTCTCCCGATAGGTCTGTACACCTCATAGAACTTTCTGACTACCGCTGCATATTCATCCATGCTCTTGTCCTCACTTTTTCTTCAGTGGTGAGATTGTTCCCTCTTTCCAGACGCTGTTATTCGGTTCTTTCATCCACTGCGGAGATAATAACTCGCAATACTCTCGCAGCACCTTCACTGCGTCCTCTGATGTGTAGCAGGTTGCGACATAGTGTCCAACCGCTTCCATGTCGGTCAGGAACTCTTTCTGTGACTTCTGGTGCTTTCCGTCTCCGAACTTCATCTCGATGTACAGTCCGCAGTAAATTCCTTTCGGGTACGGCAGGCAGAGATCAGAGACACCTGACTTCACTCCCATCTGCTTCAGTTTGACCGCCTCTGCCTTGTTTCTGCTTCCTCCGTTTGGGATATGATGCAGCCACTTCAGTTCCGGGTACTGTCTCTCGTTCCAAGCCGCCCACGATGCCACGTTAATCTGCTCTGTGTCCTCGCTTCGCTTTGCGTATCTCAAATTCATTTCTCTTCTTCCCTCCTTTCTCCTCCTGCTGTTTTCTCATTCGAGCATATATGTAATACTGGCCGTTCCACTTGTTGTACCTGATCTCTGATTCCGTGTACTCATAACCCTCTGATGCGTACCACTTGTTCAGATGCTCCTGCACTGGAAGCGTACCGTTGACCATCTTGTCCACATGGCTCTGCTTTGTCTTGTAATGATTCTTGTGTTCATCCGGTTTCTTCAGGTTCTTCGATGGAGTCCAGATTTTTTGATACTTTCCTTCTTCGGAGTCCTTCCCCTTGCCCTTCGGCTTTGACACATATTTCGCCATTCCCACGAGGCCGTTTTCGTCTTTCTGAAGGCGGCGAACCTGATTCCTCTTTCCGTATGTCCAGAGGTTTTCCACTGTGTCCATGTCCATGTCTCCATCGAGTACGATGTGATGATGCCATCTGCCTTTCTCACCCTGCTCCGTAACGTACACATACCGAGCGTTCGGAAGACCTCTCTTCTTTCTCTGGTAGTTCAGGCGGCGGATGTAGTTCTGCATATGGCTCTTCGCCACTTTCATGCTCGCAGGTGTGTACTCTGCCGAATATGTGAACGTGGCCCATATATCCCTGTCACCAAAATTCTCATTGATGACTCTCTCGCACCGCTTTCTGCTGTTCGTCTCATTCAGGTTCCTCTGTGCCTGTCTGTCCTTCTTCCTTCTGCCCTCCTCTGGAATCTCTTCGACTCTCTTTCTGGTGAACTCTGGATATATCTCGACTTCCAAC